>Ga0181538_10003332_pt1 | contig 15745 bp, 12 predicted proteins | sample PEATcosm2014_Bin_40_FD_119773 | JGI IMG/M metagenome (GOLD analysis project Ga0181538, IMG submission 119773) | Peatland microbial communities from MTU Mesocosm Facility, Houghton, MI, USA - PEATcosm2014_Bin23_30_metaG | ecosystem: Environmental > Terrestrial > Soil > Wetlands > Peat | place...
ACGACCCCTCACCCGTCACGCTCCGGCTGATGAGGTGGCGCAGGCACTCCTGCCTGCGAGGAGGCACGCCACGCGCCAGCCTCAGAGACAGACAAGAGTGCCTGTCCCACTCCCTCTCCCCCAGGGGAGAGGTCTGTCGGCGCGGGTCTGGCCGGCCGCGGAAACGTAGGGTTGTAGGGGCGGTTCGCGAACCGCCCCTACCGAGGCTGGCGCAGGGCAAAGCCCTGCGTTGCGTGGAGCCGGAAATGAACAGAGACCGCAGAGCTGCGCTCTGCGCCAGCCCCGGAATCATATAAGCGCGCGCGTCGGTAGGTGCTTTTGGTCAAATAGTGAAGGTGATTAGAACCGTAATAGTGCTTTGGGTTAGACACGGGGTGATAATACGCTCAGTCAGGGCGCATACATCCCGACACAAAACGTCGGGACGTATGCGCCACCCGCGAGCCTCGCTCTGCGCCAGCCCGTGGTGAGCAGCCGCCCACCCGGCGTCATCCGTAAGTGCCGCGCCCGGCTCGCCTTTCTTTGCCAGCCTCTGACCGGGCCAACCCAGTCCGTGTCGGATTATTGCAAACTATGCCTATTTTGCTAAACCGACTGCAGGTCGTCATTATCAATGTCGGGACTTAATTCGGCCAGTTCAGTCGCCGGCGGGCCTGCTCCGGATGACTTGTTCCCGCGCCGCATGGCTACAATCCCAGTGCGCACCATTTCCAACACTCCAAACGGATCAAGCGCTTCCAGGAGACCATCAATTTTTTCTTCGGCGCCTGTGATTTCAATGGTGAGCGACTCCGGAGCGACATCCACCACGCGTGCCCGGAAGACGCCCACCAACTGCAGCAAGTGTGAGCGTTCCTCGTGCTTCGCGGCCACCTTAATCATGGCTAAGTCACGGACGATTGCCCGCTGGTTGGTAAGGTTTTCCACCAGAAGGACATTCACCAGCTTGTAAAGGCTGGCTTCGATGCGGCGCGTCTGATCATCGTCAGCTTCAACCGTAATCGTCATCCGTGAGACTTCCGGTTTTTCCGTGCGCCCCACCGTCAGCGAGTCGATGTTGAAGGCGCGGCGCCGAAACAGCGATGCGACTCGGGTCAGCACGCCCGGCTTGTTTTCCACATGCACCACAAGTGTTCTCAGCATCTTTGCCTATTTGTCCTCGGCGGTCTCCACGATCGGGTTGGGCCGGCGGATCATCTCGTGCAGACCAGCTCCGGCCGCAACCATGGGATAGACCGAATCCTCCTGCTCTACTTGGAAGTCAATCAGCACCGGCCCGTCATGTTCGCGTGCCGAACGGACCGCCGGTACAACCTGCGAGCGCTCGGTCACCACCGCGCTCCGGATACCGTAGGCTTCTGCCAACTTCGCAAAATTCGGGCTCAGCAAGGGCGTCGATTGGTAGTTGCGCTCATAAAAGAACTCCTGCCATTGGCGCACCATGCCCAGGTAACCGTTGTTGATAATAGCAATGTTAATCTTCAGCTCTTCCTGCACCAGCGTGGCCAGCTCGGCCATGGTCATTTGAAAGCCGCCGTCACCCACCACCACCCACACTTCCGCCTCCGGGCGCGCCACCTTCGCGCCGATGGCAGCGGGCAGCGCGAATCCCATGGTGCCCAACCCCCCCGAAGTGATCAGTGAGCGCGGTTCCTCGTGCTTGAAGTACTGCGCTTCCCACATCTGGTGCTGGCCGACGTCGGTCACCACCACGGTGTTGCCACCGCGGGTCTCCTGCCACAGGTCGCTGATCACGTGCGCGGCGTAAAGGTGCCCGCTGTCCGGCAGGTTCTGGATGTCGCGCACTGCCACATCGCCCTTGAGGCGATCGATGTAGCCCCGCCACTCACTGCAGTCGGTCGGCTGGATGCGGGGTAGCATTAGGCGCAGAATCTCACGCAGATCACCAATGAGGGCGACATCCACTTTTACGTTCTTGTTGATCTCCGTGGGATCGATGTCCACCTGCACCTTCTTAGCCTGTGGCGCGTAGGTCTTCAGGTTGCCGGTTACCCGGTCGTCAAAGCGCATGCCAAGCGCCAGCAGCAAGTCGGCTTCTTGGATCGCGTGGTTCACCCAGGCTTCGCCATGCATGCCCATCATGCCGAGATTCAGCGGGTGAGAGGCGGGAAAAGCCCCAAGGCCGAGCAGCGTAAGCGACACCGGGATGCCGGTACGTTCCACGAGCTCACGGACCTCCTGCATCGCACCGGACAGGAGGATGCCGTGGCCTGCGAGAATCACAGGGCGCTTAGCGTCCTGGATCAGTTTCAGCGCCTGTGCATATTCCTGCGCAGTAGGTGACAGATCGGGACGATACCCCAGCAATCGTGGTTTCGCCGCCTCCCAGTCGAATTCGCACGACGACTGCTGGGCGTCTTTCGTGATGTCCACCAGGACCGGGCCCGGACGCCCGGTGCGCGCAACATAGAAGGCCTCGCGGATCGTGCGCGCCAACTCACTCGCCTGAGTCACCAAATAGTTGTGTTTGGTGATGGGCAGCGTGACACCGGTGATGTCCGTTTCTTGGAAGGCATCGGACCCGATCAGTTTGCTACCTACTTGACCCGTGATGCACACAATCGGAGATGAGTCCAACATGGCCGTCGCGATGCCAGTGACCATGTTGGTTGCTCCTGGGCCTGAGGTCGCAATGGCCACTCCCACCCGTCCGCTGGCACGTGCATACCCATCAGCCATGTGCGTGGCTCCCTGCTCGTGCCGCACCAATATGTGTTGGATCTTGCTGTGCTTGAGTGCGTCGTAAGCCGGCAGAATCGCCCCGCCCGGATAGCCGAAAACGTGCGCGACGCCCTCTCGAGCCAGGCACTCCCAAAGAATCTCCGCTCCTGTCTTTACCATACGTTTCACTTCCTTTTCATATCTGCGGCCGCTATTGCCCAAGCTATATCTTACATCATATTGTACAACGGGCATGCTTCCTTTGGGGCCCCGATTGACGAGTGCGTGCTGTCCTAATTTGGCCGTAGCGCCGCCATCTTGGCGGCTCCGCTGCCGGCTGGAAGCCGGCGTTACGGCCCAAATTAGGACAGTACCGACGAGTGGATTGAAGATCTAGCCCGGATTTCTCACCACGGTTGGAAGGGCGGGGCTTCACAGGCTGCGGAAAAACCCTTGAAAGTTGTCATTCTGAGCGAAGCGAAGAATCCCGGCAGTTGCAGTTTCAACGAACTGCGGGGATCCTTCGTCGCCTCGGGCCCCTCAGGATGACGGCCAATAGAGTTTTTCCTCAGCCTGATCAGCCCCGCCCTTCCAACCGTCGTCTCGGGCATGGTGAAAGGGGTTGGAGGGCGCGAAAAGTCGCGAACCCCCTAAGACAACGCCGCGTTAGCGAGGTTGTGCTGATTGGGAAAAGGTCCGGGATTCTTTCCCCAAAAACGAGAGCGGGGAACCGCCTCCGGCTCCCCGTCTCAGGTGTTCGTCGTGAATGCCGTGGCAGCGTCCGCGGGGCGTTGCCAACGGTGCGCACCGCAAGAGCGGTGCAGTCATTCGACCGTCGTATGCATTCCAGGTGGAGTCCGTCATACCTCCTTTCCCGTAAGCATACTTCCTTCATACTCCTCTGCGCGACGAATTGCAATAGTCCAAAATACTGGCAGCCCCCGGCGCGGTTGCACGAATGTCGAACGGATCTCCAATGGGTGGTGTCGCGCATGTCGAAGTCTCATCATGGAAAACCTGCGCGCCCAGTCGGGTGGCCGTCTTCGCCGTGAGAGCCGCGCGGGCCGGCCTTCTAAGCGAGACTCGCCAGTCGGTTCAGCCCGTCCAGGTACGCTTTGGCACTGGCTTCAATCACGTCCGTGGAAGCGCCCCGCCCCACGACCCGTCGCTCCCCTTTTTCGAGCTGCACGGTGACTTCGCCCATGGCTCCTGTGCCGCCCGTGACGGCGTGGATGTCGTAGCGCACCAGGCGAGCCGAGTCTCCCGCCAGTGCCGTGATCGCCTTATAGACGGCGTCCACGGGACCGTTGCCGATGGCGGCGCCCTCCCGCATTTCCCCCTGGACGCGCAAGCGCAGGGTGGCGGTGGGGATGGCCGACGTGCCGCTCGAAACCTGCAAGTATTCGAGCTGCCAGACTTCCGGCACGGGGTGCGATTCGTCGCGCACGATGGCAACCAAGTCCTCGTCAAAGACCTCGAGTTTTTTGTCTGCCACTTCCAGAAAGCGCTGATAGATGACGTCCAGATCCTCTTTCGAAAGTTTGTGTCCCAGCTTCTCCAGGCGCGCGCGCAACCCCGCGCGTCCGGTGCGCGCCGTCAAAACCACGCGGCTCTGTGCCAAACCGACGTCTTCCGGGCGCATAATCTCGTAAGTCTCCCGGTCTTTCAGAAATCCGTCCACGTGGATTCCCGAGCTGTGCGAGAACGCATTTCCGCCCACCACGGCTTTATTGGGCGGAACTACCGTGCCGAGCAGATCGGATACCAGGCGGCTGGTGCGGTAGAGTTCGCGGGTGTCGACGCCGGTGGTTACGCCAAAGAAGTCGGCTCGCGTGCGGAGGGCCATGACGATCTCTTCCAGCGCGGCATTGCCCGCCCGTTCTCCAACTCCATTGATCGTGCCCTCCACCTGGCGGGCGCCGTTGCGTATGCCAGCGAGCGAGTTGGCCACCGCCATGCCCAGGTCGTCATGGCAGTGAACGCTGATGGTCGAGCGCTGGATGTTGGGAACGTTTTCGGCAATGCCCCGAATCAGTGCCCCGTATAACTCCGGCACCGAATAGCCGGTAGTATCCGGAATGTTGACCACTGTCGCGCCCGCATCGATGGCGGCCTCGAGGATTTCGTAGAGGTACGCCGGCTCGGCGCGGCCGGAATCTTCAGCGTAAAACTCCACATCATCGACGTGGCTGCGAGCGAGCTTGACCGCCTCGACCGCCATCTGCACCATCTTGACCTTCTTCTCCGCGAGCGTCTTGCCGTATTTCTGGTCGCGGAATTTCCCCATGATGTGGATATCCGAAACGCCAATGCCGGTATGAATGCGGGGCCTTTTGGCCTTCGCCAGCGCCTTGCCGCAGGCCTCAATGTCCTCGGGCACGGCACGCGACAAACCGCAGATCACGGGGCCGTCAATCTCCTGCGCGATCCGCTTGACGGCCTCGAAGTCCTCGGGTGAAGAAGCGGGATATCCTGCCTCGATGACGTCGACTTTCAGCCGGGCTAATTGCCGCGCGAGCGTGAGCTTATCCGGGCTACTTAGCCTCGAACCAGCGGCTTGCTCGCCATCCCTCAGCGTCGTGTCAAAGATCGCTACTTTCTGTCCTCTGCTCATAGCTGTCATCCCCATCGGAAGAATCTCGCCGGTGTTCCGCGGATTCAAGCCGGATCGTTGCCTGCGGAGCAGGGTCAACCTTGTACAAATTACCACGAATTGGCGGTCCAATGGACGAAGGTGAGACTAGCGGGCCTTCGGTGCTGTCCTAATTTGGTCGTAGCGCCGCCATCTTGGCGGCTCCGTTGCCGGCTGGAAGCCGGCGTTACGGGCCAAATTAGGACACTAACGGGCTTTCCGCGAGCTTGACGTCCGAACTCGCCAGCTACCTGTTACCTGGGTCGCTTCCGGAGGTCGGGCTGACTTCGCCGGCCGAAAGAGATTCACAGGGAATCATATCGCTACCCTCTGGGGGCGTACTAAATTGCGCGCGGATCGAATCACTAACGAGTACTCACGATGTGGCGTGTGATCGCGGACTGGTACGGCCTCCGGACGAAGCGACATGGGGCACCGAACTGGTTGCGCCCAAATCTGCTACATCACAGCCAGCGTTATCTGCCTTCTGAAGTTCGCGAAGGGGGAAAGCCAGGTACACAAAACTGGCACAATCCGCTATGATGACGAGTGTTAGAGGGCAAAGAAACAATCTATTAGTTCGGCTTGCTAGTGTTGTGTCTCTTAAGTGCCTATACAATCCCGCTCGGCGAGTGGCGCACGTAGCGCCGGCTTCCAGCCGGCACGGAGCCGCCAGGATGGCGGCGTTACATCAGTAAACCTATTTGAGAGACACAACACTAGAGCTCAAATCAAATCGTCCGGCCAACCACATGAGTTGTTCTTGATGGAGACTCGCTTATGTCAGTACGGAACACATTGAAGGCGAAATGGCTCTGGTATTCGGTGTTTTGCCTTGCTTGTTGGGCGCCGTTTACCTTTTGCGCGAAACTGGGCTTGAGGGAAATGTCTGCTTCCGGCATGCAATTCCTCTTCACCCTTGGGGGAGTTCCTATCGCTTTGGCGGTGCTAGCGGCCCGACGCTTTAAGTTTGAGCGAAATCGAAAAGGAACCGCCTATGGCCTTGCCGTAGGAGTTCTTTCTGCCATCGGAACTTTAGCTCTTTTCGCGGCTTACCGCACCGGAGGTAACACCGCCGTGATCACGACTGCCACATCCCTCTACCCGATGGTCACGGTTGTACTCGCAGTCGGCCTCCTACGGGAGAGGCTTACTTTGACCCAAATCGTCGGGCTGGTTTTTGCCTCAGTGGCCTTTGTGCTTTTTTCACTTTAACCTGACCGGAGAACCACAATGCATCTGCCACCTTGGTACCTTTACGCTGCTATCGTGCTGATTGCGTGGGGAGTTGTCGGGATTTTTCAAAAGCTGGCGACCAATCACATCTCGGCTGGCTCCACCCTGGTTTTACTGATTGTCGGATTCCTGCTATTCGAACCTCTTGTCTATCCGGGCAGTGCGCTCTTCCACTACTCGGCTCGTGCACTAGCGTACGGCCTGATCGGGGGTTTTCTGAACAATCTGGGCGCCTGGGCGCTTTTTGCTGCGATGGAAAGCGGAGGCAAAGCCTCGATTGTGGCTCCTTTCACGGCGCTCTATCCGCTGGTGGTCGTCCTTCTCGCGCCGTTGATCCTGCACGAGTCCGTCACCTTGCCGCAGGCGATTGGCGTCGGGTGCTCGCTGGTTGCTGTGGTTTTGCTTTCGCTGTGAGCTTTCCCTGGGCCGCGGGAAGAGTTCACATGCGCCGAAGCTCTGTGCCGTCTGCATTTTTGGATATTTACGGGAAGGCGAATGATGGGTAACTCGTGTCCATTCCCGAAGCCGTTCACGCTCGCGGTTGCACTCTGCTTTATTGTGTTCGGGTCATTGCTCGGCGCCAATCTGGATTATTCGAGCATTGAGAAAGCCATCGCGGAGCACAACCTCGTGCTGGCAAAGCAGGAACTCGAGAGCCATCTACAGGCTGAGCCTCGCGATGCGCGCGCCCATATGTTGCTCGGAATCGTTCTCGATGAGCAGAACCAGCCCGAGCAAGCGGAAAAGGAAATCAAGGAGGCACTGCGAATTCAACCGAACCTTGCCGCCGCCCACGTCAATCTCGGTAAGCATTACGCGCGACAGGGTGACCTGGCTGCCGCGGTTCGTGAGCTTGACACCGCCGTTCACCTCGACCCCGATAACGCCACCGCGCATGAGAACCTCGGGGCAGTGCTGCTGGCGCGAGGCGACCGCGCCCAAGCCGTTGGACAACTCCAAGCCGCTGTCGCTCTGGCGCCGCGCCAGCCCTCGGTTTTGATGACGCTCCTTAAGGCGCAATTGGCGTCACGCGAATTCGCACAAGCCCGGGTAACGGTCTCCAGAATTGCTGACCTGGCGCCGCCCACCGTCGACCCGTATGCTGGGCTCGGAGCTATTCAGGCAGAAGGAGGCGATTACCCGGGCGCTATCCAGACCTTCGAGAAGGCGCTTGCTCGCGAGCCAAAGTCCCCCGATCTTCTCTACAACCTCGCGCTTACCCAGCAAAAGTCAGGGAATCTGGAGAGTGCTCGCGAAATCCTGGAAACAATGCAGAGAGAGAACGACAGAGGGGAAATCGAGAACCTGCTCGGGCAAGTGTATGAGGATGAGCGACAATATGTGAAAGCCGCACAAGCCTTACAACGAGCGATCAAGCTGGAACCGGCCAATGAATCCTATCGTTTTGACTTTGCTTTGGAGCTCCTCAAGCATCGCAGCTATGACGTTGCAATCGCAGTTTCAGAACAGGCCATCAACGATTTTCCGAGCTCGATGAAGTTGCGGTTGATTCAAGGCGTTTCGTACTTTGGTCGCGGTTTATACGACGATTCTGTCGGGACATTTTTCGAAGCCGCGCGGAGATTTCCGGATGAGGAGTTGCCACTCTTCTGCTTGGCGCAGGCTGCCAGGGTTACAGGAGACAAGACGGAGGAAGTGCAATCCCTTGTTAGCGCCTACTCGGAACGCCATCCGGCCCAGCCTTGGCCTTTGTATTTTCTGGGCCAACTCGCTTCCCAGATGGGGGAGGCTACGGGACACAGGGCGGACCTGGAGCGCGCCGGCGTGCTGCTGCGTAAGAGCGTCGCACTCGACTCAAACTATGCGGAAGCGCACTTTGAGCTTGGCAACGTCTACTCGAGGCTCTCGCAGTGGCGGGATGCTGCGGAAGAATATAGAAAGGCGATCAAGCTGAAACAAAGCATGCCGGAAGCCCATTATCGTCTTGCGACCGTCTATCGTCATCTTGGTAACTCTGCCAGCGCTCGGAGCGAACTGCAAGCCCACCAGCGCCTGACGCAGACGGAATCGGCACGGAGCCAGCGCGACCAGGACGTGCAGATTTTTCTATTTAAGCTCGCACGCCAGGACTAAAGTCCTTACTCAAATGCCGCGTGGTGAGCAATGCTCCTTGGCCCCGTTAGGTGCGGATGCGGTAGCCTATCTCGTAGCGAGCAAATCCTGTTTCATGTTCGTCAACCGGCATGCTAAGATTAGCCCGACCCGTGCCACAAGGTGACAAACCGATCCCAAAGAGGAGGAAAGGAATGCGAGAGGGGAATCGTATGAGAAAACCTGCAAGGTCGGCTGAGCTATTAATCGTCCTCATATTCCTGAGTTGCTTACCAGTGGGCGCCGAACAACCGGAGCTAACCAAGGTTTTTCCCATGGAGATCCAGACTCCGCTGCCAAATCCCTTCATGGGGTGGGGAATCTGGGTGGCCCCGCGTCAGATGGGTTTCAGCACTCGACCCTTTTCAGTGGCTTATGACACCGCAGGATTTTCTGACGATGCGCCCCTGTTTAATTGGGCTCTGGTTGACTGGCACTGGGCGGATCTTGAGCCCAAAGAAGGACAATTCAATTGGAAGAACTTCGACGCGGTTCTTGACTACTGGAGCGCCCGCCACAAACAGTTCGTAGTCCGGTTCTGGGTGACGGACGATCCCGGATGGAACGGCCAGCCGGGCGGCCCCGTACTGCCTGATTGGATCTGGGCGAAAGGCATGCGTTACAACCAGTACAAGGGCAATGCGGGCAAGATGGTGCGAGAACTGGACTACAACGATCCTTCCTTCAAGAACATTTATCTGCCCGCGCTCGAAACGCTTCTTAAAGCCTTTGCCAAGAAATACGACAAGCCTGGCACGCCGGTAATCCTCTTGCAGGTGATGGGTTACGGGCATTGGGCCGACTGGGCTACTTGGTACTCGCACTTCAAGTTCCCTAGCGTGGCTGCGAAACACCAGCTTCTCGCCGAAATCATGCAGGTCTATATCCGGACGTTTAAGCACATCCAACTGATGGAGATGGGAGACTGGGACTGGAATCAGTCTGAGTTCGCGACCTTGCAGGACCACCTGTATAACAAGGCCCTGGATATCGCCGTGGCACATCACTTCGGGCTGATCTGGACGGGATTCATTGATGGGCTCGGCCACTGGGATCGCGACATCATGGACGAGTACTGGAGGCAGGATCCCGTTATCGCCGAAGGCAATTGGGATTACAACGAAATCGTGGACCAGAAGGTCCATGGTACATTCGACGAGAATCTCGATGTGGCGCTGGAATTTCATGCGAATTTCACGCATTTTTACTTTGAAGCGCAAAGCTACAACAGGGCAATCCGCGACCAGCCTGAGGCGATTAAGCGCGGTCTCGAACCGGGAGGTTTGGGATACCGCCTGGTACCATTGTCATTGAGCTGGCCACGCTCCGTGCCTGCCGGCGATTTGCTGCTGCTCAAGCAGAACTGGGTGAATCGCAACGTGGGCCGCCTTTATGTACGGCACCTGCTGAAGCTGTACCTTACCGACGCGCAAGGAAACGAGAAGTTCAGCGAGGTTGTAACCGGCTTCGATGAGACGCGGTGGGTGCAAGGGCAAGAGTATCCGCTCATTAGCGTTTTCCACTTGCCCAAGGAGCTGACGCCGGGCACGTACGAGGTACGGATCGCGCTAGTGGACGGGGGGACAGGAAAGCCGGAGATCCGACTGGGGATCGAAGGAGAAGATGGGCAAGGTCGTTACAAAGTGGGCGAGATCCAGATTGCGACCTACAACGGTCCGGCCGGGTGCGGCAAAGCATTTTGCCCCTGATTCGCAGAACCATTCTAAATCTGCACGGAGGATAGAAAGCCATGCTGCATGGTATTGTTTCAATCCCAGTGGAGCGGCGGGCTGTCGCGCTGGCGCTCTTCACGGTCCTGACGGGTTCATCGGCATCGCTGGCGGGAGCCGGCCAACCTCGACCAGACGAGTCAACCAAGGCAACCAAGGCAACGCCCGTGGAGCTCGAAACGCCGCTGCCCAATCCTTACATGGGGTGGGGGCTGTGGGCGGGGCCCCGTCAATATGGGTACAACGAGAAATCATTCACCGTGGCGGAGAATACGACTGGGTTTGGGGATGACGCCCCTTTGTTCAACTGGCTACTCATCGATTGGGACTGGGCGAGCATTGAGCCAACAGAAGAACAGCGGAATTGGAAGGACTTCGACGCGGTCGTCGACTACTGGAAAGCTCGCCATAAGCAGTTCGTAGTCCGTTTCTGGGTGACTGACGACGCCGGTTGGAACGGGCATCCGGGTGTGCCCGTGCTGCCCGATTGGATCTGGGGGAAAGGGCTGCGGTACGACGAATACAAGGGAAACGGCGGTGTTATGCAGCGCGAACCTCTTTACGCCGATCCGTCTTTCAAAAACATCTACTTGCCTGAATTGCGAAAGTTCTTGCAAGACTTTGCCCGCAGATATGACCAACCTGGAACTCCGATTGTTCTCCTACAAGTGATGGGTTACGGGCATTGGGCCGACTGGGCCACGTGGTATTCACACTACAAATTCCCCAGCGTCAAGGTGAAGCACGAGATTCTCGCTGACATCATGCAGGTTTATATCCAGACATTCAAGCACATCCAACTGATGGAGATGGGGGATTGGGACTGGAACGCGTCCGAGTTCGCGACCATCGAGGACCACTTGTATAACAAGGCCCTGGACGTCGCCTTGGAGCATCACTTCGGACTGATCTGGACAGGCTTCATCGATGGGTTGGGACACTGGGATCGGGACATCATGGAAGAGTATTGGCGGCAACACCCTATCGTCGCCGAAGGCAATTGGAACTATGACGATCTCGTGGATCAAAAAGTTCACGGCACCTTCGCTGAGAATCTCGACGTAGGGTTAACCTGGCACGCCAACTATACCCATTTCTATTTCGGTTCTCCCGTCTATAAACGGGCGATGCGGGAACAGCCGGACGTAATTCGACGCGGCCTGAAGCAGGGGGGACTGGGATACCGCCTGGCCCCGCTCTCCTTGAGTTGGCCAGGTTCCCTGCCCGCCGGTGATTTGCTGGTGTTCAAGCAGGACTGGGTGAATCGCAACGTGGGCCGCCTCTATGTGCGGCACCTGCTGAAGCTCTACCTTACAGACGCGCAAGGAAACGAGAAGTTCAGCGAAGTCGACACCAGCTTCGACGAGACCCAATGGGTACAAGGGAAGGACTATCCCCTGATCAGCGTGTTTCACCTGCCCAGGAATCTGACTCCGGGAATGTATGACGTGCGGATCGCGCTGGCGGATGTCAACGCGGGGAAACCGGAGATTAAGTTGGGGATCGAGGGCCTCGATCCGCAAGGCCGGTATAAAGTGGGGGAGATCCGGATTGAGCCCTACAACGGTCCCCCAGGGTGCGTAACTGACCCTTGCCCCTGAGGCGCTGAAAAGACCTGTCGTCGTCACCTTTAGCTCGGGGAGTATGTGGAATGAAGAACTCAGTCTTGACCAAGCTCATCGGAGTTTTGCCGGCAATGACCCTCGCCTTTTGTGCCGCGGGATCTTCCTTGCGGTCGGCTCCATCCGGAGGCCGTGAAGAAACGGTGTTTCCCAAGGAAATTCAGGAACCTATGAATAATCCCTATATGGGGTGGGGAATATGGGCAGGTTCTTACGGATTTGGCAACGATGAGAAACCGTACGCCGTCCAGGAGGTCACTACCGGCTTTGGCGATGACGCACCGTTATTCAGTTGGGTGCTCTTGGACTGGGACTGGGCTAGCATTGAGCCGCAAGAAGGTCAATACAATTGGGGGGATTTCGATCGAGTCGTACAATACTGGGGCAGCCGTGGCAAGCAAATTGTTTTCCGGCCCTGGGTGACGGATAACCCCGGCTGGGCAGGCCGTCCAGGAAGAAAGGTGTTGCCTGACTGGATCTGGAGTAAGGGCGTCCGTTACCGCGAATACGCGGGAAACGGTGGAAGTACGGTCCGCGAGTTGGATTACCTCGATCCCAGCTACCAGGAGATTTATCTTCCCCTGCTCCGCAAACTGCTCGAATCTTTCGCCGCGCGCTATGACAGGCCGGGCACGCCGATTATCATGGTTCAGGTGATGGGTTATGGCCACTGGGCAGACTGGGGCACGTGGTATTCGCATTATCCGTTTCCCACGGCCAAGGCGGAGCACGACCTGCTGACGAAAATCATTGACGTCTACTCGGACACACTTCACTACAGCCAACTCCTGCTGCCCTATAACCCCGAGTGGAACCTTGAGTTCCCGAGTCCATTCCGGATTAAGTCGTTGCACGACCTGGTGTACAGCAAAGCGCTTGACGTTGGGCTTGAACGCAACTTTGCATTCATTCGCACCGGTTTTATCGACCGCCTTCGTTTCTTCGACCGCGATTTTATGGAGGCTTATTGGCGGCAAGCACCGCTGATCGCCGAGGGTAATTGGAATTATGACGATATGAAGGATCAGCTCACGCACGGAACACTCGCTGAAAACCTGAAAGTGATGCTGGAGTTTCATTCGAACTATGCTCACTTCTATTTTCTGCCGGCGACGTACAAGCGCGCGATCCGCCAGGATCGCGCGTTCCTGGAAAATGGGTTGGTGAGCGGCGCGCTTGGTTACCGGCTGGTGCTCAGCCGCGCGGCGTGGAGCGCCGAACTCCCAGCGGGGGATTTGCTCCTGATCGACCAAAAATGGGTCAACCGCAGCGTGGGCCGCTTGTATGTGGCTCATCCCTTGAAGCTCTACCTGACGGACAACCAGGGAAGTGAGAAGTTCAGCGATTTGGATACGACCTTCAACGAGGCTACGTGGGTGCAAGGTGAGACGTATACCTTGACGAGCGTCTTTCACCCGCCGAAGAAATTGGCGCCAGGGGTGTATGACGTGCGAATCGCCCTCGTGGACCCCGCCGGCAATCCACGCATCAAGCTGGCGATTGACGGTCGAGACTCGCTTGGCCGCTACAGGATGGGGACAATACGAATCCTGCCGCCTGAAGGCAAGGCAGCCTGCGACCAGCCATACTGTCCATAGGGTCCTGTGTTTCTCCGGATCTTTGCAACGGGCGGGGAACTCAGCTTCTGGGAAGCGCCGCGCGATGCGCGCACGCGCGAATAATCCCGAATTCCGAAGTTGCGAAGCTCTGTGGGAAGAAACCCCTCACCCGGCTCGCTACTCTCGCCACCCTCTCCCCAAGGTAGAGGGCTGAGATCAATCATCGTTGACCGCCCTCTACCTTGGGGAGAGGGTGGCACGCAGCCGGCGTAGTCATCAGCCGGTGCGGGACGGGTGAGGGGTTACTTCCGGAGAATCCAAACACCCGTTCGGTTCTCGAGGTTATCGAGGCAGGCAATTCAGATCCAACGAGTTGGCCTGGGTGGCCAAATTCAACTTCGGAATTCGGGATAATGCAGCTAATCCCAACTGAGAAGTTGCCGTTGCCGTGGACTGCGGTCGCGCCAAACAACATGCCGCCTCGACAGCGTGCAACGAACCACGAACCGCTTCGTAATACTTCACTTTTCCCAGAAAACCTGGACGATTCGCTCACCCGGTTGGACAGAGCTGAATACCCGTGTGCTTGCTACCGTTCCGGCGCGTGGAGCGCGGATCTCTTCGAGGGTCGTGCCTGCTAGATCGCAGATTGTGCCGAGCAGGTGATTTTCGACTACTTTGTCACCAGCGTTCACATACTTGCGGAGAAGACCGGCGTAGCTCGCAAAGCAATCGGAGTGGTCTACAATTTTCGGATGGGGATGGGGAGCACCAAGAGCTGCTTCGGGCGCCTTGAGCATTTGCAGGTGGCTGAGGAAACGATAGGCAATCGTCAAGTAAGCACGGCGGCCCGCAGCGGTAAGAGTGCCCAATCCACCGACCTCGGGTTCGATGGCTGCAATTCCATTGCGGATGGCTGCCAGCGCAAGCAGACCTTCTGGCCACTGGTAGGGGTGAATGAACTCGAGGCCGAGCGCCAGCGCGGCTGCCGCTGCTTTCTTACCAGCGGGGGATTGATCCTCCTGGTGCTCGATGTAAGGAATCACAGTTGCGTCGTGACCCCAACAGTGCATGGAAAGCACGTAGTCATTGCCGAGGACGAGCTCTCGGAATAACAAGTCCGCCAACCGTTCTGAGATCGTGCCGTTTGGGTTGCCAGGAAAACTGCGGTTGAGATCGGCCAGGTCCACAGGATGTCGCCGGGCACGAGCGTAAAACGCCTGGGGGTTCGCCACCGGCACGATAGTTAACGTACCTCTTAATTCAGCCGGATCGATTTCCTTGGCCAGATCCTGCAGCACCGCTACGCCCTCGTATTCGTCCCCATGAACACCGGCGATGAGCAGCGCTCTCGGCTCGGGCTCCTTGCCAACAAGAACATGGAAAGGTACCTCGATCCGAATGTTCCCGGTATAGCCTGGCAATCCAACCTGAAGTAGATTGCGGCTGCAAAGGGTAAGTTTATTGGCATCCAATTGTCGTGATGGCAATGTCGAATACTCCTTTCTCAGAAAAGTCTCGGATAGGCCGCAGGACCATGAAGGCTGCATCTCCGGCGCTGTCTTTCTTGCCTCCGTCAATCGGCAAGCGCGAGCTGGCACAATTCCCTGCCGGCCTGAGAGAGCACATCGCTTCCTTCCGAAGTGACGACCAGGTTCTCTTCCACGTGAAAGGTTCCGTAATCCGTCGCGACCCCCGGTTCCAGGGTGATCACCATACCAGGTTCGAGAGGCGTGTCATCATATTCGGAAATGTGTGGAAGTTCAGTCACGTTAAGACCGACCCCGTGGCCGACACGCTCAGCGCGCCGGGCAATCGAGGAAGTTGTAGCAAAGGGCAACCTCTCGAGCTGTGAAAAGCAAAAGCGCGCGATGCTCGAAGCCGGGATTCCGGGCCGCACCATCTTGACGGCTTGCGAGGTAATACTGTGGATCGCTTCTTGAGCGTAGGCTTGCTCCGCCGACGGTGGTCCAATCACGGCAGCCCGCGAGAAATCGGACCAGTACCCCGCGATCCGGCAGCAGCAATCCATCCAGACCATGTCCCCCTTCCGTAGAGGCCGTTCGTCAGGCGGCTTGGTAACCAGGTCGTAGTTGCCTTTGCCGGAAGTAATGTTCACGGACGGCTGGCCCCCGCTGCGATCTTCCATTTCGCGCCGCATGGTTTGGAAAA
>Ga0181538_10003334_pt1 | contig 15736 bp, 8 predicted proteins | sample PEATcosm2014_Bin_40_FD_119773 | JGI IMG/M metagenome (GOLD analysis project Ga0181538, IMG submission 119773) | Peatland microbial communities from MTU Mesocosm Facility, Houghton, MI, USA - PEATcosm2014_Bin23_30_metaG | ecosystem: Environmental > Terrestrial > Soil > Wetlands > Peat | place...
CATGTCCGCAGCGAACTCGGTGGGCGCATTTCCCTGGAGCGACACGTCCAGCCACGACTCGGCGCTGCTTGAGTCGCTGACCCCGGGAGCCTACACGGCGAATGTATCAGGGCAGAGCGGGGACACGGGCGTCGCCCTCGCCGAAGTCTACGACGACACGCCGACGGGAACCTATACACCAGGCACGCCGAGGATCGTGAACATATCGGCCCGCGTCCAGGTGGGCACGGGATCCAACGTCCTGATAGCGGGATTTGCGATCGGCGGCTCAACGTCGAAGACCGTGCTGATCAGGGCCTCCGGGCCGGCGCTGATTCCATTCGGCGTAACGGGCACGCTTCCGGACCCCATGCTGCAGCTGCACTCGGGAAGCACGCTTGTCGCAAGCAACAATGCGTGGGGTGGCGATCCGCAAATTGCCGCCGCTGCTGCCTCGGTAGGAGGATTCCCCTGGTCATTCAGCTCGAGCAACGACTCTGCGATCCTGGTCACGCTGCCGCCTGGGGCCTACACAGCCGAGGTCTCCGGCGCGACCGGCGACACGGGAATCGCGCTCGTGGAGGTCTATGAGGTCCCCTGAAACGGGCCTCTCGTCCTGAATCAGCGGCCGTCCGCGCATCCCATAGCTGAAGCATGGCCCATGGGGGATCCCCGGGAGCCTCGGCCGGCACTCGTCCTCGGCGAGACGCGGTCGGGACTGCCGCGTCCATTTAGCCAATTCTTCCTTTCTGTGCCTGGATTCCAGAATGACCCGGTTTGACGGTTCCCGCGCTTACGTCTTTGCTAAAGGCACTCGAAGTCGTGGCTTCCGGATCCCCGGCGCCGCGACGACGTTTCGCCCCAACCCGCATCCCCCATGAAATCCCAAGCCGCCCTCGCCCTTATAGCCGGTGCGCTCGTCGCCAGCCCCCAGCTCGCGGCGGGAGGCCCCGCGGCTGCTCCCCGGAGGTTCTTCTCCGACGATAGTTTCTGGAACCAGCCCATCGCGGCCGATGCCGAGACCGACCCGCGCACGGAACGCTGGACCAAGCTGCTCGAGACCGAGCCCAGCGGGGAGAATTGGCTCATCAACAGCGAGCAGTGGACCATCCCTCTGTACGAGGTCGACGAGTCCACGCCGCTTGTGAGGGTCGGCCTCCACACCCTCACGCCGGACGAGAGGCGCATCTGGCACACGCAGCACGCGCAGTTTGGGCACGGCAGGGGCTTTGACCTTGTTCCGATACCCGCCAACGCGACCCCCGACCCAAGGGGGGACGCCCACCTGGCGGCCGTGGATTGGACGCGCCGGCTCGTCTGGGACATGTGGTCCCTCACCCGGAATCCCGACGGCAGCTGGCAGTCCAACACGGGCATGGCCTACGCGTCGGACGGCCCCGGCGTGTTCAGGACCGAGGACCTCGGCGTGGTGGACGGAGAAAGCGTCCACTTCCACGGGCCCAGCAGGGCCGCGGGCGTCCCCGCCGTCGCCGGGCTCATCCTGTACGACGAGGTCATGGCCGGCGAGGTCCGGCACAAGATCGCGGCGGCCTCGCGCTTCTGCGCGTACAAGGAGTTCGTGTTCCCGGCGGCCTGGACCGACGGAATCGTCGAGGGGGGCATACCCGAGGGCACGGTCGTCCAGCTCGACCCCAAGCTCGACCTCTCGCAGTTTCCACTCACCCCCGAGGAGCGCATCGTCTGCGTCGCCCTCCAGCGCTACGGCATGGTCCTGGTCGACATCGCCCAGGGCCAGCCCATCTACGCCGAGGGCCTGTGGGGCCACCCCGGCAGGTCATGGAAGGGCAAGCTTCGCCCGACCGGCGGCCTGTCGACGATTCCCTACCGGCACTACCGGATGCTGAAGATGGGGCCCGTGACGCACATGGGGGACGGGCGCTCGAAGTTCGTGCCCGTGTGGGACGACCCGCAGACGAACAGGTAGACCGGCGCCCCGGGCTCCATGCCGGACGGCAGCGGCCCCTTCGTGCCGACCGGCCGGCGCCTAGACGCCGTAGACCTCGGCCGCCCTCCGGCCCAGGTGGGCCAGCAGCGGGGCCGCGGACAGGGGCTTTCCCGTGACCCGTTGCACCAGGTTCCTTGCGGTGAAGCGCTGGCCCTCCGCATGGATCCTCACCCGGAGCCACCCGAGCAGCGGCGCGAAGTCCCCGCGGGCGAAGGATGCGTCGAGATCGCCCAGATCGGCCTGCGCCTGCTCAAAGAACTGCGCCGCGTAAAGGTTTCCCAGGGTGTACGTCGGGAAGTATCCGACCATCCCCCCGGCCCAGTGTATGTCCTGGAGGACGCCGCGGGCGGCGTCGGGCGGAGTCAGGCCCAGGTAGGACTGCATCTTCTCGTTCCAGGCCCCCGGGAGGTCCGCGACGGGGAGGTCTCCGGTGACCAGCGCCTTCTCCAATTCAAAGCGCATGAGCACATGGAGATTGTAGGTGGCCTCGTCCGCCTCGACCCGGATGAACCCGGGCTCCACGTGGTTCACCGCCCGGTGCCAGTCGCCCTCGGCGATGTCCGCAGTGCCGGGGAAGGCGGCCTGCAGCCGGGGGAAGAAGTGCCGCCAGAACGAGCGGCGGCGCCCCACGAGGTTCTCCCACAGGCGCGACTGGCTTTCGTGGATCCCCATGGAGACATACTCGCCGCGCGGGGTCCCGAAGTGCTCGGTCGGCAGCCCCTGCTGATAGAGCCCGTGCCCGGCCTCGTGAAGGACGCCGAAAAAGGCGCTGGCGAACTGCCGCTCGTCGTAGCGGGTCGTGAGGCGGGTGTCGGACGGCCCCAGGTGCGTGCAGAAGGGATGGGCGCTTACATCAAGGCGCCCCCGCTCAAAGTCGAAGCCAATGGCGGCCGCCGCCTGGCGGGCCAGGCCCTCCTGGGCTGCGCGAGGGAAATGGCGCTCAAGGAGCGCGCCCTGCCCCTTGAGGGGGGCATCGGCGATCCGCCTGACGAGGCGGACGAGCGGATCGCGCAGCGACTCGAATACCGCAGTCAGGTCCGCTGCCGTGTCGCCGGGCTCATACTCGTCAAGCAGGGCATCGTAGGGATGCTGACAGGGTCCCAGGCATTCGGCCTGCTGCCGCTTGAGCCGGAAGATCCGCTCGAGCCAGGGCGCGAATGCCCCGAAGTCCGAGGCCCTGCGCGCCTCGACCCACGCCTGCTGGGCGAGGACCGCCACCCTGGCCAATTCCTCGACCAGGCTCGAGGGCAGCTTTCGCGCCCGATCGACCTTGCGGCGGGTCTGTCGGACGTTTACCGCCGCGTCCGGATCGCCGGCTCCCGCGAGCGGGGACGATTCAAGGGAGGCCAGGAGATCCCCAAGCTTTTGGGAAACGAGCCTTTCGTGCGCCAGTCGGGCGAGCAGGGAAACCTGGTCGCCGCGGAAATCCGCGGCCTTCCGCGGAAGCTGAGTTTGCTCATCCCAGCCGAGGATTTCGGAGGTCGTTGATAGAAGGCTGATCTCGCGAAGCTCGCTAATGAAGGCGGCGTAAGTCTGGGCGGGGGACGGCATACGAGGAATTTGAGCGCGCTGCCGCTGCCGGGTAAAGCAGCAAGCGCGTCTGGGTGGTTCACAGTCGCGTGCCGATTAACACAAACCTCCGACCGCACTGCGCGTCACGAAAACCAAAACTGCCTTTTCGGCATGGCGGTCACGGCGTCTCGTAAATTTCAGCCAGAGCCACTCCGGTCGTGCCGTTTACCCCGCTGATCTGCATCGTGTAGGCTCCAGGAGGTAGATTGACGATCTGGGCGCTGTCAGCGCTCCCCGATGCCAAAGGAAATGCGCCGACGGATGCCGCTGCACTCAAGATCTGGGACGCGTTTGCGCTTGTGGCCCAGGCCGTGTTTGAGGCGATCACCCTGCCCGAATTGTCGAACACGCTGAGGCTGGGCTGCGCTAGGACGCCGGTGACCGCAAACTGGGTCAAGCCGGGCCCGTCGCCCCGCACGAGCAGCTGTTCGGCGCCGCTTCCCGAGATCACGAAGCCCGCGATGATGATGTTGGCGCCGGTGCCCACCTGGCCCCGGGTGGAGATGTTGATCAGGCGCGTGCCGCTTGACGACACCTCGTAGATCTCGGCAAGGGCGACCCCGGTCGTGCCATTCGACCCGGAGACCTGCACCGTGTAGGCGCCCGCGGGCAGGTTGACGATCAATGCGCAGTCGGCGCTGCCCGTCGCCAGCGCAAAGGCCCCGACGGAGGCTGCAACGCTCGCGATCTGATCCGGGCTTGGGTTGGAGCCCCAGCCCGTGTTGGACGCGATCACATTTCCTGCATTGTCAAACACGCTCAGGCTGGGCTGCGCCAGGACCCCGGCGACGTCGAATTGCGTGAGGCTCGGGCCGTCGGCGCGTATGAGGAGGGCCTCGGTGCCGCTTCCACTGATCACGAAGCCTGGAATCAGGATGTTGCCGCCGGTCCCGACCTGCGTGCGGGTGGAGATGTTGACAAGGCGCGCCGAGGGCAATCCCGGGAAGACCGTCAGGTTCGCCGCGCCGCTGGTCGCCGATCCGGTGCCATTGGCAACGGTCACCGTGTAGGATCCCGCGTTGGACGGCTGGACGTTGGTTACGGCGTACGAGGCACGGGTCGCTCCCGCAATTGCGGATCCGTTGAAGTACCATTGGTAGGAACGCGGCGAAGCGCCCGAAGCTCCGACTGAGAATATGGCGTTCGCGCCCACGGCGACGGTCTGGTCGACCGGTTGCGCCAGGACGTACGGCGCCTGGTCAGGGACGCCCTTTCGGATTGTGCCGTTTCCCGAATCGGCAACGTAGATGGTACCCGATCCATCCGCCGCAATGCCGCCGAAACTGCCGAACCTTGCCGCGATGCCTGCACCGTCCGCCGATCCCTGGACGCCGGCTTTGCCGGCGAGCGTGGTCACGACTCCCACGGGCGTGATTCTCCGGATTGTGCAGCCGATATCCGGTCTGACCCTGCCGCTCGAATTGTCCGTGACATAGATCATGCCGGCTGCGTCCACTGCAACCCCATTGATATTAGAGAATTGCGCTGCGCCACCCGTTCCGTCGGTCGAACCGAAGAGGCCGGCCGTTCCGGCCAGCGTCGTAACGACCCCGCTGGGTGTGACCTTCCGGATCGTGCCGTCGCTACACCCGACGTAGATGTTGCCCGACCCGTCTACCGCCAAGCCCGAGGGGGAGTTGAATCGCGCCACAATTCCCGTGCCGTCGGCCGACCCGCCTATTCCGGCGGCGCCGGCAAGGGTTGTTACGACCCCGCCAGGGGTGATCTTGCGAATTGTGTCATCGTCCGTGACGTAGGCATTGTCCGAAAGGTCCACGGCAATCCCCGAGAGTTTGCCAAACCTCGCGGCCTTGCCTGTGCCGTCGACCGGGACCGGCGCGGCGCCAAAGATGTTGGGGACGGCGCCGGCAAGCGTTGTCACCGCCCCGGCGGGGGTGATTCTCCGGATCAGGCAGTTGCCTGCATCGGTAACCCAGAGATTGCCCGATCCGTCCACGGCGACGCTCGTGGCAGTTGAAAACTGCGCGGCGCTGCCGGTTCCGTCGGTTGAGCCAGCGCTGCCGGCCCTTCCGGCGAAAGTCGTCACCACCCCGGCAGGCGTCACCTTTCGGATTACAAAGTTGCCGGCGTCCGCAACATAGACATTGCCCGACCCGTCCACCGCCACGCCGTAGGCCCCGGCGAACTTCGCCGCACTGCCCGTGCCGTCGACGTAGCCAAGGGTGCCGGTGGCGCTGCCGGCGACGACCGCTGCCACGCCGGCGGGAGTGACCTCCCAGATTGCGCCGTAGCCATCCGCGGCATACATGTTGTCCGACCCGTCCACTGCCAGGCCATCGCCGCCGGCACCGCTTGCGGAGAGCGTCGTCACCACACCTGCCGACGTGACTTTGCGGATCGCGTACACGTCCCCAACATAGACGTTTCCAGAGGCATCCACCGCGATGCCACTTAGATTGGTGAAACGTGCGGCGCTTCCGGTCCCGTCGATCGAACCGTATGTGCCGGCGGCGCCGGCCAGCGTCGTCACAACCCCGGCCGGGCTGATCTTGCGGATCGTGTAGTTGCCGGTGTCCGTGACATAGATGTAGCCTGCCCCGTCTACCGCAATGCCAATTGGATTGCTGAAACGCGCTGCGGTTCCGGTCCCGTCGGCCGAACCGTAGGAGCCGGCGGCACCGGCCAGCGTCGTCACAACCCCGGCCGGGCTGATCATACGGATCGTGTTGTTGTTGGTGTCAGCCACGTAGAGGTTGCCGGACCCGTCCACCGCCACGCTGTTTGGGGAGAAGAACCGCGCAGCGCCTCCTGCTCCGTCCGCCGAGCCGCTGCTGCCGGCGGTGCCGGCCAGCGTCGTCACAACCCCGGCCGGGCTGGCCTTGCGGATCGTGTTGTTGCCGGTGTCCGCAACGTAGACGTTGCCCGATCCGTCCACCGCCACGCCGACCGGGGAATTGAACTGCGCGGCGCTTCCCGCTCCGTCCGCCGAGCCGCTGTTGCCGGCGTCGCCAGCGAACGTCGTCACCACCGCGGCCGGGCTGATCCTGCGTATCGTGCAGTTGCCGGTGTCCGCAACGAAGAGGTTGCCCGACGCGTCCAACGCCACGCCATTGGGGGAGAGGAACCGCGCGGCACCGCCTGCACCGTCCACGGCGCCGTAGGGCGCGTTCCCCGCCAGCGTCGTTATCAAATATGGTGTGGAATAGTCGCTCTGGGAACGGAGTTCCGCGAGCGGCACCATGGCGGCGAGCAACAGGACGGCGAACCGAGGGACCGCCGCCCGCGCCGGCGTGGACAATGCAGCACATGGAGCACGCCGGGTTGACGCTCGGGCTGCCGCACACAGGCCAACAGGGGGAAGCATCGGGTTCACTTGGTGGCGGCGGACCCAGCCGCGATCTTGACATGGATGCCGTGCAGAAAGTCGAGCGCAAGGATGGAATCGCCAGGCCCAGACTCGGAAGTCCAGTGCAAGGCGAGCGAGCGGGGACTTGGCACCATGGGGAAGAAGAAGCTGCCGGTCCGCGTCTCGTCGGGCGAAAGGGTTAGTGGCAGCACTAGACGGCGCCTGTTGAACTCTTTTTCCATCGCGACCTTGTTATGGTGGTTGATCGTCAAAACCACGCCGTAATATGCCGGCAGTGCCACAAGGGCTATTCCAGCCGTGCCAGCGACCGCGGCATATCCCGCTAACATGCCACCCCCTGCGGTGCCGAATCCAATCGCCGCGGCACTGCCGATGATGACTATGCCCGGCGCCGAGTAGCGTTCGAAAGCCACGCGCTCCGCGCGGTATTTTTCCTCAAGGGTCTTGCTCTGCTTTTCCAGCTTCCACGGATTGTCCCCGGCAGTCTGGACTGTGCCTGCGAAATCGGTCAGCCCCACGGCGGAAACCGTAAGAACCTGGCTGCCGGGATTGCGGAGCGTCACGACGTATTCGTCCCAGAATGCATCGCGTTTCCACGAACCAGGCCCGTTGTAAGTGATGACGGCGTTCAACGCCGCCTCCAGCCGGCCGGGGGCAAATGCCACATTGAGCAACTGCGGAGACGGAGTGTCCTTCTTCGCTTTCAGGTATCCAGTCGAAACGCAGCCCGTTAGCAGGAATGCGGCGCTCATAAATGAGGCCATGGCGGACCATAGGTAGCGTGACCGAGCAGAGGGGCTGGAGAGAGTTTCCATTGCAATAGCGATCCCGCCGCTGGGCTTGGTTTAATCTAACTCCGAATCAATGGCCACAAATATCGTGACCATAGAGAAGACGATGACGGCGGCGATCATGGTGGAGCAGGTGGTCTGCCTAGTAATGCGTGTTTTCCAAGCGTTAGGGATCACTGACGTTGGCGGAGGGGCTTACGTGGGAGCGCGACAATGGCCGTCGATCCGGCCCCTTCAAAAGTGGCGTTGGAATTGTGCCGCACCTGAGAAACTCCGGCGCTGGGCGGGCCTCTCATGAGCCTAGTCTTGAGGCGGATTGGCCGCAGCGGGGCGTTGACCGGTCCAATGACCGGGTCGATGGCACTTTGGCTCCTCCGGGCCAGCGGTAACCGCATCTTGACTCTCCGATAATGGTGACCGGCCAAGTGGGTTCGCCTCTTACTACGGGCATCTTGCGCTCTACCCGACCAAATAACTGCCAAGGCATCAAAGTGTTAGCAATGCCGTCTGCGCAATATTACAACAACTTCGGGCTTCATCAGTCCGGCTGCGTTTGATATCAACCTCGCATGAGTGACCTCACGCTGGTCCTCCAACAGATGGAGAGGGGAGAGCCTCAGGCTGCCGACGAACTGCTGATGCTTGTCTACGATGAGTTGCGCCGGATGGCCGCTTGGAAGATGGCCAGCGAATCGGCCAGCCACACGCTCCAGCCCACCGCACTCGTGCACGAGGCTTGGCTGCGCCTCGGCGGGGACGATCAGCCTACCTGGCAGAACCGCGCCCACTTCTTTGGAGCGGCCGCCGAGGCGATGCGGCGCATCCTGATTGATCGGGCGCGCCGCCGCCGCGGGCTTCGGCACGGGGGGGGGCTTAAGCGTGCCCAAGTCGATGACTTTGACATGATCGCGAGCCTTGAGGATGACGATCAGCTTCTCGCGGTCCATGAGGCGCTGGACAAGCTGGAGGCCAAGGACCCACCCAAAGCGGAGCTGGTCAAGCTGCGTTACTTCGCGGGGATGACCATTCAAGAGGCCGCGACGGCACTGGGGATATCCGAGCCAACGGCCAAGCGATGGTGGACGTTCGCCCGAACGTGGCTTTACGAGGAAATCCGCACCGGATGATCCGGTTTGGAGGGCTTCTGCGCATCTTGGTGAAGGAAACCCAGCCCAATGCGATGAGCCAGAGTCCCCAACGCGAAGAAGAACTGTTCGAAGCAGCGTTAGCGCTGCCAGCGGCGGAGCAACGGGTCTACCTTGAACGAGCGTGCGCCGGCGATGTCGAGCTCCTTCAACGAGTTGAGGCTTTATTGCGCGCCCACGAGAACGTCAGCGGGTTTCTGGAAACGCCGGCATTGGCGGAACTATCAGCCGTCGCCCGAGCCGCAAATCGGGATTCGCCACCGTCGGAATCGCCCGGCGACCGAATCGGCCGCTATAAGCTGCTGCAGAAGATAGGGGAGGGGGGCTGCGGCGTCGTCTTCATGGCCGAGCAGGAGGATCCGATCCGGCGGCGCGTGGCCCTCAAAGTGATCAAGCTCGGCATGGACACCAAGGAGGTCATCGCACGCTTCGAAGCCGAGCGCCAGGCGCTCGCGATGATGGACCATCCGAACATCGCCCGCGTGTTCGACGCAGGCGCCACCGACACCGGTCGGCCGTTCTTCGTGATGGAACTGGTGCGTGGCATCAGGATCACCGACTACTGCGACCAGCAGAACCTCTCCACGGCCGAGCGGCTGAACCTCTTTGTCCAGGTCTGCCATGCCATCCAGCACGCGCACCAGAAGGGGATCATCCACCGCGACATCAAGCCCTCGAACATCCTCGTCACCCTCCATGACGGCGAGCACGTGCCCAAGGTGATCGACTTCGGCATCGCCAAGGCCACCCAGGGCAGACTGACCGACCAGACGTACTTCACGGCCTTCGAGCAGTTCATCGGCACGCCCGCATACATGAGCCCGGAGCAGGTGCAGCTGAGCAGCCAGGACGTCGACACCCGCAGCGATATCTACTCGCTCGGCGTGCTGCTCTATGAGCTGCTAACGGGCCAGACGCCTTTCGAGACCCAGGAGCTGCTCAAGGCAGGCTTGGACGAGATGCGGCGGCAGATCCGCGAAGTCGAGCCTCCTAGGCCCTCGACCCGGCTGCGCACGCTCGAGGCGAACGCCATGACGACGACGGCCCAGCGCCGCGCCACCGTGCCGCCCAAGCTCATCCACCTGATCCACGGCGATCTCGACTGGATCGTGATGCGCTGCCTAGAGAAGAGGCCCGCACGGCGCTACGGGACCGCCAACGAGCTGGCATGGGACCTTGAACACTTCCTGCACGACGAACCGGTGAGAGCCCGTCCGCCCAGCAAGCTCTACCGCATCCAGAAGCTGATGCGCAGGAACAAGCTCGCCGTCATCGCGTCTGGCGCTATCGCTGCCGCGCTTGTGGTCGGTTTGGCCGTTTCATCGTGGATGTACTCCCGCGAAAGAGCCGCCCGCGAACGCGCGGTGGTCGCCGAGGAGCGGCAAAGCCAGCTCCGAGGCCAGGCCGAGGCGGCACGCGAGCGAGCCGTGGCAGCGGAGGAACGCCAACGCCAGCTCCGCGAGCAGACCGAAGTGGCCCGCGAACATGCGACGGCGGCGGAAACCGAGCAACGCCGCCTGCGCCAGCAAGCCGAGCAGCTGCGCGCCAAGGCGGAGGACCAGGCGCGCCAAATCAGGCGCCAGCTCTATGCCTCACACATGAATGTCGCGTTCCAGGCCTGGGAAAGGGGCGACATCGTGCGCGTGGATCAATTGCTGGAGGAGCACGGGCCGAAGCCGGGCGAAGAGGATCTTCGCGGGTTCGAGTGGTTCTATCTGTGGCGACTGTGCCACTCCGATCAGCTTACCTTGGCCGACCATCATTCACTCCTTCGTTGCGTGACTTTTTCCCCGGATGGAAAGTTTTTGGCTACAGGGGGTGACGATTCCACGGCGAGGATCTGGGATAGCGTCTCCGGACGGGAGCTGCTGGTCCTTTCTGGACACTCCGGCGGGGTCAATTCAGTAGCCTTTGCCCCTGGCGGGAGGATCCTGGCAACGGGGGGCAATGACAAGAAGGTGCGCCTTTGGGATACGGCCACGGGCGAGGCGCTGGCCGTTCTCAGCGGGCACAATGACGGCGTCACTGCGCTTGCATTCAGCCCGGATGGGAAATGGCTGGTCTCCGCCACCGGCATTGCGGCGAACGGAGGCGACAAGAACCCGCAGGCCAAGTTCGTAGACATGGGCATCCTCCCAAGTGAGATCTTTGTGTGGGAGGTCGAGGGCCAGAAGGTGATCACGACACTGAAGGGCCACACAGGAAGCATACTATCACTGGCGATTTCGCCTGACGGGAAGATACTGGCGACGGGCAGCGCCGATCACACGGTGAAGCTTTGGAACTTCGCCGCCGGCAGGTTGGAAGCGGACATCACGGGATTCTACGGTCCGGTCACTGCGGTCGCGATCTCACCCGACGGACAGACCTTGGCAAGCGGCGGCGGGGACTTCTGGTGGAAGGAATCCGAGCTCAAGCTCTGGGATCTGGCCAGTCACAAGGAGCGGATGTCCCTCAAGGGTCATGAAGGGCCCGTTCTCGCCGTGGCTTTTTCACCGGATGGCAGAACGATCGCCTCCGCAGGGCTAGACAGAGTCGTCAGATTGTGGGACGTCGCCTCCGGAGACGAAGTGCGGAAGATAAGGGGGCACAGCGCGTCGGTTTGGTCGCTTGCCTACGATCCGAAGGGAGAGCGAATTGCCACGGCCAGCTGGGATCAGACGGTGAAGGTTTGGGACACAGCACACACGCAAGGCATGGATTTGATTCCAAGCGCGGAGACTTACTCCAGTTGTTATACGCCGGACGGAAGATTCCTGATATTGGGCGGCCAGCGCTTGCAGGTGTTCGAGGTTGGTGCCGGCAGGGCGCCCTTTACCATCGCCGATTATGAAACTAACGATATCTGCCTCGCCATGTCTCCCGACGGGTCGATCCTGGCATCGGCGGGCAGTGACGGGATAGTCACCCTTTGGGAGGTGGGGACTTGGCGACGGCTCGCCACCCTGAAAGGCCACACGGGGTATTACTGGTATACGCGCAAAGTATGGTGCCTGGCCTTTTCGCCCGACGGTCAAATCGTCGCCAGCGGCGGAGGCGACGAGACCGTGCGCCTTTGGGACGTCCGCGAACGCCTCGAGCGCACCGTTTTCCATCCCGGAATTGGCGAAGTCGACGCGGTCGTTTTCACTCCGGAGGGACGGACGCTCATTGCCGGCAGCGCGCAGAAGATCGTCCTCTTGGATGCCGCCACCGGCAAGATTCAATCGACCATCGATGGAACTGCGTCGTCCTTCGGGCTCACCTCGGATGGCCGCTATCTCGCGGCGGGGGCCTCGGGACTGGAATTGATAGACCTAAGGACGATGAGAGCACGATGGCTCGTCAGCCCACAGAGAGAGAGCAACATTTGTAACGCCAGTTTCGCCCCTGACGGCAGGACATTGGGAACGGCAAGTTGGGATGGAGCCGCCAGACTTTGGAATGTGGATAGTGGTCAGGAGATGTTTACCTACCATGCTGCTGGCATTGTCTGGAGCACATCATTTTCTCCGGATGGGAAGTGGTGGGCTGTTTCCTATGGTAACGCCTACTATCCGCAGCATAGTTACGTGGCGCTCTTTAGGGGAGGGGTCGTTGCATCGGGATTGACCGCCGAGTCGGTTGCTAACACCGCGCCCAGCATCGCAGCCCAGCCTGTCAGCCAGACGGTCGCGGACACCAAGGCCGGCGCGGTGACGTTCGGGGTATTTGCTGTTGGTGCCCCTCCGCTCTCCTATCAATGGTTTAGGGATGCCCGGGAATTGCCCGGTCAGACCAATTCGACCTTGACGATCGCAAATGCGACGGCGGCGGATGCCGGCGATTACAGCGTAGTTGTCAAGAACAGGCTCGGCAGCGTCGCCAGCAGCAAAGCCACCTTAAGCATCGGCCACGTGCGCGAAGTTCCGATCGCCGAGGTCGACTTTCATGACAAGCAGCCGTCGGCGGGTTACTCCGCTTATGCCTATTCCGAGAACCGTGTGGCAATGGACACCAGCATCACGGAAATGGCCGGGGCCGGGGCCGATGGCAAAACCGGACTCGTCATGACCGCCGATGGGTCTGGTTTCAAAGCAAACATGGACCAGAACTATGCCGGATTCGGTGCGCGCGTAGCCGTGCTTGCCGGCCGCGCTGACGGTGTGGATACAACCGACCTGAATCAATACAAGCTATATGCCACCGTCAGGACGACCGGACAAAAAGGGAAGGAGTCTCACGGGAGATTCCAGTGGCAGTTCCTGACGCCAACCGGCACTGTGCTGACGATAAGCCGGGCCGTCACGTTGACCTCCAACTATGAGGTATACTCGTATGTTCTCGGCGATGGCGCGATCGACCGTTACGCCGGCGGTTCTCGGAGCGAGTTCATTGCCAATTTCGATCGGATCAACGAGCTGCAGTGCGTAGTCAACGCGGACAACTGGCTGGACGAATACGGCCCGGGTGCGGACAGCAAGATATATGTCAGCGACGTAAAGTTCGTGCGCCTCGTGCCGGATTCACCGTCCCCTCCCCGCTAGGCGACGGATGGCGCGGCGAGGGCTTGGCATTGGGGATGGAGGGGAAAGGCCTGGTTTTAGTAATTTCTGGCTCAGGGCTGTCGATCGGGCGGGCTAAGGCTTTGCTGAGCAACGGTGTACGATGGCTAACTGAAATTCGCACGATTCCACCCGCCAGCAAAGTGAGACTCCTCGCGACGAGTTCTCCGTTCGGGTGATCCGATTGGCGACGGGATTGCGCATGGAAGGATGAATCCCAATCCCGCCCATGATCGAATTCCTCATCATCCTTATACTCCTCGGCCTCGTTGTGCTCACCGAGAACGATCCCCATGAAATCGACCCGCCAACGAAGGGAAACAGCACGAGATCCTAGCATGGGCCCGAGGCCTGCGCCCCATATGAGGCGCGAGACGGATGCGCATTGTGCGGTAGCCAAAGAATTAGCTGCTCGCTATGACCGGGGACGGGATAAGGAGCGTTTCGGCAGAAATTTCGGATCCCGCGGTTGAAAGCTTCAGACTATTCAAAACCCCGATTCCTCATGAAAACACACCCATCCCTAACCGGTGGCTCCCGGCTGGCGCTTTTGCTGGTTCTGCTTCCGGCGCTCTTCGCCTGCGCGACGGTTCAGTCAGGCGCACTATCGAGGGCCTACGGGTCCTATAACAAAGGCGACTACGTGACTGCGCTCAGGAGGCTCGCCGAGGCGGAAAGCTATGGCGAGATGCCCGACCTGCGGCATGCAGAAGTCTATTACCTCAAGGGCCGGTGCCTGGAAGGCATGGGCAACCGCGGCGAGGCTGCCAGCCTTTACGAATACCTGATCAAGAGATATCCCGATACCGAGTTCGCTGCCCGTGCCAAGGGACGGTTGGAGGAACTCCGAAAGGCACCGGAGCCGAATCCCTCCGTTGAGACGAAATCGCCGCCACCGGCCTCATAAGTACGTTGGAGATATCCGGGGCCCTTGCGCCTGAAGCGTTGAGGTCTCCCCAATCCCGCGCTCGGCAATTGAATTGCGCCCTGAGTGGATCTATCGCCCGGTGTCCGCGAGCCGGCGTTCAGCACCGAGTTGTCTGAATCCTCGCGAAGGCGGATTATCGCCGCTGGGAAATCGGCAGAAGCGTGGCGGCAGCTCGGCTGCCGGAGGAAGGACAGCTCAAAAATCGGTTATTTGGCCCTGCATGCCATTCAAGAACTTAAGGATTTCAGGTTTCCTCTTGAGGCGACAAGGTGTGGCAAATTGCGGCAGCGCTGAGAAGAGCCGCGCTTTCCCATATTATATTGTGGCCTCTCGCTGGAGGGCATGTCCGGGAGTCAATTCTCCCCGGCGCAGGGCGCACAATGGCCAAGCAACGCCGCCGCCCTGAAGATGAATCCGCCGCGAGGGCCAATTGCCCCGTCGATAGTCTCGTGGATTCGCCCCCCTTACGATTCACCTCTTTCGCGCCGCGCTTGGACCTGCGGCCAATAATCCCCGGATCAAGAGGTCGTTGTCCGGCCAAGAAAGACGGCAAGCCCGGAGCTGAGTCTGGATTCCGTGAGCATGTGCGGGACTCCTAGGAATTCCCGGCGTGCAATCGCGAGAGACAAGGATGCGCGTTCATGCTAGCACTTGTTGATCGGTTACGATGCAATGACGCCCTGTTAGGGTTAACGCCGTGGTGCGTTGATACAGCGAACTGGAGAATCAACATGTCACAACCAGATCCGAAGAGAACAGACAGCCCGGTCCCCCTCACACGCCGCGAATTCCTTGGCACCGCCGCGGGCGCCTTCGCGGCGGCCGCACTGCCCTCCATCATCCCGGCCTCGGCCCTTGGCAAGGACGGGGCCGTCGCCCCCAGCAACAGGATCACCGTCGGGGTCATCGGGTGCGGCCCGCAGGGCCGCGGCGACATGCTCAATTTCCTCGGCCAGGAGGATTGCCGCGTCGTGGCCGTTTGCGACCTCAAGACCGACCAACTGGGCCTCGCGAGGCAGGCGGTCAACGACTACTATGAGAATCAGGACTGCAAAACCTACCACGATTTCAGGGAGCTCGTCGCCCGGAAGGACATCGATGCCTGCCTCATCGCGACACCGGACCACTGGCATGTCCTCGCCGCGCTGGCGGCGGTCAATTCCGGCAAGGACGTCTATCTTGAGAAGCCGCTCGGGCTGACGCTCGAGGAAGGGCAGGCGCTGCGCGCGAGGGTCCGCCACAAGAGGCGCGTCTTCCAATTCGGCACCCAGCAGCGATCCTCGAAGAATTTCCGGCTCGCGGCCGAGATGGTGCGCAACGGGCAGATCGGCAAGCTCCGGAGCATAAACGTCTGGGCGCCAGGCAGCTCGCCCGGGGGGTCGCTGAAGCAGGTGCCGCCGCCGCCCGAACTGGATTACGACCTGTGGCTCGGCCCTGTGCAGTTCAGCCCCTATACCGAGAACCGCTGCAGCGCGGACGGGGTGCTGAAGACATGGTGGTTCAC
>Ga0181538_10003336_pt1 | contig 15727 bp, 10 predicted proteins | sample PEATcosm2014_Bin_40_FD_119773 | JGI IMG/M metagenome (GOLD analysis project Ga0181538, IMG submission 119773) | Peatland microbial communities from MTU Mesocosm Facility, Houghton, MI, USA - PEATcosm2014_Bin23_30_metaG | ecosystem: Environmental > Terrestrial > Soil > Wetlands > Peat | place...
AGGGCGGGATTTTCGCGCGCGGGGCTAGTGGATCCCTAGCGAATACCTGGAGTACAGCTATCGAACCCCTAGCCAACCCCTATAGAGTACCTATCCAACACCTATCTGACATCTATCCAACATCTATCCGACAGGCTGTAAATGGCTGAGAATCAGGCTGTTGAGATGTGGGAGGCAAATCGGCAGCGAGATTGTTGGAGAGCGTTATCGGACGGAGGAGTGGTGTCTAAAATTTGGACACACAAGGCGTTGTGCTGGTTTTGGTTGGGGAAGCAGGCTCGATAACGAGGCGGAGACATGAGAGAATCACGAGAGGCTCGCCACGGGCCAACGATTCTCTGTGCCTCGAACAAAGCGTCAAACCGTAAATTCGCCCTGGTATCCTGCGTGAGCTTTCGCCCAGCCGCCGGTCAGATTCCTGACATGCGATCTCACCGAGAATCTGTTTGTCCGCTCTGTGGGTTGTCCCCAACATCCGCCTGAATATGGCGACCGCGCCGGTCATTGAAACGCAAGCCCTGACGAAAGTCTTCGGGGCGCAGCGCGCGTTGGATGGGGTGAACCTGACGGTCGCGCCGGGCGCGATCGGGCTGCTGGGCCCCAACGGCGCCGGCAAGAGCACGTTCATGAAGTGCCTGCTCCAGCTTCAACCCATTACTTCCGGCTCCGCCAAACTGCTCGGGCGCGAGGTCGGACGCGAAGGCCGCGAGATACGAAAACGTGTCGGCTATACTCCCGAGCAGGATTGCCATATCCCCGGCATGGCCGGCTGCGAGTATGTCACCTATTGCGCGCAATTGTGCGGTCTGCCCTTCCAAGCCGCGCGGCAGCGCGCCCATGAGATGCTCGATTTCGTCGGCATGGGACAGGAGCGTTACCGGAAGGCCGACACCTACTCGACCGGCATGAGGCAGCGGCTCAAGCTGGCGCAGGCCATCGTCCACGACCCGGAAATCGTTTTCCTGGATGAACCGACCAACGGGCTGGACCCCAAAGGCCAGGCGCAGATCCTCGAGCTGGTCCAAAGCTTGTGGAAAGTCTATGGCATTACCGTGGTCGTCTCGTCGCATCTATTGCAGGATGTCGAGAAGATCTGCGAGCAGATCATCATCATCGCGCGCGGCCGGGTGCTGGTGCATGACACCCTCGAGAATTTGAAGGCGCGCAAACGGGGCGCCGCGGAGGTGGTCATGTCCGCGCGACACCTGGATTTGCAGGCCGCCTGCGCGCGGCGCTCCTGGCCGTGCGAGGTGCTCACCAACGGCCATCTTAAGATCGAGCACAAGGCCGAATCGTTGAACCCCCTGTTGACCGTGCTGCACGAACTCAAGCTGGTGCCGCTTGAGATCATTCCCAGCCCCAACGCGCTGGAGGAAACTTTCGTCCAGGCCCTGGAGATTTCACATGCCGCTGCATGATACCAGCTACCAGCATTGGGACGGCGTCCACCTCGGGCTGTGGCGCCGGCGCTGGGCCATTGCCTGGACCGGCCTGACGGCGGCCCTGCGAAACAAATGGATACAACACCTGGTCGCCCTCTGCTGGTGCGGCGGACTGGCCATGATCGCGCTGCTCTTTTTCGTGGGCCAACTCCTGGTGGCGGACAGCATCATCGTGCAATGGGTCGGCAACCTGAACCCGCAACTCCAGGACTTTGCCCGCATGCTCACCGCCTGGCTTGAGCAGCACCCCGAAGTTTCAGTGCGCACGACGCAAGACGTGTTGTTCTATTTTTTTGGCGTCTTTCTGATGCCCCTGAGCATCTTTGTCCTCGGGATGGCTCTGCCGCAGTTCATCACGCGCGACCTGGCCAGCAACGCCATCATCATTTATTCCTCCAAGGCCGTCAGCCGCGGCGATTATCTGCTGGGAAAACTCGCCGCCGCGTTCGGGCTGCTGGTCTTGACCTGGCTAGGGCCGGTTTGCACCGCCTGGTTTGTCGGCAACCTCCTGGCGCCGGACTGGCGCTTCTTTTGGCATGCCCGCGTCCCCCTCTGCCACGCCTTAGTCTTCGGGCTGAGCAGCATGTGCGTCCTGAGCGCGCTGGTCCTCGGCGTCTCGGCCATCTCGACCAAGGAAAAATCCACCATCAGCCTATGGTACACGTGGTGGATTCTCGGCGGAGTCGTAGTGCCGATCGCGGCCCACACTCAGCCTTGGCTCCGCCACTTGAGTTTCAATTTCAACCTCGACCAAATCGCGTTGGCCGTATTCCGGCTCGGTGACGACCTCAAGATCGCCCAGGACAACGTGCCCATCCTCGGCCCCATGTTGAGCAATATCCGGCCGGATAAAATGGCGGCGCTGACTTCCCCGGCCATTGGGGGAGCGCTGGTGGCGTTGCTGTTAATGACCGGACTGGCTGCCGTTGTGGTCGGCAAACGTGTCAAACCCGAATGAGCGCCATCGTACAGGCCGAAGAATTGAGCCGGTGGTACGGCATGGTCATGGGGCTGAACAATGTCACCATCGAGATCGGCCCGGGCCTGACGGGATTGGTCGGCCCCAACGGCGCGGGTAAGAGCACCCTCATCCAGATCGTGACCGGCCAGCTTCAGCCCAGTTCCGGGCGGCTGACGGTTTTCGGCGAAACGCCGTGGAACAATCCGCGGCTCGTCCAGCGCATCGGCTATTGTCCGGAGCGCGAGGCGGTGCCCAAGGAATTGCGCCCGCTCGATTGGTTGCGCGGCCTGGCGTATCTCTCCGGCATGGCGGGGGCTGTGGCCGGCGGCCGCTGTGAGGCCATCCTGGACAAGGTTGCCCTGCCCCGCGAGCATTGGGGCAAGCGCATGGGGCAGTATTCAAAGGGGATGAAACAGCGCGTAAAGCTGGCCCAAGGTTTGTTACACGAACCGGATTTGCTGGTGCTCGATGAGCCGATGAACGGACTCGACCCGATGGGCCGGCAGGAGGTAGGCCATATCCTGAAGGAATTGGCCGCCAACGGGGTGAGCATCCTCATCTCCAGCCACATCCTCGCCGAGTTGGAATCGCTCTGCAAAGACATCCTCATCCTGAACTGGGGCCGCATCCTCGCCTCCGGCAGCCAGAAAGAAATCCGCAGCGACCTCAAAGACTGGTCCGAGGAGTTGTCCATCCAGTGCGATTCCCCGGACACACTCGCGCGGCACCTTTTTGATGCGGGGGTGTTGCTCGGCTTCGATCTGGATGGCGAAGAAGGCTGGCTCCATATCCGGGTAAAGGATGCCCCGGCCTTCTACGAACGCTGGACCGGCTTGCTCCTCGAAAGCAAAGTGACGGTTCATGCCATCCGCAGCCAAAGCCGCTCGTTGAAGAACATCTTTGACAAAGTGACGACGTGAGCGAATCCGGAAATTCTGGAGACCCCGCACAACTGGCAATTCTCATTTTACCGGAGGGTCGGGGGCCCAATTCCCGAAATCCGAGGGCCGAAACCCGCGAGCGCTCCCTCACGCTCCGGCCCTCCTTTCTTGGCGCTCTGCGCGGGATTTGGCTGTTTACCTGGAGGCCGCAGTTGACCTGGCAGCGTTTTCCGCTGGGCGTGCTCATGCTGCTGGCCTTGCCGGTCCTCGTCTATCTCACGACGCCCTCCCCCCAACGCTGGGGAGGCCGCCATGGATCGCTGGGAAACCCTGCGGACCAGGTGGGAGCGTTTGCCTCGCGCCTGGCCCGCGCGAGACTGCCCCTTCGGCCCGAGCAATCATCCCAGTTGCTAACTATCTGCCAGGAGGAGTTTGCCCGCGCGCAGGGCGGCGCCGGCCGCGAGCCCGAAACTGAATCAGGGGAAACCAGCGTCAACCGGCAGAAGGCGCAAATCAAAGCCACTTACGAGCGCATTCAGACACGCGCGCAAACGGTCCTGGACGAAGACCAGTTCGTGCGCTTTCAGAGCCTGGTGAAACAGGAAGTCCTCCGGCATCAAAACAATGTGCGCGAGCCGTTTTGGGGCCGCACCGCCCCGTTTTATCATTGGCTGACTGATTTCTATTTCTTCATCATCCTGCCGTTGCAATGTGTCAAGGCCAGCGGCGGGTTAATCCGGGATGAGTTGCAGGCCGACACGCTCAGCTTCCTGGTCACCCGCCCCCTCAGCCGGGCGCGACTGCTGTTGCTGAAGTATTTGACGCAAACCGCTTGGCTGCAGCTCGTGCTGCTGGCCCAGACACTGCTGCTGTTTGCCGTCGGCGGTCTGCGCCAAATTCCCTCACTGGGCGCGATGCTGCCGCTGTTTTTGGCCGCGCAGTTCCTGGCGGTGCTGACCTGGAGCGCGTTGGGTGTTCTCCTGGGCCAGGTCGCGAAGCGCTACATGGCCGTGGCGCTGGTTTATGGATTCATCGTCGAGTTGGGCATCGGCCGCATTCCTACCAACATCAATACCCTCTCCATGATGCGCCATCTCAAGACCCTGCTCTCGCACAACCCGGCCCTGCAAGGGATTTACGATTGGAGCGCCACGGGGGTCCCAATGGCGCTGGGGGCGCTGGCACTGGCCACCGCCCTCTTCCTGACCCTCGCCGCGCTGCTGTTCACGTTCAAAGAATACCATCAAACCGCCGAGATGCAGAAGTGAAGGCAATTGTGCCTCGAAAGCGCGCAATTGTTTTAGCGTAGCCTCCCGTCGGCTGCCGACCGGCGCATGGGCCTGGTGACAGAACGCGATCTAGTGTAGGGTAACCTCATGATGCCCTTTCAGCCCTTGCGAAATCGTCTGGCGTCGCCGCTCCTGTTACTGCTGCTCGTCGGTGGAGCGATAGCTTTCGGCGACTATTGGATGCGGCGCCAGCTCGCCCCCACGCCCGCCGTGCGCCGAAAACCCGCAACCCCGTCGAAAGCGCGCCGCGCTCCTGTCGGGCGACGACGCCGCACCGCAGCCGCAGGCGCTTGATCGAGAAACGGGTCAACCCGGAATGGAGCTTAGTGAACGACGAAACCGGGTTGCGGCCACCCCGAAGCCCTGAGGCGCTACGGCTGGGCTACGAGTATTGCCGATTTAGCGGCCATTTAGCCTGGGAAGCCACAATGGCTTAAGGGGTCGGATCGTAACGCTTGCAGCTCTCGTCTGATTTTGCCACCATTGGTTCTCTGGTGAGCGAGCGCAAACCGTTTCTCCCTCACCCATTAACGAGTCTCCACAATATTATGAGAATACGCTGTCTCTTAGCCTGCCTTTCTCGCCATCAGATAGCTGCGTGCGCGATCTGGCTGATCGCGGCGTCCCAGGTGGCTGCGGCAGCGGCTTCCGTTGAGACGCGCATCACCCCTGCCCCGGTTCCTCGGATCTTCAGCGTGCTCGACTACGGGGCCACCGGAGACGGGACGACATTCGACACCGCGGCCATCAACCAAGCCATCGCCGCTTGTGCCAGGGCCGGTGGCGGGCAAGTCTTGTTCCCGCCCGGCCGTTATCTCTCGGGCACTGTGCACTTGACCAACGGCCTCACGCTGTTCCTGGCTGCGGGCGCGACGCTGTGCGGCACCACGAACCTGGCCCTTTACGAGCAGCCGGCGGTGCCTTCCTCCATGCCGGAAGCCGCGTACGGCAAATGGCACCGGGCTCTCATTGTCGGCAGCGGCTTGAAAGACGTCGCCATCATGGGCTGCGGCGTGATCGACGGCAACAAAGTCTTTGATCCGACGGGCGAGGAACACATGCGCGGGCCGCATGCGATTGCCTTCACGGATTGCCGCCGCTTCACAATCCGGGACATCTCCATCGTCGATGCCGCCAACTATGCCATTTACTTCGAGATCAGCGACGACGTGGACGTGCGGAATGTGAAGATCACCGGCGGCTGGGACGGGGTGCATTTCCGGGGAGCTTCCGAGCGGAGGTGCCGGAACGTGAATGTCGTCGGCTGCCAGTTCTACACCGGGGACGACTCCATTGCCGGGCGTTATTGGGACAACGTGGTGATCAGCGAGTGCATCGTGAACTCGTCGTGCAATGGGATCAGGCTCATCGGCCCCGCCACGCATTTGATTGTGGACCACTGTCTGTTCTACGGTCCAGGTCAGCAGCCGCACCGGAGTTCTAATCGCACGAACATGCTCAGTGGCATAAATCTCCAGCCGGGCGCGTGGGATCGGTGCCCTGGGCTGCTCGACGACGTGCTTTTGTCCTACAACACTATGAAGAACGTCTCGTCGCCCTTGACCGTTTGGGCCAAACCGGGCAACCCGGTGGGCCGAATCACGGTCTCGGGCCTCGAGGCCACGGGGACCTTTCACTCGGCTGTAGCGTTGGAGAGTTGGTCGGACGCCCCCATCACCAACATCGTCCTGCGCAATGTCAGCGTTGAGTTCAACGGCGGCGGCACGGCCGAGGACGCGAAACGCCGGGTTCGGGGCCCGGGGGTTGATGTCCGCCCGCTACCCGCCTGGGGGCTTTATGTTCGCAACGTGGAACAACTGACCCTGGAGGACGCGCGGTTTGCCCTGGCCAAAGACGACCTGCGCCCGGTGGCCAGGGTTGACGGTGTGCAACGGTTGACTCTCGACAACTTCAGATTCACCCATTCGCCCGGAGTTGCGGCCCCGCTCGTAACGACAAACGTGGGCAAGATGAACCTGTGGCAGACCGACCTGACAACTCCGCGGTAGCAACATCCTCGACGAGCGTGAACCTGCTTTGTCTCCGGTAATTGCCGGGCCTGCCTTGCCCAGCAGCCCGTATTCGCACTAAGCTCCCGCGATGAAATATCGACGCTTCGGCCGCACGGAACTGGCCATGCCTGTCGTTTCCTGCGGAGGAATGCGTTACCAATACAAGTGGAACGACGTTCCGCTGGGCGAAATTCCACCCCAAAACCAAGCCAACCTCGAGGCGACGATCCATCGGGCGCTTGAATTGGGCATCAACCACATCGAAACGGCGCGTGGCTACGGCACTTCCGAGATGCAATTGGGCCGACTCCTACCCACCCTTCCGCGAGAAAAGATCATCCTCCAAACCAAAGTCGCTCCCCAGGCAAGCGCCAAGGAATTCTTGCGCACCTTCGATACCTCAATGAGTTACTTGCGGATGGATCAGGTGGACCTCCTGGCCTTGCATGGCATCAATAATCGCGAGCAGCTGCATTTCGCCCTGCGAAAGGATGGCTGTGTCGCCGCTGCCCGGAAGCTGCAAAAGCAGGGACGTGTCCGGTTTCTCGGTTTCTCCACGCATGCCACCACGGACATCATTCTGGAGGCGGTAAACAGTGGCGAGTTTGATTACCTCAACGTGCATTGGTATTTCGTCAATGATCTCAACTGGCCGGCCATCCAGGCGGCGAGTGCACGAGACATGGGCATATTCATCATCAGCCCTAACGACAAGGGCGGCAAACTTTACGAACCGCCTCGCAAACTTGTCGAGCTATGCGCGCCGCTGTCCCCGATGCAATTCAACGACCTCTACTGCCTCGCCCGGCCCCAGGTCCACACGCTCAGTTGCGGAGCGAGCAAACCGGAAGACTTTGACGAACATGTTACGGCATTGGAGCATTGCGATCGAATTCCGCAGACGATTGGGCCGATTGAGCAACGGCTGCGGGAGGAGATGCAGCGGGTTCTGGGCGCGGACTGGTGCGAGCGCTGGTTTGAGGGCCTGCCGGAATATGTGGACGTGCCGGGTGAAATCAATGTCCTCGAAATCCTGCGTTTGTGGACGTACGCCAAATCGCTCGATCTGGTGGGCTGGGGCAAAATGCGCTACAACCTGCTCGGACAGGGCGATCATTGGTTCCCGGGTCAGAACGCCGCCGGCCTTGCGCAGTTAAACCTCCACAGGACCTTCCGACCAAGCCCCTTTGCCACACGAATCCCCACCATTTTAGCCGAAGCCCATCAAATGTTTTTCGAAAAGCCTGCCCAACGGTTGAGTCAAAGCTAGCAGCCGGTCAACTCCGCTACCGGAACGACTTTGTGGTAGCCTCTTCGGGGTAGACATCAACCCGATCCTGGCGAGGCTTAAGAAAGCCGGCGTTCCAACCCTGGGGGAAACGCCTATGGAGATGGGCGCCGGAACGTGGCTGGCGGTGATCAAGGATCCGGATGGCAACTTCATCGAGTTTGTCGGCCCGCGAAAGTGATGGCTGGGCCGACGAATGTCCCCACAACTGGTGACATGCAGGAAAAAGACGTTCTGGTATCTTGAGTTCGTTCGCAGGTATAGAACGGGTGTCAGAAGAGCCGGATAAACCCGGCTTTTTTGTTGTACCGAATCCGCCAATCGGCGCAAGAAGAGTCGTGGCTGCTGTTCTGAAGCGCGAGCCGAGCCTCCCGCCCCGATGACACTACAAGCCGGCCACTTCCGCCTCAACGCTCCTGATCTTTTCGTCGATTCCTTGCTGGTGCCGCCCTTCTCTTTTTGGGGTTGGGTTGGGAGCAGCTCCGTATAATAGCCGAGCCATCGTTTCTGTGCCGAGCGGCCGTTGGGCTCAGATGGGGCGAGGCGCGCTGCGCGGGGTCATTTTCGAAAGACTTGTGTAGCCGTTTTAAGAAACAAATCGCGGGCGGCCCATTGGTCGCCACTTGTACACTGGATCATAAAAACTGCCACCATTCCTGTTGCCGGGTTGACTGACAAATCAGTGCCGTAGGCGCCGTCGTGGCCGAACATGCCATTGCGCAGATGATACCCCAAGCTGTAGTTGACTTTGGTCGTTCCGGTTTGCTCTTTCCTCAATTCATCCATCGCTGCGTGCGAGAGGTAGCGTTTGCCGTGCAGTTCGCCGTCGTTGGCCAGCAGGAGGCCATAGCGGAAAATATCGTGGGTGGTGGAGAATAAGCCGCCCGCAGCTTCAGGAAAACGGTGAACGCGATCACCGTAGGGCTTGGTCAGAAAACCAATGCCTCCTCGGGCATAGCCGTTCTTTTCCTTGTTTGGACCGTAAGCGCCTGCCAGCCGGGCAATTTGCGCTTCACTGGGCCAAAACGTCGTTTCCGTCATTCCCAGCGGATCGAAGAAGCGCTTTCGCAGAAACTCTGCGTAAGGCATGCCGCTGACGATTTCAACGATGCGCGCAGCGATGTTCATGCCTTGATTCCCGTAGGCGTACTTCTCGCCCGGCTGCCATTGGAGCGGACCGGTCACAGAGCTCAGTGCGCGAGCTTTTAGCGGCGTGCTGTCCGCGCCAGTCACTTGTTGAAGTTCGGACATGCCGGTTAGGCCGCTGGTATGGCTCAACAGATGCCGCACCGTGACCGGGCGAACTAAAGCTTTCAGCAGGACATGAGTCTGGTCCTTTTCTTCGACGACCATCCATTTCTCGAGCTGGGGTATAAACCGGGTGACTGGATCATCCAGGCTGACTTTACCTTCGTCCACCAACATCATGATGGATGCGCCGGCGAACATTTTGGTCATCGAAGCAATCCAAAACACGTTATCCTCACTCATCGGTTTCTTCCCTTCGACATCGGCATAACCGAGGATATTTCTGTAATGGACCTCGCCGTTTTTGTCGGCAATGATTCCAATGACGCCCGCCAGTTTGTAACTGTCCAGGTAGGGCTGCATGGCTGCCGTCACTTCGGGGCTGGCGGGTGGCTCGTCTCCAGCGGCGAGATTTGCCGTGAAGGCGAGCACAGCCGTCAGCAGGAATATGCACTGCACGCGGAAGAGATGTTTTCTTAGGGCATTCATTTTTGCAGTAAGAATTGTTAACACGTCCTGGCGGATTAGCGGGCGGTGAGCCGTGAGACTAGTAAATCTCGATAGGCGTCCAAGTCTTTCCATTCCATGGCCGCATTTACCTTCTTCGCCTGGTCATCGGTCCGCGTAAACCCGTCGTCGGTGACGCGGATCCCCACGCTTTGCATCTTGCACAGCTCCTGGGTGCAGGCGAGGTACACGGCGACGGTGTCGAACAGCACCGACGAGCGCGTTTCCGCGACTGTGTTCTGGGGGTTGCTGGCCTTGCTCCAAATGCGGTAGTTCTCGATTATCGTTGCGGGAATCAGCTCTTTTGAATCGTGGATCCGTTTGTATCGCTCGCCATCCAGGGTGACCAGGCCGCAGGTATCCAAGGGCGTAATCGTGATTTCCCAAGGGGCGGTGAAAGCCTTCTGACACGATTTGGGATCGGCTTTCACGTTCCACTCCGCCGACATCGTTGCGCTGCCGTCGTAACCCCGCTGGACGCTCCCAAACATGCCGACCAGGCGCGCCTTTTTCGCGATCCGGGGCTCGCGGGTCAGAGCCGCAGCCACATTCGGGATCGGGCCGATGGCAATCAAGGTGACCGGCTGAGGCGAACTCATAATCGTTTCGATCATGGCTTCGATGCCGTCCTGGTGGACCTTTCCGGGGTAGGAACTAAGCTCGAAATCCTTCACCCAGGGCGCTTGTGGACCGTCTCCGCGAGGGTCGACGTCCACTCCCATTCCGACCGGGACGTTCCCATGTCCGACGGTCTTCAGGAATTTGGCCAGGAGTTTGGCCCGGTATTCCCGCTTGCCGTAATCGCCGATCGCGAGCTTCAGATCGAGTTCTCGCGATTTGAGCAACAACCCAAGCGCCCACGTGTCGTCGATGTCATCGCCGATGTCGGTGGTGAGAATAACGGGAGTCTTGCGCCCCTGCGAGGTCGCGGAGAAGATCGGATATGGTTGAGCGACCACAGCGGCTCCCGAAATGGCAGCCACATGGCCGATGAATTGGCGGCGGGTTGAGCAAAGTTGGTAGTTCATAAGAAACGACGATTCTTAGGGCGGATGTTCCCAAACGAGATTACCTCCGTCAAATAAAGGATGTGATCGAAAACCTTGAACGTAACCTGCCCCTCTTCTCAGCCCTCGTAGTGCAGGGATTCACCACCAGAAAGTGGGTGCTCCGGAGGATGGGCCCGTGCGCGGAAGCATGGAGTATTGGATTTTTCGCCGTTCAGCGTGGCCATCCAGCATAACGATATTGCCACCTATGGGGCGCCCATCTATGAGGTGTGGAAACGGGTCAGACCGGAGGTTGGAACTGAGGCTGTGCGCATCGTGGGTAGGTCAGAGGCGAAGAAGGCCGAATGCAGCAGAAAGTAGAAAGCAGGGGGAAGGCGATCAGTGATCAGTGCTTGGTGATCGGTGGGAGGACCGGAAGGAGTCGTGAGTCCAAAGTCCAACGTCGGGGAGCGGGAGGGCGAACGTGATGCGTGAATGGAGAAACCAGAAAGGGTAAAGCAGAACGCGGTAATCTTAACCGCGAATCACGCGAAGAGACGCGAAATGGTGTCGCCGGCCACTTCAAAACCAGCCAGTCGGGGTTGAATCAAAACCGGCCACTCTTAGGTCGCTTATTTATATTGCACCGCCAAGTAAAACGGGGCGGCCCCGGCATTGTTTTTCCGCCGCCGCAACGTAGGCCAGTCTTTTATGCCTGCTCATTATCGGGCTGCCGCCGTCTTCACTTCTGCCAGCGGCAATTGATAAGCGGCGGCTTCCTGCGAATTACGGAGGTAAAGTCGATCACCGACGACTACAGGGTGGTTCCAGGTCTTGCCCTCCAGCGCCTGGAATGAAGCCACTTCCGCGTGCTCATTCGAATCAGCTCGGAGGAGCACGACCTGTCCCTGTTCGGCGGCGATCAGCAATAGGCCGGAATTCTCCAGCAACAACACCTGGCCTTTGCCGTAGCGTCCGCCTTTCCATTTTCGCTCCCCGGTCTGGAGGTCGATGCAAGTGAAGATTCCGCCGTCTGCTCCGTAGGCGTAACCTTGATGGCTCACAAGATCGTTGAAGTCCGGCTTCAGGTTTCGCGACGTCCACAACTCTTGCGCCGTGAGTTGCCCGTTGGTTTTGGCAATGCGAATGGCCCGCGTGCCGGCGTTCATTCCGGTCGGTAACAGGATGGTGTCGTTCCCAATGAGGCACGGTTGCAGCGCCCGGTAGGGCTTGAACTTCCAGTCGTAGTTCAGGCGTTCCTTCCCATTGGCTGGGTCCAGAAAGACCAAACCTGCATCGGACAGCATGAGCACCAGTTCCTCGCCGAGGATGGTATTCAGTTGGGGCGAACTGTAGGAATCATTGCCCGCGGCGGCAGACCAGCGGAGCGCCCCCGACGCGGCGTCAAACGCGAGCACTCCTTTGCCATCAGGACCTCCGGCATAGACAATTGCAACGGTGCCGGTGACGAGTGGCGACGCCGCATAACCCCACATCGGAGCTTTGCGCCCGGCGATGGAGGGCAGGTCCTGTTTCCACACGACTTCGCCAGTTATTGGATTCAGCCGTTGGAACATTCCGGTGGCGCCAGTGACGAATAACCCGCCGTTCGCGACGGAGGGGGTCGCCCGAGGGCCGGGTCCACCCAACGGATCGTCAAAGCGAGCTTCGATCTGCTGGTTCCAGACCTCGCGACCTGTATCTCCGTCATAACAAACCACGGTTTCCCTGGGTCCGCGCTGTTCCTGCGTGAAGAGCAGTTTTCCCGCGACCGCGAATGACGACCACGCCGGGCCGACCGGGATTCTCCACAGTTGCCGGGGTGGAAGGGCGGTCCAGTTGGTCGAGACTTGCGGACCCCGTGAGCACGCCGCGCGGTCGCCGCCGCGAAAACCGGGCCATTCGGGATTCGCAAGCGCCAGGCCGAGCTTGCCGGAATCCGGGAGATCTGGCTTAGCGGCGGCTTTCCGATTGCGCACGGAGAGCATCAAATCTTCCGGCGTTTGCGACCAGCGCCAATGAGTGCCGAGGGCGTAATTGCCGGTCATGCCTTCATTGCGGAGCAGCAGTGAGAAGCCAAAGCCTACAAGCGCGAGGAACAAAGCAAGGCCGGTCCTCACCCCCGGGCGGTGTTTGCTGAACAACGTCCCACCCAAGGCAAAAAGAACCATACCCATTGGCAGCGTCAGGTAGGTCGTCCCCGGTCCACGCATGGTCGGATCAACGAGCGTCAACGTGACGATGAGGAAGCCGACCAGTCCCAGGGTGCCGAAAAGGCGTTCCTTCCAGGTTGCGCGACTCGCGGCCAACCACCAAATCACCAATAGCAGGCAACAAATCAGCGGCCCAAACACGGCGATCATCCAGTAACTCCCCAGGCCACCTTCCAGGTATGCCGGTCCGAATCGCATCAACAACATCAGCGCGACCAATAGCAACGCCGGCCACGTGCGCAGCGGACGAGATTTCGTGGACATGGCTATACTGTCTGGTGGAGCGGCGCCGGTGCCGGGGCCTTCTGCCTTATCGCTCATGATGCGATGAATATAGCTGATTCGCGGCGAAAATCGAGAAGCGGGTCAACCCGGGGGTTGGAACTGGAGCTGTGCGCGTCGTGGGGGACCTGGGGAAAAGCAGAAAGTAGTAAGCAGAAATGCTGAAAGCGGTCCGAGGCAAAAGCAGAAATGGGGAAGGACGGGCGCAGCATGGTTGGGGTCACGGCATCAATTGAGGCAGAGAGAATGATAAATGGCAATCGGGAAGCGAATTGCAGCCTTCCACCCCCTCCCTAATCCCAAGGGGATTGTGTCTTCCAGCCCAGGGTTGCGAGCAGCGAGCTACCCTGGGCTGGCTGATGGAATCCCGTTGGGATTCGCCTTCTCGATTCGGCTGGTCGGGAATGCTCAGGCAACTGCCAATAATCCCCGTCCGCCGCTTTGCCTATTGAGCCGGAAACAGCGAGGAACCAGGAACCGTGGCGGACGCGTGTCTGCCTGAAGTAATCGGCGCCGGACCGCGCCCTGGCCCTCGCTCTCTGCCGGTCTTCGGCGTCCCGGTGACCCTCCACCCCCCCGGCCTGGCTCCCCGAAAAGCCAGGCCACCCGACCCGCGACCTTCGCCATTCTAGCGGCCCACTCCCGCTTATATGCCCGTCTCCTCGCCGGAGCCTCGCCGTAGTACCTCTTATCGCGGATAAGAGGTACTACGGCGAGGCTCCCTTGATGCTCCGGCGCGGCCCGCGGGACGGTCTGGTGCAGGGTTGGAGCAGCAGGGGCCACAGAAGATAGCGAAGCGAGCCCAAACCATAGCAGCAATCGGCGAGAATCAGGGCTCGCGAGGACGCTCGTCCTCCCAGACAGCCCCTTCTGCTACCTCACCACCTCAAACGCAAATCCCTTCAGATATTCCGTCTCGGGGATCATCGGAATGATGGGATGGTCGGGCGACTGCGAGTAGGTGGCGACGCGGCGTAGAATGCGGTGGGCATCGAACGCGGCGGAGAGGACGGTGTCCTGGAAGAGTCCAGCGTCCACGTGGTGCGAGCAGCAGAAAGTGGCCAGGGTCCCGCCGCTCTTCAGGAGTTTAAGGGCGCGCAGGTGAATCTCTTTGTAACCGCGCAACGCGTCGGGCACGGAGGCGCGGTTTCGCGTAAAGGAAGGCGGGTCGAGCACCACCAAGTCCCATCGCGGAACGAGCTTCTCGTGGGGCTGGGTCATGGTTTGCGCCTTAAGCCAGTCGAAGGCGTTTACCGCCTCGGCGGAGCATTTCTCGGCCAAATTATTGGCTGCCGCGTTGCGGGTAGCGGCAGCGATAGCCTCGGCGCTCTGGTCGAGCATATGCACATGCGCAGCGCTGGCGCGGGCTGCGTGCAGTCCAAACCCGCCCAGGAAACTGAAACAGTCCAACACCTGGCCGCCCTTCGCCAGGTCGGCCACGCGCTGGTAATTCACCTGCTGGTCGAGATATAAACCCGTCTTGTGGCCCGCAAACACATCGGCTTCGAACCGCAATCCATTCAGGCTGATCGGCACCGGGCCTTCGAGCGTCCCCGCCAACACGCCATTCGCATCCGCCAGTCCTTCGAACTTGCGCGAGGACAGTTCCCCCCGCTCAACGATCGCCCGGGGAGAGAAGATTGCATGCAGCGCGGCGACGATCACCGGCTTCCGCTGGTCCATACCAAGCGAGGATATCTGCACCACCAGCACGTCCTCGTACTTGTCCACGATGAGTCCGCTGAGGAAATCGCTCTCGGCATTGACGACGCGGAACGAGGTCGCCGCCGGCAGGTGCCGCTGCCGGACTGCCAAAGCGGCGCGCACCCGCTCCTCGAAGAACGCCTGGTTCGGCTCGATTCGATCCGGGGAGAGGACACGGACGTTGATCTTCGACCGCGAATTATAGAAGCCCGTGCCCAGAAAGCGCTGGCGATGGTCTTTGACCTGCACGAGTTCGCCATCGGCCGCAGGCTGCGTGAGCCGGAGCACGGAGCCATGATAAATCCACGGATGGCCGGCGAGGACGCGGTCGGCCTCGCCCGGCTTGAGCAGAACAGTCGGCAGTGATTGCATTGAGCAACTGTCTCTGCTACAACGCCTGCGATGCAAGCTGTTATTAACTACCTGAAAGAGAACCAGTCGCGCGCTATCGCCGAACTCTGCGAGTACGTGCGGTTTCCGAGTGTGTCCGCGCAACCGCAACATCGCCGGGATTTGCGCGCGTGCGCGGAGTGGATCGTGAAACATTGCCGCGCGATCGGCCTGGAGGCGCGGCTTTGCCCCACCAAGGGCAACCCGATCGTGGTCGCCAAGACGCCACGCGCGAAATCGAAAGGCGAAGGCCGTCCGCATTTCGTGGTTTATGGGCATTACGATGTGCAGCCGCCGGAGCCGCTGGAGCTTTGGAAGTCCCCGCCGTTCGAGCCGCGGGTTGCCAACGGGGCGCTCTTTGGCCGTGGCGCATGCGACAACAAAGGCCAGAACCTGGCGCACCTTAAAGCGGTGGAGGCCTATCTCAAGACCGGAACCAAGCGGCCATGCGACATCACCTTCGTCATTGAAGGCGAAGAGGAGGTAGGCAGCAGCAGCCTCGCGGCCTTTCTGCGTGAGAA
>Ga0181538_10003338_pt1 | contig 15721 bp, 13 predicted proteins | sample PEATcosm2014_Bin_40_FD_119773 | JGI IMG/M metagenome (GOLD analysis project Ga0181538, IMG submission 119773) | Peatland microbial communities from MTU Mesocosm Facility, Houghton, MI, USA - PEATcosm2014_Bin23_30_metaG | ecosystem: Environmental > Terrestrial > Soil > Wetlands > Peat | place...
CCGACGCTGCGCGTCAGCGTGGAGCGGTGCTGGCTGGTCATGGCATTGCGTTCCAGCAACAATCCCAATTTGACCTGCAACGAGGTGTAGGAATGATCGGTGGTCATCCGCTTGATTTTCCCGGCGCGGATCAGGTAGGCGCGGGAATCGCCGACATGGGCAATGGTGACCTTGTCGTCGCGAAAAATGGAGGTCAGCAGCGTGGTGGACATGCGGCCCTGCTTTTGGGCGGCCTGAAATATTCTCGCGGCCGCTTCGTCAAAAATCCGGCGGACGGAATCATTGGTGGGAGTTTCCGATTTGGCTTCCTTGAAAATTTCCAGCGCGGTTTCCGCCGCCAGGCGGCTGGCAATGTCGCCGTTGCCTTCGCCGCCCACACCATCGGCCAGAACGGCGATGCTGCCGACGGCCTGCAATTGCTGAAAATCTTCCGGCTCCCAAAAAGCAATGAAGTCTTCGTTGTGGTCGCGAACGGTTCCGATGCTGGAAAGCTGGAAACATTTTATTTTCATTGGCTGGCCAAGGGTATCCGACAATTTTGTTGAGCGAAAGACTGTAAGTCGGGCGGGCGTTGTCCCGCCGCGGGCGTAAATAAAACCCGGCCACCATCACGGTGGCCGGGTTGTGCATTGTCTTCCTTGGCTTCAGATTAATAAAGGTTTCTCGGTCAGGATTGCGGACCGGCCAAGTTTGGCGCTCCTCGATCTGAAGTAAATGACGCCGTAGATGCCCCAGATCGCAGCAAAACCAAGTGCGATGTAAGGTTCATGCCAGCTCATGCCGCTGACCGAGAACGGGCCGACCAGATAAAACAACATGCAGCCCAAGTTCGCCAGCAGTCCGAAGATCGGCACCACGAAGTGCTTGAATCCGTGGAAACTGTGGTGCTCTTTGAACGCCACGATGGCCACGATGCAAGTCGTCATGTAGAGCAGGAACGTGCCGAAGTTGCTGATCAGTGTAACAATGACCAGCGAGTTGGGCAGCCAAGTATAAGCGTGCGGCGAGAAAATGCCGAAGCTATACCAAAAGTTGTGTTTGTCCAACGCTGCCATGTCCGAGGATTGTCCGCCAAGATAGAGCAGCGTTGAAAGAATGCCGATGGCCATCGAGAGCCCCACCAATGTCCAGATGGCGCGGTGCGGGGACAGGTGTTTGCCATGTATCAGGCCGAAGTGCGACGGCACTTCTTCGTCGCGGCCCATCGCATAAGTCACCCGCGCGCCCGTGTTGATGCAGGCCAGAGTTGTGCCGATCAACGCCAGGAACACCGTGCCGGCCTGCACGAGCATGAACGCCCGGCCCGCCGCATAGCTGCCGAAGGCCCAAGTGCCGACAATCACCATCATGTCGCCGAGCGGCGCACCGGAAGCCCCGGCGTTCGAGACGGTGTAGCCGCTGTTCAGGAAATAATTCGCGGCAAAATACTCGAACATGTAACACATTGCGCCTTGAATCACCAAGGACATTAACACTGCCCGCCCGATGTCCTTTTTGGGATTCTTCGCTTCTTCACCCATGGAAGTCACCGACTCGAAACCCACGAGCAGGAGAATTGCGATGCACGCTTGAATGAACAGGAAGTTCATTTTGTGCGGAACAATGACCGACTTGGCCGAAGTGTGAAAATTAAAGGTTTCGGGATCTTTCGCGTCACCCGCTTTGCCGGTGACGGCGTCTTCAGGCTTGTAGCTTAAGATGAACGGGTCGGATATGGCGTGACCGTCCTTGTCCAATTTGAGCTTGCCGGCATCGTCCTTTTGAAAGACTGGATACGGATCGCCCACGGCGAGTCCCATCGTAGTCAAGGTGCCCAACACCACGGCATCGGTGTTCTTGGTCTTGTCCAAGTCGTCAGCCGTGACTTGCCGGTCCTGTTGTTTGATGGCAGGAACGGGTTTGCCGTCTTTGCCGATCAAATCCTTGCCATTCGCATCTTGTGCGAATTTCGGAGAGTTATCGGCCCAGGTGTCTTGCACGGGCTGATTCTTGTCGTCCAGCACGTTGACTTGATCAACATTGTAACTCACCGGAGTTCCGCCGGACAGATGAAAGCCCTCTGATCCTTGCGGATGTTTGGCACGATAGGAGATGGCCATGACCGCAAAAACCACCAGCGCGGTAATCTGGATGATGTTGATCCCCATGTTGACCGCCGTGCTGCCATTCACACCGCGGTAGGCGATGTAACCCACGAGCAGTGAGAAGACGATGCAGAACAGCCACATGAACAACGGGCTGTTGTAGGTGCCGCTAAAAGTGTTTGGCCAAAATTGGCTGGCCAGATAGCCGCCGAGAATCGCCGTCACCCCAACCATCAGGCCGGGATATACCCAGTAGTACAAATGACTGGCCCAGCCGGTGAAAAATTTGGCGATGCGCGCAAATTTATACGCATGAGTCTTGGACAGGAACGCCTGTTCGGCGTAAAGGTAGGAAGAACCCGCGCCGGGATAGAGTTTGGAGAGTTCGGCATAGCTGATCGCCGTCGCCAAGCACAGCAGCAGCGCAGCCAGCAAGCCGACCCACATGGCGCAGCCGGCCATTGGCGCGCCGTAGAGGCATTGCTCTTGGAACGTCAGCCAGAGAAATGCGCCGGGCGCAATCAAGGCCATGGCGTTGATGGTTAGCCCGGTTAATCCCAGGGTTGCTTTGGTGGTGGGCTTGTTTCCGCCGCCTGGTGATGTTGGTTCGTTTGTCATATTTGTTGGTTCGTTTAACTGTTTCTGGTTTGCTGGTTTATTTGGTTTCTAGGTCGCTGATCATAATGCCAGGTTTCCGGTTTCATCCGTGCGGATGCGAACCGCCTGTTCAATTGCCGTGACGAAAATCTTCCCATCGCCGATTTTTCCGGTCTTGGCGCTGTGGACCACGGCGGCAACGGCGTTGTCGGCACGGTCGTCCGGCACGACGAGTTCGATTTTAATTTTGGGCAGGAAGTCCATGGTGTATTCGCTGCCGCGATAGATTTCGGTGTGGCCCTTCTGCCGGCCGAAACCTTTTACCTCGCTCACCGTCATCCCTTCGATGCCCACCTCGGCGAGCGCGTCTTTGACTTCCTCCAGCTTGAAAGGCTTGAGAATGGCTTCAATTTTTTTCATGTTTTTTCCATCGTGTCGTTCAATCGTTCAACCGCATTTGCGTTTGTCTGACCATGCCTACCCCCTTTAGCAGCGGTAATGCCATCTGTGGGAACCACTAATCGAAAACGCACAAAACGCCCTGTTTATAAGGGTTTATTTACGGTATTAATAATTTGATGTTGTTCAAGAGATGCCGCCATCTCTGTTTCGTTTTGCGCAGCCGATAAAATATTCGCCAGCGTTCGGGCAAGGAAAATGGACGAACCATCCGTGAATAAATTTTAACCACACGACCGGCAGCTTGGCCGCCGCACCGCTGGGATTGATAATATACTGTCGTCCCGGAGTCGTGGACGAACGGGATGCTTTGTTGCTTGATTGCGGGCGGATTAATATTTAATCCTGTTAGAAATCAGCCGATACTAAATAAGGTGTTTGATTCAAAAAAGCCACAGTTATCCAGGTCCATCGAGTTGAATTGTGCGTTTTCGTTGTCCCGGCACGCCATCAACCGCCCGAACCAGATTGCGTTGGTGGTTGATGGTGACAGTTATTCCTATGCCGAACTGGCTTCGTTGGCCGGAAAGGTGGCCGCCTGGCTGCAGGCGGCGGAACCGGAGAAGATGTTGGGCGCGCGCGTTGGCGTGCTGACATCCCGAACCCTCGACACCTATGCGGGAATCCTGGGCGCCTGCTGGTCGGGAGCGAGCTATGTCCCCATCAATGCGAAATTGCCCGCCGCGCGGCTGGCCAACGTTTTGGCCCGGGGCAAGTTGGGAGCCTTGATTGTTGATGAGACCGGAGTCAAATGTCTGGAGCAATTGGAGCCGGATTTGATACCCCAAAGGATTCTGGGACCGATTACATGTGGACGGAAGAAAGGCGGGAACGGCGGCGTGATGCTGCAAGGCCTGAATCCAGTACCGGAACCGGTGGCAGTGAGTGCCGATCATTGCGCTTACGTCATGTTCACGTCGGGCACGACCGGCCTGCCCAAAGGCGTCATGGTCAGCACGGGGAACCTTTCGTGTTTCCTGGATTGCACGCGGCGGTTATACCGCTTGGGCCCGGAGGATCGGGTTTCCCAGTTCTCCGAGGTTTCGTTTGATTTTTCGGTATTGGATCTCTTCTTCGCCTGGGACGCCGGCGCGGCGCTTTATACGGTGCCTGACAGTCAATTGATGGCCCCGGCCAGATTCATCCAGGAAAACAAGCTTACTTTCTGGGCGTCGGTCCCATCAGTGATTACTTTTCTGGACCGGTTCAAGCTTTTGAGGCCGGGAGCTTTTCCTTCGTTGCGCGCCAGCTACTTCTGTGGGGAACCTCTGGCTCTGGCCTCGGCACAGGCCTGGCAGCGGGCAGCGCCAAACAGCCTGGTTGACAACCATTACGGACCGACCGAAGCAACGGTGGCGTGTTCCTTTGATCGCTTGAGTGCCGAGCCAAACGTTACCCCGGAGCGGGGCATCGTTGCCATCGGGAAACCCTATTCGGGCATGCGCATGGCGGTGGTGGACGAGGCGGGGGCTTTCCTGCCCGCCTGGAAAACAGGAGAATTGGCCCTTTCGGGTTCGCAGGTTGCCCTGGGCTATTTTGGCGAACCAGAATTGACGGCGCGGCGTTTTCGCGAACTGAAGCATCCTCAATGGGGGCTGGCGACGTGGTACCTGACGGGGGATTTGGCCCGGGAAGATCACTCGGGATGTTTCCATCATCTGGGCCGCGTCGATCATCAGGTCAAGGTATTGGGCCATCGAATCGAATTGGAAGAGGTTGACTCGCATCTTCGGAACGCCTGTGGCTGTGATGCGGCGGTGGCGGTGGCCTGGCCTGTCCGGCAGGGCATAGCGGAAGGCCTGGTCGCCTTTGTCGGAGGCGGGACACTCGACAGCTCTCACATTCTGGAAAACTTGAAGCAACGGGTTCCTCCGTACATGGTTCCTCAACGAATCATCAGAATGGAATCACTCCCGCTGACACCCAACGGGAAAATCGACCGTCGCCGCCTGGCAGAAAGCCTTGAACAAGATGGAACCGGCCTTTAGACCAAGAATTATTCCCCGTCTGGAAACCCGGCCATGGCTGGTGCGGTGGGTCCAAACCAGGCTCGGGAAGGTGGCTCTGGCTGCAGTTTTTGGCGGCATTTTGATGCTGAACCAGGAACCCCGGGCTTTGTTGATAGCGATTGCTCTGCTGGCAATTTCGTTGTGGCCTCAGCATCGGCGTCTTTGGGTTGCCTTGGCGACGTGCTATTCGCTTCTGGTTTACACGCTGGGAGCCAACGGCGCCTCAAATCCGCTTTATCTGGCTGCGATTCTTTTTTTTATGTTCGCGGGCATTTGCACCGGCCAGGCGCAACTGCGGCCGAACGCCTGGATTTTCCGCCGGCCGGTTCGCAATTTGCTGGTTTTTTACTGTGCGCTGGTGGTGATTGTTTCCTCCCTGCCATTCAATGGTTTTGCGGTGGCCACGCTTTCACTCTTTGTCCTGTTTGGGGGAAAGTATATTTGGTTTCTGGGTTACGCTTTGCTGGACCGTCGCAGAAAAGGCCAGCAACCTTTGCTTGTGCGGTTGTTTCATTTTCAGCCGTTCTGGGGCAGCACCAATGTTCCTTACCCCAAAGGAGAGAGTTATCTTGCCCGGATTGAAGCCCGGACGGACCAGGATATGGCTGTAACCCAGCTCAAGGGCTTTAAGCTCGTATTGTGGGCGAGTGTTCTCAAGGTTGTTTTGGCACTGTTCGATCAGTTGGTCCATGGCACGCCGGGCTGTTTTACCCGGTGGTTGCCGGGTTCTTTTGCCGTGCCCGACCTGCAGGTGGTTATCGCCGCTTACCTGGCGCGTCAGCCATTCCCACGGGGGCTTTGCTGGTTGTCCGTGTTGGCAAACTTCTGTTCGATCCTGTTGAGAATATCCATCATGGGGCATTTCATCATTGGAATCTGCCGCATGGCCGGGTTCAACGCATTGCGCAACACTTATAACCCACTGGCGTCCACGACCATTGCCGATTTCTACAACCGGGTCTACTACTACTTCAAGGAACTGCTGGTCGATTTTTTCTTCTACCCGACTTACCTGCGCTATTTCAAAGACCGGCCCCGACTGCGGCTGTTCTTCGCGACGCTGGCGGCGGCTGGCTTTGGAAATCTGCTCTATCACATCCTTGCTTCCATCGGCATGGTATCCCAGATTGGGCTCTGGCGGCTGATCGTGGGATTCCACGTCTACGCCATTTATGCAATGATATTGGGGCTGGCCATTGGCATTTCTCAAATCCGGTCCATGGGCTGCGCCCAAGCCAGGAGCGGACTGGTTGGCACACTGGGAGTGCTGCTCTTTTATTCGCTGATCATGGTTCTGGATTCCCACAATTTCAATTGGTCCATCGCCGATTACGGGTCTTTCCTTCTAAACCTGTTGGTTCCATTCCCGAGATAATCATATGCAAAAACGAGAAAAGCTGAGGCGGTTTGTTGGCGACATCCTCGTTCGCAAAGGCGACAACAAGCCTTTCGCCGATGAAGATTCGCTGTTGCTGACGGGCAGAATCGATTCCCTCAATGTCTTGGAAATCGTCACCTTCATGGAAAAGGAACTCCAGTTCAATCTTTCGGAGCAGGCGTTCGATCCGAGTTGCTATGACTCCATTGACAGCATGGTGGAACTGACCGAACGTTCCAATACCTAGGCGCGTACAGGATGTCCCCGTCCGGCGCGCCGATCCCAAAGGCATAAACATGAAAATCGGACTGATCGGGCACATTGTTCCCGCCCCTCTGGCCCTGGTGCCCACCGATATGGAGCGCTGGGGTTTCAAATATACGCGCGTTGAGACAGAGGGCGCCTCGATGATCGATCATATTGCCTATCTGAAGCGGCAGCTTGGCCTTCTCCGGCACGAAAGCTTCTCCGTCTGGGAAATGAACCTCGCCTCGGGCCTGTTGCTCCGATCACGCCTGAAGGAAAGCGGGAACGAGGTCCTGACAGTCAATTACATTGATTCCGACAACGAAGATCAGGAATTTGCCCGAATCAAGGAATTTGCTCCCGATATTCTTGCCCTGAGCACGACGTTCATTCTTTCTCCGTCCCAGCTCAATTATGTGGCCCGGGTGATTCGCCAACACCTGCCCGACGTTTTCGTGGTTGCCGGGGGGCAGCATATTTCGACCGAACTGGCCGGCCTGAAAGACAAACAGCAGCGGGCCTACCTCAAGGCCACCGGATTGGACGGCTTCATCAACGACGCCCAGGGCGAGGCCAGCCTGGTCAAGCTAACCCAGCTCTATCCGTCACGGCTGGCCGAGGTGCCCAACCTGCTCTGGCGACAGCAGTCGGGAGAGGTTGTTATCAACCCGAGACAAGCCGAAGCAAACGACCTCAATTCTGTCATTGACCTCTCCGGCATTCGCAAAGGTTCGGTGGTTCATTTGCGCACCGCCCGCGGCTGCGCCTTCAAATGCTCTTTTTGCTCCTATCCGGCCAGCGGCGGCAAATGGTCTCTGGCCAATGTGGATAGCGCCATCGCCCAGCTGCGCCTGGCCAGGGAAGCCGGGGCCGGGGCGGTCATCTTTACCGATGACACGTTCAATGTTCCCCAAAAGCGGTTCAACCATCTGCTCGATCGGATGATTGAGGCCGGGATCAACCTGCCCTGGTATTCGTTTTTGCGCTGCCAGTTTGTTGATGCGGCTTTGGTTGAGAAGATGCGCCGCAGCGGCTGCCGGGGGGTGTTGCTGGGAATTGAGTCGGGAGCCGATTCTGTGCTGGCAAACATGAACAAAGGCTCAAAGGTTGGGCATTATCGGCGCGGGGTCCGATGGTTGAAGAACGCCGGGATCACCAGCGTGGGATCCTTTCTCATCGGTTTTCCTGGCGAAACGGCCGAAACAATAGCCCAGACCGAGGAATTCATCAGCGACGCGGGGCTGGATTTCTTCTATTTGCAGCTTTTCTATTACCTACACCATGCGCCGGTTCACCACTCGGCATCGAAGTTCGGCCTGACCGGACGCGGATTGCTTTGGTCGCACGCGACCATGGACTGGCAGGAGGCATCGGCCCGGCTGGATCAAATCTTTCGCAAACTTGGCAGCCGTTGCCTCCATCAGGACTACAACCTTTGGGAGATCGCTTTTCTGGAAAACCGGGGCTTTGACCGTGACCGAATTGTCCAATATCGGGCTATGATCAACCGGATGGCCCTGGTCAAGCTGGACTCCATGCCGGATACGGGGAAATCTTCAGAATAAAAATGGTCGGAGCGACAGGATTTGAACCTGCGACAGCCAGCTCCCAAAGCTGGTGCTCTACCAAGCTGAGCTACGCTCCGACGCGCGCCCATCATCGCATGAATTGTCCGGGCCGCAATGCTTTTTGTGAAATGGGATGCCTTTGCCAAACCATGACCCGGTCAGACAACAAAGCGGGGCTAAAGCCGCCGCTTTCGTCTGCCAACCGCATGACCCGTGCCGCCAATCTTCCGGGGGCGATTCATTCTCGTCCTCGAAAACGTCCGATTACGAGAACGAGGACGACGACGAGGACGAGGGGAATGTTGAGAGTGAATCCGCCCGCCTTTCCGGCTGGACGGCGCCCACCGCCGTGTTACATTCCTTCCGTCATGTCAATACCAGCGCCTGTCGCCCAGAAAGTCAACCTTCGCCGGCCCGACATCATGGCCGCCGTGCAGGCGCAGGTGCTTTCGCATTACCGCAGCGAAGTCGTCGAACGCATCCGCGCCAATGGCCATGTGCTCTCCGCCGGCGACCTCACGGTCAAGCTCGCCAAGGAATTCGGGTTTTGCTACGGCGTCGAACGCGCGATCGATCTCGCCTATGCCGCGCGAAAATTTTTTCCGCCGGACAAGCCGATTTACCTGCTCGGCGAAATCATTCACAACCCGGAAGTCAACGACCAGATTCGAAACATGGGCATCAAGATCATTTCGCCCAAGCCGACCGAGGAGGAACTGGCGCAATTGCAGGCCGGCGACGTGGCCATCATTCCCGCCTTCGGCACGGAAGTCGCCACCCGCAAACGGCTCGAGGAAAAGGGCTGTGTGCTGGTGGACACGACCTGCGGCGACGTGATGAGCGTCTGGAAACGCGTCCGCCAATACTCCAAGGAACGTGTCACCAGCATCATTCATGGCAAGTCATGGCACGAGGAGACCAAGGCCACGAGTTCGCAGGCACGCGCTTACGGCAGCGGACATTACCTCGTCGTCTTCACGCTGGAGGAGACGGATTACGTCTGCCATTACATCATCAACGGCGGCAACAAACAGGACTTTCTGGACAAATTCAAGGGCGCCTACTCCGAGGGTTTCGACCCCGACCAGCATTTGCAGGCCATCGGCGTCGCCAATCAAACCACCATGTTGCGCGGCGAGACCGAGGAGGTTCAAAACCGCCTCAAGGCTGCGATGATTAACAAGTTCGGCGCGGCGGCCATTGACCAGCATTTCCGCTTCTTCGACACGATTTGCGGCGCCACGCAGGACCGGCAGGACGCCCTGCAAAAACTTTTGCGCGAGCCGATTGACCTGCTCCTCGTCATCGGCGGCTACAATTCATCGAACACTTCGCACCTCGCCGAAATGGGTGAAGCCAAACTCCCGACCTACTTCATCAAAAACGCGGCCAAAATGGAATCGGAGAAACTCATCCGCCACTACGAGCAGCATGACAAAAAAGAAATTGAGACGCGCGACTGGCTGCCGCACGGCAAAATCACCGTCGGTGTCACCGCCGGCGCCTCCTGCCCGAACAACCTGATCGAGGACACCATCCGCCGCCTCTTCGAGTTGCGTGGAATATCCGTGCAGGAACTGTTGGCGAATTGAGGTGGCACGTGACAGGTGCCGCGTGACCAGGGAAAAACCGCTCGCCATCAAGACGCTTTTCGTGTCACCTGTCACTCGTCACTTGTCACCAATCTGAGTGTTATGCCCCGCACCCGCCAGGAACTGGAACAAATCGAGCGGCAAATTCTCGCGCCCGGCGCGCAACTCAGCGGCGAGACGCGCGGCCGCGAACATCCGGAGCCGCCGCCCGATTGGCGCACGCATTACCAGCGCGACCGCGACCGGGTCATTCATTCGCGCGCCTTTCGCCGGCTCGAATACAAAACGCAGGTTTTTCTCAACGGCACCGGCGATCACCTTCGCACGCGCCTCACGCACACCATTGAAGTCGCCGCCATCTCGCGCAACATCGCCAGCGCGCTCCGGTTGAACGAGAATCTGGCCGAAACGATTGCGCTGGCCCACGACCTCGGTCATTCGCCGTTCGGCCACAAGGGCGAGGCCGCGCTCGCGCGCCTGATGAAAGGCCACGGCGGTTTCGAGCACAACCGCCACAGCCTTCGCATCGTCGAGGAACTGGAACAAAAATATCCGGATTTTTCCGGCCTGAATTTGTCCTGGGAAGTCCGCGAAGGCCTGGCCAAGCACCGCACCGCCTGCGATCACCCTGGCCGGCGAACCGGTTTCGACTTCAAGAATTCCTCGCTCGAAGCGCAAATTGCCAACCTCGCCGACGAAATCACCTATTACAGCCACGACCTCGACGACGGGCTGGATTCCGGATTGTTGTCCGAAAAGAATCTGCGCCGCGACGATCGCGTGTGGGCGCATGCCGCGCGGCTCGTAAAACGGGAGCATGGCGATTTGCCCGACGAATGCCGCCGTTACTTCACGATTCGCACCATCATTGACATGCAGATCCGGGACGTCGTCGAGAACAGTGAAGGTCTCATTCGCGCCGCGGGCATCCATTCGGCCGATGACGTGCGGCGTTTTCCAAAAATGCTCGTGCAACACAGTCCCGAACGCCGCAAGCTGAACCTCGAACTGCGCAAGTACCTTTACAAGAATTTGTATTACAACCCCGTCGTCCATCAGCCCAACCGGCGCGCGGTGAAAATCCTCGAGCAGCTTTTTAAATATTATCTCGCGCATCCGAAGGAAATCGGCGAAGGCGCGCGCCGCCGCATCCGCCGGACCGGCCTGCACCGCGCCGTGTGCGATTACCTGGCCGGGATGACCGATCGCTATGTCATGCTCGAACATCAACGGCTTTTTGGCGAAACCCGGAAGGTTTGATTTGGCATCTCATTGGCCCCGTGGCTTCAGCCCGCTGCGGAACAGGATGAAACAACGTCGAACCGTTTCAACGGTTTGCTGAGTTGCATTGAAGCCGTTGAAACGGCTCCGCTCTTCATTCTTGTCCGGATCCACCGGGCTGAAGCCACGGTGCTAATGAGACTGGATTTTCAGGGTATGAAAAACAGGCTAAGGCGGCATGAAGTGCGCATCGAAAAAGTCAATGGCAGGAGCTATAATATCAATTACGATCTTCGCGTACGGTTTGGTAGAGTAACGGGTATGAATACAACACTTCGTGTAATCAGTTTTCTGCTCTTTATGGTTGCTGCAAGTTTCCGCCTTTTTGCCGGAGAGGATCGTCCGCCTAACCTTGGCAGCGGTGAACCAGGCTTAAAGATTGTTTTTGCTTATAACTCGACAAATCAATTTGCCATTTATCTCGATGAGCCTTGGACTGTGGGTCCCGGTCTCATCGGTGGATATGATAAGCGACATATTGAAGTGCTGTTGGACCATAGCTACGGACTCAAAGAAAAGCTTCAAAGCCGGACCGAGAGGATGGACATCCCGGAGCAGCTTTATCCGTTTGATGATGAATCAGTTTTCACTTGTAAGGGGGATGCAAAATTTCCAAATGACAGAACTTATAAAACGAACAGTATGGGCGAAAGCATATCGGATGATGGTAAAACGTTGGGTTTTCCGCGTGTAACCGCAGTATTTTCTACAAATGCTGACAGGATTTTGGTTTCGGATGACGTATATGCGCTGGCTCGGTCTCGTTATGGTTTAACGACGAATCAATTATTCCTTGGAAAGATAGGAACGAACGTTTTTTACTGGGAAGCACGAGATTCCGCAACGGTTTATTACCATGCTGCTGACGAGGCACACACTACGAATTACTTTAAGCTTCCGAAAGGGGTTATAGACGTATTTGGAGTTGCGAAAGCCGTGAGCACTAATAAGAATGTTGGGTTTGATTTGCTTAGAAAGTCGGGCTGGTTTAGCTATTCACCTAATGAATTCCTTTTTACCGAAGTCTCATTTAAGGACGCAAGGCAGGTGAAAAGCAACCAATGATCAGATTTGGCCTGCTTTTCATGTGGAACCATTACTTCAATCGCGTGACTGATTTCGCGTCCTGTAGCCCGGCCAGCAGTTGTGCCACGGTTTTGCTTTGCCCGGGTAGAATGAAATCCGGCGCGATTTCACTCAACGGCTGAAGCACAAACCGGCGCAAATGTGCCCGCGGATGCGGCAAAATCAAACCCGGTGAATTTCGTGTTTCCACGCCGAACGCAATCAGATCCAAATCCAGCGCCCGCGGCTCGTTCAAAACTTTTTTCGGCGTACGGCCAAATTCCTTTTCCAGCGCGCGGAGTTTCTGCAGCAGCGATTCCGGCGTTTCGGTTATTTGCGGCGCAAGACCAACCACGGCGTTCACAAACAACGGCGAGTTTGGTGGACAATTTACCGGCGTGGTTTGCCACAGCGAAGATTTGAGCAGCGGCCGGTCGGAAATATTTTGGAGCCGCGACATCGCTTCCAGAATGATCCGCCGCGAATCACCAAGATTCGAACCCAGAGCGATGTAGGACAGGCATCTTGCCTGTCTCTGACTTGCCGTTTGCATTGCCTTGAAATGGAGACAGGCTGGAAGCCTGTCCTACTTTAAGCCGAGCACGTCCTGCATGTCGTAGAGGCCGGGTTTTTGTTTCACCACCCAGAGCGCCGCGCGCAAGGCACCGTTGGCAAAGGTGTCGCGGCTCGATGCCTTGTGGGTCAGTTCCAGCCGTTCGCCGGTGTTCGCAAAAATAACCGTGTGGTCGCCCACCACGTCGCCGCCGCGCACGGAATGAATGCCAATTTCCGTCGGGGTGCGTTCGCCGACGATGCCGACGCGTCCGTGCCGCGCCGCTTTGTCAAGGTGCAGCTTGCGCGCGTCAGCCAGAATTTCCGCCAGTGTTTTCGCCGTGCCGCTCGGCGCGTCCTTTTTCAGGCGATGATGCATTTCGATGATTTCCAGGTCGAAATCCGGCCCCAGAATTTCCGCCGCCTTGCGCGTGAGCCAGAACAGCGTGTTCACGCCGGTCGAAAAATTCGACGCCCAGACGATGGGAATGTGCGCCTTCCGCAACCTGACTTCGAACGTGTTTGTGTCCGTGTGGCCGGTGGTGCCGATGACCAGCGCTTTTTGGTGCTGCGCGCACAGGTCGGCAACGCCGACCGTCGCCGTCTGCGAACTGAAATCAACCACCACGTCGCCGCGCGCAATGACCGCGCCGAGATCGTCGCCGACGTCAATCTGGCCGACGATTTCAAGTTCGCGAAAGTTCGGCGCGCAGGCGATTAGCGCCTTACCCATGCGGCCCTTTGAACCGGTGATGATGATTTTGGTCATAGTTGCAATGTTGGAGTTCAGGCTTCAGCCTGTCTGAGCAAGCTAAAGCTTGGACTCCAGCTTTATTTCAAAATGCCACACGCCTTCATCGTCGCGCGCAATTTCGCGCGGTTGGCCGCGCTCATCGGCACAAGCGGCAGACGATATTCTTCGGCAATCAAGCCCATCATCGCCAGCGCGGCCTTGACCGGCACCGGGTTGGTCTCGATGAATAAATCCTTGAACAGCGGATAAAATTCCGCGTGCAGTTGCGAGGCCTTCCGGATCTGGCCGCCGGTGAACGCGTTCACCATCTGCGCGACTTCGCGCGGAATGACGTTCGACGCCACGCTGATGACGCCCTGCGCGCCGACGGCCATGAACGGCAGCGTCAGCGAATCGTCGCCGGACAATATCTCAAATTTCGGGCCGAGCGCCGCGCGCAGTTGCGAGACCCTGTCGCAACTCCCGCCGGCTTCCTTGATGCCGATGATGTTTTTGCATTCGCGCGCCAGACGGCTGACCGTTTCGACGCCGATTTCAATGCCGCAGCGTCCCGGGATGCTGTAAAGCACGATGGGCAGTCTCGTCGCGTGCGCGATGGCGCAGAAATGCTGGAACAATCCTTCCTGCGACGGCTTGTTGTAATACGGCGCGACTTGGAGCGAACCGTCCGCGCCCACGTCCTCGGCCCGTTGCGTCAGGTAAATCGCCTCTTTCGTCGAATTTGCGCCGGTGCCGGCGATGACTTTGATTTTGCCGCGGGCAAATGCCACCGAACGCTCGATGATGCGAATGTGTTCCTCGTAATCCACCGTCGGCGATTCGCCGGTGGTGCCGACGGGTACGATGCCGTCCACGCCGCCCTTGATTTGCAATTGAATCAGGCGTTCGAGTGCGGTTTCGTCCACGGCGCCGTTTTTGAACGGGGTGACAATGGCGGTATAAGTGCCGGTAAACATATCAATTCGGGATAAAATCGGCGAAAACTGCGCCGTTGGCGAGCAGGAATTTCAATCGGAAAATTTAATCGCCAAGACGTAGCGCGACGGAGCCACAAACAAATCTTTTGGACTGCGGCGGGAAGCGAAGCGCCACGCCGCTTTGGAAGCTCTGTCCGCAGTCGAAAAGCGGTGTCGCCGCTGCGCTCTGCCACCGCAATCCAAAATTCTTCGCGGCGCGCGAGGGTCTAACGGATAGCGCCGCAAAGGCGCGGGGACAATTTTTGGAATCGTTGTAACCAGCGGCACGGGTTCGGTTGAAGACAAATCTATTTGCAGCCTATCCTCATATTAGGCCACGGACTCTTTGCCTCCTTTCGCTGCTTCGAGAAAGTGCAGCCAGAATGCCTGACGAATCTGCTCTGGCGTCAACTGCTCTGTCTTAATCAGAAAAACCTCTCTATCCATGTGAGCTACGCGACTGACTCCGGGTGTGCTGGCAAACCGCTTCTCAAGCGATGCGAACTCCTCTCCGCCCAAATATAACTCCGCCCACTCCTCCAACCAGAGCTGGTAATTCCACCCGTCTGCCGTGACTGAACTAACCTCTCCGAAAAAATCGTCAATCTCTGGTGGGAAACCATACTCTGTGCGAATGCTGGTATCAGGTGGACGCACTGGCGCTGCCGGAATGGATGCTAACCCCGCTTGGCTTGGGAATACCATCTTGGGCCACAACTTCCGCCTCGCCTGCATTTTATGAAACTCCCACCAGCACACCACGACGGCCAGACTTAAAATGGCGGCCAACATGCCGTAAAGCGCCATGTCGGAATGAAACTGCCAAGCAAACGCTGGAAGCACCAGCACTATTGCGACAATCATCGCAACATGCTTCCAAGTGAGCTGTTTCCTGATGAGCATGGCAACGTGGCCTAACGGATAGAGTTGAGCTGCATCCGGGCCAGTGACCAAGCTTCAACCTGCGAGCCGCTGGCACGATTCATTTTACGGCTGCGCAAGCAGCCGGCGTGACAGCTATTGGCCAACCCATACCCGTGTCCCGGTGTCAGCTCCAACGAGAGGCTGTGTGAAAACTCCGGCGCGGCGCGAGTCGTAGGCGGAGAAAAAGTTTGACCGGCGGTCCGAAAGTTCAGATCGCCGGTTTTGGTTTTCCAGAGATTCGGTTCGTCCGGATAGC
>Ga0181538_10003339_pt1 | contig 15719 bp, 18 predicted proteins | sample PEATcosm2014_Bin_40_FD_119773 | JGI IMG/M metagenome (GOLD analysis project Ga0181538, IMG submission 119773) | Peatland microbial communities from MTU Mesocosm Facility, Houghton, MI, USA - PEATcosm2014_Bin23_30_metaG | ecosystem: Environmental > Terrestrial > Soil > Wetlands > Peat | place...
AAGAGAAGCGCCGCCGCGCCGACTATGTGATTGATTGTTCAGGAAGCCTCGCGGAGACACGAGCCCAGGCGGAAGCCCTTTACCCTGAAATCAAGCGCCTGGCAGAAGCAGAAGCTGGAAGTTAGAAAATGGAAATTGGAAATTAGAAAATGGAAGCTGGAAACTAGAAACTAGAGTATGGAATCCGAGTGCCGCATCCCATTTTCCGATTTCGCTACCCACGCTTCCCCTTGCCGCCGCAGTTCATCGAGAGCAACCTGCACTTGCTGGAGTTTGGAGGCCTGCTCCTCCTCGCCGGCCTGCGGCGCAACCACGATGGGCGGCGCGATAAATACCGCCGCTTGCGAAAAGGGATAAGGGAACTGCGTCAAGTCCCAGGTGCGGCGGAAAACATAGGCGCGGCGCAGGGCGACATGAAAACAGAGAATGGCGGCGCCGGTGGCCTTGGAAAGCATCACCGAGCCACGTTTGGCAACCCATCGCGGCCCGCGTGGTCCGTCGATGGTGAAAGCCGCATCGCGTCCCTTCTGTAAGCACTCGATCATTTCCGTCAGGGCCTGCGACGCTCCCCGAGTGCTGGAGCCACGCGCCGCTCCGTAGCCGTGCTTCCGGATAATCCTGGCGATGTACTCACCGTCGAAATTCCGGCTGGTCATCACCACAATTCCGCGTTTTCTCCAGAACCAGCAAGCGGAAAAGATTTCGCGATGCCAGAAGGTGTAAATCAGTCCTTTGCCTAGCTTCGTGGCGGCTTCCCAATTTTCCCAACCGTGAACTTCCCAGCGCAGGCTGCGCCCGACGAGCAGGACGGCAAGAAAACCTGCCCAACTGGCCAGGAGAATTTGAACCCGCTGCCAGAAACTAAAGGATTGTGGGTTCTCGCGCAGGCGAACTTCACGCCGCACCGAGGGACCGGACTCGCTCTTGGCGCCGGCGGCCGGGGTTTTGATCGTTGGATCGGACATAGCGGCGAAGGGGCCGTTCTTGCGCGCCGTTGGGTTAATGAGCGAATTTGTTGACGATCCTCGGAAGGGCGGGGCTTCAGCCCCGCCGGCTCCGGGCGGACGGTCGAAGGGCCTTTAGGCCCTGAAACCAATATGGCTTCAGAGGCTAAAGCCCCAAAACCTCGCGCATTTCCTGCGGCGGGGCTGAAGCCCCGCCCTTCCCTCACTAACGAAGAACATGGCTTGCATCTCGAACTAGGCACTAGTCAGATTAAAATGGTCACACCGAGGTCTCTTCGAGGACGGCGCTGCGGCCGTTTGGCGGAATGGCGTCTGCCCGCGGCTATTGCCCGCCGCCGCCCTGCGGCAGGTCCGCCATCTCTTCCTTCAGGATCTGCGCAACGGCGGGTTCCGAGCCGAATTCCTTCCCGATTTGATCGTAAAGCTGCCGCGCCCGCGCCGGCTGGGAACTCTTCAAGGAATCCGCCAACGTCATCAGAGCCGTCGCCCTGGGCACTGCTAAAGTGGGATGGTCGGCAAGGTTCTGATAGATTTTGTCTGCTTCTTGCGTCTTGCCGCTCTGGAGAAACTCGTCGGCCAGAGCCAACTGAGCCAATGAGGCGATGTCGCGGTCTCCATCCCGGCTGGCCTCTTGCAGGGTATTAATGGCCACGGTGGTGTTTCCAAGGAGGGATTCGCAGAGTCCCGCGTGATAAAGCGCAATACCCACGGCTTTAGGCCGGGGGAACAGGCGGTACTTGGCTCCAATGGCGTTGAATTTCAACAGCGCTGCCTTGTACCTGTCGGCGGTGGTCGGATAGCTTTCCGTACCGGGGGGCACGCTTCCCGGCGCGAAGGTCCCCACATAGGCCTGGAAAGTCCTCAGGGCGGCGGCAAGATCGAGATTCGCATTGGCTTCCTGCTGGCTGAGGTAGTACTTCATGCCCACCGCCGAGCCCACCACCACAATCGCCAGAATCGCCACCGTCACGATTTCCTTTAGATGTGTCGTGAAGTACTGCTCGAGTTGGTCCAGCGATTCCTTGAATTCGTCCTGCTTCAATTCGTGGCGGGTCAAACGGTCCATAAGAGACTCTCCTCAATACCGCGAAATCAACCCATCTTAACAACCTCGCGGGAACGCGTCAATGCTCAAAGACGACTCACTTTGGCCAAGAAATGCCACGCCGCCGCCGTTTTCCGTGGATCGAAGGTTGAAACTGCTGGAAACTCACTGACATCGGCGGCCATGCCGTGGCCTGCTGTTTCTTGGCAAAAAGGTCCTGCCGAGGATGCTGCGGCGGCGCGCTCTGGACACTCTGATGGAGTCGCCCAACCCGCTCCAGCGGCAGCCACCAAAGCTCGCGGCGCAAGCTCGGCATATCCCAGAGTTGCAGTTCCGGCAGCAGGCAAAGCTCCGGAAACGCCCGAGTCAGCTCCCCAGCCGCGACCGAGGAGTGGACGGCCCCCGACCTCAGTTTCTTCCCCCGCGGGGAGTTGGGCAAGAGTGGGCGCCGGACGCCAGCTGCCAGCGGCAACAATGAGCGCCAGCACGGATAGGAATAATCCGGCACGCGGCGTCCGCGTGCGGGCCGATGCCGTTCGCCCTGTAGCCCAAGCGAGCCATCGGACGGCCGATCGCCATACGCCAGCACCAAAATCGATCGCGTCTCCTCTGACCATGGTTTCCGGTCCTTCCCATGTGTTCGCAGCCTGTACCTTCGCAGCTCGCATCTCTTGCTCCATGATACTAGCCTACCACGTGGAAATGAGAATATGGGAAACAGTGCAAAAAATGATAATATTTTTTCTATCTGACTGCATCTAAAGACAATATAGTTTTGTAAAACTTCCACAATGTGAAAAAAGACCCTTCCTCAGTCCCTTTTTGACACAGATATGCAGAAATCTGCATATATCGGCTCCCGAGGGCTTTATGTCTGCAGACCGGCCGCGCTGTGGGTTCCCGCCTGGTGCAAGCCGCCCGCCTCTTTCGGTGAAGTGTTCTGCGGTGATGTAAGCTTATAGTTCTAGGCTCTTAACTTCTCGCCGATAAAACACGCAGCGGCTCAACGGCAGGAGAACGAGCCATCCGCAATTACCGACCCTGTGACAAATCTTGAAAACGCCGGTCGAGTTTGTGTTAAACTGAATACGTCGAAGTTATGGGACGCGCCGCGGCGGAAGGGTTTTGGATTGCGCGGTTAAGCGCGCATTCGAACGCCACCATCAAGCGTCGTTACGTTGAGTCCATACCGGAAGCGTAGCGCTAGCGGCGGAACCTCTTGCACGAGCGTACCGAAATCCGCGAGAGGCCCTAGCGTAGAGTTCGCCGGAAAGCAGTCGCTCTGTTCGCGGCTGCACCGTCCTACGAAGCTCCCGTAAATCATTTGATGGGCCGTTAGCTCAATCGGTAGAGCAACTGACTCTTAATCAGTAGGTTGGGGGTTCGATTCCCTCACGGCTCACCACTCATTCAACAGGGGTTATCCGATTTCTGAACGTGCGCTGAAAACCCAAGATGCTACCCGGCTGCTACCACGAGAGTAAAAAGCCACTGTTTCTTGATGTCCCGGCAGACCACCGCTCACTTCGCTTTCATGTGCCCCAGAGCCCGACCGATGGTGCGGGACGATACGCCAAGCACGGCCGCACACTGACCCTGAGATTTGCCCTCCGCGAGTAGTCGCCGCAACCGTGCAAGCGCGTCGCGGTCCAGTTTTGCCGGCCGCCCGCCCTCGGCGCCCCATCGCTGAATCTGGGCTTTACTGTGAGCCTTCGCCCGCGCGAGTCCACCCCTACGGCCCATTTCGACAACCGTGATTGGCTTTTCGCCCATGCGCCGAAGCCTACCATTCAAAACGGGCCAGCGTCAAGGCTAAAGTTAAGGCTAACTTATGTCTGATAATAGGTCTTATGTTAACCAGTAAGTTTCTGATTCTACATAAGATATAAGTTATGTTGTGGCGCTTGAATTGCCCTCGCGACAAGGCACGCCTGTTGCCAGGGAAGTGGATGCAAGATTTTTCCGAGCCGCAACCCGTTGTTTTCACGGCAGATAAATTATCGCCTAGAGGCTCAATTCTGTGGTTTGGGTGTACCGAAGGGTAGGCCGGACCTGAGATCACGCGCCCTGCGGCTACTGTGTGCGACGGCGGACCATTCTGCGAACCCTCACTATGGCAGAGTGCCTAAGGTTTTTCTGGCTTCTCGACTCGCTTTCTCATTCGATTTACTAGCACACCCGCTGTGTAGCTAGCCGACCCGCGGCGCTCACAGCTTACAGCCATTAGCCGACGGCCAGACGCCCTATCAACGGCCATCAGAAACCGCGGCATACTCATGAGGGCCACGGATGTCCCGACTCCGCCGGCATACGTACCGGAACCGGATACACTAGCTGTGCTCATTGAGCCGAGGTAAGTGTCGCTTTCGGCAAACACGAGCAGCACGTCGGCCTGCTCTGGTCGCGCGGCGATTGTCCATCGCCCCCATTTCCCCAACTTCTCTGCCAAGTGTTCAAAGACATTCAGGTCCGTGCCTTTATCCACCAGGTACACGGACTTGGCTTGGCGAATATCATCAAGACCAGACGGCGGCGGGGCAACAGACTCCACCATCGCTAAGGTTACAATGTCAGGAACACCAGCACTCTTCAACTTTCCGAGCGCAGCGGGCGAGGTGTCGCATTGGCACCGGGAAGCCTTGACCTTAGCCGCGACTATCTCAGGTGAAATCCCCGCTTTGAGCATGTCAATGACATCCTGGTTTGCAACAATCGCCTGATTCGGGCTGAGCGTCGAATTTGCCTGATTAGCTAATGGCTGAGACTTTTGTGACGACCCAGAATCTTGCGCCGATGCCAGTGAGCCTAACAGCATCATGACTGCGAGGGCGAGGGCTTTCATAGGGGCCTCCTGTGATCGCGCCCTATGCTACATCTTTTGAGTTTTCTCCGCCCGAAAATGTCCGCCGCGCTTCGTTCTTTGCGTGCTCGATTCTTTCCCTCTCGCCAGGAAGGAAACCGAGGTTTGCGCCGATGTACTCTGCCACGCTCAGCCTCTGCCCCTTCATCAGTTTCACCATTGCTCGCGCGGCGACCTCGGGCGGAATCGGTTCCAATCTCCGTTTTCGCCTTTCCCAGTTCGATGCCGTTAGCTCCTGTAGCAGCGTCACCAATTCAAGTTTAAGTGTCATTTGCCATCACTCTTCCATTGCGTCAAGACGGCCGAAGTCTTGGGGTGATTATTAAAGCCCTCACCGGGCGGGCTTTCGAGCAGTTTTTTGGTAAGCTCCATCAACCGCCCATCTAATTCCTGATCGGTCAACCCATACAGTTCCGCGCAACGCGGGCAGAGATTCCCGTTTTTGCCCCCGAGCGCAGCTTCCCCCTTGCCCACTACGGTCCACAGGGCGCCCAGTGTTTCGCGGATTTCGCGAATGCCAGCCAGGGCCAAGCGGCCATCCCCCGAAGCCTCGGCCTCGGACAGGACTCGCTCCGCCCGCCGATGCAGCGTTTCCAGTTTGGACATGATGCTGTCGCCGATGGAGACTTCCCGCTCCTCGGTGGCCTTGACGATCGCTCCGGCAACGTGGGCCTTGTGCCTAGAAAGGGCATCCTCCGAAACCGCGAAATCCCGCGATATGCCGCGAATCACTTCGCCAGCGGCAAGCGCGGAGTCAATTTTCACGCGGTCTTTGTGGCCGCAAACAGTGCAAGACCTTGGCAAAATTCAAACCTCCAGCGAATTTCTCAGCCCACTTCCCGCACATCTGGCAATCGCTGCCGATCTCGCCAGCGGTGGACCAGCCGCCGGCAATTCGCCGGACATCGGAATCCCGTCAAGGTTTCCATTTCATCCGCGCCCGGCCAGTCTCGCGTTTTCACCTGGACGAGCACGACATCAGCACTCCCGATGCCGATAATGTCCCAGGCTCCTAAACTCGCCGCGGCGCGCGTGCAACTGTACCCGGCCGCCTCAAGTAGAGCCATGCTCCGATGTTCGTTGCATGTGCCCTTCCGTTTCGCGTTCATTGCACCCTCTCCGGCACGTTGCCCCAGAACCAAGCCCTTACCACATTCGGGGATGCAGGGGGATGGCAAGCAGCGCAAACCATCACGCCATAGACAGAAAGCCAGAAGAGAAAACCCCGGCAAGCGCAGCACTTCTCGGGTTCGCTCATTTCAGTATGAGCGGGGATTCCATTTTCCCTGAGCGCCCGGATGACTTCCGCCTTTTCGGTGCGGAGTTCCTCAATCAGGGCCGTCGCTTCCGGATAGCTCTCCGGTATCCGGGCCTTCAGCCGGTCGCCTTCCAAGAAAACCTGTCCGCCGATGCGCTCGATTTTGGCGACGATCTCAAGGCTCATACCTCACCCTCCAGCATTCCGTTTTTTCGTTCAAAACCGGCCTTTTTGATCTCGGGAACAAGAAACGGTTGTGGGTCCGAAGCAGGAACAAGATCCTGCTCAGTATCCATACGGGGTTCCCCCCGTTTTTTGGTTTCTTGTTCCCTTGTTCCCGCTATATGTTGGGAACAAGAAAACAAGTATTTGTAAGGGTCGCCTCTTTTGCCGGTTCCTTCGCGCGTAACTCTGCTAGTTCCGACCACCTCACGAAGCGCCTTGCGCTTGAGTCCTGTCTTGCCCTCCACCCCGGCCTCAATCTCTGGCTGTGTCTTTGCTTCGCCCGTGGCTTTCAGAAATTCAATAATAGCCTCCTCGCACTCCTGCCGGTCTGCTTCGAAACGGGTTCCCCCCAGTGACAACCGCCGCGATTCCGGGTCGTAGTGCAGTATAGTTTCCGGCATATCTCCGGCCTCTTCGCGCAACCGTTGGACGGTCTGCATGGTTCGATAGGCTTCGGTTCGTTTCAGGATCACCAGGCTGGAAACCGCGGCAGCAATCGCCGTTGAACCAAGTGGGGAATCAACGGGGTCCGCCTTCGCCATGCCCTTCCCCATGTGGTGGCTCACCAAAATGTGGGCCCCTGTGTCCCTGGCCACGTCAATCAGCAGCCCCAGCGCCGCGTAAGTCTCGGCATATGCCTTTTCGTCTTTGATGTGAGCAAGCCGAAACAGCGGGTCGATTACTACCATGACGGGTTTCCATTCCCGTACAAGATCAATCAAGGCGAGGATTCCCCTGGCGGGGATTGTGTCAGCGTGGATCAAGATTAATTCGTTGCCGGTCGCCCCCATCGCCCGGAAGTCTGCCGTGACATCCTCAATGCGCTCTTCCAAGGCCAGATAGATGCACAGTCCCGGCTTGGTTTGCAGGTCAAGGAAAGGCTCTCCGCGCGCCACTGCCAAGCAGAGATTGCGCGCGAAAGTCGATTTACCGACCTTGGGCTTTGAGACCACGGCAGCGACAGTGCCGACCGCTAACCGACCTTGCCATAGCCAATCAATCGGCATTTCGGGCCGTGAAAGTAACTCACCGAGCCCCACAAGCAAGAAACCGCCGGTAGCAGCCCCTGGCGCTTCCCACTTCGCCACGTCTGACGCCGTCAACTTGGGTTTGCCTTTGATGATTTCGAGCAATTGCTCCCGCGTGCCGCCAGCTTGAACCCAGTCTGATAAGTCGCCGTGTTCGGGCACCCCAGGCATAGCCTCAATTAACCGGACGGATTCGACAACCTCGATTAGTGACCGGGCCACATCATGCGCGTGATTCCGGCCCACGGCGTCATTGTCTGCGATAATCGCAACCCGCTTCCCTTTGAGAGACTGAGAGTATTCCGGCTTCCACTTCCCCGCGCCATGCGGGTTGCATGTGGACGTTAGCCCCAATCCCTGCCCGGTGTCTGTGTCTCGTTCGCCCTCCACGACAAGCACGGATTTTGCTTCCAGAACTTCGGGCAGGCGGTAAAGCACCCGGCGCGTGCCGTCAAGGTTCCAAATATGGCCGCCCTTCCCATCTGACCGCCGTTGTTTGAAGTCCTTTGGTTCGTACCGGACAACCTCAAAAAGCAGCACCCCGTTTTCGTCAACGTATGGATAGGTTGCCACGATCTGCTTTGCGCTGCCGTTTCCGTTCGTGCCAGAGTCAGTGAACAAGTCGGCGACCTTGAGCCCCAGCGCAGCCACGATCTCTTCAGTCGAGCAACCCGCGTGGCAATGGAGCAGGATTTTTCCGTCAGACCCCTCCCCCACTGAGAGCGAGGGGTTTCGATCCTCATGAGCCGGGCATCGCGCTTGCCATCCATCGCGAACCTTGCGGACTACATGAAGATGGGAAATAAATTTCTTTGCCGTCATCGCTTCCCCTTCAGGGCGCGCTCGAGTTTGCGGTACTGCCGAAGGCATAAGGCGACATACTCCCGCCGTGCATTGCCCAGGGCGCGCCGGCGCTCTCGCAGCACCCACTCAAGGCGGGCCTGTAACTCATCCGCACCGCGGTTCAGTGCGGCCTCGCGCCTAGTCACGTTATCGCTCATGCGCCCACCTTAGGCGTAGTGGCATTGACTATGTGGGCGTCGAGCCATGCGATAAGGTCTGTCCACCGGTAAAGAACCTTACGCCCGACTTTCAGATAAGGTGGGTGGTCGCAACGCTTGCAGCGCATCACGGCCAAGGACCGGGCGGTTGTGTGCAAAATGGGCGCGACTTCCTTCGAGGTCAAGAGCCTCTCCAAGCCTGGCCCTATGGTTAATGCCTGTTGGTTTTTCATGTGCTGAGGATAGGCTATGGTGACCACAATAAACCAACAATCATCGCCGGTTTTTTTGGGGGGGGATTTGTTGCCGTTCACCTGGAATGGAAGAAAGCACGTGGCGGACAAGCAGCATGGATAGGCTTTCTTTGCTCACAGCTTCTTTCTTGATGCCGCACACCTCGTAGGTGCGATGCAACATGTTGGCCAGGATTTGCATGTGCGGACGGGCGTCGCCGGTGCCGCGGTGCACGTAGCTTAAGAGCTCCACAACCGGGGCCCTTATTGCCGCGTCCGGCGGCCCGCCGCGCCTGAAGAAATCTCCGAGGTCTTGGGCCATAATCTTCAGGTCATCCGCCAACGCCCACATCTCCTCTAGCCGCCCCTTGGGTACGCGCTTGGCTGACACGATAGCCTTTGTCGGCCCCGATTCCAGCGCGACGTTAAGTAGGTCGGGGTACGTATTCGGGTCAGCATAGACACCCTCAACGGCATCCGCTATTTTGGCTAGGTCCTGCGCCAGCTTTCGAATCCGGCGCACATGGCGCCTTCGATTCATGAGTAGCTCGCGGTGCTTCAAGCGAGCCCCAACCTCGATCGCCAGAAAGTTGAGTACCCAACTCCCTCTTAGTCCCGCTTTTTCCATTTGGTTGATATATCCCTGCATTTCGGGATCTTCAGCCAGCTTTCTTTCAAATTCTGCGAGGCACTCTTCGTGTGTACGCCGCTTTGTAGCGTAAACGTCGTGATCCGTCATGCGTGCTCCTCACTGGGGCAGTTGGTTAGTGGCCTCGAGCATTTTCTGCGCCGTCAGTTCCATTGCCTTCCTGACCTCAGCATCCTCCCCACGCGCGTAAATTGCGGTTGTAGCAATATCGGCGTGGCCCAAGGCCGCTTTGATGATCGGCAGGGCCGCGCCAGACTTCGACAGCCAACTTCCCAAAGTGCGCCGAACATCGTGGAGCCTGAGATTCCCAATCTCCGCGCGGGTGAGTAACCCTCTCCAAGACTTGCGAAATTCCAGCACATGCGCGCCCTTTACAATCGCGCTCGGAAAGACCCACTCGCCACTGACTGTCTCTCGTCGAGCTTCCAGAATGTCTAGCGCCCGTGGTGCCAGGGGAATGCTCTGAGGCTTGTTGCCTTTGGTGCGCGGGATGCGCCACACGGCAGACGGGAAGTCAATCTCATCCCACCGCATGGCCAGGACGTTGCCGCGTCTCGCTCCAGTCAGTAGGGCCGTCAATATGAAATCCCGAAAATCTTGGCTCGGCTCCTCTGCCAGGGCTTTCAAGAATTTTGGCATCTCATCTTGAGTCAAGAACCGCTCGCGGGATTCCTCGCGGAATTTCTTGACCCCTTTGCAGGGATTGGCGCCATTCCAGCCCCACTCCGTGGCCTTGTTGAACACTGTGGACAGTAGCGCCAGCACACGGTTTGCCGCATAGACACCGCTCTTCTCGGCAAGGTCCGCGTGAAGTTTTTCAACGTCGCGCCGGTGAATGCTCGACAAGCGCCGCGTAGCCCAATCAGACAGGTAGCGCCGATAGTTGGCCTCATCCTCGGCCACACTGCGGGGTTGCTTGTACGGCTTGGCATGAAGCTCAAGGTAGCGATTCCACAGGTTCTCGAAGCTCCCCTCGAGTCTGGTCTGTCGGCGCTCTTCGGCTGGGTTCTTCCCTTGGGCAATCGCCCCATTCATCTGGTCGGCAGTGTTGCGTGCTTTTTCTACGGACAGATCTGGCCATTTGCCGATTAGGATGCGCTCGGGCCGCCCTTGAACCTTCCGGTAGAGAATGAAGGTCTTTGCACCGGTGGGATAGACGGCCACTTGGAACCCTCGAGTTTGGGCATCCCGGTAATAGACCTGTTTCGCTCCTGCGGGGGGAAGGGCCAGGCCCTTGACTCTCTTTTCCGTGAAGGTTAATTCAGTCATAATGCGCCCCTTTTCATCTGCTACCCGTCTGCTACCGCTGATTTTAATCTCCGGTAGTAGAAGGAAATCTCAGACTATCTCTAAACCTTTTAACTGTCAATGGATTGTTATCTTATTTAATCAGTGGAAATGTTGTGAAATGATTGGAACCACTGACTCTTAATCAGTAGGTTGGGGGTTCGATTCCCTCACGGCTCACCAATACCTCTGATTCCTCAGCACTTGCAGACTGGCTTGACCTACCGTCTGGCAGAGCCTTTTCCTTGTGACCACCGTCTGCGACCACCTCTTGGCGATTCGCAAATTGCGCGAAGGTTCGCTCGATAGCGTCGGCTTGCGGATGAACATACCGCATGGTTATCTGAATCGACGAATGGCCAGCGATTTGGGCCAAAGCGAAAGCATCGGGGCACACAGCCGCAAGGTTCGTCAGAGCCGTGTGGCGGAGGCAGTGGGGCTCGAATGGCTCAACCTCAGGATGTTCTTCGGGCTTTTCCTCAGGCACCTTCTCCCGGGTCTTCTGCTCTTCCTCATGGGCCTTCTGGAGGATTGCCAGCGCCCTTGAGTGGTGCGTCTTGGCCGTCCCTTGTTCGAGGTGCCCGCACACAGCGCCCGTGGGGAACACCCAACCCTCAGACGGGCATCCTTGGTCCGCGAGGCGAGACTTCAGCGTGGTATAGACTGCCGGGGCCATCGGCAGAAGTCGGCGGGCGGCCTTGCTCTTTCCTTCTGCAACCTGAATAAATCCGCCGTGCCCGTTCAGCGGCACGAATTCCCACCGCAACTTGAACACTTCGCCGGGACGCAGGCCCGTTCCGAGTATCAGGGTTGCGGCATCCTTCCACGGCTGAGGGCAAACCCCGAGGTAACGTGACGCTTCGTCATCGGTCAAGGCTCACTCTCTCCGGCGTTCACCCTTCGCCAAGCTGGTTTTCAGCATCCGCTCAATCTTACCCCATTGGACAGCCAGCGAAAGGGCACTTCAGCCAGCAAGGGAACCCTTTCGGTGCTCCCGGCCCACCTTGCGGCTGACCGCGCATTGACAGATCTTGCTGCAAGTGGCACCGCTGTGATTCGGCAGTCCTGGAACTCTTCTCGGCCATAGCCCGGAAGAATTAGAAGATCAATTTCAACGAGAACTGAATTTGGCGGGAAGTCCCGGAGCTATGGTTGATGAGGCCGAAGCCCGAGCCGCGCAGGACATTCACCGGTAGCCCGAAGTTGACGAGGTTAAAGGCGTTGAAGAATTCCCCCCGAAACTCCAGGGTCGGTGGTTCCGAACCGGCGCGGCTGCTCAGGGTCGTATCCTTGATCAAGGCGAAATCGAGATCGTGCAGGCCGGGACCACGGAACGTATTACGGCCCAAGCTCCCGAAGCGGCCCGAATTGGGCCCGGTTCCTCCCGGAATGTTTATCGGGACTGCGAAGAACGAGGCATTGTCAGCGCCTCGGCCGAAATAGTCTTCGCGAATCGTCCGGGCGGTGGAAAAAACCGGAAGGGCAATTTGATCGGGCCGGTCGCCTCCTCCCGCGCCCGCACCAGTCTGTTGAATACCCGAATAAACCGAAAACGGCATGCCCGTCGTCAGCGTAGTGAGGTTCAACACCTGCCAACCAGTGTTGAACCTCTGTCCCAGTGGGCGGAGCCAACTCACGCGGTCGAGAGGCAAGACCTGAATGAGGCTGGACGTAAACGCATGGGTAACGTCAAACGTCGAGGGCCCCTTGTCGGCCCCGGGATTCCTGGGGTCCTGCGGGACGGCCTGGATGATGGTTCCAGTCGGCCCGCCGTAACCGACCACGACGGCGCTGGTGTCGTCAATCGACTTGCTTAAGGTGTAGCTGGCTTGGAAGCCCAACCCCAAACGCGGATTGTTCTTCGAGGCGGAAACCTGCATAGCATGATAAGTCGAGTGGGAACCGGTGGTGACGAACGACTCCGGCCCGTAACCGCCCGTAATCTGCCCTTGGGAGTTGAATTGCGTGAAGTGAGCGAACTCAGGTGAAGCGCCCGCGTAACCGTTGGGGCTATTGACAGTTTCGATCTTCACACCGGCGGTGCCGACATAGGAAACGTTGAGCACCACGTCCTTTACGGTCTGCTCAATGCTCGCCGTATCGCTGACGATGTAGCCGGTACGGATGTCCGGCGCCATGCCCGCCAGGGCAAGGGGTTGCGGCTGATGGCCCGGCGTCAGGGCGGCGAGGCCCGATTCAAAACGCGGCATATCGAGGTTCGTATTGGGTGGAACGATTCGAGTATTTCCGCCGGGCACGGCAACTTGGCCGGAGGTGGTGTAGACCGTGGGCAGGTTGAAAGCGGTGACCGAGTCTGCGAAGGGTAGGGGCGCTCCCGGCATCGCTGACAAGTAGGGATTGACGATGAACGGAAAGCCGCCCGTGAGGAAGTTCATCCAGAAGAGGTTCGGAAGGATGGACGTGATCGCGCCTCCCGCCCGCACCACGGTGTTGCGAGCGGCCTGCCATTCCGTGGAAAGGCGAGGCCCCCAGCCGTTCCAATCCTGGCCGTAGGGAGGCTGAGGATTCATCAGCACGATTTCCTCCGCTCCCGGCGCCCAGGGCGGGACGAGGTTACCCTCTGCGTCGACAAAGCGCGCGGTCGAGGTACGATGCAGAGGCTCCCCAATGCGGCTGTTGGCTTCGTAACGCAGGCCGTAATTCAGTGTGAAGCGGGGCGAGACTTTCCAGGCATCCTGAAAGTAAAAGTTGTACGCGTCACGGTGAATGCTCACCTCATCAAAGCGGTTCCCGACCGCTGTGTAAGGGGCGGGCACCGTGGTGTTATAGGAGAAGGGCGTGGCCGTCAGAAGTCCCGAGAGCGAGTCGGGAAGTGGAGCGCCCAGGTTAACGTCATGCTGCCCGCTGGCCGAGAGGATTGTGACCGGGGCGTAGGCGGTCCCTCCGCCAAAGGTGTAAGTGCCATCCGGGTTCACTCCAAAAATGCTTCCGTCGCGGTTGAAGCGCACCTCGGCGCCGAACTTCAAACTGTGCGTTCCATGCAGGTACGTGAAGTTCTGCCGGAATTGAAACAGGTTTCCCAGACTGCCGGTAGCAGTGCCGGCGGCGGCGTTAAGAGGTTCGTAAAGACTGTCGGCAAAGGTCATCGCCGGCTGGGTGTGGTTGGGAGATATGAAGGTCGGCGTGCTGCGGATGTAACCAAGCGAAGTCTCGGAGGTGAAGTGCGCGGAAATGGTGCGGCTGTAGTGCAGCGCGGCGTTGCGCTGGTGGTCCAGAAAATGAATGGCGAAGCTCGAGTTGATGGCGGACTGATCTGGATTAGTCAAGGGACCGTTGACGTTATTGAGAGTGAAACGCGCGAACAACTGCGCCTGGCTCGAGATGCGGTGGTCGATGCGCACGGAAAACTGATCTGTGTCTGTCGGCACCTGCGTGGAGGTGGCGTAAGTTCGTGCCCCGAAAGGGCCCTTTGTATCATTCGGCAGAGGGTAGCCTGCCAGGATGGGGGCCACCAGCGGACTCACTGGAACATTCAGAGTGTCGCCGGGAAATGCCGTTGTGTCTAACCCCCGCCGCTCCGCCTCAGTCGGCACCGAAAGCACCTCCGTGGCCCCCAACAGCTGGCGGAAGCCCTGATACTCCCCGAAGATAAAGGTGCGGTCGCGGCCATGGTAAATTCCCGGCAGGGTGACGGGCCCGCCCAGCGCAAAGCCGAATTCATTGCGCCGGAAGGGTGGAATGCGGCCAGGATTGCCGAGGGATCGCTCGTCAAAGAAATTGCGCGCATCCAGGGAAGAATTACGCACGAATTCAAAGAGCGAACCGTGCAGCAGATTGGTTCCGGCCTTAGTAATGATGTCGGTGAAGCCGGCAGCGCCGTGGCCGATTTCCGCCGGCATGACTCCTGAAAACGCTTGGATTTCCTGCACCGCGTCGATGTTGAAGTTCGAAAACGTGGCTCCGCCCAGTTCCGGATCGGTGATGTCTACGCCGTCCATGGCGAAGATAGCGGTCGAGCCGCGCTGACCGTTCACGGCGAACTGCTGGGTGAAGTTTGCCGAACCGTTAGTGTCTGTCATCGTGCCGGCAGCGAGCAGGAGCAGTTGGCTGAAATCGCGTTTGTTGAGGGGCAACTCGGAAACCTGCCGGCTGGAGAGGTTCTCGCCGCCGCTAGCTTTTGGCTTCTCGCCTGAGGCCAACGTTTGGAGAACCAACTCTCCCCCGTCGGAAGCCAATTGCAAAGAAGAGTTCAGATTGCTGCCGGGCTCGATTCTCAACGACTTCGGCGAGGCGCCCGTCGCGTCATGCCAGCGCACACGCACGGTGTAACTCCCGGCCGGAACCTCCCGCAGGCGGAATGTGCCCTGCCCGTCGGTGACGGCACTCAGGGTTCGACCCGATACGGATTCACGCAGTTCGATTTGCGCTTCAGACAAGGCGTTTCCCTTGGCGTCGCGCACGATGCCTTGCCAAGAGCCGGTAGCGAGTTGGGCAGGTGAGCCGGCCTGTGTGGTTTGGGGGCCTGCGGCCTTGCACAAGCTCAGCGCGCAGAAGACAAAAGGAACGATGAGATAAAGGGAAATTGGTTTCGGTACCCGCAGAGCTTTGCTCTGCGCCAGCCCTCTGTAGCCCCCCTTCTTATCAATTGCCCGGCTGGGCCGAACGGAGCAGGGGTTGCGGGACGTTTCGTTGAAATGAGACCGTTTCCTGGAACTATTCGGGTTCAATCTGGGTACAATTGCACGCAAAAACAGCTCAATTAGCAGCATTGCAAAAAGTCAAGTCCTTTGTTTTCAAATACTTCTTAGCTTCGTTCCCACTGTTTTTTGTATTTGCTCGCGGTTCTTCGAGTCTCGCCGCGTGCGGCAATTCTTGTCCTGGGCGCACTCCGCTACGACTTGCTGTCGCCCGGACACGCGTGACGCTCGAAAGATCAGTTTTGGGGTCAAATATGGACACTGGGGGCTCGAAGTTGGTCCGTTTTGGCTTCGTCTTTCGATGGCCTCCCTGTGTTTTCAAAGACATACTGGCTTCGTTCGTCGTTTTTTTGTGTTCCTGGATCACTCTTTCTTCCCTGACCGGCGGGGTTAGCCCGCCTTTCCTTCCTGTCGGCGCGGACCAAGCGGTTGAATGGGACAAGAGGTCCACAATCCGACAATCACGATAGGCTACCATAAACTGCGCTTCCTGTCAAGCAAAAAATTCTG
>Ga0181538_10003341_pt1 | contig 15713 bp, 4 predicted proteins | sample PEATcosm2014_Bin_40_FD_119773 | JGI IMG/M metagenome (GOLD analysis project Ga0181538, IMG submission 119773) | Peatland microbial communities from MTU Mesocosm Facility, Houghton, MI, USA - PEATcosm2014_Bin23_30_metaG | ecosystem: Environmental > Terrestrial > Soil > Wetlands > Peat | place...
GGTGAAGTCGGCGGCGTTGACTATGCCGTCCAGATTGGCGTCGCCTAAAAGCGTGTACATCACTTCGATCTGGCCGGAAGCCAGGCCGGAGACGGTGCCGTCGGCCCCGTCGGCGTAGCCCAGGCCGTACAGCAGGCCATTGGTGGGCGTCAGTGCCGCCGTGGAAATGATCCCCGGGCCGTTCCACGCGCCGCCGTTGTAGCCGGACTGGATGTACCCGGCGATGGTCGAGAACGGATCTGTGGAGCCGTAAGTGATGATGATGTGATTGTTGTTAACGTCCAGCACACCGTTGCCGGTGATCGACAGCGAGGTCATTTGCGCCTGCCCCGTGCCCGTGCCCAGTTGCAGGGTGCCGCCGGTGATGCTGACACTGGAGTTGGGAAGCGCGCCGTTGACGCCGACGAGAAGCGTGCCGGCGTTGACAATCGTTCCGCCGCTGTAGGTATTGGCGGCGCCGAGCGTGGTCGTTCCGATACCCGCCTGGGTAACTGAGCCGGTGCCGCCGATGGCGGCGCTCTCCGCCAAGCCGTTGTTGCAGTCGAAAGTCAGGTTTCCATTGTCGGTGATGCTGGTGCTGGCAATTGAACCAGCCGCGCCGCCGTTGCCAAGTTGCAGCGAACCACCGCTGATGGTTGTTACGCCGGTGAAGGTGTTAGCACCGGTGAGGGTCCAGGTACCGCCGCCGGACTTCGTCAAGGTCCCGGTATTGGTTGCGATGATGCTGGCGAGAACGCCGTTGCCCGAGCCGGTGAGGGTGAGATTATCGCCCGATCCCGTGATCGTTCCGGTATTGCTGAGCGTCAGGGCGTCGGCATCCGAGCCGATGGTGGAATTGGATCCCAGGGCGATCAAGCCGGAATAGGTGTTGGCGCCGCTGACGTTTTCCAGAGCGCCGTTGGTTGCAGTGCCGGCGCCGTTGAGGGTAAGGCCCACGGCCGTGGTCGTCGAAATACCGCCTTGGAGTTGAAGGGCCGCGCCGCCGGTCACCGTCACTGAGGAGGTATCTGCCAATGCGCCGGCATTTTGGATGTTCAGCGCGCCGGCGCTGACAGTGGTTGCGCCGCTGTAGGCGTTGGCGGCGCTGAGGGTGAGCGTGTCGCTGCCGGTTTTGATCAATCCGCCGGGGCCGGTGATCGGAAGGCCGAGACTGATATCACCGGCGTTGCCGCCGATGGAACTCGTGGACGCAAGCGTGACCGAGCCAATCACGGGAGTGAGCGTCACGGCCCCAGCGCCGCCGTTGTTGTTCAGTGTGGCGGTAGGAGCGGAAGTGTATCCGCCGCCGGTTGAGGTCGTCTGAATGCCGACGATGGTAAAGTTGTTGGCGTTGCCGGTGGCTGCGCCGCCGGACCCATTGCCGCCGACAAAAGTAATGATGGGCGCGGCATCGTAACCGGAGCCGGGATAAACAATCGTAACGCCGGTCAACTGAGTGCCGGTCAGAACGGCAACCGCCAGGGCGCCGGAGCCGTTTCCATCCGAAGGGGTAATGATGACCGACGGAGCCGTAACAGGAGGGTTGTCCGTGGAAGTGGGCTTAGTATAAGTCCCGCTGAAGCCGCTGAACGACGCGGCGGTGATTCCGAAGATCGGGGTGGCGGCGGCCGTTCCGGAACTGAAGGTAATCGTCGAACCCGCGCCGATGCCGGCTGTGGTCGTCGCGTATCCGACGCCTTTCACACCGCCGACCACGCTGGCGGTGGCGGCGTTGTTGTTGGTCAGCGTCCCGCCATTGAGCGTGATTGGTTCGGAAAGAGACCGTCCGTTGAGATCGAGCGAGCCGTTTGTGTTGACGGTGGTCCCGCCCGGTTTTGCGCCGGTGCCCGTGCCCAGGGTTTCCAATGCGCCCAGCGCGTTGACCGATCCGACGGTCAATGTGCCGCCGTTGATGATGGTTCCGCCGGTGTACGCGTTGGACGTGGAGATCGTGGCGGTGCTGGCGCCGGTTTTGGTCAGCGAGCCAGAGCCGGCGATCGTGCCGGCGCCGCTGATCATGTAGGCGCTGGAACTGTTGTTGATCGTGGTTGAGAGCGGGGAAACGGTTGTGTTCAGCGTCACATTGTAATGGCTGTTATTGGCGTCGTTGAACGTGACGTTGGATGAATTGGTGTACGCGGTGAAGCTCGATCCGGTGTTCCAGTTTTGATTGGCGACGATGTCCCAGGTCGCGCCATCGCCCAGAACGGTTCCCCCGACGCTTGCGCCGGTGTTGTTCCAGGTGATGCTGACTGCACCGGGAGCCGTGACATTGGTCAGGTCCGCTTCGCCAAGGCTCTGGTTTGCGGTAAGGCCCGAAAGATTGACGTTCGTGCCCCACCACATCTTCGATGCTGAACTGGAATTGAGGCTGACGTTATTGAAGGACAGCCCCACAAGATTAGCCGGAGTGGTATTCAAATCGTAAAGCAAAGCGCCGCTCGATGATCCCGTAATCGTGATATTGCTGAAGCCGATGTTTTCCCACATGGGAGTGGTGGAATCGACGGCATGATTGGTCTGGGTCGCGCTGCCGGGGAAATTATTGCCGCCGTCGTAGAAGCTGTCGATGATGATTGGATCAGCGACACTGTTCATCACGATGTTGGAGTAGAGCACGTTGGCGACCGGATGGAGCGTACCGCCGCCGGCATCTTCACCCGAGGCATCCTCGGCCTTGAGGCGAAGGCCGTCACTGGTGCCGTTGAAGGTGATGTTGCTGACGGTCATGTTTGTCAGGCCATCCGCGGTCCCGCCGCCGACGGAAATGCCGTGGCCGGCGCCAATCGTGTCGTTGGTGATGAGGATGTTTTTGCAGGTGCTGGAGGCGCTTTTGGCGACGATGTCGTCGTCGCCGTCGTTGACGTTGCAGTTTTTGATGGTGAAATTGCTGCCCCCAAAGTCTATGCCATCGGTGTTGGAGAGATAGTTGTTGCCATTGGCCGCCAGGGTTCCCGGATCGGCGATGGTGACGTTGTTGATGGTGACGTTGGAATCGTTTTCAACGCCGAGGTGCTCCTGGGCGGCGTTTTCGATGGAAACGCCGGTGATTTCCAAAGTGGTAACGTTTTGAAGATTGACGAGTTTATTGCTGCCGGTCGCGGTGGTCGCGGCCCCGTTGATAATCCCGCTGCCGCTGATCTCCATATTACTGGGGCTGCCGGAAGTTTGGATAAGTGTGTTGGCCGGGGTAGCGTTGTATAGGACTGCTCCGCTTTGCAATTGCAAGTTGACGTTGCCGAGCATTGTGATGGTGTTGGAATTGAAAGTCCCCGCGGGGATTTGGACCGTGCCACCACCATGCGTGGAGCAATAGGAGATATAGGCGTTTAAGGCGGTGGAATTGTCGGACGAACCGGTGTTGGCAGGGACGCCGCCATTGATGCTCGAGTTGGCCACCGTCACGTTGTAAACATTGTTCCCAAAGATGGGCAACGAAGTCGCCTGCCCCCATGCGTGCGAAGCGGTCGCGGCGACGGCTGCCGCAGCGATGAATAATTGGCTTCTGCTCCTCCGCCTGGCCGGCGGCCCCGAAACGCGAGACCGCCCGCGCTGCATATCTCTCCGCCACGCCATGTCGTTTCCTCGCCGGAACGTCAGCTCGCGCTACAAAGCCGGCTGACCTATGAATGCCCCCTCCCAACAAGTATAGCTTGTCCAGTAGGATTTTAATGCATGGTGGATATATGCGGCTGACAATAGTTAACAAATCCTTTGCACATTCTAAAATGCTTCGCGTTGGGGGGCGGCAAAGGCGATAATCGCGGCACAATCGACAACGGCCTGAGATTCAAGAACTTGGCGATGAGTCCAATGCAAGCGATCGACTGGATTTTGACTGTTTTGCCGATCCTGCTGGTAATCGCCTGCGCGGTGTACACCCGGCGATATGTCAAGAGCGTGGCGGATTTCATGGCCGGGGGCCGCGCCGCCGGACGGTACGTCATTTGCAACGCCAAGGGACAGGCTTCCACCGGCGTCGCCAACACTCTTTCCAAATTCCAGCCTTTGATCACCGCCGGCTTTTGCCTCTCGTGGTGGGATTCGCTGTCGATGCCGGTGTACATGCTGGTGGCGATCTTCGGATTTGTCGTCTACCGCTATCGCCAAACCCGGGCCATGACGCTTGGGCAGTTTTTCGAGATGCGCTATTCGCGCCGCTTTCGATTGTTCGCCGGGATACTGGGGTTTTTGTCGGGGATTCTCAATTACGGCATCTTCCCCGCGGTCTCGGCGACGTTTTTCGTCTATTTCCTCGCCCTGCCGCAGCACGTGCATCTCTTTGGCGTGGCCGTGCCGACGAACGTGCTTATCATGGCGGGGTATCTAAGTTGCGCCCTGGCGATGATGCTGGTCGGTGGACAGATCACGCTGATGGTGACCGATTGCCTGGAGGGAATCCTATCGCATCTGGTTTGGGTGGTGGTGATCGCGGCGATCTTCTGCGTGATCAGTTGGCCGCAACTGCGCGCGACCCTCACCAATGCCCCGCCGGGAAATTCGATGGTCGATCCATTCGATCAGAACAAGACCAAGGACTACAACGTCTGGTACGCGATGATGCTGCTGATCACGACGGTGTACGGGACCATGGCCGTGCAGAAGGACAACAGCTTCACCTCCGCGGCGCGCACTCCGCACGAATCGCGGATGGGGGTGGTGCTGGGCAATTGGCGGACCATGGCTCGCAACGTGATGCTGGTCGTTTTGGCGCTGGGGGCGCTGACGTTCATAAAATTGCCTGGTTTTCCAGGCCGGGCGGCGCTTCAGGCCATTGCCGATCCGGAAATCCGCTCCCAGATGCAGGTCCCCATCGCATTGCGATACATGTTGCCCGTCGGCGTCAAGGGTTTGTTTTGCCTGATTATGGTGCTGACGCTGATGTCCGGCGATGCCAGCCACATGTTGACCTGGGGCGGGATTTTCATTCAGGACATCGTGTTGCCGCTGCGCAAGACCCCCATGAAGCCCCGGCAACACGTCCTGGTTCTCCGGATCGCGGTCATTGGCGTGGCGGTCTTCGCGTTTCTCTTCAGCGTTTTCTTCCATCAGAAGCAGGACATCGTGATGTGGTGGCTGGTCACCGAGGGGGTTTTCCTGTGCGGCGGCGGCGCGGCGATCATCGGAGGACTGTATTGGAAGAAAGGAACCGTCGCCGCCGCCTGGGCGGCGCTCATCACCGGATCGGGGATCACCCTGGGCAGCATCTTGATCGTCCACGCTTTCCCCTCGCTTTCCAAATACTTCGACTTCAACGGCAACCAGGCCCGCTTCATCGCCGCCGCGGCTTCGGTGGCGGTTTACGTCGTCGTCGCCCTGCTCACCTGCCGTGAAGATTTCGACATGGACCGCATGCTGCACCGCGGGCGCTATGCCCTGAAAGACGACCTGGCCGCGCCGCCGGCCCCGCCGCCGCAGCGCCGCCGAAAGCTCAACTGGTCCAGCCTGCTCGGCTTCGACGCCGACTTCACTCTCGCCGACAAAATCGTCTCCGGCGGGATATTCTTCTGGTCCATGTTCTGGCTCGCGGTCGTGGTCGTCGGCACCATCTGGAACCTCATCCACCGCTGGCCCGCAGACGTTTGGGCAACGTATTGGCTGATCGTCGGAATCATTCTCCCCATCATCGTGGCGGCGGTGACGCTGGTTTGGTTTGGCATCGGCGGGTTCATCGACCTGGGTCTGTTTTTCCGTCGCCTTTCATCCATGAAGCGCGACCAGCGCGACGATGGAAGCGTCGGAGAATACGAACGTTCCCAAACCCCCGATAATCCAGCCTCTTCCCCCGCAAATGCCCCAATTTCCGCGTCAAAAAGTACAACGATTTCATAAAAAGTTGTCACAAAACAAGATAGCTAACTCGCCAAACCGATAGTAATGTTTAGCAGTACGAAATCTCCGCACGTGGCTCATATCCGGTGCGTAGTACATTTCGACGGAGGTCGCTTATGAAGAGGCTTAGAAAAGGGTTCACGTTGGTCGAGTTGCTGGTGGTGATCGGCATCATCGCGGTGTTGATCGGCATTCTCCTGCCCGCTTTGCAGAAGGCGCGCGACCAAGCCAATACCGTAGCGTGCGCATCGAACATGCGCCAGTTCTTTCAGATCTGGACGATGTACGCCGACGACTACCACCAATGCGCGTTGCCCGGTTACTACCAGGACAGTAACGGCGAAGTTGATTGGTGGCAGTATCAGTTGATCGGCCCCGAAATGGGCAAGGCGGGTCAGTTGGGGGTGGGTGCCGGTGCCTCCAATTTGAACGGTTACAACATGGGGAACTGGACGATCATGGCCAGCATTTTGAGATGTCCGGCTGCGTTGCATGACCTCGACCCCCAGCAAGACACTTACGCGGCCAACGGCAACTGGGCAGGAAATTTCTTCGGCGATTACGTCTACAATTTATTCATGGGGAAAATAGCATATGACAATAGCGGCGGCCTCGGTGGAGCGCAGTACGTCGTTGCCGCCAATCCGAAGCTATCGCAAATACCCGGCAATGTCATACTGCTGGCCGAGTCTTATAAGCCGAATTTCTATTCCTCGGTTACCGCGAAACACAAGAGTAATCTTGACGGCGGCGAAGTCGGCCAGCCCGCAGGCTACAAGGATTACTTCGAGGGGTGGTCAGATTTGATCAACAATACTTTAACCGAAACCGGTGCGGTAAACCGCATTGGCACCCCCCACTCGGGCGGGAAAATGTGCAACGTTCTTTCCGCCGATGGACACGTCGCCACGGTCAATCCGTTCACGGCCGCGCTGGTTCCGGTGTCAGATGCCGCGGGCAACACCTATACGTACTCATCGGGCGCCACCCCCCCGTACACCTATGCCCTCGGCACCAAGGCGGCGTTCATGGAATATCAGATCGGCCCCCCGGGCACCTCGCAACTTCCATACTTCAACAATTACAAGACAGGGAATTTGAATCCTCCTCCCTGGCCTCAAACCAAAAGCGGCAATCCCTACAACCAGGGTTGGAACAAGGGATTTCAGTCGCTCAATTAGTCTGCCCTCGCCAAGGCCCCGGCAGTTCAGGGACGCAATCGCGTCCCTTTTTTTTCCAGGGAATCGGCGTCCCCTCGCCGCCGACGGCGGCTCAGCTTGGCACGGTTGTGCCCACAATTCCGCCCTTGAGGCCAAAAATGCAACGAAACTCACTTTTTGTACAAAGCTTTTGACAAGGCAATTGCCGCGCCTTGAAGTATGATTCCTCAGTGTAAGTAGGAAACAAGCCAAAGCAAGAAAACTCATTTTGGAGGGTTCCATGAAGAAGTTGCATCTTCGGAGGCACGGCATTTCTCGTACCGCGCGCACAGCGAAGGCCGGACTGGTCCTGGCCGCTGCCGCCGCCTCGATATTGTTTAACCGAAACGCTTCGGCGATCACCGCCACCTGGACCGGCACCGATCTCGGTGATGATTGGTCGGACTCAGGCAATTGGAACAGTGCTGTTCCGGGCAGCACCAGCTCCACCACCAATACCGACACCGCTGTGTTCAACAGCACGCCCGCATCCAACGCCGTCACCTTGGACACGTCGAACTGGAACATCCAGAACATCACTTTCACCCTTTCAACCGCGGACAATTTCAACATCGGCTCCACCACCGGGAACTCTCTGCTGCTGACCGACGGCGGCTTAATATGGGAGGACTCTTCCGTCGCCGGCGCTGCTTCCGAAACCATCAGCGCGCCCATCGAACTCGAGGGAACCACCTACACCGTCCAGAACGATTCCGGCACCTCGACCAGCGGGCTTAAATTGAACGCCATTTCCGGCGGCTCCGCGGGTGCAACGACCTTGACTCTTCAGGGGGCTTCCACCTCGTCCAGCAATCAAATTATCGGCCCCATCGCCAACGGTTCTTCTTCGAGCTTGGGCCTGCTCAAGACCGGGGCCGGCACGTGGCAACTCGCCTCCACCACCGCCAGCACCTACACCGGACCGACGATCGTCAACCAAGGTGAATTGAACGTGGGGACCGCCCTGGGAATCTCCGCCGCCACCGACGTCACCGTCAACGGCGGCAACGGAACGAGCAATTTCGAGTACTCCGTCAATGCGGGGCCTTTCCCAACGGTACACAGCCTCACGATGAATCCCGGTTCCCAGTTCACTGAAGCCAACTCCTCGTGCTGGCTCAACATCGCCAACAACTCCGGCCCGGCCCTCATCCTCAACGGTCAGTCGAGCACCCTGAACGACAGCTCCGATCCCAAATTCAAAGGCGCGGTCATTCTGGCCGGCGCCGTCGCCGGCACCGGCGGCATCGTCTTCACCAACGGCACCACCACGAGCTTTTCGATCTCGGACGAGAAGTTCCTCGATCTCGGAACCGTCAACCGACCCTTGTACGTAACCAAGGGCGCATATTCCACCGACCTCCAGATCAACGGCACCATTTCCGACACCGGCGGAATCATCAAAACCGGAGCGGGAACCGTCAAGCTCGAGAACACCGCCGAGTTTGCCGAGACGTTCACCGGCCCCATCGAAATCCAGGAAGGCTCGCTCAAACAGACCGGCAACGGCACCAGCAACCAGTTCTCGGGCGTCAACACCCTGCTGATCGACGGAGGAAACTTCAACCTCCAAGGAAACAGCGCCGCCGGCGACGCCACCTTTGCCGCGGTCACCATGACGTCTGGTTCCATCTCGGGCACCTCTTTTAACCGAATTTTCGCTCCCAGCTTCACCTTCAACGTTGCCGCCGGCAATACCTTCAGCGTCGGCGGCAGCTTCGGCGATGAAAGCGGCGGCGCTATCCTTGCCGGGGACGGCACCCCCTCCGGCATTTCCGCCGTTCTCATGAACGGGCCTGGACAAGCCACCCTGTCCGGTACCTTCAATACGTACTCGGGCGGCACGACCATCAACAGCGGGACCATGCTCGCAAACATGAACTTCAGTGCCACCGCCGGCAACGGGCAGGCGCTCGGAACCGGTAACCCGCTCGGGACCGGAGCCGTGGCCATCAACGGCGCAAATTTGAGATTCGACCCCAACGTCGCTTCCGGTTCGGGGATCGCCACCAGCTATATCGTCGCCAACCTCGCCAGCGGCACGCTGTTCACCTACGGCGGCGGCAATACCATCAACGTCCAGCAAGGCAACGAAACCAGCGTCTCCGTTACTGTCGGCGGCACCGGAGCGGTGCTCAACCGCGTCAATAACGGCACGCTCGTCATTGCCGCCGGACTGGGAACCGCCAATCTCGGCAATACCGAGCAGTTCATCATTAACGGCACGGCCCCCACCGTCACCAATGGAATCGTCAATACCGCCATCGTCGGACAGAACGACGATTCCAACGCCTCCGGCGACTTCCTCACCTACGGCGCCAACGGTTTTGCCCTCGCCACCTATACCAGTACCAATATCAATACCACTAGCTCTACCGACGTTTGCAATGCCGGCGCCGGAACCAGCACGATCGCGCTCTCCGGATCCGTTTCGCACTACGCTCTGAATGCCGAGGCACAGACGATCGATGTCGCCGGGCACGTACTCACCGTCGGCGACAACCTTTCTGGTCACCAGGCCGGTCTGATTCTCAACGGCGGGTCCATCATCGACAGCGGAGGGGGCACCGGCGCGCTCGCCTTCAACCAGGATGAGGGAACCATCTACACCAGCAAGGCTGGCGGAACCATTTCCGCCGGCATCACCGGCACCGGCGGCGTCACGGCCTTCGGCCCCGGCAAGCTATACCTCACCGGCAATAACTCATTCACCGGCGGCCTGAACGTCAATCAAGGCACCGTCAATGTCGCCACCGACTCCAATCTCGGCGCCTCCGGCGGCTCGATCACCTTCGGTGGCGGAACCCTGCAATTCGCAAGCAGCTTCCCAACCGCCGTCACGCGTTCGATTATCATCAACGCCGGCGGCGGGACCATCGATCCTCAGTCCGGCACGCTCACCGTCAGTTCAAACGTCACCGGTGCCGGACCGCTCACCAAGGTCGGCGTGGGCAACCTGATCCTCAACGGCTCAGGGAACACTTACGCCGGAACCACCACCATCAGCGCCGGCAACCTGCAAATCGGCAACGGCGGCGCCGGCGGCAGCCTCGGTTCTGGTAACGTCATCAACAATGCCGGGCTGATCTTCGACTCCTCATCCGCCATCTCCGTACCCAGCGTCATTTCCGGATCGGGAAATCTCACCCAAGGCGGCACAGGCGGCACCGTCGCACTCAGCGCCTCCAACACCTATGCCGGCACAACGACAATCAATTCCGGCACGGTTCAGGCCGGCAATGCCAACGCTCTTGGCTTCGGCGGCGCAATCACCGCCGCCTCGGTTGCTTCATTCCCCGTCGCAACCGTAAACTCCGGCGGAACGCTCGATCTCAATGCCCAGACCCTCAACAAGCCCGTGACGCTCAACGGCGGCACACTCACTAACAGCAACACCTCCGCCACTGCCGGCCTTTCCACCGGAGTCAACGGATATGTCGTCAACTCGGGCGGCAGCGGCATCTCGGCCGACCTGACCACCGTGAGCGGTGGCGGCGGCGCGGGAGCCAGCGCCACCCTCCTTCTGGGTCTCACCAATAGCTCCCTCACGGTTACCGGAGGATCGGGATACACCGTCGCTCCGACCGTTGCCATCTCCGGCGGTGGGGGCACCGGCGCAACCGCGACCGCCTCCATCAGCGGCAGCGCGGTCACGGTCACCATCAACAACGCCGGCGTCGGCTATACCTCCGCGCCGACAATCACTCTCTCCGGTGGCGACGGCACCGGCGCCAGCGTCACCGCCAATGCCGACAACTTCACCGCCGTCGGCGCCCTGGCCGTCCTGCCCGGCAGCGGATATACCTCCGCTCCAACCGCGACGATTCCCTACATTAACAATCCCAGTGCTGTCACTTCCGTGACGCCGACCATTACTTCCATTCTCGATACTCTCAGCGTTCAGGCCAGCAGCACCATCAGCGGCGCTGGCGCGTTCGCGCTTAACACCGCTGTGAACGGGGCGGCCACCTCCGGAACCGTAACCTTGACGCTTGCTGGCACGTCCACCGCCAATTCCATCGGCGGCGTCATCAGCGACGGAACCGCCGGCGGAACTCTGGCGCTGGCCAAGTCCAACACCAGCACCTGGACGCTCACCGGCGCCAATACCTACAGCGGCGGAACAACCGTCAATGCGGGAACCCTGGACGTCAGCAACGCCACCGGCTCGGCCACCGGCTCCGGAAATGTGATCCTCAACGGCGGCGTGCTCGCCAGCGATTCCGGCTCCATCAGCGGAAACGTGTCGGCCGCCGCATCCTCGGTCATCGCGCCGGGCGGCGTCGGAACCATCGGCACGCTTTCCCTCGGCGGACTTACCACCGCCGCGGGCGCAACCCTCAACTTCGATCTGGGCACCGGAACAGGCACCATCACCAATGGCGACCTGCTCAACCTGGGCTCGGGAACCATCATCATCGCCTCCAGCACTAACATCACCCTCGGAACCGATCCGGGAGTCTCCGCCATCGGAAACGATTACGAATTGATCGGCGGCACGATCAGCGGGATCAGCACGTCCAGCTTCTCTCTGCCGGCTGCTCCTGCCGGCGTAGCCTACAGCCTGAGCAAGATCGGCGGCTTCATCGACCTGGTCGTCGCCGCCGGGGTCGTCGGCCCGGCCAATCTCACCTGGAACGATGCCACCAGCAACAACACCTGGGACACCGCAGCCAGTTCCAACTGGAACAACGGCACATCCACCACGGTGTTCAACGCCTTGGACAACGTCACCTTCAACGATACCAACGGCAGCGCCGCCGGCCGCTATGCCGTCACGTTGACCAGCACCGTCAGCCCCGGCTCGGTGACGGTCAACAACAGTTCCAACAACTACACCATCAGCGGCGCCGGCGGCAAAATCGTCGATGCCGGAGCGTTCTCAAAATCCGGCAGCGATACGCTGACCGTCGGCACGGCGCTGAACGTCGTCGGCACCACGAGCATCACCGCCGGAACGTTGAAGCTGGCCACCGGCGTCTCCGGCGGCTCCGGCCCCGCCATCACCAGCCACATCAACCTCGCGTCGCTGTCGATCACCGGCAACGGCCAGTTCGATGTGAATAACAATCACATCATCATCACCTACGGCGCGACCGATCCGTTCTCCACGATCGCCAACTACATCAAATCCGGCTACAACGGCGGCGGGTGGAACGGCCCGGGCATCATTTCCTCGGCGGCACTAACCAAGACCAACGGCCTGTCCTACGGCCTCGGCTATGCCGACGGCAAAGACGGCAAGGTCTCCGGCCTGGTCTCCGGCCAGATCGAAGTGGCCTATACGCTGCTGGGCGACGCCAATCTGGATGGCCTGGTGAACGCCGCCGACTTCACCATCTTGGCGGCGAACTTCAACCAGCCGGTCACCGGCTGGGACCTGGGCGATTTCAACTACGACGGTTTGGTGAACGCCGCCGACTTCACGGACCTGGCGGCGAACTTCAACCAGAGCGTGAGCGGCGCGGCCGTGTCGGCCGGCGATGTCGCGGCGCTGGACGCCTTCGCCGCCGCCAACGGATTGTCCTTACCGACTTCCAGTGTGCCGGAGCCGACGTCGATGGGATTGCTGACGCTGGGCGCAGTCGGCATGTTGGCACGCCGGCGGCGTCGTTCAACGTAATTTAACAGCTTTACACTTACGCCAAGCGAATCAGCCCCGCCCCATCCGGCGGGGCTGATCGATTTACCGATCCTGAATATCTGATTAGGCCCGCTCAGAAGCCCTGTCGCACCGCATCGGCCAAGGCATGCAGGTTCGCCTGCGGCGCACGTGCCGGATCGAACGTACAGCCGGGGGCGATCATGATGGGGCGCTTTTCCGCCTGACGGAGGGCATCGAGCACTTCCTCCCGCACCTGCTGCGGGGTGCCGGTGACCAGCGTGCCCAGATTGTCCACCCCGCCCCAAAGGACGGGTTTGGCCCATGAAGCCACGTCGCGGATCGACGGCCCGGCGGCGCGGTCGGCCCAGTGCAGCAACGAGACGGGATACTCGGCGAAGGCCCGGAAGTTCACCGCCTTGCCACAGACGTGCAGCACGTTGAACCGAGCCTCGTTCACCGCAGCCAGGATCGCCCGATCCGTCGGCCGCACAAGGCGGCCGTATAGCCCCGGCGTCCTCGGCGCATCCACCCAGTCGTCACGCACCGACAGGAAGATCCCGTCAGCCCCCGCGGCCACGCAGTTGGCCGCAAACCGCGCCAGGTTCCCGCCGATGGTCTGAAGCGCCCGGGCAACCAGCTCGGGATTCTCGCCGTAGGCTTGCCTGATCCACCGGCTGGGCGCATCCGCCGCTGAATCCAGGTTCGGCGGCACGTGCGTCTTCGGAGGTACGATCAGTTGGCGCAACACCGCCCAGGCGTTGAAGACCGTGGTGGGCATATAAACCCGGGCGCCGATGGCGGTTCTTAAGGCCGATACAACCGCCAACTGCTCGCCAAAGCCCGCTTCGTCACCCTTGAGCGGCGCCAGTGATGCCAGATCTTCGACCCGCGCGATTCGGCCCCCATGCGGATAGGGGTTGTCGTTCATCACCTTCAGCACGTCCATCCCATAGCGGTCGAGCTGATCGAGATGGGCGTTCACTGCGCCGGTTCCTGTCACCTGCTCGTGCGGGAAGTGATACCAGAAGGAAAACGGCGGTCGATCCGGCTTGCGTCCGGCGAGTACGGCATCGACGCGTTCCATCTGGGTCATGCGGCAAATCTTACGTCAAATGCGGGCATCGTACACTTGTGGTTGTCGGTGTGGACGGATTTTTAGGTGGATTCCAGCAGGTTCCACAGACTGTCCGCGCCCGGTTCAAGAACGGAATTGGCCGCGGTTTCGGGGGCATTATTGGCGCCGAAGAGTTGATCGCCCGCGATCCTTTGATTGCTGAAACTTGCGGCCGCGGTTTCGGCGGGGCCTGATAAGACGCTGACCTGGGGCGATCCCATCACCGCCGGCGGTCCGTAATTGATCGTCGACGGCGCGTTGTTTTGCTGCTGCATCAGGACGCTGGTCCCGCTCAATGGCGAGCCGTTGAACAGATATCGCCGGGCCGGAATTCCCACAATCTCCAGATCTTCAATGACCGCTGGAGAGTTCTTGCCGCTGGTGAATGCCAGACCGTACATTCCCGGTAGATTCAAGGACAGATTGCTGAATGTGGCATAGCCGTTGGTGGCCCGCACCGTTTGGGTGCCGTAAAGGACCGCGCCCACGGGACCGAAGGCGATGGCGGCGGAGACGCTGGGATTTCCGGCCGTGATCAAATTGCCGTATTGATCGGTCACGCCCACTACGATAGCGGGAGATATCGACCCGAATTGCCAACTGGGGCTTGGCTTGACGGTCACACCGAGCTGGGAGGGCGGTCCCGCTTTGATCCTGATCGGCGCCGTGTCAGCCGTGAGGCCGTTTGTGGAGATTTCCAGAACGTACGTACCCTCTCGAGTAATCTGGAGGTCGCTGAAGGTTGCGACGCCATTGCCGGCTATGGCCGTGAGCGTGCCGCTGAGCTTCGCACCGGCAGGCCCGCTGACGATGGAGATTGCAACGGCCGAGTTGAACGCCGGGTCGATGGTCCCGTTGCTTGAGGTGATATCGACAACCAACTGGCTCCCCGTTCCACCGGCGGTGAGGGTGGCGGGCAGACCCGAGATACCAAGGTTTGTCGGGACCGGCGCATTTACGGTTTGGATGAGCACCGACGATGTACTTCCAAGATATTGGGAGCTTCCATTGTAAACGGCGCTGATGGAATGACTGCCCAGGGCCAGATTGGAAGTGGAAAAGGTTGCGATTCCCGAGCCGAGGAATCCATCGCCAAGAATCGTTGCGCCGTCATAAAACGTTACGGATCCCGTGGGAATGCCGGAACCGGGGGAGCTTGCGGTGACCGTTGCGGCGAACGTGATCGACTGGGTTAAGACAGAAGGATTGGCGGATGATGCCACGACGGAGGTGGTTGCATCCGGATTGACCGTCTGACTCAGTGCTGGCGAAGTGCTGGAAATGAAATCGGTATCGCCGCTATAGACCGCGGTAATCGAATGACTGTCAACGCTCAGGCTCGATGTACTGAACGTCGCGATGCCCGAGCCGTTCAGCGTTCCGGTGCCCAGGGTTGTTGAACCATCCATGAAGGTCACGGTGCCGCTGGGGATACCCGAGCCCGGAGCGCTCGTGGTGACGGTCGCGCTAAATGTCACCGATTGGCCGAACACCGAAGCATTGGCGGACGATGTCACGGCCGCAGTGGTCGAGTCCTGATTGACCGTCTGACTGACTGCTGACGAGGTACTGGAAGCGAAGTTGAAGTCGGTATCGTCGGCATAGACCGCGGTAATCGAATGACTGCCGACGCTCAGGCTCGATGTGCTGAACGTCGCGATGCCGGAATCGTTGAGGGTTCCGGTGCCGAGAATAGTTGACCCGTCTTCAAACGTTACCGAACCGGTGGGCGTGCCCGAACCGGGGGCATCCGCGCTGATCGTGTCCGTGAACGTCACCGACTGGCCGAACACCGATGGGCTTATCGACGACCCCACTACGGACGTGGTTGCATTCTCATCGACGACCTGTGACAACGATGAAGAGCCGCTGGTCGTGAAATCGGCGTCTCCGCCGTACACCGCGGTGATCGAGTGGCTGCCGAGGATCAACCCGGACGTGCTGAACGTCGCGATACCGGAGCCGTTCAGCGTTCCCGTGCCCA
>Ga0181538_10003344_pt1 | contig 15697 bp, 20 predicted proteins | sample PEATcosm2014_Bin_40_FD_119773 | JGI IMG/M metagenome (GOLD analysis project Ga0181538, IMG submission 119773) | Peatland microbial communities from MTU Mesocosm Facility, Houghton, MI, USA - PEATcosm2014_Bin23_30_metaG | ecosystem: Environmental > Terrestrial > Soil > Wetlands > Peat | place...
AGACAAGTGGCCATGGATCACCGAAGTGGACGGCACGATGCCAGCGCGGTGAAGTGCGGACTCAGAGACTGGCATACCTCCGTTCGGGACGATTGCAAGAAGGTTCAGCGCCCAGCCGCCCTCAACAAGGCCTAGCCCGAAGCGCGCGCCGCCTGATGAGGCTCGAGCATTCTCAAGGACCCACCAACCTACGACGAGGTATGTCACTACGACGATGGCGAATCGCAGACTTGACGGCCAGCTACGGATTCCCGGAAGGTCGAGGGCTGCTTGTGCCGCGATCGCCCCCAAGACGAGCGAGGGGTGGCGGAAGCGAACTTCTGAGAGCGCGCGCCAACTACCACCCGTCACCCATCCGACGAGCGATCCCACAACGAGCGCAAACGGGAGGATCAACATCTCGGGGCTGCACGAACGACCCAGTACTCACTAGACCTTGCAACTGCGCCAACGAGGGATACTACGGGCTCGCCGGCGAGCACCGCCACTTACCAGTGAATGCGAGGCCCTTGGAAAAACGGGGCGGCCACTGCGAACCAAAGAGCTCCGATCGTTCCGGCAGCGGCCACTACCCGGACCATTCTCTTGCGGGCCGTTGTCCTGCTCATCTTGTGTCCTCCTGGGCCGTGTCAGCGACGCGTTTCGCCGTCTTCATCGGAGCATCACTATACAGATTGTCATGAGTTGGTCGCCAACAGTTCTCAACCAAATTCCCGCGACAACCGAGACCGTCTTCGACGAGGTGCGGGCTGGCGGACACACCGCGGGCGCTCTCGAACTGGTGCTGAATATCTCAGTCGTCCCAGCTGTCGAGTCGGCCGTCATCGATGACGATGCACGTGACACCAGGGCTGCCGACCGTGAGCGTCTCTGCGAGTCCCTCGCGAAGACTCGTCCTCGCGGACGCTTCAATGTCAGCTGTGTTAACGGACAGCCTCATGAGGGCACCCCCTGAGCGTCAGATGTTCCCGGCAGCCGGTACGGACCTCAACCAGCGGGCCAGAGGAGGGATACGAGGCGATCGACCAGGTCTTCGATCTCGGATGCGGTCGCCTCGTAGGCTGAGCTCGGGCCCCCGTAGGGATCGGCGATGTCATCGAGCGCGGAGTCCCCGAGCATGTCAGGGCGGTCCCGGCCTTCGTGGGCTCTCGCCAGCCACGCGCCGGGCGACTCGACTGGTGGCCTCGGGCCGAGCTCTGATCCGCGGCGGACCAGCTCTTTCAAGGTGAAGCTCCGGGACCAGGATTCGGGCTCGAGAAGCACCGAGTAGCGGACGTGCGCCCGCTCCATGCCGAGCACCAGGTCGGCGCGCCGCAAGTCGGCCTGCTCGAGCTGCCGGCTCAGCCGGTCCGCGAGCGCGATGCCTCTGTTCTCCAGGACAGCGGCCACTTCGGGTGGCCTCTCGTGACCGCCTTCCAACAGACCGGCTGAAACGACGGTGGCGGCCAACCCGCGCTTGGCGACACGCGCCCCGAGCAGAGCCTCAGCCATCGGTGAGCGGCAGATGTTCGCGGTGCAGACGACGAGGATCTCGATCACCCGAGCGTATCGAGCGGGGCGAACCGCAGCTCGACGTCCCCTTTCGAAAGAAAACGGCTCCGTCTTGCCGGCGTCTTCCGGTGAACCGTCAGCCCCGATGGGCCCTGCTTCGGCAGGGTCCCGAGGTAGAGGTGGTCGGCGAACCAGCTGATCGTGCTGAGCAGGCCGTCGGCCAGAGTCACCTCTGGTGCCCAGCCGAGCAGCTCTCCCGCTTGCGTGATGTCCGGCTTTCCCCGCGCCGGGTCGTCCCTCAGTGCCTCAAGGTGGACCACTTCGGACGACGAGCCCGTCGCGTCGAGCACCAGGCTCGCCAGCTCGAGCACGGTCAACTCCGCCGGGTTTCCGAGGTTCACCGGCCCGGTGACGCCCCGAGCATCGCCACGAGCCCAGTAATGAGGTCGCTCTGGTAGCACACGCTGCGCGTCTGCCGGCCGTCGCCGTAGACGGTGAGCGGGCGGCCCGTGAGGGCCTGCAGGATGAAGTTCGGGACAACCCGGCCGTCATCCTCCCGAAGGCGCGGGCCATAGGTGTTGAAGATCCGCACGATCACGACGTCGACGCCGCGCTCGCGCGCCCAGGCCATCGAGAGGGCCTCGGCGAACCGCTTGCACTCGTCATGGACGCTCCGCGACCCGATCGGGTTGACGTTGCCCCAGTAGGTCTCGGGCTGCGGGTGGACGAGCGGGTCACCGTACACCTCGCTCGTCGAAGCGAGCAGGTAACGCGCCCCGTGCTCGGCGGCCAGCCGAAGACAGGCCCCGCCTCCCCGGCTTGCGATCACCTCGAGTATCCGTGACGCCGGGTTACCTTTGTCAGGCGCCGCGTCGAGGCTGGGGCGTCTGAGCCTGGCAGCTGGGTCGGCTACCTTGCCATCATCATGAACCGACAGAAGCGCCGACCTTGGAAGCGGCTTCGCGTCGTCCGAGGTCATGGGGACTCATCGGGTATGATATTAAAATGACCCTTCTGCAAGACGGAGCCACGTGGGCTTTTGTCCAGCGCGCGGCCGTGTAGCTGACGCGTGAGGATGCGCACCTAGTGACGGAGCACAGTGAGCTCGATGTCCTTGTCCATTGGTGCCCGACGCGAGAAACCGAGCAGGCCGGGGACCCAGCACAGGCCGAGGTAGCAGAGGGAGAGGGCCATAGCCGATGATGGCCCGATGGTGGCGAAGAGTGCAAGCTCAAGGAGGAAATATTAATTTTAGCACCCTTCAGATATCACGATGATCGTGCCATGCGCCATTCGAGAAACGGACTACCAGGTCAGGTGGTCACTACGATGACTCTGACGAGGCCCTGGGTCTACGACGCGAAGGTCGCTGCATGAGCGACGTTCAAAGAACTTCTGCGCGGCGGCACTAGTCTGCTGCATCATGAGCGCAATGTTGGACTCGGAGCACTCGGAGTGGCGGAAGTCGCTGATTCGTCCATCGAGGTTCGCATGGCTTCTTCCGATCACCATCCTGGTGGGCGCCTACCTGGGCCGCGCTTCCCTGGGACCGAACGCCCCATTTCTGGACGTGCTCAACGTCACCATGGCGTCGATTCTTGTTCTCACGATTCGGGGTCTGCCTCGCCGGTCAGCATGGCTGTGGGCTGCGACGCTCGTGCTGATCAGCGGGGGGTTCCTCCAGCTGTTCTGGCTGAGCTACCAACTGAAAATCGACCCCGCCTACATCCCCACCAACTTGCCGGACATCGCGTGGCTATCACCGTCGGACATCTACGGCGCCTATCTGGAACTGACCGCCCTGTTCTCCGTCTTTGTCGTGGTCGCCGCCCTGTTGGTTCATTTCGGGCCGAGTCCCCGCTTCGACCTCAACCCTCAGCACGTGGGCCCAGCGTTCAAGCGTTGGATCGCGGGCGGTACTGCCGTCTATGCGGCTGCCACGCTGCTCCAGATTGCGCTCGGGTTCGGCCTGTACGGCACCGCCACAGCGACGCTACCCTTCCACTCAAATACAATCATCTCTTTTTATCGCCAAGAGTTGTTCCCTTCCATGCTCCTGTTGGGAGTTTGGGTGTTCGACAAGGGAAGCACTCGGTGGCGACACGCCTGTATCTTCGGCCTGGGCGGTGTCGCAGCGGTCGAGGCGTACGTATCGACGAGCCGCGGGACCCTCATCACCTACGGCGTCCCGCTTCTGTTCCTTTGGTTCATCCTTGGCCGATTCACCAAAAGCCGTAAGGTACTCGTCGTCCTGGGCCTCGTGGCCTATCTCCTATTCACTCCGGTCCTGTCGGCAATCCGCCTCGATCGCCTGTCATCCGCCCACGTCATATCCGGGGTTGTACGCCCCGAGGACTACGCGCTCGCCCAAAGCCTTGACCGTTCGTTGATCCGTGTCGGGGGTGCCGAGGGGATCCTGGTCGCCAGACACTACGGCCAGCAGCTGGGATTTGCTGGTGTGGTTGATGCGCTCTCGCCGAACACTCTGATCCTCTACTACACCTACAACGTCATCGGGTTGCCGAAGGACACGCCGCTAGCCGATTTTCGGGCACCGGCCGCCTTGGGCGTCGCTGTGCTGGTCGGTGGCGATGTCGGGGCAGTAGGCATGTGGCTGGTTCTGCTGGCTTTGTTCGCCGCCGGGTGGTCGTGGATTTTGCGGTGTGGGATGTCGTGGCCAGTCGGTTGCGCCTTGTTCTGCGGGGCGATAGCCAGTTATTTCTCGGAGGGCGGAGTCGTCATAATCTACAAGTACGCTCTGGCATTTCTCGCGGTGGAGTTGCTCTACCGCCATCTTCGCCCCCGGCCACCGGAGCCTCAGACCTCCGACAGTGGGGGCGCCAATACAGGTCAATCAGCGAGGCTGTCGAGTCGGTAGGTGACCGGCGGCCGATCATCTGGCAGATGGGCCGCCTCGGCGTCTAGCTCGTCGAGGAGCTGGCCGCGGAGCTGGCCGAGGAGCCCTCGCGATGCGGGGCAAGTCCAGTTCTCTTGCTATCGGCGCGGTGCGCCATTCCACGGTCGACGTTGCCGTGGTGGGCGCGGTCATGGCCATGTAAGGAGCGTCGCGTAATGCGCCGCTAACGAGAGGATCTCGCGGACTTGGCGAGGCGTATGCCTCGCCCCGATTGGCAGGTCGGTTATGAGCTCGTCACATCGTCTGGTGAGATGAGCGAGGCACGATTGATGTGTCGCCTTGTCGAAGCGGCGGTAGGCAACCCAGCCGTCTCTCACCCGACCTACCTGTGGGACTCGTGATAGTCAACACTCCGATCCGGCTTGGCTGCCAAGACGCGACGACTCGATGTCGGGGTCCAGGTGGAGCGCCCGCAGCATAGCGAGGACGAACGACCTGGAGGCCGACGTAGGTCGGCGCGACGGTGAGACGGTTGCCGGAACGGTGAAGAACTGCAGCGTTTCATTGCGGTCTCCTCGGTATCCGTGCTCGTACCCGTGTGCGAACGCCCAGACTTACCTCGGTGCACGGAGCGCTCTCCGGCGACATGATGGTGGATGGGGTGATCCCCACACGGAGAGGTTGCGGTCGCTCATTCTTTGGCGGCTGCCCAAGGTGCGAGAACCTGGCGAGCACTCGGGTTGCTGGAGCAGACCGCAGATCATCATTGTGATTGCGGGCGGGACGCGCACGGGAGCAACGCCGTTCAGGCGGCCTCGGTCCAGGCATCGTCGCCGGCCGCACGAAGGGCGTGGTGGCACCAGCGCGCCAGCATCCTGGCGACAGCAAGGGCGGCTCGTTGTGTCCCGAGATGCTCGCGAAGCGAGCAGAAGTATTCGTGGTCCGGGGAGGCCTTCTTCATCGAGGACATGGCAGCCTCGTATAGCGCCCAGCGCAGGACGCCTGGGCCCTGTCGGGCGAGATGTCCCTTAGCCCGGTTGCTGTCGGACTGGTGGACGGTGACGTCAAGGCCGGCGTGGCGCACGGCGTCAGAAGACGAAGAGAAGCGCCGGGTGTCGCCCATCTCGCACCAGATGGCGACAGAAGTGACCGGGCCGATGCCGTAATGGGCCGTCAGCGCCTGACAGCCCGGCTGGTGCCGTGAGAGACGGGCGAGATCGAGCTTGATCGGAGCGAGCATCTCGTTCACGATCTCGATCTGTGCCAGCGCGACCTCAACGGCGCGCCGGGCCGCCGGAGAGAGTTCGGCGTCGTGAAGCAAGGTCCTTGCCTGTTCACCCGCCACCGGACATCCGAGCTCGAGAACGCCGTGGTGATAGAGCGTGGCGTGGAGGCGCTGAGTCCACGCCACTCGTTGATCGGCAAGATCCTTGTAGAGCCGGACGATGGCCCGAGCTTCGAGCACGTGTCGAGGCGGGATCCAGCTCTCGGGGAGCTCCCCAGTCATGAGCAGCTTGCGAAGGTGCTGGGCGTCGCCACGATCGGTCTTCGCCCGTCGCTTGTTTCCCCGGAGAGCAGCCGTGTCGGCCGGCTCGGCGACGTGAGCGCCAAAGCCTGCGCGCTCGAGCTCCTCTGTGACATAACGCCATCCGGTGCAACCCTCCATCGCCACATCACCGCCGGCGCCGTCAAGGCCGGCGAGAAAGCGCCGCAGCTCGACCCGGTCAACGGGCGAGATGCGCCCACGGACGTTCTCACCAGTCGCGAGGTCGACTATGTCGAAGGTGAGCTGGCGGCGGTGGATGTCGATTCCTCCTACGATTCCCATGGGATCCTCCTCGAGCTCCTGATGAACACCGCCCCGGCGTTTGATCGTCGGTGCAAAAGCCGTAGTACCACTACGACCGTGCTGGGGAGGGTCCCACATGCCATTTTCGGCGGCTCAAACATGAAGGTCCTGTTCACGAGGTCGCGTGAAGGCGGTTCTTGCCCTACATCGCGTGATCGTGAGTGATCAGGCGACGCGTGAGCGCCAGGCGGAGGTGTCGACGCAGAGGGCAGCGAGGATCTTCGCCTGGAAAGGGCTCGGCCGGGTTATGACCTGACGTTGGTTGCCGTCCGCGTCGAGAAAGCGGACCATCCGGATCCGCTCGAGCTCACGAAGGGCACGCCGTGCGGAGAGGTGCTGGCCTTCAAGGTCAGGATCGGTGAGCTTTCGGGCCTTGAGGTCGATGGTTATCACGGCTTCTGAGACCGCGGCGAGCACGCAGACGGCGACATGTCCGCGGACGCGCTTTTCGGTGTAGTGGAAGACCGGACGCAACGCCAAGAAGTCCTTCAGCACCCGAAAGCGCCGTTCGACTGACTGCAGGGCCTTGTAGTGGGCGACGACCTGTGCGGTCGAAGCAGTCCTCTGATCGAGCGAGGTCGTGATCACGTAGCGGCCGGCGAGGAGGTTCTCCTCGTAGTCATAGCTTGTTCGTCGTAATCCCAGGTGAACACCCCGTGGGCGATCTTGGTCACAAAGCAGCGAGAGACCCCCGAGTCTTTGAGGATCCGGTCTGCTGCGGCACCGATCTTGGCCGGGTCGACGAGGCGGCCCTGACGCACCCGGTCAGCGAGGGCCATGAGGCGATCTTCGGTTCGCGCCAACGGTTCCGATCGCCGGGCGTCGTCTCGAAGGTGAAGCCTGGGGGAATCGACCACGACATAGCGGCGGGACTCGTAGGTGACCTCGGTCGCCTTGGTCCCGTCGTCTCCGACCGGAACGAAGACGGCGTCCTTGTCGGCGGCGGCCTTTAGGACCGTGGCGACCGACGGGTCGCGGTGGAGACGGGTCGCGAGTACGTGGTCGAAGCCGTGGGCGGCGACCAGGGCGAGGTTCTCCTCTGAGATCAGTCCTCTGTCCGCCACGAGCGCGATGCGCCCGACCCCGAAACGTGCCTGCAGGTCGTCCATCACCTCGGGCAGGCTGGAACGGTCCGCGGTGTTGCCCGCAAAGACGTGATGGGCGATCGGGATGCCGTCGGAGGTGACAAGGAGGCCGATCACGACCTGGGGCGATCTGAGCGGTGATCGCGGCTGTAGCCGAAGGCCTTTGAGGCAAAGCGGCGCTTCGGATCTGAAGGGGGAATCGGGTCCGCGACTTGACGGTCTCGCCCTGTCAGTGTGAGGGCTTTCCAACTCCTGAGACGGAGAGCCGCTTTGGACCGTGATCCCGAACGTATGGTGCAACTGCTGGTCGGACTGCCGAATGTGAACGTGCTCGGCGTCGACGACGGTCGGGAGTCGATCGAGATCCACGTCGAGTGCCGTCGCTCCCGGCCGGGCTGCCCCGACTGTGGTGTGCTTGCCCATCTCAAGGACCAGCGGGTCGTAACGCTCGTAGATCTGCCGTGCTTCGGCAAGTCGACCAAGTTGGCATGGCACAAGCGGCGGTGGCGTTGCGGTGATCCGGACTGTCCGAATGGAAGCTGGACCGAAGGTGACGACCGGATCGCCGCACCGCGTCTGGCCCTTACCGATCGTGCGGGTCGCTGGGTGACCCTCGAGGTCGGCAAGTTCGGCCGCAGCGTGAACGAGGTCGCGGAGGTGCTCGGCTGCGACTAGCACACCGTTAACGATGCGGTTCTCGCCTATGGGGCAGCGCTCATCGATCACCTGGACCGCTTCGGCGAGGTGTGGGCGCTCGGCCTCGACGAGGTGCTGTTCGTGCGTGAGGGCCCCTATCGCCGCCAACACTTCTCCACCTCGATCGTCGACGTCGGTCGGGGTCAGTTGCTCGACGTCGTGCCCGGACGACGCGGGGCCGAACCCAAGGCGTGGCTTCAGCACCAAGGGACGAAGTGGTTGGGTGCGGTCCGCGTCGCCACCTTGGACCTCGCCGGCTCGTATCGGGCCGTGTTCGACGAAGTGGTCCCCGGTGCCACCCAGGTGGCCGATCCGTTCCATGTCGTGAAGTTCGCCAACGAGAAGCTCGACGAGTGCCGGCGCAGGGTGCAAGACGAGCTCTTGGGCCACCGCGGTCGCAAGGACGACCCGCTCTACAAGATCCGTCGCGTGCTGTTGACCGGTTCGGAGCGACTGAACCAAAGAGGCGTCGACCGCATGGCCCTTGGGCTTCGTCTGGAGGACCCCGACGACGAGGTCCTTGGAGCCTGGCTCGCCAATTAACCGGCCGTCGCGAGGGCCGGATAACAGATAGGAGGCCGTTCGAGAGCTCTACGGCCACAACGACGCCGAGCTCGCCCTGCAGTTCGTCGACCGCCTGGCCGACGACATGGTCGACCCGCTCCAGCCGGTCGAGGTTCGGTCCGTCGGGCGCACGTTGGTGCGCTGGCGCCTCCAGATCGCCGCTTGGCACACCTTCCACGTCTCGAATGGACCGACAGAGGCGGCGAACAACTTGATCAAGCGGGTCAAGCGCGCCGCATTCGGCTTCACCAACTTCGCCAACTACCGGATCAGGTCGCTGCTCTATGCCGGCAAGCCCGACTGATCCCTGATCGGCGTCGTCACTCCGCGCTGAAGCGCCACTCGGCCTTCTCGAAAAAGGTGCCGACCGGACAGGCGGCGTTCTCGCACCTCCAGCCGCGCGTCTTCCAGCTGAGGGCGAGCGGCCGTCCGAACATCGGCTGACGACTCTTCATGTCAACGACCCGCCGACCATGGGGCACCGCCGGGTGACCACACGACGCACAGTTCGCGTTCTCGGGCGTGGTTTCGACCTTGACCCACAAGCCGGCGTCGTCTTCGACGAGCTCGAGGACGCGAACGTCGGGGATGCCGAGCAGCAGCTCGACCATCTCGTTCGGGTCGCTCGTCATGAAATCCGATTCCATCACGGAACGCCCCTCAGGTCCGCCTCGCGCCAAGTTACAACTCACCGCGTCAGCTCAGACCCCCCTGAGATCCGAAGAGCCGGCAAAGCGGGCCGAGGTCTTCTCTTCGCCCTCGAAGTAGGTGGAGGTGAGGTCGTAACAGACCAGGCGCAGATCGAGGTTCGCCAGGTTGCAGAGCTCTGTGAAGCAGTGGGCCTCGACCTCGTCCTTTAAGTCCGCGACCGCGTCTAGGGCCCGATAGAGCCGGTCGAGAGACGGGGCGCTGCGCCCCTCGGGAAGCGCCCCGTCGGCACCGAGCCAGTCGGTGACGCAGCGCCGCTTGGACGAGGGATCCGAGAGCCGCTTCGCCACCATCGCGAAGACCGCGTCGCAGGCGGCCATCGCGCCATAGGAGGGAGCAGACTCGGCAACGAGCCCGATGGGGGCTCCCCGTCCCAACTGGGCCGACAGTGCATCGACGATCCGCTCGAGCTCGCCCGAGGTGGTCATCTCCGACACCTCGCCGAGCCGGGCGACGATCCGGCTCCGGGGCTGGCCGTCCTCGTTGCGGAACGACTCGGCGAGCGTGAGATAGCGGTAGGTCCTCCTGCCACTACGCACCGTGCTCACCTTCACGTACACAATTCCACCCCTACAGCCATGCAGTCCGATCAGTCAAGCACCATTTTGTCACTACATCGGACTTCCGAAACCCGACTCTATCCACAGCCCGCCCAGGTCAGCAGGGGTGCGGAACCCCGATGATGGAGTTGACCCGCCGAAGTCGAGTCGGAGGAATGTCCACCTGGAACTGCCCGGCTGTCCGCTCGAGTCCGACCTCACCGCCACAGTCCGGGCACGACGACGGCAGCGACACATCGATCTCCCGGTCAGGGAGTCTCACAGGAGCCATGCGATGGCCGTGGCGACCATGCGCTTGCCCGCTTCGCCCTCCCGGCTTCGCCGCCTCCCCTCTCGCGTCTCCCTTCGAGAACGGGGCCGCCTGACGCTTGCCCGAACCCCGGAACCCGACAGGAGCCGTCCCAGCTCGGTGATGCAGGTGTCGCGTTGGCCGAGGCGTTCGTCAAGCCTGGCAAGCTCGGCGACGTTGCGTTCGAGCAGTTCGCGCGGAAAGGCGATCTCAGCCACCAACTCCTCTAGGAACTGCCTTCTACGTCCGAGAAAGTCTCGTCCGCCGGAATTCCCATCAATACGTGCAGACTCTACTCAGGTGGTGGACCCCGCTATCCAAGTACCGGAACGTTACGAAGCGTTCAGGCAACTACGCACTGAGCCCACGGCATATGAATGGCGCACGATCGAGAGACGGACTGCGAGTTCAGGACGGCACTACGGTAACCTTGACGTGATCCTGACCATGCTGCCTCCGCGCTGATGCATCCTCGCTCACCCTACGAGCCACCCATCACCATTCACGCACAATAGCCGTCAACTCGGGCAACGAACGCGACCCGACAGTCACCGCAATCACAACAAAACAGACGGCCGCCACCCACCAACCCGCAGAAGTACTAGCGATCGCCTCAACTAGGCCCGTCGCGACAGCAATTGGAATCAACCCTCTGGGCACACGAAGACCTACCCTGCCCAAGACTGCAAACGAAATGCCAATACCATACATAAGTTCAGCTAAAGTCTGTCCAACGGCCGCACCCGATGCCCCCGCATAACGTGCGCCCACCGCCACACCGACAACACCCAGCACGATTCCCCCGACCTGCACCATCACGATACTTGCCCGAAACCGAGCTACCGCACTGTCAACATACAGATAGAGCTGCGCAGTCGCTTGCATGCCATACCCCACTAGGCCCCCAGCTAGAAGCGTAGCGACGCGAGCTGTCTGACCGAACCCCGGACCAAATATCGCAGGCACCGCCCTGCTACAGAGGCAGACAGCCCCTGCAAGCAAGCAGACACCAGTCAACATAACCGCCCAGGTGTCCGTGAGGTCACGATCCGCAGCACCTGTATCCCAAGTTCGCACCAAGCGCCGCTGTCGAACAATCACCAGCAGCTGCGGAAGCGCCAATGCCGCCTCAAACAACTTGTATGCGACGCCATATGTACCCACCACAGCCGCCGAGGCGACAAGACCCAAGACAATGACGTCCCCACGGAAGTACAAAAAGAACAAAAGATCGAGCAGACCAAGAAGCCTACCGTAACGGATATCGTCCTCGCCCCACCCGAGGCCACCCATGCGCCGATTTCTCCATTGACCCAACCCGCACACTCCCAACACGATGGGCCTGAAACTAGTCGGATAGACATGCGACGGCAGCGAGCTGTAAAAGATTGTCGCCCCCGCAGTGCCAACCAGATACGTGCCGAACAGAAGGCCCGCGCTACGCCACCCGTACGGACCGAACAACATTACAAGTAAAGAGAAGCCACTAACCATGTTGGCGACCAAGTTTCCAAGGGCGGCGATGCCGCCTCGGCCCAGAGCTATGAGCGCGCTCTCTGCCATTGCGTTAACTGACAATAAGCCAGCGGTCGCGGCTATAAGCCCAACAACACGCTGTTGAGGAAGGAACTCTGGTACCACGAGAAGCGACGTCCCTAGGATGATAGCTATCGTCGAATTGCGGCATCTGCCTCTAATCGCAACTCGGAGTATATCCGACTCTGCCGTCTCCGACCAAATCTTTATAGTCAAGATCCGACCACCAAATAGCAGCACCGATGCGAGGAGGCTAGCCGCGACGACATAGATGACGTATCTGCCAGTCGCGCTCGAACCCCCTAGACGCGCAACGCCGACAAGCACGGCACCGGCAATGACCTTCGCCACGATTTGGACCAGGGTATACGCGTGTGATCCGGACAGCTTTGCGTGCTCGACCGTACCGGCCGCACGGCGACGCGCCAGTAGCTCCGACAAACGCGAGAATCTGCATGTTGAAGCTCCTGAGGAGCCAGCAACCCGGTGCCTTTTCATGACCTACTGGCTAGCACGCTCGTATAGAGATCAACGTGTGAAGCCGCAAAAGCCTGCCACGAAAAGTCCCTAACACGAAGCCTCCCCAAGTCGGCCAATACGCCCGCACGAGGGAGATCGTCAACCACGGCGGCGATGCACTCAGCGATGCTATCCGCTGAGTTGCCATCGAAATAGGCCGCAGCGTCACCAGCGACTTCCGGGAAGCACGAAGCTCTGGCGGCACAGACCGGAATACCTAGAGCAAAGGACTCTAGAATTGGTAGGCCAAAGCCTTCGTATAGCGAGGGAGCCGCTAAGGCCCGCGCGCCGCTCATCAACTTGACGAGGTCGGCGTTGGACAGCCTGCCCAAAAGCGAGATGCGCCCTCCCGCACCTGATCTTTGCACCTGCCGAAATAGCTGCCTCGCACTGTTACCTAGCTCGCCGATCAGGAGGAGAGATACATCCTTCAGTGGTGCACGCGAGAATGCCTCACAGAGCTTCGCGTAATTCTTACGACGGTTGATCGTCCCGACCGACACGACATAAGGCCGATTCAAGTCTATGGGCGTCCCATCACGAGCTTCTACCCTCCTAGGAGGCTCAGCGTGAGAAGTCGCATACGTAGCTATGGCGTCGAGGAACTCGGTTGGGACACCCATATACGCAACCTTCACGGGCACCACGAGGTGGAATAAGCGGCGTAGCTCATCTTCGGTAAAACACGAATCAACTAGAACTGCGTCCGCCGCACGGAGTGCCATCCTCGTTAGATTCCTCACTCTGGTGCCAGACAACCAGCCATAATAGCTCGGTAATGTGAATAGACTTGCGTCGTGAATAGTAACTATTCGCTTCGTCTGCATTCTCCGCTTGACCGGCAAAATATAGTTGGGCGAATGGTAAACATCAGCGCCAATATCGTCCAGCACACCTGGCAAACGGAATTGTTCCCAACAGTCGCGCTGGATGTAATCGCGGTATGATGGAGCGCTGTACAATATGCGTGCGTTCTGGGTCGGCAGCGTCAGCTCAAAGGGCTGACCTGCGGCGGCGATGAGAGTGGTTTCGACTTCGGGATAATATTGCCATAGCGATGTAACCAGATTACGGACATAAACTCCCACTCCAACCCTGGGAGTTTGGGCCATCCGCACATCGAGCGCTAAGTGCATGGAACTCGGACCTCCGCCGCTTTGTACTCCGTTGTTCGTTCCAATTCCAGACACTAGCCTCGAAAGTCTGTCCGGTCCCGGGAGACTGATGGCAAACGGTCGAGTCGTGACGATGGGGTGACAGTGAGGGTGCTTGGCCGTGGCAGGGCGCGACGAGTCAGAGCTTCGTGCGCTTGTCGGATGTCACGCCCTTGGTGGACTCACCGTTGTCGGGTCGGGCGCCGGGACCGGGTCGTTATCGGAACACGGTCCGCAGCCTGAGGAAGGCCCGCCTGAGCGCTGCTGCCACGGCCAGGTTTCGTCCAGGCGTATGATGAGCCCTCGCTCACGGCGCACGAGGACGGCCGCAACGTGCAACAGCCGGTAGCGGAGCGTCTTCGGCTCGGCCTTTGCGAGCTCACGGTCGAGGCAGATCATCTGCGCCCAGACGAGCAGCGCCCCGGCGATGAGACCGGTGGCCACCCAGGCGAGGTTCTGGGTGAAGCTCGCGAACGGCAGGTTCTGCAACCCGCAGTCTTTCCAGCACCGGACCCTGTCCTCGACGCGGGCATGGCCGTGGTGGCGAAGCTCAAGTGCAGCGGCGTCGATCTCAGGGCATTCGCGTTCGTGATGAAACACGTGTGCCGGAAGCCCTCCGAGGTGTCGAACAAGCTGAGCTGGGCCCCTGGATGAGGACGCGCTCGCCGGCAGATGAGCCGTGCATCTTCACCCCAGGTGGACAAGTCCATGAGACCTGTGAGCTCGGCCACCCGTGCACCGTCGCGGACGGTCCCGTCCACGTCGATGGCTTCGAGAAGTCCTCTTCTTGGAACAACAACAAGGCCTCCCTGACACCTGAGTCGACAGGGCGCCCGATCGAGTACTCGATGTTCGCCTCCGTGAGGCCAGAAACAAAGTCATGGGTCGTCCCGGCCGAGTCGGCCCTCAAGACGATGTGATGTCGCACCAGGCCTGGGTCGTCACCGGGCTGATGGCCTACCTGGTACTCCGGCGGGAGGGCGGCGATCACCTGGTCCAACAACTCGAGGTGATCATCGGCGTCGTTCGAGCCGGCGTTGCCCCGACGCAGTATCGCCCCGAGTGGCTCCCCGGTCGTGTCGCACCAAGCGCCGAGCGGACAAAAGCCGAAGCCTTTCTTGTTCTCTGCACTTGGCAAATCAGGTCCGGCGAATTGCGCGAGCCAGTCATCGGATCGGATCGTTGGTGGTGGTCGCGCGGCCGGCAATCTGGGAGAAGGTGGCCGTGTCGAGGTGGGCGCCGGTGGAACGAGCAGTCATCTGCTCAATCTGGTCCATCTTCTGACGAGCTCAGGCGAGGCTGATCTGAAGGCCGTCTACCTCACCGAGCCACCCCTCCTGTCGGGCTTCGGCGATTCGGGCGATCAGAGCGTCTTGTTGTTGCTCGTCGAGCTCCAAGGCGACGTCCTCGGCCGCGAAGACCAGCTCGTAGGCGTCGTCCACGAGCTCTGAGATGAGCCGGTCGATGTCGTCTCGGTCCTCGAAGTCGCAGGGCGGGCGCCCGGGCCCGAGGTTGTGCTGGCGGACGTAGACCCGTTCGGCCAGCTCTCCTATGAGCTTTCTCACCCGGCGGATCTGGCTCTGCAGGAGGCTGATCGTGTCCTGGCGCTGGACGGCGTCCTCGAGCACGGTCGAGTCGAGGGCCCGTCGAGTCTTGTTGGAGATCACGCCCGAGGTGCTGATCACCTCCCGCACCGCCTCGAATATCCGCTCCGGGCGATCCGAGGCGCGCAGCTTGTTGCGCCAGAGAATTAGAGGGAGGGGGGCAGGCCCCCCTCCCGGCCTCCTCCCGGCGCGACCGCGCTGCACGGTGAGGTAGTCGGGCCGGCAGAGCCGTCCCTCATGCGCTATCGCGTCGCGCATGGCGAACGTGGTGAACATCAACGACGTGCTGGATGGCCATGTCGGTCTCGATCTCTCCTGCATCGACCGGCTCTACCTCAACGCTTATGTCCCGAACCTGCAGGTCCCCGGTCAAGTCGTCCGATTCCTCACCGAGCACCTCGGTTATCCGGTTCCTTCGCCCGCGCTCTTCGAGAAGATCGGCAACCGGTTCCGTCGCGAGGTGAAGGCGTTCGCGGAGAACAACGACATTCCGGTCCTCCATCTGGCAAAGCCGGACCGGACGCGGTGGGACGACCGCAAGCTCGACCACGTCCATCCTTTCCTCGACGCCGCTGAGCGCGACGGTCGTTTCGGGGTCGTGGCGATCGTCCAGGCCCAGGAGTTCCAGTGGGTCTTCTCTGGCAAGCGGGTAGAAAGCCGCACCGGCGTCGGCGGCACCTTCGTCGACGCCGAGTCGCTGGCCACATGACGGGCGGCGTTGAACTCATCGAGCGGGCTCTGCAGCTGCACACCGAAGCCCGCCTCGATCTCCAGCGCCTTGCGAG
>Ga0181538_10003347_pt1 | contig 15685 bp, 16 predicted proteins | sample PEATcosm2014_Bin_40_FD_119773 | JGI IMG/M metagenome (GOLD analysis project Ga0181538, IMG submission 119773) | Peatland microbial communities from MTU Mesocosm Facility, Houghton, MI, USA - PEATcosm2014_Bin23_30_metaG | ecosystem: Environmental > Terrestrial > Soil > Wetlands > Peat | place...
GCAACGGCACGAACGCCACATGCTTGTGTGCGTTTATGCAGAGCAACAACTAGCCGCGCTTGCTCAGCGGCCCGGCAGGTTGTGCGCGTAACTACGCGCCAAAGACTAAAGACAAGCCACTAGAGACAACCACAATGGGGGCAAAATGACAGTGAGTTTCTCATCTAGGGCCGTTCGGATCTCCAGGTTGCTGATCGCTATCAGCGTTCTCGCATTCAGCGCCGTCAACGCGGGGGCTGCGTCCGCGCACTCGCTTACCCTAAAGCTCGCGGGTACGGCAGCACTGACTCCCTCGAACGCGTACGTCGAAGTGGGCCTCAGCGGTGTAGGAAGCGGCGAGTGCCTTTTCGGCACCTACAAAGGGTCCCTGACAACCAATTCAGCGTCGACAGATGTCATCAAGAACAGCGGCTTGTCCGTGGAAATCAACCCCGACGGCCCTTGCACCGGTGCCACGATATCGGGGAACATCACAGAAGCCAAAGTCAAAAGCAATGGCAAAATAACGATCACGTGGAGTCCTGCGCTAGACGTCCAGGAAGGGGAATGCACCTACGAAACATCCAAACTATCCGCGAAGTTCACGGTGCCGAGCTCGGCGGCCTTCTCGCCACTGAGCGTAAAAATGAAACGGTCGAAGCACAGCGCAGCAGAGTGTCCAAAGACTAGAACGTTCGAAGGTGGTACCGCCATAGGCGGTTGGGTAGATAGCGCTCCGCAGGACTACGAACTGGAAGCGTAGACAGTCGCTCTTCAGGCGCACCACTCGCAAGGCGGCCCGGCTGGAGCGCTGGGCCGCCTGCTCGTCGAGGTACCCCGTTGCGGGCGACGCCTGTGTTCGTCAATGGATGAGGCGTAGCCCGGCGCCGCCGAGCCGAGACGCCTCCTTTCTCGGCGATGCGAACGCCTGCGTGCCGCTACGCTCACTAGCGCAAGGACGAAAAGCAGGCAGCGAGCAGATCATCGCCAACGCCCCGAAACGACAAGCCACTTCGGGACCGCTGAAGTAGTTGCGTCAGTCGGGCAGCTCGGCCAGGATCGCGCGCGCGACATCCACCGGGTCGCGGCCCGTGACGTCGATCGTGCGCACGCCCGCCAGCTTTCGCATCCACGTCAGCTGGCGCTTGGCGTAGTTGCGCGTGCGCCGCTTCATCGCCTCCACGTCTCCGCTCAGCAGCTCCTCGAAGCCCAGCGCCTTGCGCGCCGTCTCCGACGCCCCCACCGCGTGCGCCCGCAGGACCTCCTCGCGCGCGCCCGCCGCCAGCATCGCGTCCACGCGCGCGTCGATCGCCGCGTACAGCGCCGCGCGCTCCATCGTCAATCCCGCCAGCAGCGTCGGGCGGCGCAGCTCCTCGCTCCACAGCTGCGACGGGCCGTCCGGCGGCTCCAACTCGCCGAGGTCCGACAGCTCCAGCGCCCGCACCAGCCGCTGGCGGTCGTTCGGGTCGATGCCCTGCGCCGCCCACGGCGCGCGCTCCGCCAGCTGTGCGTGCAGCGCCGGCGCACCCTCGCGCTCGAGCTCCGCCATCCAGCGCTCGCGCACGCCCTCCGGCGGCGGCGGGCGCAGGCTCAGCTCGGTGAGCGCCGCGCGCAGGTACAGGCCCGTGCCGCCCACCACGATCGGCCGGCGGCCGCTGGCGAGCAGGTCGTCGATCTCCGCGTGCGCGAGCCGCGCGTACTGCCCGGCGCTGAACGTCGCGTCCAGCGGCAGGAACGACGCCAGGCGGTGCTCCAGGCGCTCGCGCTCGGACGCGCTCGCCACGCCCGTCAGGATCTCCAGGCCCGCGTACACCTGCAGCGCGTCCGCCGACACCGCCACCGGGTCCTCGCCGCGGGCGCGCAGCAGCTCCGCCAGCGCCACCGCCACCGCGGTCTTGCCCACGCCCGTCGGTCCGAACAGCGCCACGATTCGCATGCCAATAGGCTCACAGCTTGTGCAGATCGCCGGCGCCTCCGTGCTGCTCACCGGCGCCACCGGCGGCCTCGGCGGCGCGATCGCACGCGCGCGGCGCGACCGCGGCGAGGTCGACGTCGCGCCGTTGGGGCTGCGCTTGGGTGCGATGGTCTCCGGGTTGGCGCCGGGGTTGGCTACCGGTGTGTCCCGGCGGTTGGGGTCCGAGGAGATCGCGCGGCAGTTCGAGGCTGCGCAGCGGGATAGGCGCTGAGGGCGGCGCCTCGATCGGCGCGTCAATCGGCAGCGGAAAGGGCGCGGCGGATCTGCACAGGCCTCACTGCCCCGCCGCGCGTCGATACCGCGCGACCGCCAGCGGCGCGAACACGACGATGATCGCGAGCGCCCAGACGACGGCGCCCCAGACGTTGTTCCCGGCGGGAGCGCCCAGCCAGAGCGAGCGCATCGCGTCGACGGTGATCGTGAACGGATTGACTTCGGCGAACGCCCGCAGGACCGACGGCATCGACTTCACGGGCACGAACGCCGAGGAGATGAACGTGAGCGGGAAGACGGCGATGAAGCCGACCGAGTTCGCCGCCTCGGCCGTCGAGACGAGCATCCCGAGGAACGCGAACACCCACGAGAACGCGTAGCCGAAGAGCAGCAGCAGAGCGCCGCCACCGATCGCGTGGAGCACGCCGGTGTGAAACGAGAAGCCGATGATCAGACCGGTGATCACGAGGATCGTGGCCGAGAGCCCGTTGGTCACCACGTCGGCGAGCGTCCTGCCGGCGAGGACCGCCGCGCGCGCCATCGGCAGCGAGCGAAAGCGGTCGATCAGGCCCTTGTGGAGGTCCTCGTTGAGGCCGAGCGCCGTGACGAACCCGCCGAAGGCGATGTTCTGGACGATGATGCCCGGGATCAGGAAGTCGGCGTAGCTGTAGCCCGGCGTCTTGATCGCTCCGCCGAACACGTAGCGAAACAGCAGCACGAACATGATCGGCTGCACCGTGAACGCGACCAGCAGCTCGGGCGCGCGCGGCAGTCGCACGAGGTTGCGCTCGGCGATCACGAGCGTGTCTGTGACCAGGCGCCTCACGCGGCCGCCCGATCGTCTTCGCCGTCGACTTCCGCCGCGTGACCGGTCAGCGCGAGGAACACGTCGTCGAGCGTCGGGCGTCGCAGCGCGATGTCCTCCACGCCGATGCCGGCCTCGTCGAGGCGACGGACGGCCTCGACGATCGCGCCGCCGCGCCGGTTGACGCCCACGCTCACCAGATCTGCGTCGATGCTCGGCGCATCGTCGGCCATCGACGCGAGGGCCTGTGCCGCGGCCTCGGCGCGAGAGGCCTCATCGAGTCGGATCTCCAGGCGCTCGCCGCCGACGCGATCCTTGAGCTCGTCGGGCGTGCCGTCCGCGATCACGCGGCCGTGATCGATGACCGAGATCTCCGTCGCCAGCCGATCGGCCTCGTCCAGGTACTGCGTCGTCAGCAACACCGTGGTGCCATCGGCGACGAGTCCCTCGATCGTCTCCCACAGCTGCAGGCGGCTGCGGGGATCGAGACCGGTGGTGGGCTCGTCGAGGAACAGGATCGGCGGATTGGCCACCAGCGCGGCAGCCAGGTCGAGCCGGCGACGCATCCCTCCCGAATATGTCTTCGTCGCCCTGCCGGCTGCGTCCAGCAGGTCGAAGCGCTCGAGCAGCTCGTGACCGCGGCGCTTGGCCTCGGCGCGCGTCTCGCCGTACAGGCGCCCGACCATCGTCAGGTTCTCGAGGCCCGTCAGGTTCTCGTCCACGGCGGCGTACTGTCCGGCCAGGCCGATCCGCTCGCGCAGCACCGCCGCGTCGGCGACGACGTCGAGTCCCGCGACCCGCGCCGTCCCAGCGTCGGGCTTCAGCAGCGTCGTCAGGATGCGGACGATCGTCGTCTTGCCCGCGCCGTTCGGCCCCAGCAGGCCCATCACCGTCCCGTGAGCCACCTCGAGGTCGACCCCGACGAGCGCCTTCACCGAGCCGTAGGACTTCACCAGGCCGCTGGCGCTGACGGCCGCTTCGCGCGAGCCGTTCTCCTGCGGCCGAAGAGCTGGGCGCCCGTCGGTCGTCGTGGAGGGGTCGCGCGGCATCCGGCTCAATCTAGCGACCATCCCCGCGTACCTCAAAACAGGCTCTCCTGGCGCGCAGCCGGCGTCGAGGAAGCGAAAGCCAGCTCCGCATCCGCATCCTCTTCCGGTGCCCGGCCTCTGAGCCTGAACGCGCTGGGCGCGCCGCCGCGGCGCACCATCCGCGCGAGACGCTCGCGTTCCTCCTGCGGAGCGTATGCGCGCCGGCGATAGAGCTCCTCGTAGCGGGGCACCAGGTCTGGACGCTGCGAGCGCAGCCAGTCCATGAACACCCCGCGCACCTCGCCGCGCAGGTGCAGCGCGACCCCGCCGACGCTCGTCGCGCCCGCCTGCGCCGCCATCTCCAGAAGCGGCTCCATCTGATGGGGAGCGTCGTTGATCCCAGGCATCAGCGGCGCGATCAGCACGCCCGTCGGGATACCCGCGCGGTTGAGCTCCGCCACCGCCTCCAGACGCGCGCGCGGGCTGGGCGTGTGCGGCTCTGTCGCGCGCCATGCCTTCTCGTCGAGCGTCGGGATCGACAGGCATGCGCTGAAGCTCGCGCGCTCTGCGATCTCGAGCATCAGCGGCAGATCGCGCAGCAGCAGCGGCGACTTCGTCAGCACCGAGCACGGGTTGGCCGCGTCGCGCAGCGCTTCCCATATCCCCTCCATCAGCCGGTAGCGGCCCTCCACCCACTGGTACGGGTCGGTGTTCGTGCCCAGCGCCACGTGCTCGCGTTTCCACGAGCGCCGCGCCAGCTCGACGCGCAGCACCTCCGGGGCGTTGACCTTGACCACGATCTCGCGCTCGAAGTCGCGGCCGGGGTTGAACCCAAGAAACGTGTGTGTTGGCCTAGCAAAACAGAAAACGCACGCATGGCTGCATCCCCGATACGGATTGATCGTCCAGCGGAACGGCATCCGCGATTGCGGGGGCACGCGGTTGAGCACCGACTTGGCGTGCACCTCGTAGAAGCGCATGTCGAGCGCCTCGGGAGCCTCGAAACGCCGCACGGCGGCCGGGTCGCGGTAGCCCGGCAGCTGCCGCTGCTCATCGCCGTCGAGCGTGAGGTTGCTCCAGGGCACGAACGTATGTTCGCATGCGCGCCGGCCGGACGCTCCGAGGAGGCTCTGCTCGCCCCGCACGACACCCCATCTCCCCCTTACACAAGCCCTACATGCACGTGCGCTGAGACTTAGCGCCGTCGCGCACGATGGTCGTCACACCCCACCCCAATCGACCCCAGGAGGTTCGATCCGATGACCATCTCAAGACTGCTCGGCGCGACCATGGTCGCGGGCGCGCTCGCCACCGGCGGCGCGGCCGCGGGCATCGCGAGCGCGGGCGCCGCGACGACGACACAGGGCACGACCTCGGCGAGCACCACGGCCGCGAGCACGACGGGCACGCAGTCGAGCACGCCGTCCACATCGACGACGCCGACGACGCCGGCCCCGACGCAGAAATCGGGCTCGCCGACCGGGAAACCGTGCCCGAACATGGGCTCGGGCTCGAGCGGAGGCTCCAACTCCGGCTCGAGCTACGCAGGACCGCCGGCGGGCGCGACCGCCCAGTAGTCGCACGCCGCCGACGCCGGCGCAAGACCTCCGACGGGGTGGGACCGAGCGCGGTTCCACCCCGTCGTGCAGTGTCAGTGGTTAGCCGCCGCAAAGTGCGGATTTCTACGCTCGTCAACGTACGTCCACGCGACCCGGGAGCGGTAATCGTCGCGGTCGCCAGGGCCGAGCGAATACACGTGAGCCCCGCTCGCCCGCCATATCTCCAGGACCCGAAGAGCCGCTCGTCGTGGCTGTGCGGCAGCGACGCCGACCGGGAACGCATGCTCGACATGGAGGCGCGCGTGCGCCCGTCGCGCCGCCACGCGCTGGCGATCCTGGCGGTGGCGATCGCGGTGTGCGCCCCGTGGCTCGGCTGGTGGCCGCTGCTGTTCCTGATCCCCTCAGCGGCGTTCTTCGCCGCCGCCGACCACTTCCTGACGCGTGTCGCCCGCCCTGAGCTGGTGATGTTCGCGGCGTGGATCGGCAGCGAGCTGGCGATCGCGGGCGCGGTCTCGCTCGAGGGTGGACCGCGGACGATGGCGCTGGCGTGGCTGGCGATCCCGGTGATCACGCTCAGCTCGCGCTTCTCGATGCGCGGCGTCGTCGCGGGCGTGGCGATCGCGATCGCGCTGGTGCTGGCGGTGGGCTTCGGCGTCGACGCGCACGCGGTGCTGCACAGCCCGCAGCTGGTGGTCGCGCCGCTGGCGCTGGTCCTGTGCGTGGCGGTGCTGTCGATGCCCCTGATGCGCTCTGACATCCAGCACCGCAGCGACGCGGTCATCGACCAGCTGACGGGGATGCTCAACCGCAAGGCGCTGGGCGCGCGCACGCACGAGCTGGCGCAGCAGTCGGAGGTCACCGGCGAGCCCGTGGGGGTGATCGTCGCCGACCTCGACCACTTCAAGCGCATCAACGACAACCACGGGCACACCACCGGCGACGTCGTGCTCAGGGACGTCGCCTACCTGCTGCGCAAGCAGCTGCGCGCGTTCGACCTCGCCTACCGCCTCGGCGGCGAGGAGTTCCTGATCCTCGTGCCCGGCTCGGACCTCGAGCAGACGGCGGAGCTGGCGGAGCGCCTGCGCGAGGGCGTCGCGGCCCACCCCGTCGGCGGCGGGCTGTCGGTCACCATGAGCCTGGGGGCGGGAGCCTCCGGGCGGCTCGAGCGCTTCGACTACGCGGCGGTGTTCGCCGAGGCGGACGCGGCGCTGTACGAGGCCAAGCGCGGCGGGCGCAACCGCGTGTGCGTCGCCTCACAGCTCGATCACGCTGCGGATGCCGTCCTGAGCCTCCATTAGCTCGAAGCCGCGGTTGATCTCCTCCAGGCGCAGGCGGTGGGAGATGAACGGGTCGACGTCGATCTCCCCGGCGAGGTAGCGCTCCACGAGCGCGGGCACGTCCTCGCGCCCCTTCAGGCCGCCGAAGGAGGAGCCGCACACGCGCCGGCCGGTGATCAGCAGGCGCGGCACGACGTCGAGGGTCTCGCCGCGGCCGGCGACGCCGCAGACCGTGCACAGGCCCCAGCCCATGCGCGCCGCCTCGACGGCCTGGCGCATCACCGCGACGCTGCCGGTCGCCTCGAACGTGTAGTCGGCGCCGAAGCCGCCGGTCATGTCGAGGATCTCCTGCACGGTGTCCTCGCCCCCGATCAGCACGTCGGTGGCGCCCTGCCCGCGCGCGAGCTCCAGGCGCTCGGGCGAGAGGTCGACGCACACGATCCGCTCGGCGCCCTGCAGGCGGGCTCCGGCGACGGCGCCCAGCCCGACCACGCCGGCGCCGAACACCGCGCACGTCGAGCCCTCCCTGACGGCGGCCGTCTTCATCGCCGCGCCGAGGCCCGTGGAGAGCCCGCACGCGAACAGGCACGCGCGGTCCAGTGGCGCCTCTGGGTCGATGCGCGCGAGCGCGATCTCGGGCATCACCGTGTACTCGGCGAACGTGGAGGTGCCCATGAAGTGGCGCAGCGGCTCGCCGGCGCGCGACAGGCGCGTGGTGCCGTCGGGCAGGTAGCCGAGGTTCTGCTGCTCGCGGATCGCCAGGCACAGGTTCGTGAGCGGGCTGACGCAGTGCACGCACTCGCCGCACTGGGGCGAGAACAGCGTCACCACGTGGTCGCCCTCGCGCACGAGCGAGACGTCCTCGCCGCAGCGCTCGACGACGCCCGCGCCCTCGTGCCCCAGCACCGTCGGCGCGTAGCCGGAGGGATCGACCCCGGAGGCCGTGTACATGTCGGTGTGGCAGACGCCGCACGCCTGCAGCCGCACGAGCACCTCCGCCGGGCCGGGCTCGGCCAGCTCGACCTCCTGCACGACGAGCGGCGATGCGAACTCCTCGAGCACGGCGGCGCGGATCTTCATGTGCGGGCTCTCCTGTCGGGGTCGGCCGATCCTATTGTCCAGCCGAACGTTCGTCCACCCCGCCGGAGGCCCATCATCCCCCGTCCGCGGTAGGTCGATCCGGCCGCGACATGTCCAGTCCTGCCAACCCGCCGGAGTCGCTGCCCGGGACGCGCTCGTGGCTGTGCCGCGACGATTTCGATCGCCGACGAATGATCGACATGGAGGCCCGGGTGCGCCCGGTGAGGCGACGCGCGGCGGTGATCATGAGCTTTGCGATCTTGGCCGCGGGCCCATGGCTCGGCTGGTGGCCGCTGGTGTTCGTCGTCTGCATCCTCTCGTGCTTCGCCTTCGCCGACCGGCTGATGGACGGCCTCGCGCGGCCCGAGTTCCTGATGTTCGCGGCGTGGGTGGCCAGCGGGCTGACGATCGCCGCGGCGGTCGCGCTGAGCGGCCCGCTGGGCGCCCCGGCGCTGTCGTGGATGGCGATCCCGGTGATGACCCTGAGCACGCGCTTCTCGATCCGCGGCGTGCTCGTCGGCGTCGCCCTCAGCATCGTCATGATCCTGACCGTCGCGTTCACGATCGATCGGCACGTCGTGCTCGCGAACCCCGTGTTCGCGATCGTGCCGGTGGCGCTGGTCGTGTGCGTCGCGGTGCTCTCGACGCCGCTGATGCAGTCGGACATCAAGCACCGCAGCGACGCGGTTCTCGACCAGCTCACGGGGATGCTCAACCGCACCGCGCTGGAAGCGCGCGTGCAGGAGCTCGCCCAGCAGGCCGACCTGACGGGCGAGCCCGTCGGCGTGATCGTCGGCGATCTCGACCGCTTCAAGAGCGTCAACGACACGCACGGGCACGCGGCGGGCGACGCGGTCCTCAAAGACGTCGCGTACGTGCTGCGCAAGCAGCTGCGCGCGTTCGACCTCGCCTACCGCCTCGGCGGCGAGGAGTTCCTCGTGCTGCTGCCCGGCGGCGACCTCGACGCGGCGGCGGAGCTCGCCGAGCGCCTGCGCGCGGCGGTCGAGGAGAGCGAGCCCGGCGGCGGCCTGCACGTGACGATGAGCCTCGGCGCGAGCGCCTCCGCGCGCGGGGAGGCATTCGACTACGAGGCGGTGTTCGCCGACGCCGACGCGGCGCTGTATGACGCCAAGCACGCCGGCTCCAACTGCGTGCGCGTGCCCGCGCACAGGCGCGTGCCCGTGCTCGCCGTCTGAGCGCTCAGCGCGCTGTGGAGATCGGCCGGGCGAAGGCGTCGAGCCGCGCGTGCCACTCCTCGGAGCGCCACGGCCCGAACACGCTCGCGGCTGCGTCGCTCCAGGCGCTCACGCGGCTGACGCCGTGCAGGGAGTTGGTCAGCCAGACCTCGCGTCCGCGCAGGTCCGCCAGGCGAGGGATCGCCAGACGCACCGCCTGCCCTCTCGCCTGCGCGATCCGCAGCAGCAGCGCTCGCGTCACGCCGGGAAGGATCGGGGCGTCGTCGGGAACGGCGCACAGCACGTCGTCCTCCCACCACAGCAGGTTCGACAGCGCTCCCTCGACGGCGAAGCCGCGGTCGTCGAGCATCAGCGCTTCGTGCGCGCCGCGCGCTTGCGCCTGCGCCCTGAGGGCGACCAGGAACTGGAGGTCGGGGCCCTTGTGGCGCGGGTTGATCAGCGCTTCGGCCGGGGTGACCGGCCAGACGGTGATCTCCGCCCGCCTGGCGGGAGCCGGCCGGACGTGCAGGCGGATCCGATGGCCGCTCGACAGGGCGACGAACTCGACGCGGGGAAACCATCTGCCGGCCGCCGGCAGGATCTCCGCGAGCCTCCCGTAGACGTTCGCGGCGGGGGCATGGCCGACGCCGCGGCAGCTCTCGTCGAACCGGCGCCGGTGCTCGTCCCAGCCTCGGACCCGGCCGTCGTCCAGCAGGAACGAGTCGGCGACGAGCACCGCCTGCGCATCCTCGGCCGGATGCTCGCGACGGAAGTCGCCGGCGTGCTCGCACCACAGCAGCGGCTCGTCGTATGACGCGAGCACCGCGCCCTCGCTCGATGGGCGGCGCAGCCGCGCCCCGCCGGCCTGCGCCACTCAGGACCCCGCGCGTGCGAGCAGGCGCTCCTCCCCACCGAGCGTCTGGCTGGTGGCCGTCAGGATCTCCACCTCAGTCAGCTCGCCGGGGGCCGCCAGGCCGGTGAAGTTGACGGCTTTGTTGTGGCGCGTGCGCCCGCGCCGGCGCTCGGGGTCGGTGCGCGACGGTCCTTCGACGAGCACCTCGAGCGTGCGCCCGAGGAAGCGCTGGGAGCGCTCGCGCGCCCTGCGCTGCACGACCTCCAGCAGCTGCTGCATCCGCTCCACCTTCAGCGGATGCGGCACGAGGCCGTCGGCGATGGCGGCCGCCTCGGTGCCGCGCCGCGGCGAGAAGATGAACGTGAACGCGGCGTCGTAGCCGACCTCCTCGACGACCTCGAGCGTTTCGCGGAAGTCGACGTCGGTCTCGCCGGGGAAGCCGACGATGATGTCGGTGGTGATCGCCGCGTCGGGGACGTGCTCGCGGATCATCGCCACGCGCTCGAGATAGCGCCTGCGGTCGTAGGTGCGGCGCATCGCCTTGAGGATGCGGCTGGAGCCGGACTGCAGCGGCAGGTGGATGTGCTCGCAGACGCTTGCGAGCTCGGCGTGCGCGCGGATCACGTCCTCGCGCATGTCCTTGGGGTGCGGGCTGGTGTAGCGGATGCGCTCGATGCCGTCGATCGCGTCGATCAGCCCCAGCAGCCCGGCGAAGCTGGTGCGCTCGCGCAGGTCGCGCCCGTAGGAGTTGACGTTCTGCCCGAGCAGCGTCACCTCCCTGACGCCGTCGGCGGCCATCGCGCGGACGTCCGCGAGCAGCTCCTGCGGCGGGCGGCTGACCTCGCGCCCGCGCGTGGAGGGGACGATGCAGTAGGAGCACGCGCAGTTGCAGCCGACGCTGATCTGCACCCAGCCCTGGAACGGGCGCTCGCGGCGCGCGGGCAGATGCCCGGTGAAGCCCTCGAACTCGAAGAAGCCCTGCGCGGTGAGCGAGTCGCTCGTGAGGAACTCGGCGAGCTTGTGCACCTGACCGGGGCCGAAGGCGACGTCGACGAACGGGAAGCGCTCGAACACCTCCTCCTTCAGCGACTGCGCCCAGCAGCCGCCGACGCCGACGATCCGCTCGGGCTGCTCGCGCTTCAGGCGCTTGGCCTCGCCGAGGTGGGCGACGAAGCGGCTGTCGGCCGACTCGCGGATCGAGCACGTGTTGAACAGGATCAGGTCGGCCTCGTGACGCTCGCCGGCCGCGGTGTAGCCGAGCGCCTCGAGCATCCCCTTCATCCGCTCGGAGTCGTGCTCGTTCATCTGACAGCCAAAGGTCGTAACGTGGTAGCGCTTCATGGCGACAGGGTACCCCGCGCGGATGTGCAGACCGCAACACCCGGCCGCGCGCCGGGTTGCGAGCGGCATGGACTCCATCAGGCCGGTCGCGCTCGCGATCGCGCTGTTCCTCGCGCTCGGCGCGTCGATCGCGCCGGCCTCCGCCGGGGCCGCGCCGTCGCTCCACTGGTCGGAATCACCGATTGCGTTCGACTCCGGCAGGACCCCGAGCGCCGTCTCGTGCGCCTCGGAATCGCTGTGCGTCGCCGTCGACGAACAGGGGCACGTGTACAGCACGTCCGAACCGACCGTCGCGGACCCGAAATGGAGCGAAGACGAAATCGACGGCGGCCAGTCCCTGCACGCGGTCTCGTGCGCGCCGGGCGGCCCGTGCGTTGCGGTGGACGGCCGCGGCGAGGCGTACGTGAGCGTCGGTCCGGCCGACGCGGAATGGCGATCGTCGACGGTCCCCGACGGCGGCAAGGCCCTCACGGGCGTCTCGTGTCCGACCTCGTCGCTGTGCGTCGCGGTCGACGGCGAAGGCGACATCGCGACCACCGCGACCCCCGCGTCGGGTGGGTGGACACTGGCGAGCGCCCATCCCGGCGACGAACTGACCGCCGTGTCGTGCTCATCACAGTCGCTGTGCGTCGCCGTGGACAAGGCCGGCCAGGAGCTCGCCAGTGGTGATCCGGCGGGCGGCGCGTCCGCGTGGCATCCGCAGAGGATCGACTCCACGGAACTGCTCGCGGTCTCCTGCTCGGCGGCGGGCCCGTGCGTGGCGGTCGACACCGGCGGCGACGCGCTCGCGAGCGCCGACCCGGGCGCCCCGGCGCCGACGTGGAGCACGACGACGATCGGCGGCGGAAGCCTGACGGCGGTCTCGTGCGCGTCGTCCGGCCTGTGCGTCGCGGGGGACGGCGGCGGCGCGGTTCATGCGAGCGACGATCCTGCCGCGCCGATCCCGGCGTGGAGCGAATCGGGCCCGGACTCGAAACCGCTCGCGGGCGTGTCGTGCCTCGCCGGCGGCTTCTGCATGGCGGTCGATGAGAGCGGACGCTTCGTCACGGGCCGTGTACCGGCGCCGACGGCGACGACGCTGACGCCGACGGAAGTCACCGACGCGGGCGCGACGCTCGCGGGCGCGGTCGATCCCAACGACGCGGTGCTCGGCGCGTGCACGTTCGAACTCGGCGGCGCGGGCGGCCCGTACACCCAGTCGCTCCCGTGCTCAGTGCTGCCGGTGGCGACCGGCGGCGTCCAGGCCGTCTCGGCGCAGGTGTCGGGGCTGTCGGCCAACACCACGTATGAATATCGCGTGCGCGCATCGAGCCCGGCGGGCGTGGGCTTGGGCGCCGGCCAGCTCTTCACGACGGCGATCTCCGCGCAGGTGGCGCTCGTACATCCGAACCCGTCGATCACGGGCACGCCCGCCAACGGCCAGCTGCTCACGTGCCATGCGGGGCTCCCGGCGGGCGCCGCCGCGCAGTTGACGTACGCATGGCTGCGCGATGAGATCCCGATCGCCGGGGCCACCGGCTCGACGTACCAGGTCAAAGGCCAGGACACCGGCCACCACCTCCAGTGCGAGGTGACGGCGACCGACGGCGGCGGCAGCGCGAGCGCGAAGAGCGCGTTCGTGACGATCCCCGCCGGAGGCGCGCCGGCGTCGGCGGGCGAGACGGCCGTCGGCACGGCCGTGTTCAAGGGCGGCAGGGTGAGCGTGCCGATCGTCTGCTCCGCGCAGGCGAGCGGCGGCTGCGAGGTCGCGCTGCGCGTGAAGGCCGTCGAGACCCTCAGCGGCGGGCGCATCGTCGCCGTGGCGGCCCGCGCGAAGCCTCGCGCGCACGGGAGCACGGCGGCGGTGCGCCACGTGACGGTCACGCTGGCGAGCGCGCGGGTACGGGTGGCGCGCGGCGCTCATACGACCGTGGTGGCGGCGCTCGACGCGACCGGCAGGCGCCTGCTCGCCTCCGTGCGTCATTTCAGCGCTTACGCGTACGTGACCGGCACGGTGATCGGCGTGATCGAAGCGCAGCTCGCCCAGCAGCTGGTCGCGCTCGGCTCCTCCTCGCACGGCGCATCCACGCATGCCTGGCGTCGCCGCTAGCCGCTCGCACCCGACTGCGCGCGCCGGCTTGATCCCGGCGCTGCTCGCGCTCACGCTGGCTCTGGTGCTTGCGACTGCGCAGCCGGTCCAGGCGCAGCGGCCAACGCCCGGCCCGCTGGCGGCGACGCCGTACATGGGCTGGGACACGTACCTCGCGTTCGGCGGCTCCTACAGCGAGTCGACGGTTCTGCAGCAGGCGAGCGAGCTGATCTCGCTGGGCTTGGAGCGCCGCGGCTACCGCTACGTGTGGCTGGACGTCGGCTGGTGGCACGGGACGCGCAACGCGGCCGGTGAGATCACGGTCAGCTCGAAGCAGTGGCCGCACGGCCTTGAGTGGCTGACGCGCACGCTGCACGCGGCGGGCTTCCTCGTCGGCCTGTACACGGACGCGGGCCCGAACGGCTGCGGCGGCGCGGGCGAGGGGAGCTACGGCCACTACCAGCAGGACGCGAACACGTTCGCGGCGTGGGGCTTCGACGCGGTCAAGGTCGACTTCTGCGGCGGCTCGGAATACCACCTGCAACCGGCGGCGGCGTACTCGGCGTTCCACGCGGCGATCGACGCGAACGCGAGCCATCGCCCGATGCTGCTGTCGATCTGCGACTTCCTGCAGCCTGAACAGTACGGCGAAGGCCGCCCGATGCTCGGCGAATCGGCGTTCTCCTCATACTCGTTCGGCCCGAGCGTGGGCAACAGCTGGCGCACGGACACCGACGTCGGCTTCCCCGGCAACGTGTCGTTCTCGGACGTGCTGCGCAACATCGACGCCGACGCGGCGGCGCCGCAGGCGGCGGGACCGGGCCACTGGAACGACCCCGACTACCTCGCGCCCGGCCAGGGTATGTCCGCCGCGCAGTTCCGCAGCCAGCTGAGCATGTGGTCGATGCTCGCGGCGCCGCTGATGGTCAGCGCCGACCTGAGCAAGCTCAGCGCGGCGAGCCTCGCGGCGGTGCAGAACACGGAAGTGCTCGCGATCGACCAGGACCCCGCCGGCGTGCAGGGCACGCTGCTGTCCTCATCGGGCGACGGCGAGGTGTGGGTGAAGCCGCTCGTCGACGGCTCGCGCGCGGTCGCGCTGCTGAACCGCGGCTCGCACACCACGCGGATCGAAACGAGCGCGAGCGCCGCCGGCCTGCCGAACGCGCCGAGCTACGCCGTGCGCAATGTGTGGACGCACGACGTGAGCTCGACGGGCGGCTTGATCAGCGCGGAGGTGCCGGGCGACAGCACGGTGCTGCTGCGGGTCTCCGCGCGCTGAGGCCTGCTGTAGGTTTGGGACTTGTTCTGCATATTGGGCTCTGACCGGCCCACGTTCCGATCGGGGGCTCAGATGCTGTCCGCCATGCAAAGGGTTTCGCGCACGGGGCGTTCGTGAAGGCTGGGTTTTGCGCTGGCGGCCTGCTCATTGCTGGGAGGCGTGCCGGCGGCGAGTGCGGCCGTCAGCCAGACCTTCGACTACACGGGGGCCGAGCAGACGTTCGTCGTGCCCGCAGGCGTGACCAGCGTCGGCGTCATGGCCATCGGAGGACACGGCGGCAATGGAGACATCGCCCATGGCGATCGTCAGCCCCGACAGCGGGACCAAAGCGGGTGACACCCCGGTGACCATCGCCGGCAACGGCTTCGCCGTCGGTAGCGGCGAAACGGTCTTCGAGCTCGGGAACGGAATCGCCCTCGCCGTCGCCTGCACCTCGACGACCGAATGCACGATGCTCTCCCCCGCCGCCGCTAGAACCGGGGCCGTGGACGTCAGAGCGAAGGTGAACGGCAAGACCGGGAAGAAGAACCCGCTCGCGCAGTACACGTACGACTGATTCGCGGAGACCGTGGCGGGCGTTATGCCGCGACGGCGACGCCCGCCGGGACGTAGTGCTCGAAGCTCACGTCGGCAGGAGCTGCTTTGCCCTGCTCCGCGGCGGCACAGGCCAGCGCGAACCTGGCGGCGTCCTCTGCGTGGGCGGGATCGTACGCCTCGGCGCCCCCAGTCAGTCCGGGAACGTCCGGGGAGTCGAAGCTCCAGCCGTCGCCGGGCGCGTGGTGGTGGAGGATGCGGATGGGATCCATGACTCCTCCTGGGCGAAGAATCAGGAGCCGACCGGCGCTGCTGTCCCGGCATCGACCTCAGCCCCGCGGTGGGGAGGCCTCACGACTCTCACAATCTCCTCGCGGGGCGCCAGCACCGTCGTGCCATGCGGGGAAGTCGACGCAGGCGGAAGGGCTACGCGGCCATGTTGATCCTGCTCGTTCATCGAAGTCGATTCTACAACCCGATGACCACGGCCGAGGGCCAAACGACTGGGTTTCCAGAGCA
>Ga0181538_10003350_pt1 | contig 15681 bp, 16 predicted proteins | sample PEATcosm2014_Bin_40_FD_119773 | JGI IMG/M metagenome (GOLD analysis project Ga0181538, IMG submission 119773) | Peatland microbial communities from MTU Mesocosm Facility, Houghton, MI, USA - PEATcosm2014_Bin23_30_metaG | ecosystem: Environmental > Terrestrial > Soil > Wetlands > Peat | place...
GAGCGCGGAGATCAGGAAGCCGGCAATGATCGCCGTGTAAATGCCGGCCTGCGGCGCTACGCCGGAAGCGATCGCGAACGCCATCGCGAGCGGAAGCGCCACGAGGCCGACCGTGATTCCGGCGACTAGGTCCGAGGAAAATTTGTGCCGATCGTAATCTTTAAGGCTTAAGACCGACTTGGGAAGCCATTCATGGGGCGCCATTTGGTGTTCGCTGAGGCAAGGGCCTAACAAATATTATAAGGGAGCGAAACGCGCGGCGGTCAGGAAACGCGATTCTTGTTTCTGATTTTGCACATCGAATTGGCCGATGGGCGGCGAAAAGAAAGCGGCGTGAGGTTGCGAGCGGGCCGCAAGTACAGCCCGCACCCGCCGCCGCACTCCATAAGGGGAAAGAGGCGGTTCAGAGCGAGCCGGCGATGCCGGCGCGGACCAAGCCTACGCCCAGGATCAGGACGGATATCGCGAGAATCAAAGCGCCCACATAGACCAACTGGATCGCGCCATTTGGTCGTTCGGCGCGCGGCGCGGCCACCGAGAGGAAGAAGCCCAGCGGGATGAAGATAGCAGCGGCGGGGACTCCGATGCGCACGATCCAGGCGACGGGCGCGGGGAGGTAGATCGCGTCCACCAGGACCTGGCAGATCAGGGAGAGGATTACGATCACGCCGGCGTGCGCGTGTCCGGCGCGAAAGAGATTTTGGCGCAGCGGATTATCCATGTAGCCGGGTTCGCGCGAGCGCAGCATTTTCAGGAGGAAGACGCCGCCGAATTCAATCGTCGGAATAGTGATCAGCGTGATTCCGCAGAGGAGCTTGGTTACGTTGGAGATTAGTGGCATGGTGGCCTCCGTTTTCCGGGCGAGTTTGTTGCAGGGGCGCGGGGGATAGCCACTGCTCGTTCCCGTTGACCCCGTCCGATTCGGCGAGGATAGCATTGATTCAGCGCATCGCGCCGAGGGCGGTGGTCTAGTAGGACAGGCATTCTTGCCTGTCCAGGGTTTTACTCTGGCGCGAGGAAGCGAGGAGAAAAGCGATCAGAGATAGAGGACAGGCAAGAATGCCTGTCCTACTGGAGGCGGAAAGGGCTCGCCTACGGCTTCTTACTGGTGAGATGCCAGGAGTTGCAGTAGTCGCATTTGTAGGTGGCTAGCTGCGCGGGGCCTGATTCTTTGTCCGCCAAGCGGTGCGAGGCCGTCGAGCTTGCTTCGCGCTCGGTGGCGTACATGCGCTTGCCCGAGACGGGGCAGATTCGGGGCGGCTCGCGCTTCGCTTCATCCGATTCCCACGAGGCCCTGGGGACTCGGCTTCTTGGTGACATCGCGGAACCTCATTAGCCTTGCAACCGCTTGGGCGGCCGGCTATTTTGCTGCGGCGCTTTCGGCTGCCTCGCCTGAGCTCGCGACGTGAACGGCTTTCAGTTCGAGGCCATTTTTGTTCATGTCGAAGCGTTGCTTGCGATCGAGGCCCTTCACGAATTCGCGCGTGGCCTTGGCGACTGCGCCGGGGAGGCTGGAGGCATCGATCTTGACTGAGGATGCCACAACGCCGGTCTTGCGATCTTGATAGCTGAACGAGACTTCAAACGTTTTCATGTGTTCTCCGTGTGGGGCCGTAAAGTATGGGCGCAAATAGTGTAGCGTATTCTGGAGGCGCTGCCTTCATCCCTCGTCACGAATTTCGGCGGCCTACAGCGCGGGAATAATCTCGTGATTCTGTGCCGGATTGCACTGTATTTTTCCAGACTTGGTGAGAGTATTGGGCCATGCCGAAGAAGACGCCCAGGAAAGAGTCCGGCAAGGCGACCCTTTCGCGCGTGCGGAAGGGGCTGGCCGGGCCGCGCGTTGCCAACTCCGCGCGGAAGGGGGCGGCGAAACGGCGTGGTTGGCCGGATCGCGCGGGAGTCGTGAGTGTATGAAACTCTCGAAACGCTGGAAGATTCTTCTTGGAATTGTGGGCGGGGCGCTGCTCGCGTTTTGTCTGGTGTTTGTGATTGGGCTGGAATGGGCTTCGCGGCACGTTCGGCAAATCGTGATGAAGTCGCTGCAAGAACAATTCAACGGCCAAGTGAAGCTCGATTCGATCGAAATCAAAACATTTCCGTTTGTCGAAGTGAGCGGAACGGGTGTGACGCTGCAGTTCGAGGGACGCGAGGATTTGCCGCCGCTGATTGCCGTAAAGAGTTTCACGGCGCGGGCGAGCTGGCTGGGGTTGATGCGGCTGCCGCACCACATTTCGCAAGTGACGCTCGAGGGTTTGCAGATCACGATCCCGACCGGACAGCAGGCCAGTGAAGATGAACGCGCGAAACTCAAGAAGTCGCTGGGGCGTTTTCACGCCGTCATCGTCGATGATGTGCACTCGGAAAACGCGACGCTGACAATTCTTCCCAAACAAGTGGGGAAGGAGCCGCAGGTTTTTGACATCGCGACTCTCGAAATGCATCCGGCGGCGCAAGCCGGCGCAATGACGTTTGAGACGACGCTGCGAATTCCAACGCCTCCGGGAGACATCCATTCGAGTGGCACCTTTGGCCCGTGGGAGCCGGAGGCGCCGGGACTCACGCCCGTTTCCGGCACGTACACATACGCGAACGCCGACCTCGGTCACTTCAAGGGCATCGCAGGGATACTATCTTCGGCGGGGAGCTACAGCGGCGAGATCCAGGAAATCTCGGTGGATGGGACCACCGACACACCGAACTTCAGTGTCGCTTCCGGCGGACATCCGGTAGACCTCTCGACGACATTTCATGCTGTGGTGGATGGCGCGAACGGAAATACTTTGCTTGAGCCCGTGGATTCGCACTTTGGAAAGAGCACGATCCACACGACGGGCAATATCGCGGGCACCCCCTGGACCAAGGGCAAGACACTCAACCTGCAAGTGAGCGCCACTCAAGCGCGCATCGAGGATTTTTTGCTGTTGGCGGTGAAGGATGATACGCCCGCCATGACCGGAGAGATTCGCCTCGCGGCGCGAATGATTCTGTCTCCCGGACCCAAGGAGGAGATTCCAGATCGACTTTTCCTCAAGGGAAACTTCAACATCGACAAGATGTATTTCACCAATGCGGGGATCAATACGAAAGTGGACACGCTCAGCATGAGGAGTCGCGGGCGGACGGCCGACGTGCAGCCGGACGATTCGATCGCGTCGGATTTGAAAGGGGCGTTCCAGCTTGAAGGCGGTGTGATTACGTTTTCCCAGTTGAGGTTTCGCGTGCCGGGAGCGAGCGTGCAGATGACCGGGACATTTGGTCTTCAGGATCAGGCGCTCGATATGCACGGCACGCTGACGATGGAGGCTTCGCTTTCACAGGCTACGACTGGGGCGAAATCATTTTTCTTGAAGGCCGTCGATCCGCTGTTCGCGCAGCCGGGCGGCGGCGGCACGCTCGTCCATTTCAAGATTACCGGCACCGAGCAGCACCCGATTTACGGTCTCGATCTGCGCCGGAAGAATCCGGATAAGCCCACGAAGAAGGAATTGAGCGCGGGCGCAGCAAGCTGACGGCCGTGGGAATAATTTAAGCGATTCTTGCTTGCTGCACTCGAGGGCACAGTTCGCGCGCTAGCTTCCAAATAATTTTTCCACCTGGCCGATTTTCTTTTGGACTTTCCCGCCCACCTTTTCCGTTTTGCCCTCGGCTTGCATGCGGGGATTATTTGTCGCACGCCCGAGTTTCTCTTTGATTGCGCCCTTTACTTCGTGAAATTTCCCTTTTGCTTTATCGTTCGTGCTCGGCCTCATGCGTTTTCACCTTTGGGCGATTCCATCTGGGGAATCGCGGCATTCAATCTTTTACTTCTGGTGCGACCACGGAAACTATTCTTGTCACTGCACGGCGGCGCTAACCGTCCTAAACGCGCATACCGAAAAACCACACGAGCAATAGAACAATCAACACCACGCCGACCACACCGATACCGCCGTTACGACCCCACCTGGAATGTCCGTAGTAGCCACCCCCACCGCCAAACACGAGAAGCAAAACTATGAGAAGGATCAGCATCGAAATTTTCCTTTCGCCTTGCGAACCGGAAATGGAACCGGGCTGATTGTGAGTCCGCGGCGCGTGGATTGCTGTCCACTTTGATACAAGCATGAGATTGCGGTTCGCGGGGCGTTAGGAGAGCGCGTTGATGACGTGGGCGATGGCGTGATCGAAATCCACTTTGCCCTCGAGGTAGGGCTGCCAGTAGATCACGAGGACGTGGACGAAGTCGCTCCAGCCCTGGTCGTAGAGGCCGTAGCGGTAACCGTAGGGCGTATAGCGCACGCTGGCGCCCTCTTGCGCGAGAGTGCGGCGAATCACCTCGCCGGTGGTGTAGAAGATCAGGGCGTCGGAGAGGTCGCGCGGGATGAGCATTCCGCGGCGCTTACATTCCTGCTGAATCGCGAACGTCACGCCGCCGGCGAGCGTGTGCGACGCTTCAAGAAATAGCACTTCAAGGCTGTACAAGGCCTGATTGCGCGGGTCGTGGCTGGCGATGGTGAGATGCGCGGGATTTATCGTGGCGTAGGCGCCGAGCGGGCCGGCGTACCAGACGATGTCCACGTGGATTTTGGGAGCGGGCCAATTTTGCTGGAAGATGTTCACGAGCTGATCGGCGATCTCCTCGCCCATTTGGCGCACCAGCGGCGCGACATTGCCGATCCAGGCGCGATTGGCGCGGTCGTGATCGCGCCACCAGTGCGCGCGATAAACGGGCGCCGCGGATTCTAGCGCCGCAACCAGCTCTGGTTCCTGCAAGAGCTGGCACTCGGAGCCGGCGGGGCCGTCGATGTGCGGACAACCTTCACGCGCGCTAAGCTCCGCGCTGACTTCCGATTGCTCGTCGTCCACCTGGAGATCGTCGTGGCTGATGGTCGCGGCGTAGTAGGCCACGGCGGATTGCCAGGCAGCGCGTTCCGCGGGAGTGAGCGCGGAAAGATCGGCGGGCGACTCGGACTGCGCGGGAGCTTTGGCTCCGCCGCCCGCGAGCGGAAGATTTGAGGAGAGGCGGCCTTGCTCATAGAGGAAGTGATGCAAGTTGACCCAGAATCCGCTGTGGAATTCAAAGACGGGGAGCGTCGCGAAACTGTTATCGGTATCGGGCGGCGTTGGAAAATCCATTTGTGCGCGCATCGCGGAGGGTGCGCATAGCAAGAGAATCGCGACGAAGGGCGTCAGGAATCGGCCGGGGCGTGGCATCAGAAGGTGGTGATGTTACCACGCGGACGGACTGCCGCTGATGGCGGTGATTAAGGTTGCGTGGATGGCAGCGGGGAATCGACGCGTGGGTCGTCGGCGGTGGCGACGACGCCTTGCTTGTCGGCGCCGCGCAGAACGCCGCTCGAATCCAGGAAGAAAGAGCGCTTGCCGGTTTTGCCGTAATCGTAGGGCGTGGCGGCGACTTCGTATCCGGCTAATTTGTTCGCGTCCTCTGGAGTTTCGGCGCTCGCGGCGGGGACGACTCGGTAGCGAAATGTGTAGCCGTCTTTCGAGCCGGCGGCCAATTCGGCGTCCACTAGATTTGCCGCATCCGGCGAGATGCCAGCAGGCGGAGCGGGGCCGAGTTGTGAAAGCGAATCGGGCAGCGCCCCGAAAGCGTTGCGGTAAGTGTCGAGGGCGCGCGAGAGATCGCGAAGATCGTCGATAGCGGTTTCTTCCTTCGCTTCGAGGTCGGATTTATCCCATTGCTGTTGCAGTGTGGGAATGTCCAGAAGCAACAGGCCGACGGACAGAAGTTTCCACTCGCCGCCTTCGCGAACCATTCCGAAGCGAATCGAACGAGTGCCTTCGCCGGGCGCAGGGACATCGATCGGAACGAATGCGAGATTCTCGCGGAGCTGCGTCGCGCTGAATCGCATTGCGATGGTGATGGCGGAAGTTCCGCAGCGGAGAACAAGATTGCCATCCACGGAAGTGGATAGGAGCGGCTTGCCGATTTCGTCGAGCTGCACGATACGCTGCATCAGCGCCGTGCGCTGCGTTGCGGGGAGGGCGCGAAAAGCCTGTGCGCTGTCGGTGGTGAGATGGCTGGCGAAGTCGGTTGAGTCTTCGCGGCAGGCGGCGGAGAGCGCGGCGGCGAGAGAATTCGCGGCGTCGGTTGGCTGTGTGGCAGTCGCGGGGCCCGCGGGGGCTTGGGCGTGCGCTCGGAGGCAAAGAGATGCGGCCGAGAAGAAGAGTACGGCGATTGCGGAAGCTATGCGGCGGTAGCTCAGATTGGGGATGCAGTATAGGAGTGAGCGGATCATTGGCCCTTTGCGTCGCGGAGAAGCCGCGGCAATTCTTGCGTGAATTTTGAGCGGGGCATCACTTCGTCGCAACCCGCGGCGCGCGCCTGCTCGGCGAGTTCGGTCTGCACGTGGGAGAGGAATGCGATGACGAGGCGCTTCGGCGCGGCCGGATTTTCGCGGAGTGCAGGGAGCGCGTCCAACGGTTTGCAGCGCGCGTTCAGATCGAGGAGGATGGTCGCGGCGGGGTTTTCGGACGCGGCGAGAAGCAAAGCTTGCTTTGTGTTCGTCATTTTCAACTCGATGCCTGCTAAGCGCGCGGTTTCAGCGAGTTTCGATTGGAAGAAGAGATCATCGAGAAGTGCGATCACGTCGGCCATTTGTGTTTTGCTCCGCTGGGCGTTGCTTAGGCTTGTGTCGCCCCTACGGGGCTGAGTGAATGCCGGGGAAAAGCACATTTCTTCTCCCGGGTTCCTTTGTACATCCTAACCTGACGCCAGTGCCGAGAACACGTCGCAGCGCCAAATTGGACTTCCTGCGGCGGGCCGAGCCGAGGTTGAGGGCTTCCGGCCGGGCAGCGGCTGAGATATAAATTGGCGCAGACGTTCGCGGGAGGCTTGCCATGGCCAAAGAAGCGCTTTCGCATCCTACGCTCACCGTTCTCGAACAGACGCCCATCATCATCGAAAAGATGCTCCTGGAGGTGCCTGACGCGACGCTCACTTGGAAGCCGTCGGCGCAGAGATGGTCTATCGGTGAAGTTCTCAGCCACATGAGCGGAGTCGAGCGCGTGTTTCGCGAACGCTCGCGGCGCATCATTGAAGAAGATTCGCCCGCGCTGCCCAACTATGACCAGAACGCGGCGTACGCCGCCGGGGAATACCCCAACGGCGGGCGCGAGTTGCTGCGCGAGTTTTGTCATGAGCGCGACCGCACAGTTACCTGGATGCGGTATTTGCCTGCGGAGTCGCTTGGGCGCGCGGGGAGACATGGCGAGCTTGGGCGAATCACCTTGAGCGATATGTGGCACGAATGGGCCTTTCACGATCTCGGCCACATCCGGCAAATCTCCGAGCTGTACCGTTCGGCGGCGTTTTATCCGCGGATGGGCGGCTTCCAGCGCTACTACACGATTAAGCCATGACAGACGGCGACGGCTACGCGAGCACCGAAGACGAGCGGTTGGCGGTCGCGGGGCCGCGCGACGTTACGCTTTACACCCGCAGTGGCTGCCATCTGTGTGAGGAAGCAAAGCGGGCGATTGCGCCGCTGCTAACTGAATTCGGCGCGCGCTTATGCGAAGTGGACATTGACGCCGACTCGATTCTTCTCGAGCGATACACCAATGATGTCCCAGTCATATTTATCGGCTCGCGCAAAACAGCCAAGCACCGCGTGGATATCAAACAATTTCGCCGGCAGCTTGCGGACGCGTGTCGCGAGTGAGGTGCCTTCGGAGAGCGTACCTCGCAGAACGTTTTGTTAGCCGACGCGCAGCCACTCGTTCACAGCTTCGATCGAGGCGGAATCGAGCGGGAGTTTGCGGACTTTTCCGGTCTTGTCCGCGGTCTCGATCGGTGGGACGATCTGTTTCCCCTTGGCGTTGCGGGTTCCGAGGTTGAATGTTTTCCCTCTGAGAGGCGCCCTCTCGATCTCGAAATAATCTCGGAATCCGTTTTCGAGGCAGAACGCGCGCTCCGGGAGCAGCCACATCGTGAAGTGCTCGGTCTTTTGCGCGCCGAAGGGAAATCCCTGCGACGTGGTGAGCGCGAATTTCAGCCGCCCGGACTCGGGGCTCGCGGGCGCTTTCACTGTTACCGCCAGTTTCGCGCGCGCCGCTTTTTTCTCATCCCGCGCGATCCCTGCCGGCTTGGGGCCAAGAGTGCTAAAGCGATAAATCTCTTTCCCGCCCCAGACGATCTGGGCGATTCCCAGGATGATCCAGATGGGGCTGGGGTCGCTGACGGTGTAGCCATACGGCTGGACGGCGTCGCTGAGCAGGAAGTTGTTCGTAAGATTCCATAGGCCGAGGCCAATCAGCGCAATTCCATTGAGCCAGCCCACCAGGCGGTTCCGCAAAGCCGCACCAAGCAGGCCAAAAGAAATCATGATGATGCCGATGGCCGCGCCCCCGTAAATGAAAATATCGAACGTGCCAGGCGGCGCAGACGCCTGAATCTGCTGGAGCGTCGAATTCTCGCTGTCCGAAAGGAAATACCACGCCACGAGATTTATCACGCCCCAAGCGAAGAGAGACGCGACTGCTCCCCAAATCGCCTTATCGATCACGATCGAGCGAAGCAGATCGTCGTTCGGAATGTCTTGCAGGTTGCGCGCATAATCGGCGCTACTGGCGAATGGCCGCCCCGCGTCTTCAATTCTTGCCGCTGCGGCGCGCTCCTTTGCGGAGCGCAGCAATTCCTCGGGATCGGTGTGGCCTTTGAGCGTTTCCGCGCCGGCCCTCGCATTCTTTGCCAGCAGGAAGCGCACCATTTCTGCGTGGCCTTTGTCAGCAGCCAGATAGAGGGGAGTTGCGCCTCCTGGGGCCGCGGCATTGATATCCGCGTGATTCAAAAGGAGCAGCTCCGCCATTTCGATGTGGCCCTTGGCGGCGGCCGTGTGCAGGGGCGTGCCGCCTTCGCTGTCGCGAGCTTCGATATCGGCGCCCGCGGAGATCAGCTCCGCCGCGGCATCGAAGCTGCCGCCACTCGCGGCCGCGTGCAACGGCGTCATTCCTTCTTTGTCTTTGGCGTTGACGTCAGCACCATTTGCCAGCAGTAATTTCACCACTTCGCTGTGGCCGTTCAGCGCTGCCGCATACAAGGGGGTGGTGCCTTTATTGGCGGGGGCGTTGATCTCCGCGCCGCTTTGGAGCAGAAGCTTGGCAATTTCTTTCTGGCCCCGCTGTGCAGCCGCATACAAAGGCGTCATGCCGTTTTCGTCCCGGCTCGAGATCAGAGCGGGATTTTCGGCGAGCAGCGTCTTGGCTCTCCTCTGGGCGCCGAGACGGGCCGCTTCGTGCAAGGGGTACATGCTGTCCATTATTCCTCCACTCAGCGGAATGCCGGCTGCGGGCGCGGGATCACTTCACGGTGAGCCGTGCGTCGCCGCATCCAAGCAAGAATTTATTTCCTTTTCTCGTGCGGATTTCGCTTGCGCCCTTGTCTGAGCCCGGGAAGTCGCCTAATCTCCCACAGGTGAGCCGCTCCATGCAACCTCTTCGCAAGATCGGAATCCTGCTGATCGCTGCAGGTCTTTTGGCGATTGCGGCCACTGCGCTCTTGACGTTGCGCGCGCGCAAGTCCGCGGTTGCCGAGGCGGAAGAATCCGCGAAAATCCCCGACCGGCCCGAGGATATCGCGATTGGACTTGAGCAGGGCGAAACCGAGTGGCGCGTTTTTGTGTCCGCCGACAATGACCGTGACATCGCGCCGGACGAGCAGTTAACGTACCAGTTCGACGACGGCACGATCGTCCGCGTGCGCGGTCACATAGTGACCGCTTTCCTTTCCCATGGTTACTGGAAAGATCTGGCGACCGGCTCTCGCCGCGCGTGGGGAATAGGCGCGCTCCTCGCGATACTGGTGGGAGTCGGATTCGCGTTTCGTAAACCCGAGGCCGCACAGGATTCTTCGGGAGGCAGCGGCACCGGAGCTTTGGGGCTGTAGTTCAGAATGAGTGCGGGCTACTGCGGAGCGGCGTCTTCGCGGCGCGCTTTCTCCGCTTCTTCCTTTTCTTTCTGGCGGCGGGCCAGTTCGACGGTGCGGAGCTGATCCAGAATTGCGGCGGCTTGTGGTGAATAGTTGTGTGCAGCCCAGTGCGGTTCGAGCCAGACGGGATCGGCCGCCGCGGCTTCGGCGAACGAAGAATCCGCGTCGCCGTGCTGCGCTGCGCGCCATTCGACCAAGGCGAGCACGGCTTCCCCCTCACCTTGATTTTGGGGCGCGAGTTTGGCGAGATCGAGGGCGTCGGCCTGACGGCCCAGGTCGCTTAGAATCCACGCGCGTTCGGCCTTAACATGATCGTCCATCGGAAAACTCTGGTGAACATCTTCCAATATCGCTTCGGCATCTTGAAGTTTTCCCGTGCGATACATCCACCAGGCCAGGCGCTCGCGGTTGTCAGCGCTTAGGGCGTTCGACGAGGGATCGGCGAGCTGTTTGCAATCTGCGAGGGCCTTGTCCGCATCGGCGCCAAGTAGGCGGAGCCCGAGAGACTCCACTGTGATATCCATTGTGGTGCCATCGGGGTAATGGGTCATCTCCAATCCGAGGGCGTTTGCCGCACCGCGGGGGTCCTGCGTGGCCAGCGCATCCGCCAGCAGTTGCCAGACGCCCGTGCCGCGATTTCCGGCGAGGAGGGCATCCTTTGCGGCCTGAACGGTTTCGGCCGCATCGCCCGATCGCCAGTTGGCTTGTGCGAGACCGAATAGAATCGGCGCGGAAGATGGATTGGCAGCGAGCGCTTTTTTGTAGAGTGCGATGGATTTGGCGAACTCTCCCTGCTGATCCAGTTCTTGCGCGCGCGCGGCGAGGAAAATGTCCAGGATTTCAAGCGGGCGCTGCGGCTTGGTCGCGTCCCAACCATTGTCGGCAATTTCCTTCTGCAGCGCGGTGACGCGTTCGCCAGCGGGAGGATGCGAGCGGAAATATTCCTCGAGCGCCTGCGCGGGGACTTGCGCCATTTCGTCCTCTAGAGAATTTGCGGGCGGCGAAGGCTGTTCCAATTCTTCGAGTCGCTTCATCGCGTCCACGCCGCCCCGCGCCGAATATCCGGCGGCGACGGCGAGCTCGAGGCCGCCGCGATCGGCTTCGAGTTCCTGTTCTTTGGTGTAACCCGCCTCGAAGAGACGCAGGCCCGGCTCGCCGAGCGCATACAGGTCTTCGAGGCCGAGTTTGCGGCTCTGCAATTCGATTTGCACCTGGCCGATAGAATGCCGGCGATCCACGTGCGTGATTTCATGACCGAGTATGGAGGCGAGCTCGTCTTCGGTGTCGAGAAGACGCAAGAGGCCGCGCCCGATGACGATCTGGCCGCCGGGCAGGGCTTCGGCATTCACGAAGTCATCGTCGGGGATGTAATAGAAATGGTAGGGAATCGCTTTGCGTTGGACGCCTTGGGCGACGCGCAAGCCGACCAAATTCACGTATTGGTAGATGCGGCGGTCCTCGTCATCGTCGAAATGAACCGGCGTGAGACCGCAGCCCGCCGCCATCTGCTCGCCGACTTTGACCTCTTCACTGTCGCTGACGCGCGTGAGCGTGAGTGGAATGCGCTCGGCCTCTTCCTCGGTGTCCGCGACGAGATACAGCAGCGGGCGCGGGCTGACCTCCGCAGGAACGCCGCGGCGCTCCAACATGCGCACCGCAATACCGCCGGCGACGCACAGAATCAACGCGACGATGCGCTGCGCTCTCATAAGTAGCGGCTCAAAAACTCCTTGTGTCGCGCGTACAAGTAGCTCACCAGCAGCAGCGCGGCCCCCAATCCGAGGAACGAAACGATGCGGCCCAGGGCGTCCAGCGTCCAGACGTCCACCGAGACGATCCGGCCGACGCTCAGCAGAAGCAGACCCAGGCTGAACCACCGGAACCCGCGGACGCCCAGGCGCAGCGTCGCCACAAAAATCACGACGGCTTCGAGTCCCCAGGCGGCGGTGAGGTATCCGCTGCGCACTTCGAGTGTGATGAGAACCGTGAGCAGTAGCGTTGGCGCGAAGAAAAAGAGATGGCCGGCATTTGCGTCGAGCCAATTCGCGGCGCGTCGTGGCAAGGACAGATTGGCTGGCCCGACGGGGCCCTCGGTCGCGTGCCGCTTGCGCAGCGCCACGCCGAGCAAAAAATACAGTGGCACCGCGACGGCGACGACGCTGGCGACGCGCAGCGTGGTGAAGTGCCACGGCTCGCTAAGGTAGAAATTATCGAAGGCGCAGCGCGCCGCGAGCAGGAGCGTCAGCAGATACGCTTGCTGGCGCAGGGCCAGCCTTGCGGCCCAACGTCCCGTGAGGAAAAGAATCACGGTGAACACGGCCCACCCGAGGGCGATCCAGGGCAGCGGCAATTCAAAGCGCATCAAGGCGACCAGAGCGCCCCAACCGAACCAGAGACACGCGCTGCTCTTGCGTGGCTCGGCGGACTTTGCCGCCCAGGCGACGTGGTAGTAGATCGCGGCCAGCAGTGAGACGGTGATTACCTTTGCAGAGAAGCGGCCGAAAGTTTCTGTGGCGTTCAAATCGGCGATAAAGATGCGAACGAAACTCAAGGCAAGCAGCGTTGTGCTTTGCTGTGCGATTGCGCGCTCTTTCAGAGTGCGCGAAAGCTCGAAGAGCGCGAGGCCGAGCAATCCCCAGGCGAGTCCGACGACGCCGTTCGAGAGCTCGTTCCACGCAAGGAGCGTCACGAGGAGCGCGGCCGTCCACGTGTAGCCTCCGCGCACGCCACCGACGAAGCGCAAACACGTCTCCGCGAAGTCTTCGCCTTCGCTGGGCTCGGCAACGGGGGCCAATCGGCGCGAGATCAAGCCGAGGAGTAGCGCAGATCCGCCGACAGTTAGAAAAATCAGCCGGGGATGGGCGACCGCGTACGGCATGTCATTCGAGAGCAAGCGGATGACGCCGAGGGCGACTGCGAAATGGCCACAGATGCGAAGCGCGCGATCGTCCGCGCGGCGTACGGCAAATGTCATCGCGACACCGATTGCAGTCCAGGCAACGCCGACCCAGAGGAATGGAAGTCCCATCCACGCCGCGGCGAGAAGAAACGCGGTTGCGATGCCCTGCGATGTATCAGCCGCGAGAGCGTCCAGCGTGCGGGCCTCTGCGGCGAGGAGACGTGGCGCAAGGCGCGCGTTCAGGAAGAAGACCACGCCGAGCGTCAGCATCATGAGGCCATCGGCTGCGCTTGGCGGGCGCCAGCGTTCGTAGCGGGGCGCGACGTCGAAGTAGAGGACGTAAATTGTGAGCGCCGCGGCAATCGCCCAGCCGAGCCGCCGCAATTGCACTTCGGCAAGGCGCCATCCCGCGATGAGGAAGGCTTCAGTTTCGAGCAGCCACAGAATTTCGAGCCGTCCGCCGGAGTAGCGATACGGAATTGCCGCGGCGAGCATGGCGGCGCCCAACGTCGTGGTGAGAATGAAACCGCTGCGGCGGGCGCGGCGAGACGCCACCAGTGCAAGCGCGAGGTACGCAACCCCCGCTCCGAGCAAGAACCAGAACCGGAGGCGTGGATAGAACGACTGCTCGTGCAAGATGGCGAGATAGCCCGCGGCGTTCAGCAAGAATGAGAGCATGAGGAGAAACTTCTCGCCGCCTTCACCTTCCGGGCGAAGAAAGTAGGACACGATCCAGATGGCCCAGTAAATCGTGAGCAGGGCGACGCTGGTATGGAATTGGGGAAAGAGTTTGTGGCCGCCGATGGCCGCGAAGATTTGTTGCAGCCAGAGCCAGTGGATCAAGTACGTGGCGGCAATCGCCGCAGGCTCGATGCCGTACCACTTACGTTTGCGCTGAACGAGAACCAGCGAGGCGGCGAGAATCGCACTGGCGACTAGTGTAGCTTCGCTGATTTGATTGACTGCGACGCTGGCGAAGGCGAGGAGATAGGCGAACCCAGTGGTCACTTGCGAGTGGTAACGCAAGGAATGCGCGACCATCACTGCCGCGACCATGAACAGCAGCGCGAATCCCAACTCCGGACTCTGGACCAGCCGCACAGCGGCGATGCTGTGCATGGCGTACGTCGCGAAGTAAACGACGGCCCAGCCGCCGCCCAGCACCGAACGTGCAGCCAGGCGGTAACGCTCGCGGCGCTCGCCGAGGATCCCCAGCGCGATCAGCGCGAGGCCGGCGGCGTAGCCTAGGGCAATTTTTCCCGCGGGGCCGAGATGCCGAATCGTATAACTGAGAAACAGTGCGATGCCGATGACGAAGACGGCCGTGCCGATCTTGTTCAGCCAATTGGCGCCGAGACGTTCCTCGAGATTCGCCCAGCGCTCCGCGGAGTCGGGGCCGGACCCGCTGCTCGCAACGGATTCGCCGAAGGGGCTGCTCCCGGCGCGAACCAGGCGTGGCGTCTCCGGAAGTGTTGCAGGAGGCCGTGGCCAGCTCGTAGGGGCAGCGGTTGGCAGCGCAACGGCTGGCACGGGCGGGACATAGGCAGGTGGAGGAGGCGGTTGGATTGGTTGAGCGGGCGGAGGCGGCTCTGCCGCTACGGGCGGCGGGGTGACGGATGGGGATGCTGGTGTCGTGGCGGGCGCATGCTGGATTTGCGCTTCGAGATCGCGCGTCTTGCGATCCAAAAATTCAACGTGTTTCTGAAGGCGTTCCAGTTCGTCGCGGTTGGCGCTCCGGCGATTCAGACGGCTGATGCGCACCAGTGCCACAATCGGCGCGATCAAAATGAAGCCGATGACGCACAGGATCAGCCCATAAGTGGAGAGGTCGTCCATGGCAGGCCGATGGCGGGGATTCTAACAGAGTAGTCAAGTCGCGCGGGGTAAACCCCTCCGGGCGGGAGCGAAGCTCGCGGCTGATGCTGTGCGTACCCCGTGGGCCAGCACTTAGCTTTCCCATGTTGTGTCTGAGGCGAGGCTGATTTATCCTCCTCGGGTGCGTTCCCACTCGGGGGCGTACCAAGTCCAGCCGGACGAGAAGTTCAGATTGTTGTAATCCAAAGTCACAAAGGTCACGTAGAGCCAGGTGGAGCAGTACCAATCCAATACTTCAATCGAGGGGGGTAGACCGTTCATGACGAAGTCAAAGATGGCGTTAGTAGCAGGTGCGGCGCTCGCGGGCTTGCTCGCGGGGGCCGGCACCACGGTCCACGCGTCCAACCTTCTCCCGAACTCAGGAACCAGGACTTTGATAGGCACGCTGAGCACTCCCGACGGCCAGACTCCCGCGGCGTCGGACAAGCATGCCTGTAAAGGCCAAAACTCCTGCGCGGGCACGGGTGGGTGCAAGACGAGCGACCAGGGCTGCAAGGGCAAGAACACGTGCAAGGGCAAGGGTGGCTGCCGAACCGATGGAGGCACACCGCCTGCGCCGCCGAGCACTCCGCCAAGCCGTTGAAGCTGGGACAAGAAACACAATTCTAGAAGACTGGAGGGCCGGAGCGATGCCGGCCCTCCTTTTTCATCACGGTATGGAGAAGATTCGGAATGCCCGCAAATCGGCTCAACGGATTCACGGAGTACGGCGTGGGAATCGGTTTGCGGATTCCCCATTACCAGCACATATTGACGCGCAAGCCCGTGGTGGATTGGTTTGAAATTATTTCCGAAAATTTCATGGTGGACGGCGGGCGCCCCCTGCACGTGCTGGACCAGATTCTGGAACAGTATCGGGTGGTCCAGCACGGCGTCTCGATGTATTTCGGTTCGGCGGAGCGGCTGAACCGGGAGCACATGCGCCGGTTGAAGGCGCTGGTGAAGCGGACGAAGACGCCGTGGCTCACGGACCACC
>Ga0181538_10003353_pt1 | contig 15678 bp, 10 predicted proteins | sample PEATcosm2014_Bin_40_FD_119773 | JGI IMG/M metagenome (GOLD analysis project Ga0181538, IMG submission 119773) | Peatland microbial communities from MTU Mesocosm Facility, Houghton, MI, USA - PEATcosm2014_Bin23_30_metaG | ecosystem: Environmental > Terrestrial > Soil > Wetlands > Peat | place...
GTGTACAAAAGCTAAAATGCGCTCGTCCTGCCCGGGAAAAGTTGATAGTGCTGGCCTTCCTGGGCTGGGTTTTGCTATGGTCCAAATACACCCGCCCAATTGCGGGCGGGTGAATCAGCGGCTCAGAAGGCGTGTGCTTGAAACAACATGAAAAAGTTGCCAGTTCCCCAATCGGGCCGGAAAAATGACGCTGTCTATCTGAACACCCGGTACGGCCAGGTCGTGCGCCAGTACGTGCGGCCCAGTGATCCCCGTACGCCGCACCAACTTGACCACCGCGAGAACTTAACTACCGTCTCCCGGCGCTGGCGCACGCTCGACACGGGACAGCACGCAGCCTGGCGCGTTGCCGCGGCCAAGAATTGGTTCGTGACCGATACAGGCACCCGGGTTCAGCTCAATGGCTACACCTTTTTTGTGCGCATCAACCTCAGGCGCGCCGACCTCGATTTGCCCGGGTTCGATCTCCCGCCTGACGAACCCATCTTCAACCCCAATCCGGTCGAGGAGTTGGTCATTACCAACATAGGAGGGGAGACCACGATCAAAGTGCGCGTCCCGAGCCCGCCGGCCCAGTACACCCTCGTGCAAGGCCCCGCGCCGACGAGGACGGGCGTCCGCTGCGTGCAGCACTTCCCCTTCCTGGGGTTTCTACCAGCCCCGATCGACGGCTGGAGTTACATCACCGAGCTTTACGAGGCCCGGTATGGCGTTCCGAAGTTCGGCCAAGCCATCTGGATTCGCATCTGCCAGCACATCGACGGCTGGATTGATGTCCCCAAAGTGCTCCGCGCCCGCGTCCCCGCGCCAGACGCATAGAGTCGCTCGCGACCAGAGGGCATAACTACGAAAAACACTAAAGACACGAAAAGCATAAGAATCCGCGTATTCCGCGTAATCCGTGGTTCGCAAGTTGAACCCATTTTGCGTGCAACTTAAGAGGGATGAAGCGGCACGAACTCAAGCCCTTAGTAGTCCTATGATCATAACCCGCTGCCAGCCAATGGTTTAGGTCCTGCTCAGCAACCCTCCACCTCCCGGCCAGGCCCCCCGAAGGTCCAGGCCGCTCGTCCTGCAACCCTTCCCAGCCTGGCCGCCCTTTAACGTTAATGGGTCCGTAGTCTCCCCGGAGCCTCGCCGTTACTTCGCCGTAGTACCCTGCTTTAAAAGCAGGGTACTACGGCGAAGTAACGGCGAGGCTCCCGTGATGTCCCGGTGGAGCTCCGGTGAAGGCGCTTATGGCCTGGCGTGGGCTTTGACGAAATTGACGAGTTCTTCGCACTGGAAGAAACCGGGCCACATGTTGTGGCCCTGGCCGGGTGGGATAACGAGTTCCATTCGACCGCCAAGAGCCGCGTAGCGGCTCTTCAGCAGCGCGGAGTTGGCCTCGAGCGGCACGACCTCATCATGGTCGCCATGGATGGCGAAGAGCGGCACGCCGGCCTGGGTGAGTGGCGCCAGGCGGTCCACGGGGTTGTATTCGGCCAGTCGCGCCTGGAGCGCGTCCGGTCCCATGCCGTAGGCGGGTGCGGCCCTGGCGACGCCGGGGTAGCTGGCGAGATTGCAGACCGGGTAGATTCCAGCGAAGCCCGCGACCTTGTCAGGGTTCGCCGCCGCCCACGCCAGCGTCATCAAGCCGCCGCGGCTGCGACCCAGCAACACCGGCTTGGGCGCGTAGCCCCGTCGTTCGGTCATTTCGGCATACAACGCGGAGTACAGTGCGCAGCCTGACGGGCTGCCGAAGGATTCCCCAGCGTCAATGCCGGCCACGGCAATGCCGTCGTCGTGGAACTTTTCGAACATCCACCGTTCCTCCGGGCCGGGAAGCCCGGGCAACGTTGGCGCATACCACACCCAGGGCTTCACCTGCTCGAGGGGAGTGTCTTTCCCCGGGATGACGAAGGCCGTGCGCCCGGCGACGAAGAATACCTCGCCCGGCATCGGCAGTTCTTTTTCCGGCGCCTCAGGAACGGTGGACTGAAGCGCCACCGGGCCGAGCAGGCCGGACGCGAGCAGAGGCGAACCGGGTTTATAGGGATTCCACGTGGTCCAGGTAATACGCTTTGCTTGAGGTTTCCCCGAATCGCCGATCAGGCGGTTGACCCATTCGTTGACTACTACGATTACCAGGTTATTCGAGCCGGCGCGAGCTGCGCCCGTGATCTCGATTCGCCACGGTTCGCACCAGACCACCCCCAGGCTCCGGCCATTCAGGCGCACCTCGGCCAGGTCCTTGACCTTGCCCAGGTTCAGAAAGATGCGCTGATCCGGGCCTGTGGCTGGCAGCTCGAATTCTTTGCGATAGGCGGCTTTTCCGGAGTAATACTTGATGCCGCTCTCCAGCCTTGTGGTCCAGTCGCTCAGCTCATCGAATCGGACCGGCTCCGCGGGACCGCCCCATTGAGGGTCGAACGAAACTTCCCAGAGGCCGGTCAGGGTGTTGATCGTCTTTAGAGCCGGGAAGTTATGAATCGAGCCTGGCTGGGTCCGTTCGGCGATCGGTCTTCTAAAGACGACGAAGAACGACTGCCCGGGCGCAAACTCCAACGGCACAAGCGTGCGGCCTTCCTGCTCACGAAAGACGGGCAACGTCCGCATCTCTCCGGTCAGAGGGTCCCAAAGCTCGGGTTGAAGGCCCTTGAGACGGAAGATGCAATCCTCTTGGCGAGACCGCCCTGCCTGGTTCGAAATGAAATACCATTCCATGCCCGGCAGGCGGCGGTGAGCGTAAGCCAGCATGTGGTCGCAGTCCTCCTTGTCCGACATCGGGTATTCGAAATCCGGCTCGACATGGACGGCCCTGAGCACAGCCAGCTCGCGGGTGCACTTGAGGTAGGCCGCCACGCCGCAGCCGCTGGTGCCCTGGACGGGTTGCTCGGGAAGGCCCCAAAACACTCTGCCCTGCCGGAATGCGTGCCCGGCCCGGCCAATCTCTTCGTCCGAGCCCCAGAGTTCTTCGGCGATAGCCCGGACCTGCTCGCGGCTGGCGGGGTAATCGGACAGTCCCGGAGCGTCTTCCGGTTTCACGCCGAGGACGACGGCTCCGGCTTTGACGAGGTCGCGCAGTTTGCGGATGGTTTGCGGACGCAGTTCCCGCTCGTAGCTGACCAGTAGCCGATAGCGCATGCCCGAAGGTAGAACGATCTGGCGGTCCTCCACCGTGGCTTGCTGGAGCACGTCGGCCGTGAGCCCGTGATAATCGTATCCGGCGGCACGCAGCTCTGGATGTCGCGGGAATTCCGCCACCACGCCATCGCCTGTGAGCACGCAGACATCAATGACTGGGAGCCCCTGCTGCAGCAGGAACTCGCACCGGCTCAAGTAAGACAGATAGCCGGTGGCCAGATCGAACCAGGTATTGCGCCGGTCAAAATGGATGCCCCACGGGCCGAGCGTGATGCCCGGCTTCTGGGTAAGCGAGGGACTGTGGGCCCAACAATGAAAGGCGAAGCGGTTGATCCCTTCGGTCAGCCAGAGATCCCCCCACGTCTTGAGATACTCCGGTGTTTCCTTCCAGGCGTGAGCGTGGTCGGTGCCCGTGAACGCTTCGGCCCAGACCACACCGTCCAGGCCATACGTGTACGCCGCCGATGCTTCGCCCTTGGCCAGGTGAACTTCCGGGCCGACCGGCGGGTTCGGCGCATACCAGCCCGTGCGCCGCTCGCCCAGGAAATTACCCACCGGCTCGGACACATTCCCTCCGTATTGGATCTGGTCGAACACTCCCGGGACCAGGTGCGGTTCCGTGGTCAGCGCCATATTCTCGCCTCGGCACAATTCGCGCAAATGGCCGCCGATTCCTTCGGCAAACAGGTCGGCGCGCACGCGCCGGAAATCCCATAGGAACCGCGTGGTTGTTGCCTCGTCATCGACCACCTTCCCGAGAACGGCGGGCAGGTAGGGAAGCGGATCGTAACCGCAGCGCCGTCTGAATTCCTCTCGCAGCTTCGGAGTCCAGGTCTGGGGGCCGAATTCATAGCTGTCCACGTGCACCCACCGGATGACCCATCGCGCCGCGGGGCCACACTCGTCCAGCACGCGCCGGATATAGCCGTTCCAATGGGCCTGAACGGCTTCCGGGCTCAGCTTGTCGCATTCGAGGCCGCCTTCATCGGAGAGGATGGGGTGCGGCTGGTCCCCGGTGGAACGGTGGCGGAAGACCTGCACGGTCCAAGCGCCCGGCGGCACGTCCCAGGACAGGCGTCCGGACGCGTCGAGCCGACGGGAGAGGTCCACGACCAACCGGCTGTCCAGGGGAACCTTCTTGAGCGGTTGCTCGCCGGATTGCAGCAACTGGATCTCGGCGATCTGGACGTTCCAGCTTGGCTGCCCCTGGAATGGGTAGGCGGAAGTGATCAGGAGGCGGAAGAACCTGGAGGCGGAGGCCTCAAACGGTATGGTTCGCGGCGTGTCGGGAGCCAACTCGAATTGGCAGACGGTCTCGTACTCCTTGCCGTCCGTGGAGACTTGCCATTGGCATTGGCGTGGGCCGCAGTCGTGGAAAGGCTCGAGGTAGAGCGCCGCCGCGGGAAACGGGCTTGGGAACTCGAAGACCAGCCACTGCGGGCGGGCTTCGGTCGGGCCATCGCCAGCCTTCTGACCTTCGGAAATCCAGCGTGTGGCCGGGTCTTGATCGAGCGCGTTGGTGACGGGGAAATCCGAGGCACTGGAACTCGGCAGAAGCTTAACTCCGGCTTTGCGCATACTGTCCATTTCCGCGTTCAGCGGGTAAGCCAGCACGGCCACCAGCGGATCACCCTCAGGAACCGTGACCCGCTTGAGCACAGGCCCTGTCAACCGAATCTCCTGACTCATCTCCAGTCGCCTCATGCTGTGCTCGGGTTTGATCCACGGCCCGCCGCTGTGCGACCAACCGCTCCCGGCGGTGAGGTTGATCTTCAAGCCCAGCCGATCGGCCTCCCGGACCGTATGTCGCATAAGATCAAACCACTGCGGGCTCATGAACCTCACCGGCCCCTTGACGCCTTCCCCAACACCCCCGCCCCACATCCACAAGGCCCCGCCCAAGCCAACGCGCTGCATGGCCTCGAGGTCCGCAGTGATCGCTGCCTTGGTGATATTACCGTCCAGCCAGAACCAATAGACCCAGGGGCGCGCCGACGGCGGTGGCGACGCGAATTGACGCTCAAGTTCTTCAACCGCAAGCACCCTCGTCGTTCTGGCTTGGCCGGCTTCCTGGGCCAAGGCTGGCAGTGCCGCCAGCGGCGCGAGCAGTGCGGTCGCAACGATCAGGACGCCAGGTTTCATTAACTCTTTCCTGTACTTGAGTCAGCCGGCTTCACGGCCCAGGTTTTCACGCAACGACGCAGCCCGGTGCAAGAGGTGACCCATCCCTGCATGACGCACGGTGAATCGTGACTTCGTTCAGGCCAAGGCTCCAACGAAGATTGCTTCTGCGTCGAGTTCATGGTCTCTGAGCTTCAGGTCCAAGCGGCCAACTTCCAAGCGATTTATTCCTGGTGCCAGACGGCCGGGAGAGAATCCCCCGAGGAGTTTCGCACTTTAAACTCCTGAAGCGCTCCCTCTCCTCCTCAGGAGGAGAGGGCCGGGGAGAGGAGGCTGTTCTTTTCAGACCCGCAGCTTCATGGAATGCCTTGGTTCTGACTTCAGCGTGCATCGGGACCATGAAGCCGGGCGAGAAGACGGACCCCTCTCCCTTGGCCCTCTCCCCTTAAGGAAGGGGAGAGGGAAATGCCCTGCCGTTGTGATACGGAGAGAGGTTCATGGGGAGAGAGGCCAACCTCAAGAGTGAGTTCCGGGACGACGAAGCCGTCTCAGCCTTCAGTCCCTGGCCTGCCCTCGCTTCCTCCTTGACCGTCCTGCCCTCTTTTCAACAGGGTGGGACAGTGACAGCAATTTCTCACCAAATGGCGAGAGGAGCGGGGAGTCACGGGCTCAGGTGTCTGGCCTCCCAAGTTGGAAAAGGACCGATACTATGAAACAAATCCTGGCAATGGTCGGGGCAATCCTCTTGGCGGCAGCCGCGGCAGCCGGCGCGGAGTCTCCCGTGACTATGGAGTCCCTGTTGGAAGAGATGGTCGATCCCGCAGCCCTGGCCAGATGGCCACAGCCGGCGTTCGCCTGCAAGCAGGCCAGCAGTTACGACCGCGCGAAAAAGGACAAGGCGGACCTCTCGACCTGGTTTGCGAACAAGGACTATGAGCAGTTCATCCGCGTGGAAACGAATGGCGCGCGCCGGGAATGGGTCATCATGGAGCACAGCGGACCCGGCGCGATCGTTCGGTTCTGGCTGCCGCTCGAGCCGTCCAAGGACAGCCAGGTCATCCGCTTCTATTTTGACGGCTCCGCGATGCCGGCGATCGAAAGCAAGTTCAACGAGCTGTTGAGCGGGCGCGGCCTCGTGCCGCCCCCGTTTGCGTTTGTGGCCTGGAACGAGACGGATCTGAGGGTCCAGATGGCCTCCGCTCCCGCGACCCTCCGGGGCGTCGCGGGCGACCTGTACCTGCCCATCGCTTTCGCCCGGGGCTGCAAGATCACGCTCGACCAAATTCCTTTCTATTATGTGATCGATTATCGGGCATACGAACCCGGCACGGCCGTCGAGACCTTCAGCGCGGAGCGCTACGCCTCGGTGAAACCGCTCCTGGACCGATTCGCCAGGGTCCTGCTCGCGGAGCCGAAGTTACAGGGCAGGACCAGATCGACGCGCGGGATCATCTCGCCGGGCGGGGAAATCGCGCTGGAATTGCCACGCGGCCCCGCCGCCGTGCGCCGGCTGCAGATCACGCTGGACCCGCGGGATGCGCCGCAAATCCTGCGCTCCGCGGCCTTAACCACCACCTTCGACGGCGAGCAAACCGTGTGGTGCCCCCTGGGCGAGTTCTTCGGGGCGGGAGCGCGACTCACCGCGGTGCGGGACCGGTTTCGAAGCGTGGCGACCAATGGCCTTCTGGCCGCGCACTGGGTCATGCCCTACCAGCGCCAGGCCAGGCTGCACCTGAGGAACCTGGGAGAAAAGGCGGTGAAGATCGAGGTTTCCGCCGACACCGGCTCGTGGTCATGGGATGACCGCTCGATGCACTTCTGCGCGAACTGGCGCTGCGAGCGGGGCCTCAAGACGCGACCGATGTCGGATTGGAACTATCTCACGGTTCAGGGCCGGGGGCGGTACGCGGGCGACACGCTCACGGCCTTCAGCCCGGTCAAGGCCTGGTACGGTGAGGGCGATGAGAAGATCTACGTGGACGGGGAGGCATTCCCTTCGCACATCGGGACCGGCACCGAGGACTACTACGGTTATGCCTGGGGCATGGCGACGTTCTTTTCATCGCCCTTTATCTCGGCGCCCCGGCGGGACTTTGAGTCTCGCGATGACTGGCGGGGCTTCACCACCACTTCCCGAATGCGGTTGCTCGATTCGATTCCTTTCCGCGCTTCGTTGCAGTTCGACATGGAAATCTGGAATTGGGCCGACACGAAGGTGGACTACGCGGTCGGGACCTTCTGGTACGCCGCCCCCGGCGCGAAACACAACCGGGAACCGCAGCCGCGTGACGCCGCCCTGCCCCTGCCCTCCCGGCCGGAGTCCTTTCACATCGCCGGGGCGGTAGAGTGTGAAGCTATGAAGGTCCTCGCCCACAGCGAGGGGCTGAATATCGGCCGGCAGCAAGACATTCACCTGGCCAACGGCGACTGGAGCGGGGATGCCCAACTGTTCGTCCAGGCCACGAAGCCGGGGGATTTCGTGGAACTGCTCCTGGCAGAAGGTGTAACCGGCAACCGGAAGATTGTCGTCTATGGCACGAAGAGCTACGACTACGGGATCCTCCGGTTTTCCATCAATGGCCGGGCGGTAGAAAAGGAATTTGACGGCTATGCGGCCCAGCCGGCTCTGAGCGGCCGCATTGAACTGGGCACCTTCGATCCCAAGGACGGCCGGTTTGTTCTGCGGGTGGAAGTCGTCGGCGCCAATCCGGAGTCGAGAGGTTCGAGACACTACTTCGGGCTGGACTGTGCGGCGCTGGAATGACTCCAGACGCTAGACTTTAGACTATGGCCTTCAGGCGGGCGCTTCGAAGATCCCCGGGCTTTCCAACGGCCAGCCTCGTGCAACCAAAGCCGTTCCACCAATGCCCGGTCCGCTCGCATCCGGGCCGCGTTCTTGTTCAGGTGCGGCGGCAACTGTTCGTGTTGGCGCATAGAGGACTGGACGAATAGGGTTGCAAACCTGTGGGGCGGGGAGAAAAGTTGGTCATTACCAATACCGGCGGTATGAGCACGCGGCAAGGAGGGGGGTGACGGGGTTAAAGTCACTCACGGACCAATGCGGCGGGGCGCTTGCCGGCGTGTTGGTGGATGGCCTCGCCCAGCCAGGCGATGGTCTGGCCCAGATCCTTCATATTCCGCGCCGCCTCATCGTCCTTGCTGACCTCGCCTTTTTCCCGTCCGAAGCCGAGGTTCCAATAGGTTGAGCCGGGCACGATGACGCCGGACATCAGGAACATATGGTTCATGGTGTCAAACGCGTGGGTGCCGCCTCCGCGCCGAAGGGCCACCACTGCGGCGCCGACCTTGCCCCGGAACAAGCCGCCGTTGGCCAGCGCCACCAGCCCGGCCCGATCCAGCAGCGCTTTCATCTCCGCGCTCACATCGGTGAAGTAGGTCGGCGAGCCAAGGATGATGGCATCGGCGGCGGCCATTTTGGCGAAGCACTCGTTAAAGATCTCGTCCTTCTGGCTGCACCGGGAGTTCTTCAGGTCGAAACAACGGTAACACGCCTGGCACCCGCGGACGGGGCGTCCGCCGAGCTGGATCAATTCGGTCTCCCACCCGGCGGCAGCGAGCGGCGCCAGCGCCTTTTTAAGGAGGATTTCAGTATTCCCGCCCTTGCGCGGGCTTCCATTGATGGCAACGGCTTTCATAAGTCTGGGCTGGCAGGAGGCCAAAAGTTCAATCACGACTGCGGCAGCCAGTGGAAATGATGCGGCATTGTCGCTTCAGGCGCACCACAAAAATCTGCGTTTCCTTCCCGTGGGGGTGCATCTGGATACTGCCACCAACGGGTGAACGCGCTTGCTGGTTTCGGCTTGATGTGGATTGCCGGTGGGCCATGCTCGGCGGCATGAAAACCGACAGCACCCCTGGCTCTGAGCCCGGCACGGCGTCAGAGAAGCACTCCCTCCTAAGTTCAATCACCCGGCGTTCCTTCCTGCACACCGTGGGCCTGGGCGCGGCGGCAGCGGCTCTTGCACCGGCAGCCCGGTCACAGGAAAAGGTGATCCAGGGCTTCGAGAAAGCGCCCACGGACCCAAATGCCTCCAAAGGCTGGAAGCCGGTCTCCGACCGCAAGATCCGAGTTGGGCTGGTCGGCTACGGCGTTTGCCAGTTCTCCGCTGCGTTCGGCTTCCAAGACCACCCGAACGTCGAGGTGGTCGCCGTCAGTGATCTGATTCCCGATCGTTGTGCCGGGCTGGCAAAGGCCGCCCGGTGCTCGAAGACCTATCCCTCGCTTGAAGAACTGGTCAAGGACGACCGTATCGAGGCGGTGTTCGTGGCTACCGATGCCCCCAGCCATGCGCGGCACTGCATCGAGGTGCTCAAGCACGGCAAACACGTTGCGTCGGCCGTGCCAGCGGTCTTTGGTTCGCTGGAAGATGCCCACAAGCTTTTTGAGACCGTGAAGTCCAGCGGCCTGAAGTATATGATGTTCGAAACCTCCTACTTCCACGAGGACTTGTTCGCGATGCGGCAGATCTACAAGGCCGGTGGATTTGGCAAGCTGCTTTATTCCGAAGGCGAATATTTCCACTACATGCCCACGCCGATTGATTCGTATAAGGGCTGGCGTATCGGCCTGCCGCCGCAGTGGTATCCGACCCACTCCAACGCCTACTACGTCGGCGTGACGGGCGGCAGCTTTACCGAGGTGTCCTGCCTGGGCATGCCGAGCCGGATCGAGCATTTGCAGCCGGCCAATAACCCGTACCACAATTCCTTCGGCTCTGAGATCGCTCTGTTCCGCACCAGCGAAGGAGGCATGTCCAGGATGGGGGTCAGTTGGGATTCGCCCGGTTTCGGTGGAGAGATGGGCCGTATTCGCGGGCAGAGTGGTTCCTACTACGGCAAGTACGAGGGACTGGCGGAGAACCTGCCCGACATCAAACGTCCGCCTCTGCCCCCCGGTGTGGACGCCGGGGGCCACGGCGGGTCGCACGGCTTCTTAATGAGCGAGTTCGTCAACGCCATCCTGCAGGACCGCAAGCCGCTGGTGGATATTGCCCAGGCCCTGAACATGACCGTCGCAGGCATCGTGGCTCATCGGTCTGCGCGAAAAGGCGGCAAGCTGATGAGGATACCGCAGTTCAAGCTCTAGGAAATGATCTTGGTTATCAGATCCGGACTGGCGCGGCGCAGCCGTGCGCCAGCCCACATGGCAGAAAGGTTTAATATGAAACAAACTTGGTTCCTTATCTTGGTCATCCTGCTGGGCGCATTTCCGCTCGGAGCACAGGAAGCCGGCAACATCGTGTATGGCAATTCACGCGCGCGGAGCACGGGAGTGGTGACGGGTGACTTGTTTGCTGTCGAGCCGAAAGGCTCAGTGGCGGTTTCGTTCGTCGAGGCGAATGTCCTGCTGAATCTCAATGCCGACCAGTACCAGGCGGTCTTTGCGCTGGCTCAGGAGGGCCCAACACTGGCGGAGAGCAATGAGAAGATCGCGGCGCAGGCCAGCGAGTTTGTCGCGGCCATAGAGGAGCTGGGCATCAAGCACACGGATATATTCGTTGATTTCATCAGCCAGAACCGGGTCTATGATTACGCGGTCGAAGGCAACGTCGCCCGGGAGAAGCTGTCCGGCTTTGAGGTGAAGAAGAATATCATCGTCCGCTATCAGGATCGGGCGGTGTTGGAGAAGCTCCTTTCCGCCGCCGCGAAGTCGGCCATCTTTGACCTCGTCAAGGTGGACTATGTGGTGAGCGATTTGGCCGCCGCCCGCGCCCGGCTGCTCGAGGAAGCGTCGAAGATCATTCGGCAGAAGGAAGCGTCCTATAAGCGGCTGTTCGGGGTCGCTCTGCGCCCGGTTTCCGTCTATCAGGAGAAGTATAATGCCCTGGTTCCCGCCGACCTGTACAAGTCCTACGTAGCTTACGAATCCGGCAGCGCGGATAACTACAACCTGCGCGTAGTGGGGAAGCGCAAGACCAGCACCTTCTACTACAACCCGCTGGACCCGGCCGCGTTCGATGCCGTCATCAACCCGGCGGGCGTGGAACCGATGGTCCAGTGCACCTTGTATCTCAAGGTCAAGTATCGCTGAGGTTAGGCGCGATACCCGGCGATCTTCCACGGCGCGCGGTAAGGGCGACCGAGCAACTTGCTCGCCTCCGCATCACCGAGGATGCGCTCGTTTTGCGCATCCCATTTGAGCCTTCGTCCCACCAGCATTGAGATCAGCCCCAGATGGCCGGGGATAGCCGAATGGTGGGCTGTCTCCACCGGCGTGATGGTCGGCTTGCGGGACTTTACGGACTCCAGGAAGTTCTGCTGATGATTGTCCGAAATGGGCAGCTTGACCTTGCGCTGCTCCTCCGGCAGTTGCCTGATCTCGCGCCAGCCTTCGTTGGACGCCTCAAATCCCCCGCGGTCAACCCATACCCAGCCGGCCGTTCCGATCCACTTGGTGCCGCCGCGAATATCGGCGTGCCCGCCCGCGATGGTCATGGCAATGTCGCGCGGATACTTCAGCTCGATACGGTACTTCGTACAGGTGTTCCACACGGCGTCCACGGGCGGGAAGTCGCCCTTGCCTTCGATCTCGAAGGGGCCGGAGTTATCGAAATCGCAACCCCAGTGGGCGATGTCGCAATGGTGCCCGATCCAATCGAGCAATTGGCCCCCGCCGGTGTTGTAGTTCCAGCGCCAGTTCCCGTGAACCCGGCCCCGGATGTAAGGCATCATTTTGGAGGGGCCGATCCACGTCTCGTAATCCAGCTCCGGCGGAGGTGTCGCGCCGGGAACCATGTCCCCGGGGGCCATGGCACCACCCTGCCCGGCGGGCAGGCCCACTTCAACCCGGGTAATCTTCCCGATCAGGCCGTTCCGCACGATCTCCGCCGCCTTGTGGAAAGTGCCTACCGAGCGTTGCCAGGAGCCGGTTTGCCAGACGCGGCGGTTCGCCTGCACGGCGCGGACAATGGCCTGCTGTTCAGCAATTGTGCGGGCGAGCGGTTTCTCGCCATAGATATCCTTCTTCTGCCGGGCGGCCTCGACGGCGGCCAGGGCATGCCAATGGTCCGGGAGCGCCAGCATGACGGCGTCAATGTCGCTCCGCGCCATCAGCTCCCGGTAATCATGATACGCCTTGCAGCCGGTGTCCTTGTAATGGCCGTTGACCTTCTTCACGAGCGCATCCAAGTGCTTCTGATCCACGTCGCACGCGGCCACCACCTGGCATTGCCGCAGGGCAAGGAATGAATCTGTGTTCCCGCTCCCCATGCCGCCGCAGCCCACGATGCCCAGGGTGATGCGCCCCGAAGGAGTCGGTTGGCCGGCCCGCCCGAGCACACTGCTCGAAATTATGGTAGGGAAGGCGAGCGCGGCTCCGCTCAGGCCCAGGAATTGACGGCGGTTCAACTTCATGTGCGGCGATGTGTGTTGCATAGATTCACGACGAGACTCTAACCGCACATATTCACGAGCAATACAGGTACACCAGGTTCAAGCCGCAACTGCCGCCCCCTTAAGCCTTGCGTGAATGATCTTGCAGCCAGGCTGCAAAATCGGCCTCGTCCAATTCTCGCGCCGCCAGCGCCAATGTCTTCAGGGCGGCCTCAGCCTCGGAAGCGGTAAAGCGCCTCCCATTCAACTCCAGGAACACAACTGCCGCGGTAAAGGCGATCCGCTTGTTGCCGTCTAAAAAAGGATGGTTGCGGACCAACCCATATGCATACGCAGCCGCCAGATCGAAGAGGCTTGGCCGGCCGTAGGTGGAGAGCTGCTGTGGCCGCGCCAGGGCGGAATCGAGCAGCCCGGCGTCCCGCACCCCGCTTAAGCCGCCGAACTCAGCCAGCAGCCGTTCCTGTGTGGCCAGCACGGTCTGTCGCAATAGCCACTGCGCCTCTTTCATCTATTTTGCGAGTTCGCGCAGAGTGTTCCGGTAGCGCCGGATGACGCTCTCGGCCGCCTTCATCTGATCGGCGAATTGCTCGCGGCCCGCGGTCGCCGGCGTCACCCGCAGACCGCCTTCTGGCGCGTCTGTCAGCGTGATGGTGTCACCCTCCTCGACGTTCAGCCGGGCGAGAGCCTCCTTCGGCAACACGACCCCTACCGAGTTGCCGACCTTGCGTAACTTTAATTCGAGAACCATGGCCCCAACGTAACCACAGAAGTTATAACAGGCAAGTTCCAATGTGCCGAACCCGTCCCTCGCACCTCAAGAGCCGGCATCCATTCACGGATACGCCTGCACCCTATAAAACCGCCTCGCCTGGGTGATCGCGTTGGTGTCGGTGATGCGGATGGTGCCGTCGGTGCCCTTAATATTGGTGCTCACGGTCAACCAGAAGTTGCCGGCCAGATTACTGGTGCTCTGCAGGTCGTATTGGTTGCCGGCAGCCGTGGTGAAATCCACAAAGCAATCGTTGCCGCTAAACCGTATGGCGCTAAAGGTTGGCAAGTGGTATTCGTAGGCGCCGAGGTCGGTCTGGCCGTCGCTGGAGCGCGGGCGGTTCTGCAAGTGGTTCACATACTCGAGGGTGGGCAGGCCGGAATGCGCCGCGCCGGTGCCGTCAAGGTAGAGCAGGGCGTTCAATCCCCGGTTCCGGCAACTGGAGGCGCCTATCAGGTGCAAGTCGCGCGCGGCAAGGTTGACGAAGCCCGGGTCGCTCCCGGTGGTGGAGGCGTAGAACGTTGCGGGCACGGTAGCGCTGGACTGCATCCAGTTGTTGGAGCCGCTGATACCGCCGCCGAGCGTACCGATAATCTGGCCGCTGCCGTAGAAAACATTGTTGTGGGCGACCACGGTGGCGCCCGTGGCGTTGGCGCTCAGAAACTGGATGCGCCCATCGCCCGCAACGAACGTATTGTTAAAGGCGAAAAGCGTTCCGTTGTGCTGGCCGCCCGAATCCTGCCCGAACTGGATGAAGCGTCCCGAGTTATACCCGCTGAGCCGCGGCTTGCTGATGACGATGTTGCCAATCATCGCCGCGTGGCTGTTCATGGCGGCGGTCTCCGTTGCATCCACCAGGCCCACCTCACCGTCCTGCGAGTCAGAGATGTAGTTGTAGAACAGTTCCGTGTAGTGCGCGCGCGTCTTGAAGTTCTGCCCGTTAAGCGAATCGTGGATGTAGCAGAACCTGATCGTGGCGCTGTTGCCGCTTAAGTAGAAGTTGTGGCTGTAGCCGTCATACAGCGACGTGCCGTTGGAGCAGATTTCCGAGGCTTCAACCACCAGGTTGCTGTTGTTGTCGCACATGATGCCCATGTCGCACAGCGCAATCCGGCAATTCGTCACGGTGACGTTGTTGCCCGAGGTGACGCGGATGCCGGCGCCGTTGTCGCCGTTGGTCGCGTGCTGGAATTCCAGGTTCTCCAGGATGATGTAGTCCGCCTCAACCTGGAACACGGCCCGCGGATTCGGCAGCGATCCGTCCACATTCAGGCCCGTGGCATCAAAGAGGGAACGGACAGCGCCCACGCCGCGCACAGTGATGGGCTGGGCGGCCGTGCCGGGCTGGGTCCAGCGTTTGACCTCGTTATAGGTTGCCGGGTCGATCTCCACGATGTCACCCGGGCTGAGCGACGGCAGGCTGCCGACCGCAGTGTAAGCGCGAGCCGGTCCCACCTGATACGTCGCCGCCCTCGCCCAGGCGCCCCCTGCCAGCCATGCTGCCAGCAAGGCAAGGAGGAGGAGCGTTCTCATGACTTGGAAAGCGAGAGAAACCACGGTGTGGCGGCCAGCCCGCCCCAACCGGCGGGGTTGTGGTTGGCCAGGAAGATCTGCCGCAGGGTGGCATCGTAAGGCACTAGCGCCGCCCACAACACGCCGGGCGAATTCTTCCAGCGCGGGTCAGGCTCCCCGCCATCAATTCTCTGAAACTTCGCCCCCGCCACCTGCTGATTCCACATGAAGTCGCGGTTGGTGGCAATGAGGCGGTCCACGTCCTCCCGCGTGAAAACCAGCCCGTGCTCGTAGGCGGCAACGATGCCTTCAACGTCTATGCCGTAATATCCTCCGTTGGGATGCACGCCCACCCAATGCTTGGGCGAGCCATCGGCCTTGTAATCCCACGGGCCGGCAGGGTCCCAGTAATTCCAGACGAAGTATTTCCCGTCCTGCCGGGTCCTCATGCGCGATTTCATGAGCTGGAACCACTTGGCGGCGCGCTCACGGTAAACCGGCTTCTTCGTCGCGTCATGCAGCGCGAGCATCCAGCAGGCGATGAAGTTCTCCTTGTTGGCGGGGTTGGAAAAGCCGGTGGTCTTTCTCTCCGCATATCCGGCCGACCATTTGCCCGTCTGCCGGTCGATCCCGTACGCGGGAACGACCCATAACCCGCCGTCCTTGACCTCGCGCCAGCAATCGCGGGAATCCCATTTCCGGAATATCTCCTCAGCCAGGTCCACATAGCTCTGGGCCTTTTCACGCCACTTGTCTGCTAGGGCCGGTGTCGTGCGGATTGTCTCCGCCATCAACAC
>Ga0181538_10003354_pt1 | contig 15675 bp, 9 predicted proteins | sample PEATcosm2014_Bin_40_FD_119773 | JGI IMG/M metagenome (GOLD analysis project Ga0181538, IMG submission 119773) | Peatland microbial communities from MTU Mesocosm Facility, Houghton, MI, USA - PEATcosm2014_Bin23_30_metaG | ecosystem: Environmental > Terrestrial > Soil > Wetlands > Peat | place...
CCGCGGCAAACGCACCATTCTCAACAAGGACCCGGCCACGGCGGTGGAAGAGGAGCATCTCATACCCATTGGCAAGCACGTCATTGTGTTCAAGGGCGACTACGTCAAGAAAGGCCAGCAACTGACCGAAGGGCCGGTGGACCCCCATGAAATCCTCGATATTTGCGGGCCGCAGGAATTGCAGGAACACCTCGTCAACGAAGTCCAGGAGGTCTATCGCCTCCAAGGCGTCACCATCAACGACAAGCATATCGAAATCATCGTCCGCCAGATGCTCCGCAAAGTGCGCGTCAACGAGCCGGGCGACAGCCAGTTCCTTTGGGGCGAACAGATTGACAAGATCGAATTCGAAAAGGAAAACGCCCGCGTCGAAAAAATGGGCGGCAAACCCGCCGAGGCCCAGCCCGTTCTCCTCGGCATCACCAAAGCCTCTCTCGAAACCGAGAGCTTCCTCAGCGCCGCCTCATTCCAGGACACCACCCGCGTTTTGACCGAGGCCGCCACCATGGGCAAAGTGGATTACCTCCGCGGCTTCAAGGAAAACGTCATCATGGGCCACATCATCCCCGCCGGCACCGGCTACACCCTCCATCGCCGCGTGGACCTCAAGCCCCTGGTCGAACCCATCCCCATCGAAGAACCCACCGAAATCCTGTCCCTGACCGAACCCCTGACCGGATAGAGAATCACCCTGCACCCTGTAGCGGCGCTCTATGAGCGCGGCTTTTTTTCGAGGCAACTCAACCCCGTGGCGGAAACAACGGCGAAGCCATTACGCCCCATTTGGCCAGCCGGAAGCGCAGCCCCGTGCCCAGGCAGCCAAAACCATACTTCACACTGCGCCGGAAATTGATCGAGGACGCCTCGTCAAAATACCGCGTCGGACAGCTAATCTCCGCAATCGTGAACCCCGCCCACAAGATCTGCGCCAGCATTTGATTGTCAAACACAAAATCATTCGAATTCGCCCCCAGCGGCAGCCGTTCCAGTATCTCCCGCGAAAACGCCCGGTAGCCCGTGTGGTATTCCGACAGCTTGGCCCCCAGCAGCACATTCTCCGCCGCCGTCAAGAACCGGTTCGCCACATACTTCCACAACGGCATCCCGCCGCCCAACGCGTGCCCGCCCAGAATCCGGCTGCCCAGCACGCACGGATAAAGCCCGCACGCAATCAGCGACGCCATCGCCGGAATCAGTTTCGGCGTGTACTGCGAATCCGGATGGACCATGATGACAATATCCGCCCCCGCCTCAAGCGCCAGACGGTAGCAGGTCTTTTGATTTCCACCGTAACCCAGGTTCCTGGGGTGCGAAAACAAGACCGCGTTGGGCAGGCCCTTCGCCACCGTCATCGTATTATCCCGGCTCGCGTCATCCACAACGATCACCCGGTCCACGACTCCCTGCGCCATCACCTCCTGGTAAGTTTGCACGAGCGTCTTGGCCGCATTGTAAGCGGGCATCACGACGACCACTTTTTTGTCTAAAACCATATTTTCCAAGGAAAGGCTGGAGCCGGTTGCCGGAATCGAACTTCGCTCCCGGTTCAATTGTGAGGAGAATATGGTTTTCCCTCTGAAAATCAAGAGCAACCCCGCTTTACCGGGATATTGAGTTCCTGGGTAGCACGGGCGACTCGCCCGTCCCGGTCGGCGACTCGCCGACCGGAACCAGGAGTGGCGGAGTGTCGTCGAGACGTAACGCTCTTGACCAAAGCCGCATTCGAACTTCCGCCGGGCGAGTGGCCCGGCGGGACGGGTCCCGATGGAATCGGGATGCTACCCATCTGGCATGAATCCCCGCTTAACCCGCCCTTGTTCTTCGCTTCTCAATTCCCCATTCCTCATTCCCCATTCCCCGCTCCGTCTCACAACCATCGGGCCAGGCGGCGCAGGACTTCGCGGTTGCAACGCAGCCAGAAAATGAGCGCCTCACCCAAACTGTGCCCCGTGAGCAGCGGCACGCCGATTAACAGCACCAGCGCGTTGCCGAGGAAAATCACGGCGGCGGAGAAAATATAGCCCTGACTGGTAATGTCGGTTTGGCGGGTTTGCAAAATGTGCCAGGTGAGGGTGAGGTGAAAAGCGTAGGCCGCGCCGAGCAGCAGATGAAACCACGGCACATAAGCCTGGCGCCATGCCCCGACCAGATAGAAGACCACAAAGACCAGCACGAGCAGCACCGCGTAAAGCGGGAAAAAATAAGGCGCCAGCACGACAACGAAATTGCTTTTCGTCCCCACGATATGGCCGCCTTCGGAGCCGACTTTGAATCTCTTGACCCTCCCGCGAAAAACCCAGGTCCAGACCGCGTGAGTCAATTCATGGCCGAAGACATAGACCCACATCGGCTTGGGCAGCAGCAGGAAAACAACAATCCAGCAAGCCGCCCCGGCGAGCATGGGGAGCCAGATGCGGTCGTCGCCGCCGGCCTGTCTCGCGACCAGCCAAACCGCCCTGGCGGTTGCGGCGCACACCGGCAGCAGCAAAATCCCGACGAACATTTTCACCCATTTCGGCACGTCCCCAGCATTGGCAATCCCATCCCCGGAAGCGAGGAAATTTTAGCCGGTTCAAATCTGTGACGCGGGGGTGCGCTTGAGGAAGATGCTGATGATGCGGGAGACGTTTGCTTTGGGAAACTGCGGGTCGTTGTTCAGCTTGTTCCAGACGGGGGAGTCGGTGAAGGCTTTCCAGTGTTTGGTGTGTTCGTCGCGGTTTTCGCCGGAAAGCATGTAGGTGAGGTTGGGCATTTGCGGACCGACGAGGGTCCGGGAGAAGAACACCGGGGAAAGCCCGACCTCGCGCATCAGGTCGGTCTCGCCACTGTTGAACATGCGGACCTTGTTGAGGCCCATGCTTTCGGTGGGGCTTTGATAGGTGCGCAGTTCGAAAATCCTGGGCGACTTTTGCACTGCCGACCCGGGCGGGATCAGTTGCGACGGAGGCGGGACCAGTTTTTTGAAGGTGTCGAAGGCCACGTTGAGGGAACTTTCGATGCGGTCATAAGGCAGGTTGGTTTTCGACAGGGCCATGAAATTGGCGGCGGCGGCCTGATAGGCGGCGTCGGCAGCCAGCCTTGCCGGGATGGCGGCAAATACTTGCAGCGAATCGCAGGGGATGAGGACATAAATTTTGTTGGTGGGGGAGTCTTGCAACTCGGTAAAAACGCCAATGGGCTGAATGCCCATGCGGTTGTAGGCGGGGACAGCGGCGTTTTGCCAGTAGTCGCTGACCAGCTTTTGTTGCTGTTCGGATTTGGTGGTATAGACGCGCAGTTCGTAATACTGCGGCTCGGCGGCGTCCGAATCAGCCGCGCGGGCTGGAATCCAGGAGGCCGCGCCGGCCAGCGCCGCAACGGTCAGGGTGGTTTGGAAGAAGGTTCGCGAGTTCATAACGAGTGTTTAGTGACAGTTATTTGTTCAGTTGACTATGCTAGTTATTCCATTTGAAGGCGGTGAGGACGCCGTCTTTGAAATCCAAGTCGGCGATGGATGCGTTGCCGTAGGTGTCATGGTGGAAGCTGACCCGCAGACTGGCAGTGGAGGCCGTCTCGCCGGGAGGCGCGGTACTGCGCCGGGTGACAACCCAGCCATTCTTGCCCGCATCGTCCGGCCCGGCCATGCCGGCGTCGGCGTAAAGCTGGGTGAGGCTGGTTTCTCCCACCTTGTAGTCATTGAGGCGGCCCACCACCCGGCCGGCGGGAGTGCGGTTGCCGCCCACCTGGCCGGCGCTCGCGGGACGGCGGTTGGCGCGGGCCGGCATTGTTGGAATGTCCATTTTGCCGCTGTAAAATTGGTCAAAAAGCGCGAAGGCATCCGGGTCATACTTCTTGAGGCCCTCCGTGCCCGGTTCCGGCCGGGTTCCGCGAAAGCCGAGGAAGCTGCCGTGCGAGTTAAAATACCACATGGTCAATTCGGCGAAGTACTCGCTCGGATTGGAGCCGGCGTAGGTGCCGAGCCAGAGGCCCTTGTTGGTGGAGACTTGGTATTGCGCGTCGAACTTGGCGCGGATTTCGCGGCCCATGCCGTAGCCTTCGATCTCGTGCGCGAATTCGTGCAGGCATATATCGCTGCCACGATAGCGGTCGTTGGGGAGGTTGAGAAGGTTCTCCTCGCCGCAAGAGGTGAGCAATCCGCCCATGCCGCGCGTGCGGCGGTCGCGGGTCGCGCCGTTGTAAGTCGGTTCGTAGAGGGGAACATGTTTGTCCTGCCGCCATTCGGGAAGATCGGTCGTGCCCTGGTCGCGTCCGATGATGTGCAATTCGCCGCCGGCCGCCGCGATGTTGCTGACCGCCATCGGGATGCGCGCCGTCTCCAGCGCGACATGGTCCCATGCCCGGTACATCGCCTCGTCCACGACGGCAGCCGGGGCCTGGATGAGAATGCCGCGGAAAGAAAGGAGCTTGGTGAAGAAGCCGTTCTCCGGCGGATCAATGGCCTGGATTTTTGGATAGGGCGGCGGCTGATTGGTTTCATCGGCGGCGCGCAGGTTGCGGGCAAGTCCGCCGGCCAGCATGAGGGCCAGCGCCAGCATGGCGGCCCGCGCGCCGCGGTTGCGGATGGCGGATGTCATTTTGATAAGGCGTTCAACTGCTGTGACTATAACAAGGCCGTCAAGCCCGGAAAGCCGAATATGGAGTTGACATAGGGCGAATGGGGAGCAGGATGGTTGGCGATGGCACGAAAGAAATCATTAGCCCTTCGGGGCCTGCTTTTTTTGGCGACTGTTTTGATTGTTGGGATCTTTCTCTTGCCTGTTATCCACCCTGTTAGCTCAAAGATAAGTCAATGTAATATGAATTTGATATATCTCCACGAAGCCGAGCAGAATTGGGCGAGCCGGAACGACAAACCAACAAATGCCATTCCTACTTGGGATGATCTTAAAGAAGATATCGAGCCTTATGCAGGCCGCCCCGGTTGGACGAATGGCAGACCTGTTTGTCCAAAAGGTGGAACCTACATATTAGTACCCGTTGGTGAAATGCCAATGTGCTCGATTGGTGGTCCTGGTCACGATTGGGGAAGGGTAAAATTAAAATGACCCCAATTTGCTAATTGACACGCCTCGTGGTGCAATCAACTGTTTTTGGCGGCGAGGCGCTGGAGGAGGCTGTTCAACTCCGGTATATGGGCCGGTTTGCTCAACATCGCGTCCACCTCCGGCGCGGAGTCGCCGTCGGCTTTTATCATCGCGCCCCAGCCTGTCAACATCAGAATCGGTGTCCGCGGCGATTCGGCCTTGATGGCGCGGGCGACATGATAGCCGTCCATGTCGGGCATGCCCAAATCGGTGATGACCACCTGGAAGGGATGGCCGCCGCTGAGGCTGGAACGGAACATCTCCAGTCCTTCCCGGCCGCCCGGGGCGACGCTGACCTGATGGTGTTCGTGCTCCAGACAATCCTGCAAAAGGGTGCGCACGTCCGGCTCATCGTCAATACAAAGGATGCGCATGGAGCGGGAGGGTTCCGGAGCGGCGGGTTGCGGTCGCGGGGACGGGGCCGGTTGCTCGACAATGGGGAAGCTCAGGCGCACACAGGTGCCCTTGCCCGGCGCGCTTTCAATTTCAATGCCGCCTTTGTGGCGCTGCACCATTCCATAAACCATGGCCAGTCCCAGGCCGGTCCCGCCGCGTTGGGCCTTGGTGGAGAAGAACGGTTCCAGACAACGCTGGCGCACCGTTTCATCCATGCCCACTCCGTTGTCCCGCACTTCCACCAAGAGTTCCCGACCGGCCGGCGCGCCGCTTTCCGACGCCGGACGGGCAATGGAACGGGTGGCGAGAGTGATGGTGCCGCCATGCGGAAGGGCGTCCACGGCGTTGAAGAGGATGTTGGTCAGGGCTTCGCGCAGTTCGGCGGCGTTGCAAAGGAGGAGGGGCGCTTGCGGCTCGAATTGACATTCGATCTCAATGGAGAAGCCCTGGCGCTGCACCAGATCGCGCCAGCGCGGGCGGGTGAGTTCGATCACCTCGTCAATGGCCTGGCTGACATCCACGCTCGCCAATTCACCGGGGTCCTGGTCGCGCCGATAGAACTCGCGCATGTGGGCGGCAATCTCGGTCACGTTCCGGGCGGCCCGGCTGATTGCCTGCAATTGTTGTTCCTGTTCCTCCGCTAAATCCGGCAGGGTGACCAGCAGCAATTCCGAGTAGGCGGTCACGGGGCACATGGCGTTGTTAATGTCGTGGACGATGCCGCTGGCCATCTGGCCCAGGGCGCGCAGGCGCTCCTGCTGGACGACGGCCTGCTGCGTGCGCCGCAATTCGTCGTAGGCCTTTTGCGTCCCTTCCGTCAGGCGCACCCGGTCGTAAAGGCTCTGGCATTCCTCCTCGGCGGTGAGGACCTTGACCTGCAAGGCTTCCTTCTCCCGGCGGACGGCGTCAATTTCCGCCCGAACTTGTTCGGCGTTATGGCGGACCTCCTCCAGAACCAGCACGATCATGCTCACCGCGATGAAGAGTTGCAGGACCGCGGCGACGAAGAACCCGGCCGCGTAGAGGTTCTCATATTTCTCCGTCAAGGGATAGGTGGCCAGATAAACGCCCCAGAGCAGGAAGCCCAGGGACAACAGGCCCGCTCCAACAAAGGCCATTCGCTTGCGCAGCCGCAGGAAGCAAACGCCGGCAAACAGGCTGCTGGAGCCGAGCAGGATGAAGATCGGCAACTGGAATTCCAGCGGATTCCTGCTCAACTGGGCGCTGACGATGGTCCAGACCGCCAGGAACACCATGAACGCCCCCAGGGAAGTCTGCCGCACCGGCAGGCCCAGGAAACGCAGGCTGCCCCACAACAGGAAGACCGCCGAAACGGAAACGCAGCATTGCCGGGTCATGGACACCAGGCTCCCCATCGGCGCGTTCCCCATCCGCAGGCCCAACGTCAGCCAGAGGGCATAAAACAGCCACGCAGCCGTCCAGATGGTGAAGTACTCCCGCCGAGTGTAGCGGTTCAGGTAGAAGAAAAGCCCCACCAGAACCCACACGCTCAACAAGGAAACCATCAAGGCCGCCCGCAGGTATTCCGGCGAGAATGCCAGCCCCATGTCCTCGAGTTTCATCGTTATCTTTACTCATCGGCAGAATCCCGCTGGGAATGAAGGGGGATTTCAAGGAACATCGTAGCGGCTTTCGGAAGAAAGCCGCTGAAATTCCAATGTGGTTGAGAACCAGCGCCAGTGCCACGAAAAGATGGCGGCGGATTGCCATCCGCCGCTACGACTTTGTTGCATCCTCACGGCATCTTCGGGAGCGAGCCGATGACCAGGGCGTCCGCGTTGGGAAAGATGCTCATTCCGCCGCTGAACGTCCGGCTCTTGACGACCGGGTTCCACCCGTCCACCGCCACCGCGGGAATGTCCCCTCCCAGGTCCTTCAAGGCGGCTTCGACCTTGATGGTTCTGCTCTCGCCGGGGAGGAGAGAAATATAGTTGTCATCGTAAAAGACGGGCAGCACGCGCTCGTTGGAAGTTTGTTTGCGCAGTTGGATGTGAGTCATCAGCGCCACGACTTTGGAAGTGTTTGTGAGCGTGACATCGAGGAGGCATTTACCGTTGGCATCGTGGCGAACGATGTTGCCTTCGATGTCCGCCGGCGGGAGGCCGGCCAGTGCTGTCAAGTCGTTGGCGTTGTTGCCGCGCCAGTAAAAGTTGTCCGAAATCAACTTGCCCTGCGCGTCCAACAATTCCGTCTTGACGAAATGCACGGCGGAGAGGCCGTGCGGAAACGCGATGGGGCCGAGATTGGCCACGCTGCACGGTTTGGCGGACACCGGGGGGGTCGTTTCGGAGCCGATGGAGCTGTCCATGTTGATAACGCGGACGCGGGCCTTCAAGCCGTCGAGAGTTTTTGCTGTATGATTGACAACCATCAGGTGGAAATTGGATTGGTTCATCATGATGTGGACCGGTTCGCAGGCTTTCCGGGTGGCGAAGAAGGAGGCGAACGGTTCAAGGTCGTAGCTGTAAAGCTGCCAGGTGGTGCTCGGCTGGGCGGGGTTGCTCATCCAGGTCAGGACCGCCGTGCTGCCGGTGAACAATTGGGCTTCGCGTCCTTCATACATGGCGCGGTAGGCCTCGTAATCGGCCATTTGCGCCTCATGGACGAATTTGGCGAGGGTGAAGTTCGTCCCGGAAATGTTGCCATAGCGCGCGCCAATAGTATTGACGTAAGTGTTGCCGTTGTCGGCGCCACGGGCAAGGTCGTGCTCGGCCCAATCGTCGTTGGGAAAGTTCTCCGCGTCCTTCTGCGGCATCCAGGCCAAAATGCTCTCGCGGGTGGGAATGGAGGCGCTGCCCAGCTCCGTCTTGAACACCTCCGCGAGGCGTCCGGTGGTTGGATAATTGTAGTAGTCCAAAGGCGGGCGCCAGTAATAAGGCCCGTTGGAATGCACGCCCGGGCCGTCGTCGGAATTGGCGTGGTACATCCGCGCCGGCTCCAGTTCCTTCATTATATTGACAATGCCCGCCGCCAGCGCGGGCGGGGCCGGGTCGCTCTCGTTGCGACCGCACCAGACGGCGATGCTGGGATGGTTGCGGTAGCGGAGGACTTTTTCGCGGACGTTGGCCAGGTAGAGGGGCACGTCGGTCGCCGACGGGCCGTCGCCTCTGTTGGCCTCGAAGAATTCGTCCCAGATCATCAGCCCGTAACGGTCGCACAGATCGTAAAAATCATCGCTGGTGCTTTGGCCGACCCAGTTGCGGATCATCACGTAGTTGGCCTCCTTCTGGAAACGGATTTGGGCTTCCAGCCGCTCGCGCGGGCTGCGTTTCATCGCCTCGTCCATTCCCCAGCAGCCGCCTTTGCAGAAGACGCGCACGCCGTTGACGGAGAGGGTGAGGAACTGCGAGTCGGGCACATCGTATTGAATTTTGCGAATGCCGAAATTGAATTCCATCGCGTCGGAAATCCCGCCGGCGGCGGCATCAAAAGTCAGTCGCATCGTGTATAAATTGGGGTCGCCAAAGCCGTTGGGCCACCACAGGCGCGGGTTGAGGACATGCAATCGCGGCGTGGTCTGGGGCGTCATTTTGATCAGCTTGGATTCCCCGGGTGCGAGCGAGACGGGCGCCTGGAAACTGGCGTCACCGAAGGCGCCGCGCAACAGGCCGGATTGCGGAGCGTCGGTCACATTCCTCACGGTGACTTCGAAATTCAAATCCGCCGAGTCGGTTCGCGGCAGGGGCAAATCGGAGGAAACCAGCGGGTTCTCGATGACGACCGGGCCGCTGGAGGTCAGCGTTACCTTTTGCCATATCCCCATGTTCCGGTCGCGAATGGCCGGAATCCAATCCCAGCCCACCGAGCAGACAAAAGTCGGCCCGTCCTGCGTCAAATCGCCGCCATTGGGGCCGAGGCCCAATTGCACGGTTTGTTCCTGCGGGTTGCCCGGATGCGGCGGAGGCAGGATGCGCACGGCCACCGCGGCCGTTTCGCCAGGCTTGACAAAGGGCGTGACGTCGAATTGGCCGCGCGCGAAGGCGCCTTTGATGTCGCCCGCCTTTTGGCCGTTGACGAACACCTCGGCCATGTAGTTGATGCCGTAGAAATTCAGCCAGGTCCGCTTGCCGGCGTTGGCGGCCGGGACGGTAAATTGGAGGCGGTACCAATAGGAAGCGCGGCAAAGGGATTCGGGAATTTTTTCGGGCCGGTTGTTCTCGCCCCAGAGCGGTTCGGGATAGACTTTATTATTGACCAAGGTGGTCAGGACCGTTCCCGGCACTGTGGCGGGATACCAGTTGTCGGGCGCGTAGCCGGGTTGGGAGACGGCTTCGCCGTTGGTAGCGGCGACCTTGGTTGTATCCTGCATCAGCCAGCCGGAAGTCAGGGTCACTTCGTCCAGGCTCGCGGCTTGGGCGGGCGAAGCGATGCCCCCGGCCAGAAGTCCGGCGGCCAAAGGCGCGGCCAAAAAGGCCAGGACGCTTCGCCAGGGTGAGGATTCTTTAACACGGGTGGGATACGGTCGGATTATACGATTCGAGTTCATAGACAGGGCTTCTTAGACCAGTTCCAGTCAGCTTTTGCACTGTAGCGGCGGTGTGTGACCGCCGCCAATTCTCCTGGAAACAGCGCAATTTCGAACTGCAACTGGTATTATGTGGTTGTGACATTGGCCATTGGGAATGAGGTTAATTTGCCGTCCCGCTTTTGCAACGCAAAACAGGAACGGTGGAGGAGCGGAGGGCCGGAACAAGAATGGAGTAATGGGGTGGTGGAGTGATGGAGTGGTGGGAAAACCCAATACTCCAGCACTCCATCACTCCGTTGGATTCTTCTCTGTTGAGCCATAAAAGAACTATTTTTTAGCCTTAATTAACCTTAATTAACCTTAATTAACCTTAATTAACCTTAATTGACCTTAATTGACCTTCATTTTGGGCTTCATTGGGCGTCGTTTCCTGTCCTTCTCGTCCCTCGCAAGGCGGCAGGGCGCGTGGAAGGCGAATAGTGCGGCGCTCTGCCGAGCGCCGCTACGTTTCCAACGCAGGCTTCCGGGTAACCACCCATATATTGCGGGTTCCGTGGCGCAATGAGCCACATATTGTGGTCGGCGTCTCCTGTGGAGCCACCCGTCTCTCCTCGTCCTCCTTGCGGAGGCGGGCCAGGTGGAGTGGGGCCTGGCTGAACTTGACCATCCACCCATCAACGCATCACTCCAACACTCCATTGCGTTCTTCAGGGAAACGGGGTTCGTCGCGCGAATGCCATTTCGAGACATAAAATAACACGATTAGGCTTGATTAGGCTTGATTTGAGGGGAGGACTTTCGGCGGGGGCGCCGAAAGGGACATCCCGATCCGGCTTCGGGACGTGTGCTCCCAATCCGCAATCCGCAATCCGCAAAAGTGCCAGGCGGGATGCCTGCCACGGCGGGTCCTGATGTGATCGGGACGCTCCCCAATCCGCAATCCGCAATCGGACCTTATGTTCCTTGTCATACGGTGGTAAAATTAACAGTTAATGGCTAATTGTCAACGGAAAAATGACATTGTTTGCAGACCATTGAGCCTTTGAAGCTTGAGTATGGTGGTTGGGACTAAGCAAAACCAAAATCCCCGGCTCCAGCTTGCGGCTGTTGCCTTTGGGATTGGCATCGGGGCCGCGCTTCGTTCAGCGCGGCATCATTTTGTATTTCGCGCCCGGTTTCAAACGGTGCAGGATGGCTTGGGTGGTGAAGAACTCAAGCCACAATCGCTCGCGGTTGGCGGCGGCCCATTCGTTTGGCTCGGTGCCATAAACCAGGTCAATCTCCCGGATGCTCCTCTCCGTCTCCTCCATGAACCTGCGCAAACGCTGCTCCGCATCCGGCATGTCGCGCATGGCGGCCACGGACCGCTCCACAAACCCCGCGTCCACAAGGCCGGGCCGCGCCCAATCCCGTTTGGGTTCGCAGGGCGGCGGACGGAAGAAATCCAGTTGCGCGGTGTCTCTCATTTTTTCCAGTCGAATGTGTGCGCCTTCACGCGCAGATAATTGGCGTCCAGTTCCGGCTGAAGGAGAATTAGTGCCGCGATGCGACAGGCCATCTGGGTGACTTCGCGGGCTTCCGCGATGGAGAGAGGGCGGCCCAGCAAGTCAACTTCGCGGTAGCTCAACCATTTCTTGATGACTTGATAACCGCCGATGGTGTAGTCCCAGACTTTTTCCGGCACGTTTTGCCAGCAGAGGGAGTTGTTCAGATAAACGTCGTGCGTGGAGGAACCGAGCAATGGGGCGGCAGCGGATGGCGGAACGGGGGCAACGGCGCCGCCGGAAGCTCGCGGCGGCCTTCCGGCCGCCGCTACGAATGCGAGTTCTTCGGCCGTGCAGGCGCGGGTTTGGAGTTTGCCTTTGCCGGGCATGGTCACGCCGTTCTGCCCCGCGTGGCCCCAGCCGGCGGTCATGGAAAGATCCAGTGCGCCGCCCGCCACTTGTTTGACGATGGCGATCTTCACCAGTTCCGGGCGGGGTTTTCCCGAAGTCACGCCGTCCACGGGAGTTTCGGTGTCCAGCAGCGCGGCGATTTTTTTGCCCAAGTCTGCTGACGCGAGCAGAGCAGCCCCGGACTCGGGCAGCGGAATGCGCGGCCAATCCTGCCGGATGCCGTCGGCATTTTCGGCGAGATACGCGGGCGAATAACCGATGGCAAGCGCATGCATCCAAATCAGGGCCGCCGTATCCGCGTCGGCGTCAGGATTCTGGATGCCCAGCCTGGCGAGATAGGCGCGGGCGGCGGGCGAAAGGTTGGCGGTCGTTCTTTCCCGGCCAGCTTTGTAGGCGGGCGCGGCTTCGTGGAGGACGCTGCCGAATTCGCCGTTGCCGTCGTCCTTTTTTTGTTTCTCGCCCGGCGATTGACGGAGGCGCAAAGGAAATGCGACTGCGTGGCCGCGCATACAGTCGCGCGCCAAGAGGTTTCTGGTGAACATGAACGGCGTTCCTTCCGGTTCAGCGACCCCGGCGGAGCGGCTCAATAAGAACGAATTTCCCGCCCAACTATGCTTCCAGAGTTCAGGCCGCGAACGCTTCCAGACATTTGGAACAGGTGTGTAGTAGCACCAGCGGGTGTCATAAGGACGGAAAAGATAGCGGCGAAGATTTTGAGGCGTGAATTCATCTTCCTGCTGTGCCTTCTTTCTGACTTTTTCCGGCACGAAAGCCGCGCTCTTGCGGGAAAGTCCGGTTTGCAATGACGCAAACTGAGTCCACTCAACCCGATTATCGAAGTACGTCTCCATGCGCGATGCGAGTCGGTCCTTATCCATTTCAATCAGACTATTGGCCCGATCTTCATCCATTCCCTGCAAGGGGACGTTTCCACAAAGACCGGGGAGCTTCGGCCAGGACAAATAATTTCGGGCCACATTCTGCGGGGAAAAGGAGAAGCGGTTGTTTTGTTTGGGCGCCACTTTTTCATATTGCCGGCCAAATTTCTTCACTTTCAAACTTGCGAGAATATCCGCGCGTTTGGAAGCGCCCCAGAACTGCCGGAAGAAAACTCGCGGCTTCTCGCTTCGCGCAGGGCGGCGGACCATCAGGCAAACCGCAGTTCCGACGCGGATGCCTTCGCGGTTGGATTCGGTTGAAAAAACCGACGGATCGGGTTTGCCGTCCGGAGTCAGCTTGCCGGTTTCGCGGCTGTCGCCGTTTAAACAGTCAAACCAAAGCGAGTCGAAATCTCTCAAGAACCGCTGCCGCATGACCACAAAGGATGGGTCGCCCAAGTAGGAAAAGTTGGAGAGGAAACAGACGATGCCCTTGCCGGTTCTCTCGACAATCCGCCGTTGCGCCACCCGGAAGAAGCGAACGTACAGGTCGTCGAGGTTGAACTTCTTGATGCCCCATTCCCCGGCCAGTCCTTCTTTGTAAGGCTCAACCAACCCCTGCTCTTCCTCAGGGCTTGTTCCCGCGTAGGCGTTGTAAGGTGGATTGCCGAGGATGACGAGAATCGGCTTCACTTGTTTCACCCTCCCTGAGGCTATGTTCTCCTCTTGCATTTCCGGGAACTGTGCCAGCTTGGGATTCTGACCCGCAAAATCCCATCCGGTCAGCGAATTGGTCAGAAAGATGCCGGCGCGTTCCCCTTTGGCATTGTCCAGCGGCACACCCAGATTTTGCAGGAGCAAGTTCATTTGCAGATGGGCGACAACGAATGGCGCGGGCATGATTTCAAAACCGAAGACACGATGCTGCGCGGCTTCCTTGATGCTGAGGTCTGAGAGAACACTTTCGCCCTTTTCTTCCCGGAGCGTTTTCTCAATTCGCCGCAAGACTTCGACCAGATACTTGCCGGTGCCGCAGCAGGGATCGAGCACGAGCACGCGCGGGTCGGCCAGGCCGGCGGGGATGTCCAGTTCCTCGCGCAACACGGCGTCCACGCGGGAGACCTGGTATTGGACAATTTCCGGCGGCGTGTACCAGACGCCCAGTTGCCGGCGCAGATCGGGATCGAACGCTTCCAGAAAAGGCTCGTAAAAATACTGGACGGCGTGGTCTTCGACAAACCGTTCAAAGAAGGCGGCGTGGTCCACGCGGTTGAGCGCGGCGGCCGTCCAATCGAGAACTTCCACAAGATCGAGCGGGCCGAGTTTGGCCGGCGTGGCGACCTGATCGAACAAGGCGCTGATCATCGGCACATGGAGCGTCCAGGCGGCGGATTTCCAGTCGAAATCATTCTTGCGTTGCGGCTTTTCCTTGCGCCAGAGGACCCAGGCGGAAAAGACGCCGTAAAACAAGGTCTGAACCAGGGTGGAGCGGAAGAAGTGCTCGCCCCGCCCCGGCTCGAATTTCATCCCCAGCGCCTCTTCCAACGCGCCGCGCACGGCGGCCAGCGCCGGCAAATCGCCCGCGCCCTCAACTCGCGCGCGGGCGTCGCGGGCGTAAGAGGCGAGGAAGAAGGCGACGTCCCTGGGATTTTTCAACGGCGCGGCGTGAACGAGAACGCGCTTGAGATATTCGGCAAAGCGTTCGCCCAGTTCGCGGGCGGTCTTGCGCGGCTGCGCGGCGGCCTGCCAGAAGGTCTTTTCGTCCGGCGCAAGTTGAAAAGCTTCCAGGCGGACGGGGTTGCCGTTGTCGCCGCGTTTTAGCAGCAGGAAGCTGCGGTAGTTGGTTACCAGCACCAGCCCGTAGAGTTTCACGTAGCCGCGGACCTGCTCGCTGTCCGCAAGGGCGTCAATCCCGGCCTCGGTGGGTTTGACTTCAATGACGCCGCGCGCGGGAAGGGGGATTCCGCGAAGCGGCGCCTCCGGGTCGGTGTTCTCGAGTTGGTCGGCGGTGAACAGTCCCCCGTCCGGCAGGCCCGCGCCGCTGTTCTTCATCTGGAGGATGCACAGGATGTTCGGTTTGAGCGTGTGGCCGAGGGCATTGAGGAGATTGGCCAGCGGGCCGTAGCCGGAAGTCTCTCCGGTCGCCGCGCCGGAGGAACGAATGGCCCACAATTCGCCGAGGTAGGTTTCGAGCACGCTGGTCATCACTGCCCGGATGATTGTGAATTTTAGCCCGCGTGTCCAAGAAAAAAGCGCCGGGAGGATTGCATTCGACTTTTTTGGGGGGGCTTAATCAACAACCCGAATTTTTCAAACGAACTTGGTGTCCTGTGCGGCCAAGCGCCGTAGGCGCGAGATATTTGTAGAACCCCAGGAACCAACCCCAAAAGCCCCGTAGGGGCGACTCGTTGGAAGAACGAAGATGCCGCTCCTGGCGGAGCTTGAGAATTGTCTTCGCTTTTGCTTCTACAGAGATGTCTCGCCTACGGCGCTGCCCGTGGCGCGCCAGCGCCGCTTTTTTGTTCCCAGGCCTCCTTGACTTCTTCCCGGAAAAGGCTAATATGAAACGTCGTTGAAACAGAAGTGCGGATCCCGCGGAAGCATGAGATTTCCATGAAACACGCCAAAGCTATTTGGGCCTGGATGACGCTGGCATGGCTGCTGTTCGCAACCGTCGCCGCGCAAGGGCAGGGCACGCCGTTTTCCTTCTACTTGGATGAACCGTGCAAGACCAGCGCCGGTGTTTTCGCGCCCGATGGCACTCTGATTCGCACTCTTTGGAGCAAGGCGCGCTACTATGCGCCGGGAACCTATTCCGCGGTTTGGGACGGATTGGATGACAACGGCAACGCGGCGCCCGCGGGCATCTACCAGATCAGGCTGCTCCAGCATAACACCGAATATGTCTGGGATGGCGCCATTGGAAACACTTC
>Ga0181538_10003355_pt1 | contig 15675 bp, 18 predicted proteins | sample PEATcosm2014_Bin_40_FD_119773 | JGI IMG/M metagenome (GOLD analysis project Ga0181538, IMG submission 119773) | Peatland microbial communities from MTU Mesocosm Facility, Houghton, MI, USA - PEATcosm2014_Bin23_30_metaG | ecosystem: Environmental > Terrestrial > Soil > Wetlands > Peat | place...
ACCAGGGTCTGCAGATAACGCAACTGAATCGCCGCTGGCTGCTGCTGGATGACCGCGGCGGCCATGGCCAGTTTCTCCGCGGCCAGGTATTCACCCTCCGCATGGATGACTTTGGCGCGACGCTCGCGTTCGGCTTCGGCTTGGCGGGCGATGGCGCGGATCATCTGCTCCGCCAATTCCACCTGCTTCACCTCCACGAGGGTGACCTTCATGCCCCATGATGCCGTGTGCTGATCCAGAATAGACTGCAGGCGCACGTTTAACTTGCCCCTCTGGCTCAGCAGTTCATCGAGCTCCGCTTCACCCAAAACGCTGCGCAGCGTGGTCTGGGCCAGTTGCGAAGTCGCGTACAGGAAATTGGAGACCTCGAGCACAGCCAGGCGGGGATCGACGACGCGGAAGAAGATGACTGCGTTCACCTTCACGGTGACGTTGTCGCGCGTGACTACGTCCTGCGCGGGCACTTCCAGCGTGTCGATGCGCAAGGAAACGCGAACCATGCGGTCGATCGGCGCAAACACGAGAATGATGCCGGGCCCTTTAGGCTGCGCCAGTAGGCGTCCCAGCCGGAAAATTACGCCGCGCTCGTACTCGCGCAGGATTTTGATGGAACTCAGCAGGTACAGCACAACCAGGATAATCGCAATCGTCGATACATCGAACATGTTCAGCCTCCACTCTGGTCCGCCACCGGCTCTACGGAAAGCGTCAGTTGCCGGATCGCGGTTACACGCACCTGCGCGCCCGCGGGCACGTTTTGGAGCGCCACCGCGTTCCAATATTCTCCATGCACGAATACCTTGCCGGACGGCGCCAGGTCGGTCACGGCGGAGCCGGTCTCGCCAATCATTCCTTGCGTGCCGGTCACCACCTTGTTGCGCCGCGCGCGCACGGCGAGCGACACCAGCGCCGCCGTGATGAGGGCAAATGGCAGCGCCAGCCCGATGGCTGTGCTCCAGTGGATGCGCAGTTCCGGCAACGGGCTATCGATCAGCATCACCGCGCCCAGCACCATCGAAACCGTGCCGCCCACCGCCAGCACGCCATGCGCCGCGAACTTGGCTTCCAGGGCAAACAGGGTGAACGATACCAGCAGCAGCGCCGCGCCCAGCCAATTGATGGGCAGCACCGAAATCGCCGAAAGCCCGAGCAGCACCAGGATGGCTCCCACCACGCCGGGCGCGATCAGCCCTGGCGAGGAGAACTCCACGTAAATCGCCAGCGCTCCGATCACCAGCAGAACCAGCGCGATGTTGGGGTCGGCGATGGCGGAGACGATGCGCTGCCGCCAGGTCTTCTGGTAAACCTCGACCGCGGCGCCCCGCAAATCGAGCGTCTGCGTGTGCCCGTCGAACCGCGTCACGGTGCGGCCATCGAGCGCCGCCAGCAGGGCCGGCGTATCCGCGGCCACGAGGTCGATTAAGTGATTATCGAGCGCCTCTTTCTCGGTGAACGATTTGCTCTGACGCACAGCGGTTTCCGCCAGCGCGCTGTTGCGCCCCCTCTTGGTGGTGATGCTGCGCATCTCCGCGGCGGCGTCGTTCTCCACTTTTTCTTTCATCAGCGCATCCATTTCGCCGGTCATCAGCACCGGATGCGCCGCGCCGGTGTTGGTGCCCGGCGCCATAGCCGCCACATCGCCCGACTCGAGAATGAAGAAGCCCGCCGATGCCGCCCGTCCGCCGCTGGGCGCCACATAGGTCGCCACCGGAACCGGCGAAGAGACGATCTCTTGGATGGTCTCGCGCATGGCATCCATCAATCCGCCCGGCGTATTCAGGCGGACGATCAGTAGCGCGGCGTTTTCCTGCCGAGCCTGCGCAATGGCGCCGGCAATGATTTCCGCCGTGATCGGATGCACCACCCCATCCACATCCGCAATCACCACCTTGGGCGCCGTTGCCCACGCCTGTGCGCCGAGCCCGGCTGAAACCGCGAGAATGATGCCTATGCGCAATCCTTTATCACTATACCTCCTGCGCTCCTTCGTTGCGCAGGCGCACGTCTGTTCGACAGTGAATCAACGACTTACGGCCCCGAGCGTGAGTTAGTGCACCATCGTGATTGAAATAATAGAAACTTCTGATACCAGTCCACGGGCGGATTGGGCTAAAATGGAAATTGGTAGCATTAACTCCTGGAAAAATAAAAATGCCTATAAAGCGTACCAAAGAAAACGATATCGCTATCCCCGCTGCGTCTGCCCCTGTGCGCCGCAAATCCGCCGTTTCACCTCATGCTAAACATGGCCTGAAGAGGTCCGCTGCCGCGACGGAAACCGAAACCGCCGTGGAAGTGGTCACGATGGAAGCTACCTACGCGCCGGCCGAGAGCGAAATTGCGGCTCTGGCTTACACTTACTGGGCTGAACGTGGCTGCCAGGGTGGTTCGCCTGAGGAAGATTGGTTACGCGCCGAGCAGGAACTGCGCGCCAAGGCCTTGGCTTAACGCCGGCGCTCTCATCGGCGGATTACGGCGAGACGGGCAAGTGCCCGCACAAACCCGGGACTCCTTGCGAAAATTCGTACCGGTGCTTTGTTACGCCCCGGTTACTTGTACTTTCGCAACACCGCCAGCAGGCGGCCTTGAATTTGCACCTCTCGTGCCGGCACCAGGATTGGTTTCAGCGTCGAGTTCGCCGGCTGCAGGCGGATGATGCCGCCGGGCTCGCGATAGAACCGCTTCAGCGTGGTTTCGCTCCCACCCAGCAGCGCCACCACGGTGTCGCCGTCGCGCGCTTCCCGGATCCGCTCCAGCAGGATTAGATCGCCATCGCAGATGTGGTCCTCGATCATGGAATCGCCGCGGACCTCCAGGGCATAGGTGTCGCCGTTGCCGGCGAAGTCGGCGAAGTGCAACTCTTCCCTTTGTTCCATGGCTTCCACCGGTGCGCCCGCCGCGATGCGTCCCAGCAGCGGCACGCCGGGCCGCGTGCGTTGCCGCTCCTGCATGAACCTCGGCGTCAACTCCAAGGATCGGCTTTGGTTGAAGCCACGCTTCAGGTAACCCTTATGTTCGAGCGCGGTGATGTGCTTGTGCACGGTTGCCAGCGAAGCCAATTGCAAACCGTGCGCGATTTCCTCGTAGCTGGGGCAATATCCCTGCTCATCCCTGAAATCGGCAATCAGATCGAGCAACTGTCGTTGCCGTTTGGTCAGCGCCATAGGCGAATCTCATTTCTATTATGGGCGAAGAAAAAGGGAAAAGTCAAGGAAAAGAAAACCGTTGCACACCATCCCGCGACTTTTGGGTTCGCGTTTGAGAACTTTGCGTAAAGGTTTCCGCCAGACACGCCGATAGTGGTAAGTGAGTCTGTGCTTATGCTCTCCATACGCAACAACATCACCGAACTGGAGCGGCTGGCCGCGGAGCGCGACATTGCCGTCGATTGCTACCGCGACGCCCTCCACAACGTGGCAAACTACGCAGTGGAACTGGACGAACAGGTCACTTCTCAGCATCGCCGTTACGTAACAGCCCTTGCGGACAGCCTGTCGTCCACCTCCGAGTCCCTGCGCGAAGCCGGCGCCACGTTGCGGGCGTTGCTGCGCGACTACCGGGCCAAAGCGGCTGAGTATCTGAATAGCATTCGCGAGCAACTGGCGTCCACCGCCCACGCCCTCGAGGAGGTAATGGAATCGCTGGCGCAGACCGATGGCGATTGCGAAACCCGAATGCGCACCGCTCTCGGCGGTTTACGGGAAGTTGCGCAGCACCCGGCGGCTGCGCCCGTTCGCGATCTGCTGCTGTCGGCGACGAATGCGGTCGCGCAGGGCGTGGAGGAGATGCGGAAACAGCACCAGGCCCACGTGGCGCAATTCATGACGGAAATTCGCATGTTGCACAACCGGATCGGCCAACTGGAATCGGCCGCCTCCATCGACTGCGTTACGCAATTGCTGACCCGCGCGGAAATCGAGAGACACATCCGGAGCCTGGAACCGGGCAACGTCAGCCTGCTGCTGATGGCCACCTCCGGTCTCCGGCTGTCCGAGGTGCGCTTTAACGGTGACGTGGCGGCGGAACTGGCGGGCGCGTTTACCAAGCGGCTCCGCAACGTCCTTCCCCCGAACACGGTGATCGGACGGTGGAGCACCGAGGAATTCGTGGCCATTTTGAGCGCGCCTGTGGCGGATGCGATCAAAGTTGCCAAGGTCGTTGGCGAACAACTCTCCGGCACGTATTCCTGTTTGCAGGACGGAAAGGTCGTCCGCCCCGACCTGCAGGTTCGCGTGATGGTGGTTGATCGCGCGGAAGGGAGCCCGGAACGGCTGCTCGGACGCGTTCGCGAGTTCATGACTCAGACCCTGGCGATGACGGCTTAGCTTGGCATGGCCCGGCTGGGCCCGTAGTGAAAGTCGAGACACACTCGCGCGAGAGCGGGGTTCCGCCAGGTCGGCATTCGGCGTTTTTCCGGAGCCTCGCAGTTTGTCGAAAACCATTCCGAACAACCGCTTGCTGAATGCGCGCGGCTCGGTCAAGGTCGCCGAATCACCGGGTGCTTTTCGGAGCCGCGGCCGTGAGGAAGTGGTCGCAGGCGCTTACGGCGAACTCCTACAGCAGCCGGAAATTCACTTCGATCGTGGCGGCCACGGTGACGGCAACGCCGTCTCTCATGCCGGGCTGAAACTGCCACTGGCTGACGGCGTCGACGGCATTTTCGTCGAGGCCAAGCCCCAGGCCGCGAACAATCCGAATGTTGTGCGGCACGCCATCTGTTCCGATTTCGACAGACAGCACGACCGTTCCTTGGTACTTCGCGACCCGCGCATCTTCGGTGTATAGGGGTTCTGTCTTGGAGAGCAAGATGGGCGCGGTAGTGCCACTCCCCACCTTGTACGCACCCGAGACTGATGCTCCCGCCTTGGATTCGCCCAGGACCCGCGCGGCCAACCACCCGTGGATCGAAGCCGCTTTCTCCTGCGCGGTTTCGCTTTCACCGTCACGCCCCTGCAGTTTCAAGAACATCGCGTACATCCCCAGCGTGGTCGCGGCATCGGCCGATGCCGGATCCTCGGCGGCGATTGCCTGCTCAAAGGCCGCCTCGGCTTGTGCGGCACCGCCGTCTTGGCGAGCGTATGTTAGCGCCATCCAAGTCAGGGGCATGCCACTGTGCTCCGGGTCGGCCGCCTGTGCCCTCTGGAAGTAGTCAAGCGCTTGCGAATAGTCCTTCTTGTCCACCTGCATCACGCCCAGCGACGTGAGAGGGCGAGCGGCTTCAGGCTTGCCATCGGCTGCCGCAACGGCCTGTTGATAGAAACCAGCGGCTTCGGTGTCCTGTTTCCGCACACGCGCGAGGTTGCCCAGCTTCATCAATCCCTCGCTATATTCCGCGCTTTGCCGTCCGGCGCTCCTTTCACGAAGCTGAAGGGCCGCTTCGAGCACCTTCCGCGCGCTGTCGTACTGCTTTTGTCTGACGAATTGCCTGGCCGCTTGGTCGAGTGCCGTGTAGTCCGTGGCGGCTCGGATGGTGGCGTCCACATCCTGCGGCGAAGCCAGTTGCGGCGCGGGTTGATCCTGCGCCCGCATGGCCGCAAACGGTGCCACCATCACGATCGCCAGCAACGCTGTGGCGAGCGCGGAAACGCGCGCCACGGAATTGCGCGGGACACGCGGATCGAGGATGGCCAGCAGGCGCCCTTCGAGTTGTGAGCGCCGCGCCATGGCCAAAGCCGCCCAGGCTACGGGCGGTTTCGATTGCAGGATGCGCGCCACTTCCAGCAGGTGGCCGGCATAGGCGGACGCGCGCTCCCCGGCCAGCAGAACCAGATCGTCGGCGGCGCGCTCGCGCTCTTTGAGAGACTCGCGCCAGGCAAGCCAGGCGAGCGGGTTCCACCAGTGCAGCGCCAGCGCCAGGCTCGCCAGGATGTGTGCGCCCGCATCGCCGCGTCGCACGTGCGCCATCTCATGCAGCAACACCACGCGGCGGCGTTCGGTGTCCCAGTCACAGGCATCGGCGGGGAGAAAAATGGCTGGCCGGAACAGCCCGCAGGCCATCGGCATCGAACCAGCCGGCGCCTCCAGAATATTTACCGCATGGCCGATGCCGATGGCCTCAGCTAAGGCCACGCTCTCCGCCTGAGCCGAATGCAGACCCGTGCGGCGCCGTGCGCCGGCGATCGCCCAGCCGCCGGCCGCCATACGTGCCACGCCCACTAGCGCGCCCGCCGCCCATATCAGCGCCGGAAACAGGCGCCAATCGATGGGCGAGTGCGCGGGAGCCGGACCTAGTTGCGGCGCGGCCAACCCCAACCGCGGAGCAGTCGCCGCGCCGGCCGTAGCACCCGCCCGGAAGGTGATGTCGGGAACCAACGCAAGCAGGGCCCGGCTCGCAGGCATGCGAACCGCCGGCAAGACGAGCGAAAGCAACGGCAAGGCCAGCACCGAGGCGGCCGCCGCCGTCCACACCAGGTGCCGCAGCGCCGCCGGACGTTTCCGCAGAAGCCATGCCGCCAACCCGGCTATGGCCAGCACTGCCGAAGTCTTGATTGCCACTCCAACCAGAAACGAAAACACCGCCATCTACTTGCCCTCCCGCTTTGCCTGTTCAATCATTGCCGCCATGCGGTCCAGTTCCTCGCGCGTGAGCCGCGCGGCGGATACATCCAGCAGCGCCGCTACAATCTGCTCCGGCGAACCGGAGAAAAACGTGTCCATCACGTGCTTTACCGCCGACCGTCTGGCTTTGTTCCGCGCCACCACCGGCAGGTAGACGTATTTCGGCCCTTGCTCCTCGTGCCGCACGTGTCCTTTCTCTTCGAGCACTCGCAGCAGGGCGCGCACCGCCGAATAACCGGGCGCGTCGGGCATGGCCTGCCGCACCTCGGCCGCCGACGCCTTGCCGCGCTCGTAAAGGATCTCCAGTATCTGCCGTTCCCGCCGGCTGAGTTGGGCCAGAACGCTCACGCTCGCGCCTCCTGCTGAATTTTTAGCATCATGCTAAAAAAATAGCACAAGCAACGAAGGCTGTCAAGGGGCTTGTCACATGCGCAGCAGTAGCGGAAGTTCCGCCTCTCCGGTGACTCAACAGGCCAACTCCCCTTATGCCATCCGAGGAGAACGATCCGCAAGTGCTGAGCGAAGCCGGCCGCGCGTCCGGCACCCTGCTGAACTCGCTCCATGGCGCGTCAGTCACCGGTGCTTCCATCGATGCCTTGGGCAGATTGGGCCGACCCTGGCCGCGGCAATCACGGCTGATCGTGCGGAACCCCACCACAACCGTGCAGTGCGCCATCCCCGGCGCGCTCCCGTCCGTTCCCCAAGACCACGTCTTTCGGCAGCACCACGCCGGTTGAGGGAAGCAGCGTGAACATCGGGACTCACCGGTTTTGCTGATGGGCCACCAGCGGCGCTGGTGATAAGGCGGCAGCGCGCGCCCGAGCTAGCTAGGCCGGGCGTGCCCGGACCTTACGTGTCCGTTGTAGGGCAGCGAAGCGGCACGGCAGCGTTCAAGGCTTCGCCACAACTGTGATCGCGGTCACGTAATACTTCACGTCCTCCACCACCACCGTAGCTTTGATGTGGTCGCCCACTTTGAGTTTGGAGAACTCGGAATCAGGCTTGACGGGATAATCCATCGTCATCGCCTCCATCCAGTCGCCGATCTTGCCGGCGTCGATGGTCGCCGTCTTCGTGGCGGCGTCCAGCGCCTTGACGTCGCCTTCCATCGGGTAGCGCTTCACCTGCGCCGTTGAAGCACAGGCGGCCAGCGCGAGCGCCGCGGCAAACAACAGGATTCGCCGCGTCACGGCTTGCGATCCGCGCAAATCGCAGGCCGCAAAACGGGCATGTGATCGATCGAATCCGCCGGCGGTACCGGCACGGGCATCCGGTCAATAACGCCCTTGGGCAACGGCGCGCGCAGCAACGGAATCGAGCACACCCTGGGCAGCGCGGCGAGTGCAACACCGCCACCGGGCAGCACGGCCCCTGACGATCCAAACGGCCGCAGCATCCATTGGCTTTGTGGCGTCTGGGCACTGGGCTGGAGCCAATCGAGGTGTTGTGGCAGTTTCTGGAAAGCGCCCCGATCCGCCGGCTGGGGCGGGGAAGTCTGCGCCAGCAAACCGCACGGCAGTAAAGCAATCAGAATCCGGGTGAGCATGAGGGACTCCTAGCAGCAAGTATCGCGCCCCGCACCGTACGCCGCAAGGGGCCCTCGCGCCACTTATCGCCGCAGGTACGCGTCGTCCTTGTCAATCCAGTCCTGCCGGATCGGGCTGAAGACATCCAGATCCACGGTGTCTTCGAGCGCCTCCGCGCTGTGCGGCACGTTGGAAGGAATCAGCAGCACCTGCCCTTTGCCCACCGTCACCTCTTTGCCTTCGAGGCGGAACAGCAGCGCGCCCTCCAGGATGTAGCTGATCTGCTCGCTTTCGTGTTGGTGGGTGGGCACCACCGCGCCCTTCCTGAAGAAGATCCGCGCCAGCATCGCCTTCTTGCCGGTGACGTATTGGCGCGACGACTTGTCGGTCAGGACTTCTTTTTCCATCTCATCCCAGTTGTAAAGTTCCATGGATATCGGTTCCTCGCGTTTACTTCTTTCCTTTAGCGGCTTTGTAGGCCTCGCGGATCTCGCCGATCTGGCGTGCGTGCGACTCGGTGTGGGCCGCACCGTCTTCCAGCATCTGGCCAAGCGTGATGCGGCCGCGCCGGGTATGATTGCCAGACCGCTCGTAGGCGCTCTCCGGCAGCGCCTTCAGCAGGTCGTAATTCTCCGCGCGCGTGCGGCGCAGTGTTTCGAGCGATTGCTTCGGCTTACGGCGCGCATAGTCGAGATGGATGGCCCAGGCGTCCTGATCGAACCAGACCATAGCCGGCGTGTCCTCCGCAATCACCTGCCGGAAGCGGTGTGCAAACACGATCTCGGAATCGGCGAGATGCGCGACGATCTGGCGTATGCTCCATTTGCCGGGTGCGGAGACAAAGTCCTCTTCTTCACCGAAGACGCCGGTGAGCACCACGGCCAGTAGCTCCGGGCCGCGGCGATAGCGCTCGAGCAGTTCGGGTATGCCGGACATGGGACTCAATAATAATCCGCGCAGATCGGATCCATCGGCAAGCTCTCACCTTCCTGCACGGATGAAGCAATTATACAACTGGGAAGCGGCCGTCTCGCGTGCTGCCGGGCCTTTTCCATTTACAATGAACCATGGTGAAGCTAAGGGCGGCTGCGGATACGGACTCCGCACGGGCATGGTAGGGCCGCTGTTCGAGGACCCTGCCGGCTTCGACCGCGCCGGTCTCGCTGGGCGCCTGCGTGCGCTTGCCGCGCAGAACGTTTTGATCGGCGGCAGCTCCTGGAAGTATGAGGGCTGGCTGGGGCAAGTTTACTCGCGCGAGCGTTATTTGGCGCGCGGGCACTTCTCGCCCCGGCTCTTTCAAAGCGAGTGCCTGCACGAGTACGCCGAAACCTTCCCCACCGTGTGCGGCGACTTCGCATTCTACCAGTTCCCCACTGCGGAATTCTGGCGGAAGCTGTTCGGCCAGACGCCCTCCCATTTCCAGTTCGCCTTCAAAGTGCCGGAACAAATTACCTGCAAAGTGTTTCCGGCTCATCCGCGGTACGGCTCGCAGGGCGGCAAAGAGAACCCGGGGTTTCTCGATGCGGGCGCGCTCCAGGAAATGTTTCTGCGCCCGCTGCTGCCGTACCGCGGGCAGACCGCGGCGCTGATCTTCGAGTTCGGCGCATTCGGCCGGCGCAGTTTTGCCGGCGCCGATGAATTCCTTGCCCGCCTCGACCCGTTCCTGGCCGCGCTGCCGCCCGAATTCCGTTACGCGGTGGAGATCCGCAATCCCGAGTTCCTCTCCGCTGGTTATTTCTGCTGCCTGCGCAGCCGCCGTGTGGCGCACGTTTACAACGCGTGGTCGCGGATGCCGGAGCTGCGGCGCCAGATCGCCATTCCCGGCTCCGTCACAGCCGATTTTCTGGTGTGCCGCGCCCTGCTGCGGCGCGGCCGGCTGTACGAGCAGGCGGTGGCTTCCTTCTCGCCCTACACCGAAGTGCGCGACCCCAACCCCGAAGCCAGGGAGTCGATGCGCGTTCTCATCAGCCGCGCCCGCGACGAGAAGAAGTTCCTCTTCCTGTTCGTCAACAACCGTCTGGAAGGAAACGCACCGCTGACGATTTTGTCTTTAGTGGATCCATAACGCGTTGGGGACACGGCGCGGCCAAGGCTAAAGATTCCGCGGGTTCAGCCGATTAAGGTAAGTGGCTGAGGTGCCGATGGAACTGCTGGTGGCGCGACAACCGATTTTTGACGCGCAGATGCACGTCTTTGGCTACGAGATGCTGTTCCGCTCCAGTAGCCTGAACGAATTCGACGGCACGGAAGGGAATACAGCCACCGCCCGGGTCATCAGCGCTGTTTTCGGCTCGGCGGAGACCGATCAGTTGACAGGGCGCAAGAACACCTTCATCAATTTTCCGCAGAAGATGCTGCTGGACGGTACGGCTTCCATCCTTCCACCACAACAGACGGTGGTGGAGATTCTGGAGAGCGCCGAGGCCGACGAGGATCTGTTGGAGGCCTGCCGCGGGCTGCGCGCGCGGGGCTACCGGCTGGCTCTCGATGACTTCACGGTTGCAGAAAAAGTGGAAGCCTTGACTTCCATCGCCGACTTCCTCAAAGTGGATTTCCGGGCTACCAGCCTGGCGCAGCGGATGGACGCCGCCACGCGATTCAAAGGCAAGGTCCAACTGGTGGCAGAGAAGGTGGAAACTCAGGAGGAATTCCGCTGCGCCCGCGACATGGGCTACCAGTATTTTCAGGGTTTCTTCTTCGCCCGCCCGGTGATTTCTTCCACCCGCCAGATTCCCGGGTTCAAGCTTCAGTTTTTGAGAATCCTCAACGAACTTCACCGGCCGGAAATGGATTTCCGTAAATTGGCGGACTTGCTCAAGCGCGAGCCGGGACTTTCCTACAAGCTGCTGCGCTTCGTCAACTCGGCGTGGTTCGGCCTGCGCTCGCCGGTGGAGTCGCTCCAGCGCGCGTTGGTTTCGCTCGGCGAGGAGGCTGCGCGCAAGTGGCTGTCGGTGCTCACCATGGCCAACCTGGCTTCGGACCAGCCCACTGAGCTGGCGATCAGCACGCTGGTGAGGGCGCGTTTCTTTGAGTCGCTCGCCAAAGAAGCCGGGTTAATGCAACTGTGCGACGACTGCTTCCTGGTGGGCATGTTCTCGCGCCTGGACGCCATGCTGGGCCGGCCACTGGCAGAACTGGTGGAAGGTTTGAACTTGCACGGCCAGATTACCCGCACGCTTCTTGATCGCCCACATCCAAGTGACAAGATGCCGCCGGTTTGGAAACTCGTGCTCGCGTACGAGCGCGGCGATTGGGACACGCTCGGCGCCATGGCACTCGGTCGCGACCTGAACGCGCAAACCCTCACTGACTGCTATGCCGAAGCCGTGCAGTGGGCGGACGGTGCGGAGATAGCGTAAATCGTGTCAGGTTACAACCGTTCACGAAATCATGACGCTCTGAACACAAGCTCCCAGCACTTCGAGCGCGCGAAGCGGCGTTCGGAGTGGTTGGTAAGCGGCGCTCCGCTCGCCGGGAGGAAAGTTAGGTAATGTAACATCGCGGCGATTGATAACCTTGGTGAGTTAAACATCGTAAGTGCCAAGTGGGCAGAGCGTTGCACCGCCGATCGAGTCCATCTGTTACTATAGAGTTCCCCATGAACTTACAGTGGCTGCAGATGCGCATTGGTGAGGAGCAGGAACGGCGGCAACGCGAAGACAGTATCCGCAAAAGGATGCCGAGCGCGCTCGAAGAGTTGCACGAAAGCTTGGCTGAGTGCTTGGAATCCTATAAAGAAGCGTTCGGCCAGCGGGCGGCGAGCATCCACTTTGTCACCGGCCGCGTGCGCATCGAGATACGCGACGAGGTCGAGGGACGATGGGTGGCGCGGGCGGAGATCGTCATCGCCAACGATCTTACGATCCCCGGTTTCCGAATCGAGCGCGGTGGCGAGCCGTACCTGGTCGAAGTGGGAGTGCTCGCCGGCGACAAGCTGTTCTATCGCGACGGCGACGAATATATAACGATAGAAGAGCTGACTCGCCGCATTCTCGACCGCGCCCTGTTCCCAAAGCTGGTGGAATGACGGAGCGGAACGGGAGCCTGTAGGGAGGCCCTTTGCCGGCCCGCGCGGTTCCTGAATTGTTAACGAGGAACGAGCCGTTTCCGCGCGATGACATTTAGGGAGTGGCCGGCAAGCGTTTCTCGGCAAGATCCCGTGAATTCCGCGCTCGCCGCCAGTGTGAGTGCGGCATGTAGATTGACGGTTATTCGCAACCCCGTGGCGCGAGCTTCAGCCTGCCGTGCCGGCACGTTTGGCGGCGCCCGGGGCGCCGAGTAGAGTCGCCGCAGCGCGCAGCGTGTGCGCCACGGCGGCCACAGCGAAGTCAATTTTGCTCGGTGCCTGAGCCAGCCGGACACCGGCCCTATGAGCTGCCGATGAGGATACCGGTGGCGAAGACCAGCGCACCGCCCAAACCCACCTGCAGCGCCGCGGAAAGCGGCGGGGTTTCCATATATCGGTTGCGGATCCAGCTAATGATACCCAGCTCGACGACTACCACCGCGATGGCTGCGGTGAGCGCGGTGCGGAAGGCGGGAATCAGGAACGGCAGTGTGTGGCCTACGCCGCCGAGCGCGGTCATCAAGCCGCAGACCAGGCCGCGCATCCAGGGATGGCCGCGGCCGGTGAGGCTGCCGTCGTCGGAAAGGGCTTCGGCGAACCCCATGCTGATGCCGGCGCCGATCGATGCCGCCAGACCCACCCGAAACGCGTCCCACGGTTGGTGCGTGGCGAAGGCGGCGGCGAACACCGGGGCCAGCGTGGAGACCGATCCGTCCATCAATCCGGCCAAGCCCGGCTGCACGATTTGCAGCACGAACAACCGGCGGTTGGCGGCGTCTTCCTGTTGCTTGGCGGAGGGCTGCAGCTTATCTTCGGTGAGCTGCTCGGCGCGCTTTTCGTGTCCACGTTCCTCCTGGGCCAGATCGTCCAGAAGCTGGCGAATGCTGGCATCCTGGCTGCGGGCGGCGGCGCGCTCGTAGAAACGCCGGGTCTCGACTTCCATCGCCTCGGCCATGCCGCGTACCGCCTCCAGACGCAGGGGGCGCAACAGCCAGACCGGTTTGCGATCGACAAAGCCCCGCACGTCCTGGCGGCGGATCAGCGGGATATGATCGCCGAACTTCGCACGCGACAGTTCAATCAGGCGGCGGCGATGGCCGGATTCCTCCTCGCGCATGCCGCTGAATATGGCCGCCGTGGCTGGGAAGTCATCGCTCAGACCTTCCGCAAAGTCCGCGTAGATGCGCTCATCCTCTTCTTCAAGCGAGATGGCCAGGGCCAGAACCTCACGTTCCGACAGGCTGTCAAAACTTCTCATGCTTTCCACTCTAAAGCAAAGGCGGACGTGGTAGCATCAGGCTGGAATGGCTTTCGCAGATCTCACCAAGCAATTGGCGCAGCAGGCAATCCTGTCGGCCACCAAGGACCCGCCCGCGGCCGCGCCCGCGCCTGAAGAACCCGCCGGTAAGGTGATCCTAGGGCAGCTCGCCCTGATGCAGCGGGCGCTCAAGGAAGACGAAGAGCTGATTGTCCTCTATCATGCCGGCGGCGAGAGGATCCGCGTGTTGGAGGTCTTTCTGCCATCGCCTGACGTGGCTGTGCTCAGCGGCACGGACGCGAACCGCGCGCCGGTGAGGGCGATTGTGCCGGCGGCGTCGGCCGAACTGCTGTGCAAAGCCGTGAAGGTCCCGCCTCCAGCCAAGCCCACGCGCGTGGCCCTCGTGGTGCCTAAGCCCAAGTGACGCGCGCCTTGCGCCCGCGCGTCACAAATGCAAGAGTCCCTGATTTCGCCGCTGCCCGGACCGCGCTACGGGTGCCAGAAACCGGGGTCCGCCGCAGCGAATTCGGCCGTCACGTAGCTGATCTGCGGGTCCATCCGAAACAGCAGGCTTTCGGCAGAGTCCAACTCCGCCGGACTTTCGGCGGCAGCCATGGTTTCGGCGTTGGCGGAAAGTCTCGCCACGCCCTCGTCGAACTTCCGCAGCGACACAATCGGCGCCAGAACGATGTAAAGGCCCGACTGCCCTCCGGACACTACGTGGTAGACCAGGTCGGGGCGATCGAGATTCACGGTATCCATTTTCCGGCGCCGCGCCGCCAATAGCCTTTCCAGTTGCTCGTCCCCGCCCGGCCGCATCCGGTAAATCGCGATGTGCAGGTATCGGGCGCGCGGCAGCATGCGGATGGCCTCTTCGCTACGATAGCCCCAGCCGGCGCGGTAGTAGGCGATCATGGTGCGGGCCGAACCGAGCACTTCGTCCGCGCCCACGCTTGTGTCCGGCATGGGCACGCTACCCAGGGCCGTATCCAGATCTTCGATGCTGGCGAAGGTCTGGTGCATCTCGATGGTCCACGTCTCCGGCAGACCGGTGGCGGCGTGGATACCCAGCACGTCCACCTGAGACCGCACACCGCTGTACCGGGAAGGCAAGATGAATGTGGCCGAGCCAGGCATGCGAGTTACCCGCAACAACGGCGGCGGAATCTGCGCGGCGGCCACCAAACAGAACAGGACAGCCAGAGCGGCGGTTTTCATCATTCAATCCTCGACAAGGTTTAGGATGGTCCCAACCGGTTGACGTTTGCCGGGCCGCCCGCGTTGATGCCAAACGCAGCCGATGGCGCATTTTCGCTCTGCGCCTCAGATCGAAAAATCCTCGCCGTGCCAGATGCCTTCCGCGTCCGGGGCTGGCGTGTGCGGCAGCGGCTCTTCGGCCGCGGAGGGTTTTTCGAGCCGGTCGACGCGCGCCATCAGCGTGGTCAGCATGGCGCCGATCGCATCCGGCAGAACGGTGTGCTGCAGGTCGGGATCGTCCTGGGGAGCATGCGCCCTGGAGCGGGTCACCGGCCGGCCCGGAACGCCGACCACCACCGAATTCGCCGGCACCGATTTCACCAACACGGAATTAGCTCCGATGCGGCAATCGTCGCCGACTTCGATGGCGCCCAGCAGCTTGGCGCCGGCGCCCACCACCACCCGGTCGCCCAGCGTCGGGTGCCGCTTGCCATGGCTGAGGCTGGTGCCGCCCAAGGTAACCCCGTGGTAAATGGTGACGTCCGCGCCCACCTCCGCCGTCTCGCCGATCACCACACCCATGCCGTGGTCGATGAAGAAACCGGGGCCGATCTTCGCGCCGGGATGAATCTCAATGCCGGTAATGTTCCGCGCCAGTTGGGAAAGCAGCCGCGCCGACAGGCGAAACCCGTGCCGCCAGAGCCAGTGTGTGAAGCGGTACATCCAGATGGCGTGCAGCCCGGAATAGCATAGCAGGACCTCCAGCGCGTTCCGCGCCGCCGGGTCGCGCCGCAGCACCGACTGGATATCGCGGTGGATAGTGAGCAGCGGATGCAGATGTTCGCGGGTTGACGCCATTATATTCAGTGTAGTGCACCTCGTTAGGCCAGTTCGAGAGCGCAAAGGGCAAGCTAAAAGCATGTCCCACTAATGCCGTCCATGCCGTGGGTGGGGCATGCTTTAGAGGCTGCTGAAAAAGTAAGTTTTTGGTTACCGGGAACATTTCTGTACGTCTATGTTGTATGCGCGGAGATGATCTCAGTCAGAAGCCGATGTTCAGCTATTTGTCG
>Ga0181538_10003358_pt1 | contig 15673 bp, 17 predicted proteins | sample PEATcosm2014_Bin_40_FD_119773 | JGI IMG/M metagenome (GOLD analysis project Ga0181538, IMG submission 119773) | Peatland microbial communities from MTU Mesocosm Facility, Houghton, MI, USA - PEATcosm2014_Bin23_30_metaG | ecosystem: Environmental > Terrestrial > Soil > Wetlands > Peat | place...
AAGCGTGGCACGCTCGTGAGAAAGCGGGCGAGACGCCCGCGCTAGACTGGATGCGGTTGCGACGGTAGGAAAGATCGCCGGGTGAAGAGGTCTTCTGACTCCTGACTCCTGACTCCTGACTCCTGACTCCTATCTTCAGTTTTCCACTCCGTGCCTTCCACTACCGCCTTCAAGAACGAAGCATACAAGCAAGCTACACGCTCCCAGTTGCATTCTTCTTTCACGTAGCGCGCGGCGCGCTCACCCAAGGCGCGGGCTACGTCCGGGCGCGACGCCAGCAGGTTGAGAAATTCGAAGATGAGGTCTTCTTCGCCCGCGCCCACCGGCACTTTGAGGCATACGTCATCGGGGAACTCCTGGAATGCGCCGACGCGGGAAACCAGCACGGCCTTGCCCAATCCGAGCGCGCGCAGCAGGCTGCCGGAACTTTCGCCCACGGTCGGATAGCGCAGATTCAGCACGATATCGCAGGCGGCCATGCAGCCCGTGAAGTCGCCGATGGGAGTGAACCCCATCACGCGCACCGCCGCCGAGAGCCCCAAACTGTGAATCAGCGAGTGCAGCGGAAACTCCGGGTGCGGTTCGCCCACCAGAATCATCTTGGCTGCCGGCGCCACGCGCAGCAGCCGCCGAAAGGCGCGCAACGATTCGGCGATGCGCTTGTAAGGCTTCAGAAAGCCGAAGATGCCGATCAGCGGCGTGGCTTCGTCGATGCCGAGGCGGTAGCGCCAGGAATTGCGATCCGCCTCCGGAATCCAGGCGCCATGCGGGATACGCGCGATCGGTCCGTCAAAACCGGCCGCGTGCATTTCGTCCACCATGAACTGGCTGTGAACGACAGCGGCGCGGGCGGATTCGAGCGCGCGGCGAGTCATGCGCACGCCTTCGTAATCCGGCCCCACCTCGAGCGCGCGCACGCGGCTTGCATAGGCCAGCGCTTCCGCGCCGCCCTCGTATTCACACGCGCGCAGGTAGGCGTCCCAATCGTTCCGCTGGATGGTGAGGTCCGCAATCAGGTGATGCAGGTTGGATTCATGCATCACCACCACGCCCGGATGCCGCAGCGCGGCTTCGTAAACGAAACCGTGGTGCGGGTTGTTCCCCAGGTGATACAGCGCGATATCGAAGCGGGCGGGATCGAATGGCCGGTCCCCATCCGCGAAGACCTCCAGATCCACCAGGTGCTTCAGATGTTCGACCAGGGTTTCGGAATAGTCGGCGATTCCGCTGCGGCAAGGCGGCAGCGGGGAAAAAAGCGCCACGCGCATTCAGCGCACAAGCTCCATCGACAACGTGCCGACTGGGAGCGGCGCCTTGATGATTAATGGCGTGCGGGCCGGATCGCGTTCGAAAAAGATCTCGAGCTTGTTGTCGGAGGCGGGTCCCTTCACGTAGAGTATGACGTGATCGGCCTGCCGGCGCTTCCCCGCCACAATCACATCCTGCACACCGGCAAATTCCATACGCACGGAGTAAGACGCGCCGAAGAGCACGTCTTGCCGCTGAGGAACGCCATGGCCCTGCCCCAGTTCGCGGCGCGCATAGAAGACGTAGTCCAGGCCATCGTGCGCGCAGTTGTCGATCTCGATGTCGGTGTGGCCGCCGCCCTCCACCAAGGTCCTGCGCGTGGCGCTGCCCGCCTTGTAGTCGAAGATGGTTTTTTCGTGCGTGTGGCGCAGGCCGTGAGTGGTTTCCTTTTCCAATTCCAGCGAGCAAAGGTCGGCGTTGGCTCGTGAATCATAGTGATCCGAGACGGTAAATCCGGGAACGGAGGCGTCGAGCGAAAAATCGAAATGCCAGCCGTCGTCGCTCTTGCCAGCCCGCAGATGGGCCTCGCCGAGACTCGCTCCGCCCGGCCAATTCAACGCGTAATTGAGGGATTCGCCCGTGTTCGGAAATCCGGTTGGCTTGGCCGGCGCGGATTCCTTTGCGGGAGCGGTTTCCTTAGCGTTGGCGTCCGGCACGGACTTAGCGTCCGCAGGCGGGCCTGCCGGCTTCTGCCATGACCTCGCCGCCACAGCCAACAGCAGCAATCCCAGGGAAACCCACAAAAAGCCTGCACGCTTGCTCATCGATGCACGAGTTCCCTCTTCCGCGCGCGCTGGCGCTCGGCGACTTCGCGGTACACTTCCAGAGTGCGCTGCGCGGTCGCGCGCCAACTGAAACGCGATGCCCGCTGCAGCCCGAGACGCTCCATGCGCGCCCGCAGTTCCGCATCGCGCAGCAGGTCCGCCATGGCGCGCACCATCTCGCTCGAAGAGTGAGGATCGAACATGATGCCTGCGCCGTCTGCCACTTCCGGGATGGAGGAGGTGCTCGAGCAAGCTACGGCCCGGCCGCAGGCCATGGCTTCCAGCACGGGTAAGCCGAAGCCCTCGTAGAAGGACGGAAAGACGAATAGATCGCAGGCATTGTATAGATGCAACAAATCCTGGTCGGAAACGAACCCCGCGAACTGGATACGATCCGCCACACCCGATTGGCGGGCAGCTTCCCGAACCTTCGGGCTGAACCAGGTATCTTTGCCGGCCAAAATCAAGTGATGCGTCAACTCGGGATGAGCCCGGACTAACTCCGCGAATGCAGCGATCAGCCCGATGTGGTTTTTGCGCGGCTGCAGATCGCCGACCGAAAGAATGTATGGTTTCGCGACGTCGAAGACCGACCGCACAGCGGCAGTGGCGCTCTCCCGCGAGATGGGGCGTAAGCCGCTGGCCGCCGCATTGGGCACCACCACGATTTTGCGCGCGCAGGACTCGCCATAAGCTTCGACAATGGAGTCCCTGGAAAAGTCGCTCCCCGTCAGAATCCGCGTGGCGGAGCGAATGGTGCGCGCTACGGTCCAGCGCAGTTGTAATGCGCGTGGCCTGGGGAAGTATTCGGGATGCATCAGGAAGCTGACGTCGTGTACGCTGACCACCACCGGCACGGGACAGCCGAGCGGGGCGGTGTACTGTACGTGTAACAAGTCGGGACGATCCTGGCGGAGCTTCATAGCCAACTGGACCCCCAGCCGAACGAAGGGGTTCGGAGAGACTTGCCGGGCCTGAAACCGCTCGGCTGTCCACTGCCGGGCATCGTCGGCGGAAAAGTAGGTTACGAAGTCCGATTCGTGGTCCAGCACCGCAAAGCTTCTCAGCAGGCTGCGGACATACACTTCGTTTCCCGTGAGATGGCGGCCGATGGCGTGAGCATCAATCGCGAAGCGCATCAGATCCTTCCATGGTAGCAGGATATAGGAATTGCAAGCTCTTCCAAGCGGCTTCCCAAGTAAATTCAGTTTCGAACAGGTACCGTCCGGCGCGCCCGATGCGGTCCCGCAGCGCCGGACTGGCGAGCAGGCTGGACACGGCGTCCCGGAAGCCTGGCGCGTCCTCCGCCAGCAATATATGCTCGCCCGCCCGCACTGGAAGGCCTTCCGCGCCCAGCGGCGTCGAGACTACCGGCACTCCCGCGGCCCACGCCTCGATAATCTTGACGCGCGTACCACTGCCGGCCAGCACCGGTACTATAGCCACTTTGGCGCGCGCCAGTTCTGAAACCGCATCCGCGACCGGGCCGGAGAGTTGAATGCGAGGATCGCCGCTGATGATTTTTGCAACAGCCTGCGGGTTCTTGCCGATCAGCCGCCACACCAATCCCGGCCAGCGCTCTCGCAGTTGGGGCCAAATCTCTTCCCGGAAGTAGCGCACGGCGGAGACATTGGGATGGTACTCGAGATTGCCGGAGAAAACAATCACATCCTCTTCGTTCTCCTTGCGACGGGGAGGCGCCGGCGCCAGCGGTATCGAATTCGGATAAACCCACACATGCGAGCCGGGCGAAATGGTGCGCAGTAGTCCTCGATCCGGTTCGGAAGCCGCCAGCAAATGGGTAAATCGAGGCAGCCATTCCTCTTCCAAATTACGGCAAATACCTTGAAACACCCGGTGCGCCAGGGCTTGCGCGCCTCCTTCGGCCAGCGCGCAGCGGGCATGCAACACCGATTCGATGTTGTGCAGATCGAGTATGGTGGCGTCGCTTACGGCTGCGGCTTGCTCCCAATACGGCGCACACCAGAAGTGCTCGATGACCGCGATTTCGTAGCGCTGGCCGCGGGTGGCCGCGGCGATTTGGCCGCCGAAGCCGGCGAATCGGTCCATGAGCGGAGGAACGCGTCTCGCCAGGCGTCCGGCATTGCGCGCGGCGCGGGCCACGGTATGGCGCGCATGCGGCGGTAGCTGCACAACGTGCAGGCGGCGCACCAGGTCGGGGGGCAGATGGGGGCGGGGATCCGCGGCGCGCGGCTCGCGGAACACGATCATATCCACCGCATAGCGGCGCGCCAGGAAGTTGAGCAGCGAGGCGCTGCGCATAGCGCCTCCGCCCGCCAGTGGGTAGGGGGCTTCGGCGGAGATGAATAACGCGCTATTCATGGCGGCCTTGTGGCGCAGGCACTCGTGCCTGCCGGGGTGCCCTTCCAGGGCCGGGCACTCGTGCCGTCGCAAACTTGCCTAAGAGAACTTCTGTAGCCGAAATCCACTTCCCAGTATGTCCGAAAACCGTCGCCGCCTCCCACACATCTATTTGGAAGGCAAGTGGCTCTTCGTAACCTGGCATCTGAACGGCAGCCTGCCGCGCGGTCGGTATCCGCCGCCCGGACTCCGGGCCGGCGAAGCGTTTGTCTGGATGGATCGTTACCTGGATACAACCCGAATCGGCCCGATGTACCTGCGCAGGGAGGACATCGCCCGCATTGTCGTAAACTCCCTGCGACGTGGCGTCGAGCTTGGCCACTACGACCTGCGGGCTTGGGTGATTATGGCCAACCACGTCCACGTGCTTTTGCTGCCCAAGGTCTCGCCACAGCGTTTGCTCGGCGGGCTCAAAGGTTCCACCGCGCGTGAAGCTAACCAAGTGCTGGGTCGCACAGGGCAACCCTTTTGGCAAGCCGAATCCTACGATCACTGGGTGAGAGACGCGCGTGAGTTCGAAAAAATCGTGGCTTACATAGAGAACAACCCCGTGCGAGCCGGATTCGTAACGCGTCCGGCAGACTACGCTTGGTCCAGCGCGGCAAGACCGGCCGCGCGCGACGGCAAAAGTGCCGTCGCGGCAGGCACGAGTGCCTGCGCCACGCCTACCTCTGGAGGGCTTCTTCATACACCTCATGCGTGAGTTGCGCCGTGCGACGCCACGAAAAATCCGACGCGCGCCGCAACCCGCGCTCGCGCCATGGCTCAGCCCGTTCGGGATGTGCCGCAATATCCAACATGCCCCGCACCAGTTCAGCGTGCGAGCCGGCTTCGAGAGCCGCGCCCGCGGCGACTTCCCGAATCGCCGGGTCCTGCGAGGCGATCACGCACGCCCCGCACTGCATGGCTTCCAGTACGGGCAACCCGAACCCTTCATACAATGACGGATAGACGAAGGCCAGCGTTGACCCCAACAATTGCGCCAGCCGCTCGTCGGACACCTCCCCAAGGATCTGCAACCCAGGTTCGGGCGAAAGTTGCGTGAAATCGGATCTGCGCCGCCCGGCCAGTACCAGATCCACGGAATGCAGGCGGCGCACTTCGCGCCAGGCGGCCAGGAGGGCGGGAATGTTTTTACGCGGCTCCAGGGTTCCGGCATACAGAAAGTAGGCCGGTCCGGGCGGCGCCGCAACACTGTCTCCGGCGCTGGGCGGGCGGAAACAGGCGGAGGCTGCCAGTGGGATCGCGTGGATGCGGTCCGGATGAATCCGGAACCGCTCGATGGCCTGCTTCCGCACCGCCTCACTATCGGTCACGATCATGGTGGCCAAGCCCAACCCGATCAGCAGAGGCGTGCGTTGGCGGACCCTGTCTGCATTCGCGTGCCACGCCGCATCCATCCACGGGGAGAGGTCGTGTAACGTCAGCACGCTCGGACGGCGCGGCACATACGGCACCGCGAAATCCGTGCCGTGGAACAAGCCGGCTTCCAGGCGTTCGAGTTCGCGGTCCAAACCCCAGAGCCACCAGCGGCGCTCGGCCGCATGACGCGGCCCGCCGCCACGCCGCAAATTGAGAGGCGTCGTGTGAGGCATTTCGAAGTGCTGGTCGGAAACCAGAAAGAACTCGTCCTGCGGAAAGTTCTCCGCCAGCGCCACGCTGAGCTCCTGCGTGTAGCGCCGCAGGCCTCCGCTCGAAAGCGTCAGCGGAGTAGCATCAATGGCCACGCGCATCGATCACCGTGCGCAACTCATCCCGCCGATTCTCGTAATTGCGCGCGTAGTAGCTGAGATACTCGCCGCTCCGCACGCGCGCCACCCAAGCCGTGTGGCCGCGGTACCAATCCACCGTGCGCGCCAACCCCTCATCAAAAGCTACCTGCGGCGCCCAGCCGGTTTCCCGCATAAGCTTTTCGCTGGAGAGCGCGTACCGCCGATCGTGTCCGGGACGATCGGTGACGTACTCAATCAGGCTGTCCGGCTTGCCCGTGGCCCGCAGGATGCGCCGGACTACCTCGAGGTTCGGCAGCGAGCAATTGCCGCCGATGTTGTAGATCTCCCCGTCGCGGCCGTGTTCCAAAGCCGCGCGGATACCGCGGCAGTGATCTTCCACATAGAGCCAGTCGCGCACCTGCAGGCCGTCGCCATAGACGGGCAGCGGCCGGTCGTCAAACGCGTTGGAGATCATCAGTGGGATGAGTTTCTCCGGGAAGTGATAGGGCCCGTAATTGTTGGACGCGCGCGTGATCACCACCGGCAACTTATAAGTAAGGAAGTAGGAGCGCGCCAGCAGATCCGCGCCGGCCTTGGAGGCCGAGTACGGGCTGCTGGGATTCAGCGGGAAGTCTTCGCCGGCTTCGAGCGGCGGTTCCAGGCTGCCGTAGACCTCGTCGGTGGAGACTTGCAAGTAGCGCGCGGTATGGTGGCGCCGGGCGCCCTCCAGCAAGGTGAAGGTGCCGCGCAGGTTGGTTTCGAACACCGGGCTAGGCGCGAAGATGCTGCGGTCCACGTGCGATTCGGCGGCGAAATGCACGATGGCATCCGGCTGCTCTTCGCTGAGAACGGCGTCCACCAGCGCCTCGTCGCAGACATCGCCATCGACGAAGCGGTAACGCGGGTCGCTCGCGACGGACTCGAGGTTCTCCAAATTGCCCGCGTAGGTCAGCTTATCGAGATTGACGATGCGGACGGACGAATCGGCAGCCAGAGAAAGCCGGATGAAGGCCGACCCGATGAAACCCGCGCCTCCGGTTACGAGGAGTTTGCTCATGCGAACCGTCTACTTGTGCTGCAGTTCCCAATCGTACTGAATGCCCGGATGGTTGTAGGGAATGCGCCCTTCGTCCTTGGGGTTGTAGAATTTGTCGGTCGTGTAGATCAGCATCGCCGGCGCGGCGCCAATCACTTTGTAACCATGGCCGACTCCGGGCGGAATCAGAATCTGCCACGGCCGCAGGACGCCCGCGTAAATGGTGTTCCGCGCGCCGAAAGTGCGGGAGCCCAGGCGCAGATCCACCAGCGCCACTTGCAGCATTCCCATCGCAGGCGTCCAGCAATCGGTCTGGTGCAAATGATAATGAAACGCTTTGATCGTGCCGGGGTAATTGAAGGCGGTTGAAGTCTGCGTGGTTTCGGGCGGGAAGTGCGCCGCCAAGCCGCGGCCCATGCGCTGCACCTCCAGGAAATAGCCCCGATCGTCGGGCCATAGCGCCAACGGATCGATGCGCACGCCTTCGATCAGATCCGCCGCCGTAGGCGAAGCAATCACCGATCCGATGCCTTTGGGGCACTCCGGTAGCACGAGTTCCAGCGAACCGGAAGAGGCGATGAGCTGCGGCTCGCGCACCCCCGGACCCGTCAACGCCCCCGTCATCGCATGGCTCCTTCCGCGGCGAGTTTGTCCGCTTCCGCCTGCCGGCGCGCGGTTACCGATTGCGCCACCAGGTTCGCCGCGCGCAGCAGCGAATCGAATGTGCCGGCATCGGTCCACCAGCCATCCAGAAAATCGAACGTCATGGAGCCTTCCTGGATATAGGCATTGTTCACGTCCGTGATTTCCAGTTCGCCGCGCCTGGACGGCACCAACGTGCGCACCTTATCGAACACCGTGGCATCGTACATGTAAATGCCGGTGACGGCGTAGTTGGATTTGGGATGCCGCGGCTTCTCCTCGATATTGACGATACGATCGCCCGAGATCTCGGCCACGCCGAAACGCTCGGCGTCCGTGACTTCTTTGAGCAGGATCTTGGCCCCGTGCGCCTGCTGGCGGAAATCGTCGGCAGCCTTGCGGATGCTGGTTTCGACGATGTTATCGCCCAGGATGACGCACAGCTTCTGACCGTCGGCGAAGTGCTCGGCCAAGGCCAGCGCATCGGCGATGCCGCCTTCGCCCTCCTGGTAGGTGTAATCGATGTGGGTAAGCCCGAACTGTTTGCCATTGGCCAGCAGCCGCAGAAAGTCGCCCGCGTTCTTGCCGCCGGTGACGATCAGGATATCCCGGATCCCCGCATCGACCAACGTTTCGATCGGGTAATAGATCATCGGCTTCTCGTAAATCGGCAACAGGTGCTTGTTGGTGATTTTGGTCAGCGGGAAGAGCCGGCTTCCCGTGCCGCCCGCCAGAACGACGCCCTTCATAAGGTCTCATGATACAATACGGCGCGATGCAGCATTACAATTGGAACCTGCTGGAGGAAGAGCCGCTCAATCCTCTGCTCGGCCGCAAGATGATCCACGGGCAAAATGCGACCATCGCCCGCATCCGCTTGCGGAAGGGCGCCGTGGTTCCCATGCACAGCCATCCCAACGAGCAAATCAGCATGATCGAGAGCGGCGCGCTGCGTTTTGTGATCTCCGGCGAGGAGCGGGCTCTGCGCGCGGGCGAGGCGGTCGTCATCCCGCCCGATGCGCCGCACATGGTGGAGGCGCTCGAAGACTCGCTCGCCGTGGACCTGTTCTCGCCGCCACGCGAAGACTGGATTCGCGGCGACGACGCTTATTTGCGGGATGCCGCTAACCGCTGATCCGGCCACTATCCGCGAGATTCTGCAAACGGATCGCCGCTGGGCCGTTTATGCCCTGGCGGACCTCGCGCCGGAATATAGCGCGTCTGCCGAGTGGCATATCGCCGCGGATGGCCGGCCTGCGTTGCTGCTGGTCTATCGCGGTTTCGAGCCACCCGTGTTGTTCGCTCACGGAGCCGTTGCGGATCTGGCTCCCCTGTTGCCAGAGATCGCGGACGTGGCGAACTTCTACCTTTCTGTGCGTGAGGAAGCCGCCGATCTGCTGCGCGCCAGCGGCTACGAGATTCGCGATGAAAAACGCATGTGGCGCATGGTGGTGGATCCGGCGCGCTTCGTGCCGTCGGCGCACACTAGCGTGCGGTTGGGGCCGCCGGATTACGATGCATTGGTGAGCTTGCATCGGGATGGGGATGCGGTCGGCGAGGCTCCGCCATTCTTCGATGCCGGCATGCTGCGGCACGGGGTTTACTACGGGATTCGCGAAGGCGGGGCCATCGTGGCCGCGGCCGGCACGCATGTGCTGGCCGAACGGGAAAGTGTGGCTGGCATCGGCAACGTCTACACGCGCAGGGACCGCCGCGGACGCGGATTTGGCGCGCAAGTCTCGGGCGCCGTCACCGCCGAACTGCTGCGGTTAGGTGTACGGACGGTGGTGCTGAATGTGGGCGAAAGCAACGCCGTCGCGATGCGCGTGTACGAGCGGCTCGGGTTCGCACGCTACTGCGAATATCGGGAGGGAGTTGCGATCTATGAGGGGGCGCGGCGGTAGCAACCTTGGGCTGCCCAGAGCACGGCGCTGTCCGCCTCAGGTGCGAGAGGCGCTGCAGTTGTTCGCCGATGGAGTAGCGCTGCTGGAATCCGATGACGATCCCGGAGTGTTGGCGGCCTGTAGAGATCCGGTGCCCATGGAGCAAACAGAAGTCTCTGATGTTGAAACTGTACAGGACCCGCCCGTCGCTGGAAGCGCGGCGCAGATGGTCTTCGTCATTTCGACCGATCATCCCCAGTCCGAGGCGGTCAGAACGCCGATGCGTCGCGCGCAGAGCGATTCGGCTCATCGCGAGGGCCGGGCTTCGGAGTCGCGACCCACCTTCTCCGCGAACGCCTCTTCCTCGGCAAGGTCTGTTTCGATTTCGTCGGGGTTGGCGTGATAATAGGCGAGAGCGGCATGAACCTGAGCCAGACTAAGATGCCCGTACTGGGTGGCAATCTCTTCCGGAGACAGGCCCATCTTGTACCAACCTGCGACGCGCATCACGGTTACGCCCGTGCCGGCAATCTTAGGTCGCCCAGCCCGTACCGCCGGATCGCGGTCGATAAGACTTCCGATCTCCACGGCGCTGGTCATAATCCGATTATAGCCGGGCTGAGTGCTTAGCTTCGTTGCCCACCGCGAGATACAGCGTCTGCGTTCCGGCCATGCCGCCGCTTGCCGACTTGCCGCCCTCATCGGCTCAAAGCCGCCGGTTATCAAGGCCATTCGCTGACTTTGCTGCCCCGAACAACGCGGCTGAAGCCCCGTGCGGGCTAAAGCCCGCCCCCCAAAGGAAGCTTCGGCGAACGGCGTGATTGGGCGGCTATGCTAAATTGAAAACTTGCCCCCCACGGCTGGTGAAAAGTTTCAAAAGCTCGTTGAAATAATGGCCCGGTTGCGGGCGCCCGGCGGCTGCCCGTGGGACCGCGAGCAGACTTTCGACACCATCAAACCCTATCTGCTCGAAGAGACCTACGAGGTGATGGACGCCATCGACGCGCGCGACTGGCCCGAACTAACCGGCGAGTTGGGCGACCTGTTGCTGCAGTCCGTCTTCTTCTCTCAAATGGCCGCCGAGCAGAACCTGTTTTCCATCGCAGACGCGCTCGACGCCATCAACGAAAAGCTCATCCGCCGCCACCCGCACGTCTTCGGCGAGCAAACCGCCGAAACCGCGGGCGACGTGCGCCGCATCTGGGGAGAGGTGAAAGCCGCCGAGAAGAGCGCCAAGAAACAGAAGGGCGAGCACGGCGGCGGGCTGCTGGATTCGGTCCCGCGCGCGCTGCCGGCGCTGGTGGAAGCGCAGCAGCTTACCTCGCGCGCCGCGCACGTGGGCTTCGATTGGGACAATCCGGAACAGGTGCTGGAAAAGCTGCACGAAGAACTCGCCGAATTCGACGCCGCACGCCGCCGGGTTTTGCACGAAGAGGCCGCGCAGGAGGAATTGGAAGGCGAGTTAGGCGACATGCTTTTCGTGCTGGTGAACCTGGCGCGTTTCGTCAAGGTCGATCCGGAGCAAGCCCTGCGCAAGACGAACGCCAAGTTCCGCCGGCGTTTCGGTTACATCGAGCGCAAGCTGGGAGAACAGGGCAAATCGCCGGAAGAAGCCACGTTGGCCGAAATGGACGCGCTCTGGGAGGAAGCCAAGCGATGATCGAACTCCGCGCCTTGACGGAAGGCCGCCAGTTTCAGGACGCGGTCGAGCTGCAGAAGACGGTCTGGGGATTCAACGATGTCGAACTGCTGCCGGTGCGTCTGTTCGTGGTGGCCACTAAAGTCGGCGGCCAGGCGTTTGGCGCCTACGACGGAAACCGGATGGTGGGCTTCCTGCTGGCGATCCCGGGATTGAAGCCCGGCGGCGGGTCGTACCTGCACAGCCACATGCTGGGCGTGCTGCCGGAATACCGGAATAAGGGCGTCGGCCGCATGCTGAAACTCCGGCAGCGCGAGGATGCCTTAGAGCGCGGCATCGGTCTGGTGGAGTGGACCTTCGATCCGCTGGAGCTGAAGAACGCTTTCTTCAACATCGAGCGGCTGGGCGTCATCGTGCGGCGCTACGTGGAGAATCAGTACGGCACAACCACCAGCCCGCTGCATGGAGGCTTGCCGACGGATCGCTGCGTGGCCGAATGGTGGCTGGCCAGCCCGCACACCGAAGCGATCCTCGCGGGGCGCACGCCCGCGCGCAACGTGGAGGAGCTCATCGAGGTGCCCGCCGATATCGATGTCATCCGGCGGGAGGAACCCCGGCGCGCACGTGACATCCAGAAATCGCTGGGAGCGCGCCTGATGAGCGGCTTCGACCGCGGCCTGGCGGTAATCGGGTTTGAACGGTCCGATCGCGCGGGCACGTATCTGCTCGGGAGGTGGGAATGCGGATCGAACGCGTAACTCTCCGGCACATCCGGATGCCGCTGGTGCACTTCTTCGAAACCAGCTTCGGGCGCACTACCGAGCGCGACATCATCCTCGTCGAAGCGGCGGGCGAAGGCGTTTCCGGATGGGGCGAAGTTACCGCCGGCGAGCGTCCTTTCTATAACGAAGAGTGGACCGATTCCGCGTGGCTGATCCTGCGCGATTACGCCATTCCGCGCGTGCTGGGCCGCGACCTGGCCAGCGCCGATGACGTCGCGCCGCTCACCGCGCACATCCGCGGTCACAAGATGGCGCGCGGCGGTCTGGAGGCGGCGGTGTGGGACCTTGCGGCGCGGCTCGCGGGTCAGCCGCTGTGGAAAGCGATCGGCGGCGGTGCGCGGCGCGAGATCCCCTGCGGCGTTTCCATTGGCATACAGAACTCGGTGGATCAGCTTCTGGAGAAGATCGAGCGCGATCTCGCCGCGGGCTATCAGCGCATCAAAATGAAGATCAAGCCGGGCTGGGATGTGGATGTGATCCGGCAGGTGCGCGCGCGCTTTCCCGCGATCAAGCTCATGGCCGATGCGAATTCGGCCTACACGCTGGATGACGCCGCCCGTTTGAAACGGCTCGACGAGTTCTACCTGATGATGATCGAGCAGCCGCTGGCGCACGACGACATCATCGATCATGCCGTCCTGCAGGCCAAGCTCGATACGCCGATTTGCCTGGACGAATCGATCCGCTCCGCGCATCATGCCGAGCAAGCCATCCGCTTGCGCGCCTGCGGCATCATTAATATCAAGCTGGGGCGCGTGGGCGGCTTTCGCGAGGCAAGGCGCGTCCACGACGTGGCGCAGGCGGCGGGCGTGCCGGTATGGTGCGGCGGGATGCTCGAATCCGGCGTGGGCCGCGCGCACAACATCGCGCTTTCCACGCTGCCCAATTTCGTTCTGCCGGGCGATGTGTCAGCCAGCAAGCGCTATTGGGCGCGCGATATTATCGTGCCGCCGGTCGAGACCACGCCGCAGGGCACCATCCGCCTTTCGGACGAACCCGGCTTTGGCTACGCCCTCGACCGCGATTACATCCGGGCGGTTACCATCCGGGAGGAGTCCGCCGGTTGAACGGCACCGCTGTACTTTACGCCCTCATCTTCCTGATGGTGGCGTTCTGGTCGGGCAATTACATTGCGGGCAAGATCGCGCTGCGCGAGCTTTCGCCGCTGTTTCTGGCGGGGTTGCGGATAGGTTTGGCGGGCGTGACGATGTTGCCGTTATATATGTGGGAGCGGGTTCGCAAGAAGGACCGCTCCCTCACGGTCGCGGCTCGGTACGACGTCGTGCGGCTATTGGCGCTGGGGCTGTTCGGCGTGACCCTGAATCAGTTCTTCTTTATTGTCGGCCTGAGCCGCACCAGCGTGGCGCACGCGGCGATCCTCATTGGACTGACACCCATACAGGTGCTGATCATAGCCCGCCTTCGGGGCCAGGAACTTATCACGGCGCGCAAAGCCGTGGGGATGGCGATCGCGCTGGCGGGCGTGGCCGTACTGAAAGCTTTCGAGCCGGCGGATGGCGCTGGCGCCACATGGCTCGGCGATTTCTTCATCATCCTGACCGGACTGTGCTTCGCCCTCTTCACCGTATTCGGCAAGGAAGTGACTGAGCGGTACAGTACCATCACCATGAACACCTACGCCTACGTGGGAGGCGCCGTGGCGCTGCTGCCTCTGACGCTGTGGGAGGCCGCCCGCCAGCCGCTGGCGACCGTCAGCGCCGGAGCCTGGCTGGCGGCGATCTACATGGCGCTGTTTCCCTCGGTGATCGCTTACCTGATTTACTACCACGCCCTCGCCCACATGGCGGCGTCGCGGGTGTCGGCGTTCTCCTACTTACAGCCGGTGTTCGCCTCCATCATGGGAGTCGCAATCCTGGGAGAGAGCCTGGGCGCGCCGGTGATCGCCGGCGGCCTGGTAATCCTCGCCGGCGTGTATCTGGCGGAGCGCGGCTGATGGCTTCGTTTGTCGAATTACTGCGCGGCAACCGCAACTACCGCTACACCTGGATCGGGCAGGTGGTCAGCGAAATCGGCGATCACTTCAACAACATCGCGGTATTCAGCCTGGCGTTGGCGAATACGCGCTCCGGGCTGGTGGTCAGCGGCGTGATGCTGTCGCGCGCGATTCCGGCGGTGCTGGCGGGGCCGATCGCCGGCGTGGTGCTCGACCGCCTGGACCGTAAGCGAGTCATGATCGCGAGCGACATTATTCGCGCGGTGCTGGCGGCCGGCTTCATCCTGACGATTCACCGGCACGACACCTGGCTGCTGTATTTCTTCAGCGCCCTGCTGATGTTCGCCTCGCCGTTCTTCACCAGCGGGCGCTCGTCCATTCTGCCCAGCATCGCGACTCGTGACGAACTGCACACGGCCAATTCGCTGACGCAAACCACAGGCTGGACCACCTTGACCATCGGCGCCTTCCTCGCCGGCGCCAGCGTGGCGCAGTTCGGCTATCAGTGGGCTTTTGTGGGCAACGCGCTTTCTTTCGCGGTGTCCGCCATCTGCATCGGGCAGTTGTTTTTGCCCGGCGACGGTTTCCGGCCAAAGCGCGAGTCGCTCACCGAGGCCGATGTAGTGCGGCCGTGGCACGAGTACACGGAAGGGCTGCGCTATATGCGCGCGCATCCGCTGATTTTCGGCATCGCGCTGATCGGCGTGGGCTGGGCCACGGGCGGCGGCGCGGCGCAGATCCTGTTCAGCGTCTTCGGCGAGATCGTCTTCAATCGCGGACCGGCCGGCATCGGCATCGTGTGGGGCTGCGCGGGCATCGGGCTGCTGCTTGGCGGCCTGATCGGGCACCGGCTCGGCGAGCGGCTCAGCTTCGACGGTTACAAGCGCGCGGTGGTGGTGTGTTACGTGGTCCACGGCGGCGCATACGTCCTGTTTAGCCAGATGCGCAGTTTCCATTGGGCGCTGGTCTTCATCGCGCTATCGCGCGCCGCCGTAGGGGTTAGCTCGGTGCTGAATTATTCGCAGCTTCTGCGGCACGTGGCCAACGAATTCCGCGGACGGGTGTTCGCCACCATGGAGTCGATGGTCTGGTCTACCATGATGGTTTCGATGATGCTCGCGGGAATCGCATCGCAGTATTACGACCCGCGCTTGATCGGCGCGATAGCGGGCGTGCTCAGCTCGACGACAGCCGTTTTCTGGGGCTGGGCGCACTGGACGGGGCGGCTGCCCGAACCCGCACAAGAGGGCGTAGATCCGGACGACGTGGAGGTGCATGGCGAACCCACCATCTAGCTTGCAGGACAAAGTGGTACTGGTGACCGGCGCGGCCAAGCGCATCGGGCGCGGCATCGCGCTGCGCCTGGCGCGGGAAGGCGCGCGCGTGGCGATTCACTATGGGAACTCGGAGGCCGAAGCGCGTGCGACCGCGGCGGAATGCGGAGGCGCTCCGCTGTTTCGCGCCAATCTCGAAAGCGTGGCGGAGATCGAGCGCATGTTCGGCGACGTCGAGCGAACGCTCGGCCGGCTGGATGGTCTGGTCAACAATGCCGCCCGCTTCACGCGCCGCGA
>Ga0181538_10003362_pt1 | contig 15667 bp, 17 predicted proteins | sample PEATcosm2014_Bin_40_FD_119773 | JGI IMG/M metagenome (GOLD analysis project Ga0181538, IMG submission 119773) | Peatland microbial communities from MTU Mesocosm Facility, Houghton, MI, USA - PEATcosm2014_Bin23_30_metaG | ecosystem: Environmental > Terrestrial > Soil > Wetlands > Peat | place...
CCTATCGGATGGTTGGCGGAAGCCGATCGTCTGGCTGAACGGCGACGCCCAAAACCTGCCGCTGCCGGATGCGTGCTGCGACGTGGCGTCGATTGCGTTCGGGATTCGCAACGTCGTCGATCCGCTAGCGGCCGCGAAGGAATTTTTCCGGATTCTCCGGCCCGGGGGAAGGGCGATCATCCTGGAATTCTCCACCCCGACCAATCCGTTGTTTCGCGCCCTGTATCATTTTTACTTCGAACATATATTGCCGCGAACGGCCACCTGGATCAGCGGCGACAAAACCGGCGCGTATAAATATCTTCCGCAGAGCGTAGGAACGTTCATCGACCGCCAGACCATGGTGGAGATGCTCGCGAAGGCAGGATTTGCGAATATCGAGCAGCATCCGATGACGTTCGGGATTTGCGTTTGTTATCGGGGGTTTAAGCGGTAGGCGGTGATCGTCGAGCTTGCTTTTGGGTTTGACCTTTCGACCGGGGAAATGTAATTTGTGGTTGTCGCGATTCCGGACGCCACCCATCCGCGGGAAGGGCTTTGCCCACCGGCTTAAATCCTTGATGGACCTTCTTTCAGCCTGAGCAGCGGATGCAGGCGCGGTTGATCGCTCATGCGATCATGATGAAAGGAGGTCGGCTATGTCCGATCCACCCTCCACTGGTCCGCCGTTTCGCGCAGGCAATCTCAACTTTCTTCGTAAGCAGGCCAAGGCGTTGCTCCGCGCGGCGCGCGGTGAAGATCCCGCGGCGATAGCGCGATTCCGCAGGATACTTGGCACTGCATCTGACGAATCGCCCACGCTCTCCCATGCGCAGCTTGTGGTTGCGCGGGAGGCTGGATTTCCGAGCTGGCCGAAAATGCAGGACGAATTGCGTTGGCGGAGCGAAGTCCGCGCCAAACATCGCCTTGGCTCGGCCACTCCACTTAATGGAGGCATGACTATGACAGTATCCAATTCACTCCAACTGGGCCCCATCGATCAGATCGGGCTTAGTTGCACGGACCTGGACGAAGCTCAGCGATTTTATTGCGACCTGCTCGGCCTTCATCATGTTGCCGATGCGCTGCCTCAGATGAAATTCTTCGGCTGCGACGGCGTCAACATCGTCATGTTCAAAGGCGACAAGATCGCGCCGAATTCGTGCATTTATTTCCGCGTTCCCGGCGAGCCGGGACTGATCGAGAAGAAGCTTGACATACTCAAGGCAAGCGGCGCGAAAGTCGAGAGCGATGCACACGTCATCGCCCGGAATTGGAACGGTTGCAACGTATGGCTCGCGTTTTTTCGGGACCCATTCGGCAATCTGTTGGCTCTGAAGAGCGATGTTCCGATAAAGAAGTGAGCGATATCCGAGCACATGGCGTCCCCCGCCCTTTGCTCGCTTGAAATCGCGCGCCTCTTTTCGTCCGGATGATTCCGGCGTACGATTGATTCTCCATGGACATCGTCACGGCCATCACCGGCGCCAGCGGCGCGATGTACGCGCAGCGGTTTATTCAGGGCCTGGTGGCCGCGGGGGTCAACGTGCATCTGGTCGTCTCGCCGCTGGGAAGACGGCTGCTGCATGATGAACTGGGGATGGAAGGCGTCGATCTGGCGGCGTTGGCGGGGGCGGCGGAACATACCGTCACACTCTACAACTACGGCGACGTCGGCAGCAAGCTGGCCAGCGGGAGCTTTCTGCATCAGGGAATGGTGATCGTGCCGTGCAGCAGCAACACGCTGGCGGCGGTGGCGCACGGGATCGGCGACAACCTGATTTCCCGGGCGGCGGCGGTGACGCTGAAGGAGCGGCGGCGGCTGGTCCTGGCCCATCGGGAGATGCCGCTGTCGCCGATCGACGTTAATAATTACAAGATTCTCACCGATGCCGGCGCGATCATCGCCGCGGCCAATCCGGGGTTTTATCTCAACCCCAACTGCGTCGCAGACATCGTCGATTTTGTGGCCGGGAAACTGCTGGACCTCGTGGGCGTGCCGCATGCCCTGGAGACAAGGTGGGATCCTGGCAAAATTCGAAATCCGAAATTCGAATGACGAATCAAATTCGAAATTCGAATGACGAAACAAGTGGCCGAAGCCGACCATGGGTTTGTTTCGAGTTTCGAATTTCGAATTTGATTCGTCATTCGAATTTCGGATTTCGAGTTTGGCGCACAGCCGTCCCGGAATCACGCGCCCTTAATTCGGGACGCCACCCGTGACTTTCGCGACGCACACACCCCCCGCCCCCCCGCCGCCGGCGTCTCTGGCCGGAAGACTCCGGCTTTTCGCCAATGACATCAAGATTCATCACACGGTTTTCGCCATGCCCTGGGCGATCCTCAGCGCCGCGCTGGCTGGGCGGACATTCCCCGGCTCGCTGAACGTCGGGAAGATTTTGTTGATCGTCGCCTGCATGGTGACCGCCCGCACGGTGGCGATGGCGGCCAATCGAATCATCGACGCGGACCTGGATGCTAAAAATGCGCGGACGGCGCGGCGAGCGCTGCCTTCCGGATCGCTATCGCACGGATTTGTCGCGGCGATGTTGGCTTTGTGCTGCGTCGGATTCGTCGCCGCCACCGCCGGATTTCAATTGATATATCACAATCGCTGGCCGCTCGTTTTTTCCCTGCCGGTGCTGGCTTATCTGTGCGGTTATCCGTACATGAAACGATTCACGCGGCTATGCCATTATTACCTGGGGATCGCGCTGGCGCTGGCGCCGGTGTGCGCGTGGGTGGCCGTGGCCGGGCGGATCGATTGGCCACCGGCGGTGATGTTCATCCTCGTCGCGGCGTGGACGGCGGGGTTCGACATCATTTATGCCTGCCAGGATTACGCCAGCGACATCGCCACCGGCGTTGTTTCCGTGCCGGCGAAAATGGGAATTCCCAAAGCACTTTGGATCAGCCGGGCCACGCACCTGTTGGCGGCCGTTATGCTGGTCGTGCTGGGCCGGATCGTGCCGCAGTTTGGAATTCTTTACGACATCGGCGCGGCCGCGGCCATCCTGCTGCTCATTGTGGAACAGGGCCTTGTAAAGCCGACCGATCTTTCCAAGGTGAATCTTTCATTTTTCACGATCAACGGGGCGATCAGCATTCTGCTGGCAACGCTGGGGATTTGGGATTTGATTCGCTGATTGAACGGATCTAAATGAACTGGGTCGCCTGGCAAAAAGCTCAAAGCAAGAACTCACGCAGAGGCGCAAAGGCGCAAAGAATGAAAACCATTTACTTCTCTGCGCCTTTGCGCCTCTGCGTGAGATTCTTTTTTCCATGGAGCTGAAACCGATTCGAGCCGGACGACAAATGAGCGATGCACCATCCGATTCCTTCGGCAACGCTGGTTGCCGAGCGGACGCGATCCTATACTGACCGTGGATGAACCGGGATTTACACGTGACCGATGCCGCTTTGCGGCCCATCGCGGAAAAACTGGCGGTGGGCCGGCGGCTTTCGATCGACGACGGGGCGGCGCTTTATGCCAGCCGCGACCTTCACGGCATCGGCCGGCTGGCGAATTCCGTGCGGGAAAACCTGCACGGAGACAAAACGTTTTACAATCGCAATCGCCATATCAACTACACCAACGTCTGCGCCTTGTCGTGCAAATTCTGCTCTTTCTATCGCAAGCGCGGCGAGGAAGGGGCGTATGAGATGCCGGTGGAGCAGGTGATCGCCACGGCCGTCCGCGCCGCCGAGGCGGGGGCCACCGAAGTCCACATCGTCGGCGGGCTGCATCCGTGGCTGAAGTTTGAATATTACCTGCAAATGCTGAGCGGCATTCGGCGCCAATGTCCGCAATTGCACGTCAAGGCATTCACGGCGATTGAGATCATTCACCTGAGCCGGGTGGCGCGGCTGAGCGTTCGGGAAGTGCTGATCGCGCTGCGTGATGCGGGCCTGGGCAGCCTGCCGGGCGGCGGGGCCGAGATTTTCGACGATCGCGTCCACGACGAGGTTTTCAAGGGCAAAGTCCGCGAGGACCGGTGGTTCGACGTGCATCGGACGGCGCATGAGCTGGGGATTTATACCAACGCGACGATGCTGTATGGCCACGTCGAAACGCCCGCCCAACGCATCGGCCACATGGTGAAATTGCGGCAACTTCAGGACCAATCGCTGGCAGCATCCGGTGCATCGTTCAACTGCGTGATCCCCCTGAGCTTCATTCCGGAAAACAGCGAACTGGGCTTTTTGCCGGGACCGACGGGGCTGACCGACCTCAAAACCCTGGCGATCGCGCGGCTCATGATCGACAACATCGCGCACGTCAAGGCGTTTTGGATCATGCAAAGCGTGGGGCTTTCGCAGTTGGCGCTGAGTTGGGGGTGCGACGATCTGGACGGAACGGTCGTCTGGTACGACATCACCAAGCGCGAGGGGGACGGCGTTCACCAGGAACTGAACGTCGAGGACATCAAGCGGCTCATTCGCGAAGCGGGAAGAATTCCCGTGGAGCGGGACACTCTGTATCGCCCGGTTCAAAGGGATGAGAAGGACTGCGCGATTCTGGCCGCATCGTAGCCGGCCGAACGCGACCCCAATGAAAAGGGGTCATAAGCCATTTCTTACAGGAGCGTGGATTTTGCCTGATAATAGCGGGATTTCCAAAAATGGCTTATGACCCCTTTTTACGTCCTGGCTGGATGAAAGTGCGTCTGGGAATCAGGAAACGCCGGATGCTCGCTCGGCATGGGCTTGGGATAGGGAAGATTCCGATGCGGGGCAGATGGTCTGGCCCTTGTTCTCGTGGTCGCGGAGCATGCGATCGCGGATTCGGCACATGACCTTGTCCACCACGGCGGGGATGGCAGTGGCGATGGTCAGCGAAAGGCGGGAAAACGGTTTTGGCCACAGTTCGCGGCAGGGCCGCTCGATGGCGCGCACCATCCGCGCCGCAACGATCTGGGGAGTCTGCTTGCTGCCCTGGGCGAGGGCGGCGGGACTCATGCCGCTACGGTCGGTTGCCGTCGAAAAGAATTCCGTTTCACAGAGCACGGGATGAACGCTGGTGACGGCGATGCCGAGCGGCTTCAATTCGATGCGAAGACCCTCGGCAAGACTGAGCTGCGCCGCCTTGGTTGCGGCGTAGGTGGTGAAATACGGCAATCCGCGCCGGGCGCAGGCGCTGGAAACGATCATGAGTTGTCCGCGATAGCCATCCCGGCATTCCTGCCGTCTCATGATGGGAATCGCCCTGCGGCAGCATTCGATGGTCCCGAAAAGATTGGTGTCGAAAATCTGGCGGATGTCTTGTTCGCTCATGGCGTCAAAAGCGCGCGCCAAGCCGTAGCCGGCACAGCAAACAACCGTGTCGATGCGGCCAAATTTTTCCAGGGCGGCGGCGATGATGCGGTCGCAGTCTTGGGGGCAGGAGACATCGGTCGGCAGACAACAATGTTCACCGGGCAATCCCCGGGCGAGTTCCTGAAGTCGATCGAGACGGCGTGCGCCGAGAACCAACCGGCTGCCGCGGGCGGCCAGATCGATTGCCAGCGCCCGTCCAATGCCGGAGCTGGCTCCCGTAATCACCGTGACCATGTCCTGGAGCGGTCGACGCATAGTGCGGGATTATATTGTAGCGACAAATGCGGTTTAGGGGGATTGCCGTTTTTTCGAAAATCCGCGAGGATAGGAATTCCTGGACGAATCAGGCATGTTTACCGGGATAATTGAAAAAGTCGCGGCCGTGGCCCAAGTGACCGACGGTCCGGGTTTGAGGCGGCTGATCCTGGCGACGGGGTTGCAGAATCTCCAGCCGGGCCAAAGCATTGCGGTCAACGGCTGCTGCCTGACCATCGCACAAATATCGCCGCAAGGGGCTGGTTTTGACGTAATTAAGGAATCTTTGGACAAGACCAACCTGGGGCTGCTTGAGGCGGGGGACGTCGTGAACGTCGAGCGGTCGCTCAAGGCGGGCGACCGGATTGACGGCCATTTCGTGCAGGGACACGTCGATGGCCGGGCCATGCTGGTCGATATCGTTGCCAGTCCCGAAGAAACCAGACTGACGCTGCAAGCCCCGGCCGACCTGGCCAAATATATTGTCCCGAAAGGCTCGGTGGCGATAGACGGGGTAAGCCTGACGGTCGCGGCCGTCCGGGGAAGCGTTTTTGAGGTGGCGCTGATTCCCACGACGTTGCGGTTGACCACGCTGGGAAGGAAAAGCAAGGGCTGGCCGTTCAATCTGGAGACCGATATTCTGAGCAAAACGGTAATATCGTGGCTGGAACGCCGGGAGATGCAATGAATCCCCTGCGAGAATTGCACGTACAGGCCGAGGCGGAATTTCAGGCGTATGGGGACATGGAAATCGTCTGCACGTTCGGCGAGCCGCAGGCGGAGTACGCCGCGATCCGCAAGGGTTGCGCCATGATGGACCTGCCGCAGCGCGGGATTCTGCGGGTCACCGGGTCGGATCGGATCGATTTTCTGAATCGGCTGTTGAGCAATCAATTGGCGACCAAGGACGGGAAGAACCCTCTGACGGCCGGGCGGGGCGTCTATTCGTTTCTGCTCAATAACAAGGGCCGGATCGTCGCGGACATGAACGTCCTGGAAAGAGGCGATTGCACGCTGTTGGAAACCGATGCGCGAAACGTCGCGAAGGTGAAGGAGATGCTGGAGAAGCACGTTTTTTCGGAGAAGGTGGCGTTTTCGAGCCTGATCGGCACAAGCCATCAGGTGGCGCTGCACGGACCGGGGGCTGGCGAGGTTTTGCGGCAGCTTGGCGGGAATTGCGATGGGCTGGGACCGCTGAATTCGACGGTTGCCAAGCTCGACGCGGCCGAGGCCGTCGTTGCGGCCGAGGCCGTCATCTGGCGCGACGATCCCTGCGGCGTCGGCGGCTATTTCCTGATCGTTCCAACCGAATCCGCGGGAAAGTTGTGGATGGGCATTCTGTCGGCCTTCGGGGGCGGTGAGCCGGGGAAACGGCAGGTCCGCCCGGCGGGGTGGGCGGTGTTCAACACGGCGCGGATCGAGGCGGGCCGGCCGCTGTTTGGAATCGATTTCGACGATTCGGTCCTGCCGGCCGAAACCGGGCAACTCGATCGCGCCGTCAGCTTCACCAAGGGTTGCTATCTGGGCCAGGAAATCGTCGCCCGGATGCACGCGCGAGAGCAGGTGGTGCGGCAAATCGTCGGAATCCGAATGCACCAAGACGCCCTGCCGGTCGCCGGGGCGCCGGTCATCGACGATGAGAAAAACCAGATCGGCGGAATCACCAGCAGCACGGTCTCGCCCGTGCTGTCCAACGCATCAATCTGCCTGGGATTGGTCAAGAGTTCATTCGCGGCCCTCGGCACGCAGCTGCAAATCGCGACCGAGGGCGCGTTCCGCCGCGGGACGGTTGTCCAGATTCCGTTCATAAAAATGGACAATTGACAATTGACAATGCCTCGCGCGCGGCGCCGGTCGTCGATAAAAAGGAATCGTCCATGGCACATTCGTCCTTCCGTGTCGAGCCGGGAAAGAAAGTCGATCTGTCGAAATGGCCCACGGACGATACCGGGCCGTTCAAAGACAAGTCCGACGCCAAGGACGCGGTCAAGAAGCACGTCAAACGGCTGATCGAGCTTCAAGAGTTGCTCTACGCCTCGGCGAGCCATTCCGTGCTGATCGTGCTTCAGGCCATGGATACCGGAGGCAAGGACGGGGCGATCGAACACGTCTTCAGCGGAGTCAACCCGCAGGGGTGCAACGTCACCAGCTTCAAGGTCCCGTCCCACGATGAACTGGCCCACGATTACCTCTGGAGATATCACCTGGCCTGTCCGAAGCGCGGGATGATGGAGATTTTCAATCGGTCGCATTACGAAAGCGTGCTGGTCGAACGGGTCCATGAAATCGTTTCCAAGGACGTATGGTCGCGACGCTTCGAGCAGATCAACGCGTTCGAGCGGATGCTGATCTCCGAGAATACGCTCATCCTCAAGTTTTTCCTTCACGTCTCCAAGGAAGAGCAAAAAAGGCGGCTGGAAGCGCGGCTGGATGACAAGACCAAGCACTGGAAGTTCAGCCCCGCCGACCTCGCCGAGCGCAAGTACTGGGACGAATATACCAAGGCCTTCGAGGATGCCCTGCGGTATTGCTCAACCGACGAGGCGCCGTGGCACGTCGTGCCGTCGGATCATAAGTGGTTCAGAAACTGGGCGCTGTCGGACACCATCGTCAGGGCGATGGAAAAGCTGGACATGAAATATCCCCAGCCGCCCGAGGGGCTGGATAAGATCAAGATTCGTTGAGAGAACCCCTTCACGCCGCCAATGCCGACGGCGGCCGGCGCAAACGCGCGGCCTGCTGTCGGGCGGTGCGCCAGAGCGATACGTCGCGGATGTCCTCTTCCGGCATCCAGTCGGAGTCTTCCGTCGTCGAGGCGGCGCCTTCAGTGTCCCGCAAACCTTCCTCTTCCTCGGGCGAGATTTGCGGTTGCCGGTCGATGGGCTGATACGTCAAAGCGGCCAACTCCTGCTCGGTGACAATTTCGGCCGCCGCCGAACGCGGCGGCTTGGAATAGCCGCGACCCTCCAGATCCACAAACAGAAATTGCCCGTCGACGTACGACTGAAACGATCCATCGGCGATACCGGCTAAAATCTGTTCGACGCTGATCCCCCAGATTTCCGCGGCGACCGACGGGGCCACCCATGACGACATGTTTTCTTCTCCAAGTCCGGCCTATTGAGTTAATCGGCAGAATAGAGCACTGCCTGAAGTCTCACATTCGCAGCGTCCGGTAAGTGCCGGATCGCGCGCGGCCGACCGATCAATCAGACGAATAGGTAGACGTAAGCGGCAAAGGTAACCGCGGCCAGCCCGGCGCTGGCGGCCAAACCCCACAGCCAGCTTCCTCTCCGCACCGCCAGCGAAAACGTGGCGATCGTCACTCCGGCCTGGGCGCCCAGCATTCCGTAGAAGAACTGCCTGCTGCGCACGCGGTGCCGATCGGATATGAAGCTTTGCCGCCGAACCTGGACCTCCAATAGCTGGGCCAGAACCTGGTTGTAGTGGGCCTCGCGCTGATCACGATTTGAATTGAGATTCAAACCCGCGATGGCGACGGCGCTGGACAATTGCGAGGATAGTTCGTGAATGGATGCGATGGAATCCGCCGGCTCCATTGCAATCACTTCATCGGGGGCCTGGCGCGCCGCCGACTCAAAAGCGACGGCCTCACGGGAAATCCCGATGCGCGCCTGCTCGAGCCGGGCTCGGCCTGGATTGATCTGCTCCAGCGCCTTATCGAAAGCCGCCGCGTTTTCATTGGCAATCGTAATCGCCTGGTCGAGATCATCCTGGGAGATTTGCCCGGCCTGGCGTTCGAGATCGGTCTCCGGCACGCGTGAATCAACGGCCAGAACAGCGCCAATGATCTGCTGATTGCCAATCGGCTGCTCGGGGATATCGGGAATTTCTCCGCGCAGGAAAGCCGCCAAGTCATCCGTCCCATCGGGCCGGGTTGTGCCGGTATCGAGCTGCGAAGCAAATGCGGCGGCGGCGTTCGCATGTTCATCTAGCTGCGTGAAAACCGGCAAATCCAAGGGTACCACACGGTGCCGAAGGGCCAGGTGGACCCTTACGCGCAGCATTTCATCCATCAGGCGCTTGGCAGCTTGCCGCAAATCCCGCGCGTCCACGGGCGTCGATTGAGAAATGCCGCGAAGAATCTCCACCGTATTCCCGCACTGCTCCGCCCGAATTTTTTTGGCCTGAAAATAGCCCCATTGGTCCGACGCCTTGGATTGCATCTGCGCCGCCAGCGAGCGGAAATATTGGGCGCTGCTCATCTCGCTGGAAGAGAGCCCGGCCAACACGGTTGCCACGACCGTCAGAATGATGGGCGTCGAAACAAGGACGGTCTCCCAGCGGGTCCGCTTGTGGTCCGGGTCGTTTGCCAGGGAGGTGAACTGGGACGTCTTGGCCATGGCCACCTCAAGTTTACCGGGCCGGCCCGCGATATTCGCAAGACGACGTGCAGGTTTCGCGCACAATGATGGCCGACAGCTCGGGCAATGCCTGCTTCAAACGATCGTAAATCCAAACCGCCAGGACCTCGCTGGTCGGATTGCCCAGGCCTTCGATTTCGTTCAGATAATAGTGATCGAGCCGTTTGACGATCGGCTCGGCGGCCTTCTGAATATCGCCGTAATCGATGAGATACCCTTTAGCCAGATCGACCTCGCCCTCGACGAGCACGTCGAAGTGATACGAATGCCCGTGGAGCCGGCGGCATTTGTGGCCATCGGGGAACGACGGCAGGTCGTGGGCAGCCTCGAAATGGAAGGATTTGCTCAGACGCACGAACATCGCAGCCGCTATTCTATGCCGGCGGCCGGGTTTCTAAAACATCATGGATATTTTACCGAAGGGTTACGACCCACTTCTGGAATGCGCGCACGACGGAGTTGTGATCATCATCTTCAAATCGTTTCAAGAAACGATTGAATTCATCCATCTGTAGGAAGGGAAAAAGACCGCTGCTCTTCTGAGGCTTATATTTTCCGTAAGGCGAGAGGCGCAGAACGGTGAGCTGCTTGCCGTCGAATCGCCATAATTCCGGAATCCCCAACGCGGCGTAAATCGGCTCGCGAGCAATGGAACGGGAAGTGATATCAATTTCCACGGCCAAATCCGGCGGAGGATCCTTCGCCAAATCCATCTCGCCACGCTTGTGCCGCATCGCGTCAATGTTTGAAAAATAATAGCATTCGTCCGGCTCCAGCCCCTTTTCCCTATCCTTTCGACGAAATGTGGTGGAGCCACTCGGCAGGACGTTAATGTCACGCTCCAAACACATGATTTCAATTAACAGCCCGATGCGACTTGACCAATGTTCGTGAATATTGAGGGGGGCCATGATTTCCAGGCTTCCGCTGTCGTACGTAACGCGAATTGGCCGATCGCCGACTTCTTCCAGCAAATGCTCGTAGAATTCCCACGAAACATCGTCGAGAACGATGTGTTGCTGATCGATCAGGGAATTTTGAGTAGTGGCTACGGTCATCCGTCATCTATTCTAGCCGGCAAACCCCGTCAATCCAGCCAATCCTTCTTCTTTAGCCGCTCGGGCACGTATTCTTCGGTAACGTAGCTGATGTCCTTGGTGATGAGCGATTCGACTTCCATCTTGAACCCGTTGGAGAGCATCTGCTCGATTTCCTTCTGCCAGGCCTTGTTCTCCTTGAACCAGGGATAGTTGGCGATTTCGCCGGCGCGCTTTTTGTCGTTGTCGTTCAACTCGATCTGCACGTCGTCCGTGAGCTTGCATTGAACGTAATCCTTGGCGCGGATGCCGAGGAATTTGGCGTCGGGAATGGCCAGGCGCTGGCTCTCGAAGGCCAGGCTGATGGAGCCTTGCTTGATGACGCTGTAGATGTAATGCCCCCAGGGGTCGCAGTCGAGCAGGCAGATGACCGGGAGCTTCGCTTCGGCGCTGAAGCGTTGCAGAAGCCGCCGCACGCCGCGCGGCGGCTGGCCGCCGCCGTGGGTCAGAATGCAACGGTGCTTCTCCCAGAACCGGTCTTCGTTGAAGCGATTCCAGACCGTTCCCTTTTCGACGTGCAAAACGAAATCGGCGTCGATCTTCTTGAATTGAATGACGTCCGATTCGGTGATGCTCGGGATCGCGTAACCGCCGCTGCCCATGCGGCGGCAATCGATCTCGTCGCCCTTGTCGAGCACGGTGACGTTGCCGACCATCGCGCCCCGGTTTTCCGCGAAGACGTGAAGCTCCTCGCGCAGTGAACCCAACGCGACCTCCAAATCCTCCAGAATCCCGTCGGATTCATCCTGGGCGGCGAACGTCTTTTCCCCCTTGGCGCCCTGGATGGTGTGCAGGCCCTTGTAGAACATTCCTCGAAGGCTGAGCGTTTTCTCCGCGCCGATCAATTCCTTGATGCTGTTGCCGTGCAGCACCGTCTGCATGAATTGCTTGGCCTGGTTCAGGTTGAAAAGCTCCCGGTTGGCCTTGGCATCGCCCATTTCCAGGATTCGCCGCCGCTTGTTCCAGACGGTGTTGGAGCGCGTGCGGGTTGGAATGGCGACAACAATGTCGCGGCCCTTGAACGCCGCCGTGGTCACGTCGTCGGCCAAGCCGACGATCTTGTTCAGCGTCACCTTGTCGCGATCCTTGATTCGCTTGCTGATTCCGGCGTTGGATTTGGATTTTTTCTTGGCCATGATTCTTACCTGAAAAGCTTTCTGAGCTACCCGCTACGGCGGCGATTTCATTCTCTGCGACGACGCTTGCTGGTTGCGTTCATAGGGGTTTCACGTCGGTCGCCGCTGCGCATCCCCAGAATCAGGGGGCAATGGCAGCTTTTGGATCGCCTGTTCTGCCAGAGGGATTAACCCGCGTACTTGCTCGCTGGCGACGCGCCAGACTCGGTTCAAATCCACGCCCCAATAGACGTGAACCATGATGTTGCGCATTTGAACGATGCTACCCCAGGGGATCGACGGCGCGATGGCCCGGCCCTCGTCCGACATACGTGCCGCCGCTTCGCCGATTTCCTGGACGGCGTGGATCACTGCCCTCCGCAGGATCATGTCGCCATCCAGATCCGCACGTGTTCGTCCCGCGGTCATTGTAGCGATATCCCTTGCCGCCGCGGCGATGTGCTCAAAGCGAATTCTATCGCTGATGCGGTTTGTCTCTTCATCACGCGGCATAAGCGACCTGAGCTGATCTGCGAATCCGATTGCGAAGATAGGGATGGATCATGTCGTCCGTGTGCAGATGCACCTGGCGGCCAAATAGTTCTGTCAATTCGAGTTGAAGTCGGCCCAGTTCGAACAGTCCGAGGTTGTCAACACCGTTGAAATGCACGATGACGTCGATGTCGCTGTCCGGCCGGAAATCGCTCCGCGTGATCGAACCAAAAAACAATAGCTCGCGGATGCCGTTCCGCCGACAGAACTGCGCGAGACGCGTGTCGTCGATTTCGATCTCGTGGAGCTTCATCTTACGATCTATTCTAGCGGATTCACAGGCACCTGGAAATCTTCGCGAGTTAACTGGGCTGATGCGCGCGTTCGTACTCTTCGATCTCCGCGCGCAGCCGGTTTGCCATGACCTTCATGGACTCCAGCGATATTTCGTATGCCGCCGAGCGCATTGACGACTGCTCCTTCTTTTCGATCAGCTTGAGCAATTCGCCGAGCTTTCGCTGCGAATTATTGCGCTCTCTGTCGTCTTTCAGTCTCATGGAAGTCAAGTTAGTTACAGTCAGAACAACTCTCCATCGTTCTGGGATCGCCCTTTCCTTGATTTCGCCGATTTATTGTCGATGGACGCCGACGAATCGGAACTTGCTTCGTCAAGTTGGCCAGCCCGGCTCTGCACCATCACCACGCCCTTGTCGTCCTTCAAGTCTTCCGCGTCGTCCTTGTCGATCGTCTTGCCTTCCTCGTCGAGCTGTGCATCCGCGATCGCCGTGCGCTTGCGGGCCTCGGTCAACAGCTTGTCATAAAGCTTTTTGGCATCCGCCCCGTTGATGGCGTGGATGGCCTTGCTGATCTCACCGATGTAGCGCTCGAACACGTCGCGGCGGGCGGCCTGGCGCTGCATCTTCTGGCGTTTGCGCAAGTAAGCCCCCAGCTTCCGGCCGCATTCCATCAACGCCAGCTTCATCTCCTTGCGGATTTCATCGTAGTCGGCGATGGCTTCCTTGGATTCGCTGGTGAAGGGGACCCAGACGCTGGCCATGTGGATGAGGATGACCAGCGGCCCGACGGGCACGCTGCCGCGGGGTTGGCTGAGGTTGTAATTTCGCCAGCCGGTTTCCGCCACCGCCTTGAAGCTGCTGCACGCGCTCTGCTGGAACAGCAGGGGAACGCGATTGGCGAAGCGGATGACGCGCGCCGGATCGTCCGCCGGCAGCTCACCGCCGAAGGCGATGGCCGCTTCGATCTGAAACGGCCGGCCTCGGTACACGTCCGCCTCGCGGCTGCTGGCGGCATAAAACTCCGCCTTGACGCCCTTCAGCATCCCCGCCAAAAGCTGGCGAACGCCGATGGGAGCAAGGCAATCCGTGGGAGGCGACGGCAGCTTCGATTCCTGAAATACCTTGAACAATTTTTCAACCTGATGCGGCTCCAGATCGCCCGCTTTCGTGCGGCTGTGGACGCCGATCGCCTTGCAAAACTCGCTCGCCTTGCCCGAGCTGACCCGGCAGAATTTTTCCTGGAGGAAATTGAAAAGCGTCCCCCCGCCGCGATTGGCATCCTCGAAATCCTTCAGCATCTGAATCAAAATGCCCAGTTCAATCCCCTTGGGATGCGGCTGAATCTCCTTGGTCTCGGGGGGAAGCTGATCGGTCCCGCGCGGGAAGAAAATCACCCCGTCCTTTTCGCTCGTCGCCAGGGTCGGATCGACGCCGGCCGGCGCCGTGACGGACGACTCCTCCGGCTTGGCCGCGCCTCTTGCCGCATTGCCCAGCGGCAACTCTTCCTGGTCGTCGGCGCTGACGCGCGTCGGCGGAACGAACGTGATCCGCGCATGGGGATTGGCGATGGCGCACAACTCCAGGAACTCATCCACGCTTCCCCGGCCCTTTTGATATCTTCCCTCGAGCTCGATGCTCACGCTGGTGCCGGTGATGAAATCTTCGGGATTCAAAAACCCCGGATCGCGCGTGCCGGCATTGAGGGCCCGAAACCGCTGCGGGGGAAAATCATCGGTTTCCTTGTCGATCGCCACTTCGGCCCGGTTGGTCTTGGTGTTCATCGCCAACTCGATGTGGTGGGCATCTTTCCTGGCGTGAGGCCGGGTGTGAATCACCATCGGTTTGCCGGTGGTGATCAGGCCGTACATTCCCGCCGCGCTGATGCCGATCCCCTGCTGCCCGCGGCTCATCTTCAGGCGATGAAATTTGCTGCCGTAGAGCAATCGTCCGAAGACGTTTTCCACCTGTTTTCGGACGATGCCCGGCCCGTTGTCGATGACCGAGACGCGATAGCGGGATTGCTTGGCGGTCGGCGGGCGGTCGGGCTGCAAATCCTCGATGATGACCGCGACGTTAGCCAGAATGCCGGCTTCCTCGCAGGCGTCCAGCGAATTGTCCACCGCTTCCTTCACGGTCGTCAGCAGGGCTTTGCGCGGGTTGTCGAAGCCGAGCAGATGCCGGTTCTTGGCGAAAAATTCGCTGACCGCGATGTCCTTCTGCTTGGTGGCCAGTGTTTCGGCCGTCTCGCGCCGAACCGGGTTCGACCGGCGCTTGGCAGGCTCAGCGGTGGGCTTCGCCTCCGCAGCGGCAGGCTTTGCCTCCGCAACTGTCGGCTTTTTCGGCGGTTCCACGGCGGCTACTGGTTTGGTATCGAACAGGTCGTCGGTTTCGCGTTCCAGGGATTCACGTCTGGGTGATTGGCGCAAATACTGCATGCGTGCGGTCCTCCGTGCCATTGCGTTATTATCAGGTTATCGGCATGAATGCGAAAGTTGCAAGAGCGGGGATGCCGGCCGGGGGTATCCGGATCATCTGGGTTCCGGTGAACGATCCTAAGGCACGGTATCTTACCATCCGCGCACGAAAAAACCGCCTGGAGGCGGCTGGCTGTCAAGACCCCATTTTTGTCCCAACTCTGAAATATAGTTTCGCGGCCCAAAGTCGTCGGATCTGAGCCGGGACCTTCCCGGCTCGCTTGCTCTTTGCTACGCTCGAATCGTCCACGCGGA
>Ga0181538_10003363_pt1 | contig 15665 bp, 12 predicted proteins | sample PEATcosm2014_Bin_40_FD_119773 | JGI IMG/M metagenome (GOLD analysis project Ga0181538, IMG submission 119773) | Peatland microbial communities from MTU Mesocosm Facility, Houghton, MI, USA - PEATcosm2014_Bin23_30_metaG | ecosystem: Environmental > Terrestrial > Soil > Wetlands > Peat | place...
ATCGGATTACGCCCTACCATCCTTCCCGCATTCCTCGGAACGATCCTCGGTGGCTTCTGCGGAGCTTTGGCTGGACCGCCCTTGGCCGTGCTGACTGGCATGATCGGTTTCTTTGTGGCGTTGGTTCTCCTGCGCCTAAAAAAAGGTGAGCCCAAAAGCCCATGAGCTGTAAGTTTGGCCGACCGCCCAACGGAAGCAGTTCCCTTCAAGCCGCATTCCCCCAGAAATCCCTACTCGCCGTCAAGGTTCTCTGCGACCATCTTTCTTTCAACGATTCACAGGACGCATCCACCTTCTGGAGGTTTCGTTTGCATGTCTGAAGCTCCGCGCTCCTGGCGTCTGGGTTTCTGGAGCCTCATCGCCACGCAATTTCAGGGCGCGTTCAACGACAACGCTCTGAAGTACCTCGTCATCTTCCTTATCATCGGCAACAATCTCTCTCCCAACGAGCGCGAATCCAAGGTACTCATCGTCGGTTCGCTCTTTTCCCTCCCCTTCATTCTTTTTTCAATGACCGGCGGCTACTTCGCCGACCGATACAGCAAGCGCACTGTCACCATCTGCACAAAAATTTTCGAGATCGCTGTGATGCTCTTTGCCATTGCAGGCTTTGCGATGCACAGCCTGCCCATGGCCATGGCTGCGGTCTTCCTGGCCAGCACGCAGGGAGCGCTTTTCGGCCCGTCGAAATACGGCCTGCTGCCTGAAATCCTCCCGGAGAAGAAGTTGTCCTGGGGCAACGGCGTCATCGAACTCGGGACGTTTCTTGCCGCCATCTCCGGCACAGTCGTGGGCGCGTACTTCTCCGAAGCTTTTGGAAATCGCCAGCATTTCTCGGGAATCGTGTTCCTTGCCTGCTCGGTCGTGGGACTCATCACAAGCCTGGGCATCAGCAAAGTGCCCGCCGCGGATCCCGCGCGCAAGTTCCGCTTCAATGTTCTGGGAGACGTGTGGTCCCAGGGAAAGCTCATCGCGCAGGACCGTGTCCTCTGGCTCGCCGTGGCAGGCAATACGTATTTCTTTTTCCTCGGTGCGCTGCTTCAGTTCGACATCGTCTTTTATGGCCACGACGTTCTGCAAGTTCCGAACACGCAAGGAAGCCTGCTGCAGGCCTCCATAGCCATTGGAATAGGACTCGGGAGCCTTGCGGCGGGTTATCTCTCCGGCGGCAAAATCGAGTATGGACTCATCCCTTTAGGCGCCACCGGCATCACTGTCTTCGGTTTTGTCCTGGCCGCGCCCGGCCTTTCCTTTCACACTGTCTTAATCCAACTCGCGCTTCTGGGATTTTTCGGCGGATTTTTCATAGTTCCCATCAGCGCGCTCATCCAGCACCGCCCGGAAGAGCAGCATCGTGGTGGAGTCCTTGCCGCCGCGAATCTACTTTCCTTCATCGGCATTTTCGCCGCTTCCGGCGTGTTCTACGTTCTGCAGCACTTCGTTCATCTTGGCCCCGCGGGAATTTTCTTCTGGGCCTCGTTCCTAACGCTTGCCGCGCTCGCCTATGTTCTCTGGCTCCTGCCCGATTCTCTCTTGCGCCTCCTGTTGTGGATTGCCGCCCACACGCTCTATCGCCTGGACCTGAAGGGCAATGAGAACATTCCTGCGCGCGGCGGCGCCTTGCTTACGCCCAATCACACTTCCTGGGTGGACGCGGTGCTTTTGATATCCGCCACCGATCGCCCCATACGCTTCCTGATGTTCAAGGGCGTTTACGATCATCCGCTCATCAAGCCCTTTGCCCGCATGCTCAAGATCATTCCCATCGCTTCCGATCAGGGCCCGCGCGAAATGATCCATTCCTTGCGCGAAGCCTCGGAAGCCCTGCGCAACGGTGAAGTCGTATGCATCTTTCCCGAAGGCCAAATCACGCGCATCGGTCAGATGTTGCCCTTCCGCCGAGGCTTTGAGCGCATCGTGAAAGGTATCGATGTCCCCATCATTCCCGTGAATCTCGACGGCGTCTGGGGCTCCATCTTCAGCTTTTCCCGGGGCCACTTTTTCTGGAAATGGCCGCGCGCGATTCCCTATCCCGTGGGCATCACCTTTGGCACGCCTTTGCCTGCGACCGCAACTTCGACCGAAGTCCGTCAGGCCGTTCAGGAACTCGGCGTTGACGCCTTCCAGCGCCGCCGCCGTTACATCAAGCCGCTTACGCGCACCTTTTTGCGAACCGCCCGCCGCCATCCCCGCCGCTTCTCCATGGCCGATGGCCGCACACCCAAACTCTCGTTTGGCGATGCTGTTATCAAGACGGTTTTCCTAGCGCGCCGACTGCGCCCCCTGTGGGCAGGCCAGAAAATGGTCGGCATCCTGCTCCCGCCGTCCATCCCCGGGGCGCTCGTCAACTGGGCCGCGCTGCTCCTCGGCAAGATCCCCATCAATCTCAACTACACGACTTCCAATGAATCCCTGGCCTCCTGTGCGCGCCAGTGCGAATTGAAAACCGTCGTGACTTCCAGGTTGTTCCTCGAAAAAGTCCATATTCAGCCGCCCGGCGAAATCATCTTTGCGGAAGATCTGGCGGAAAAGCCGCGCCTCACTGAAAAACTAATAGCTCTGCTCTCCGCAAAACTTCTCCCTGCGCGCCTCCTTGAACTCTTTCTCGGCGTCCGCCACGCCGCCAATCTTGATGACACTGCCACGATCATTTTCTCCAGCGGCTCCACGGGTGAACCCAAAGGCGTAATCCTTTCCCACTTCAATCTCGCCTCGAATGTCGAGCAACTGGAGCAGGTGTTTCACCTCAACGACAAGGACCGCATTCTCGGCATCCTTCCCTTCTTCCACTCCTTCGGCTTTACCGGCGCACTCTGTTTGCCTGCACTTTCCGGTATTGGCGTGGTTTATCATCCCAGCCCGCTGGACGCGCCAGCCATCGGCGCCCTGGTCAGCAAATACTCGGTCAGCCTGCTGATCTCCACGCCGACTTTCCTGAATTCCTATGCCCGGCGTTGCGCCCCGGAAGTGTTCGGCAGTTTGCGGATCGTTATGGCGGGCGCGGAAAAATTGCCAGAACGCATCGCGCAATCCTTCGATGATCACTTCGGCATTCGTCCTCTGGAAGGCTACGGCTGCACGGAGTGTTCCCCCGTCATCGCCGTGAACACGTACGATTTTCGCGCTGCCTATTTTCGCCAGGTCGGCGCCAAACGTGGCACCATCGGCCACCCGTTACCCGGCATCGGCATTCGCATCATTGATCCCGAATCCGGCGAAACGCTGCCTGTGGACAAACCCGGCCTGCTGCTGGTACGCGGTCCCAATATCATGGTGGGCTACCTGAATCGCCCCGAAAAAACGGCGGAGGTCCTCCGCGACGGCTGGTACAACACCGGTGATATCGCCACGGTGGATGAAGACGGTTTTCTGCGCATCACCGATCGCCTCAGCCGTTTCAGCAAAATCGGCGGCGAAATGGTGCCCCACATTAAGGTGGAAGAGAAACTCCATGAACTTCTGGGCGCCGATGGCCAGGTGTTGGCCGTCACCGCCATTCCTGATGAAAAGAAAGGCGAGCGTCTGGTGGTCCTGCACACGCTGAAGGAAAACGTGTTGAAGGAATGCCTGGAGAAGTTCGCCAAATGTGATTTGCCGGCACTGTGGAAACCGCGGCCGGATCAGTTTCTATTCATCGAGGAGTTGCCGTATCTCGGCACAGGCAAGCTGGATTTGCGCCGCCTTCGCGAGTTGGCGCTGGCGCTCACCAGCCCCGCCACGTAACGCGCGTCCGTTCTGCACGAACCTCTTAACAACAAAAAAGGCCGCTCGAAAGCGGCCTCTTCACAGAATAATGTCTCGGAATCTCGTCAGTCGGCTTTGTCAAAATCGTGCAGCAAGCAGCTCATCGCGCACTTCACTTCGCCATTTGGCAATAAGGAGCATTCCACGACGGACCAATCCGTGTCCTCAACGCCATGAAACCTCGCTGCGGTAATACTCGCAATCCTGTCCTTGTTGGGGCAAACCACGTTGCGGAACCGGTAGCTACACGTCTCCAGGATGCGGTCGAGAACATCGGGCTCGGACATGCCTTACCTCCGTCGCAAAGGCCGGGGATGACCTGATTTTTTACAATGGTGCACTTCTCTGAGCCCGCTGTCAAGATTACTGAGAGTGCGCCAGCCTTCGCGTCCGGACGCCCCACGTGGGGAGCTTTTCGACTACGGCTTGTCCACACGCGCCTGGGATAAACAATCCATGCCGCAGTGCACTGCTCCGGGGGGCAGCAACGAACAATCGATTACGCGCCAATCGCTCCAGCCTTCCTCGCTGTGCGGCCAGTTCGCCACCACCACATGCGCTTCACATTGCCGTTGCGAGCAGAACACCTTTTGCGGATAGGTTTTCGCGGATTCTGGATGCGGATCGGCTAGTTTTGGGTCAAACATAAGTCACCTTCGACGGGGAGCGAGACCTGAGGCCATCTTGCTCCCCGCCCCATGCTTCGTCAAGGATTTACGTCACGGTTCGCGGTATCCTGTAACTTCGTTCCACGGACGGGCTGCGGCCCATGCGGAGCGGCCATTTAACGCGAGGAATTCATGTTTACCGGCATCATCGAGCATCTCGGCACCATCGACTCGCTGAAACTTCACAAAGACGGCGGACGCTTGACCATCCTTGCGCCCACGGTTACTCCGCATCTCGCCATCGCCAACAGCATCGCCGTAAACGGTTGTTGCCTGACCGTCGTCGCCATGGAAAACGAACGCTTCTCCGCCGATCTTTCCGGCGAAACGATTCGCAAGACCTCGTTCGGTGAATTGCGGCCAGGTATGCGCATCAATCTCGAACAGCCGATGACAGCCGGAAAAGAGTTTGGCGGACACTTTGTTCTGGGCCACGTAGATACCGTTGGCCGCGTCGCCCGCCTCGAACCCGAAGGCGAAAATTGGTGGTATGGCGTGGAGGTCCCGGAATCGTTCGCGCGCTCAATTGTGCCCCAGGGCTCCATCGCCATCGACGGCATCAGCCTTACCGTGGCGCGTTGGCACGATCGAATCGCCGAAATCGCCATCATACCGTTCACCTACGAACACACGAATGTCCGCGACGTCAAAATTGGCGATGCCGTCAATCTGGAAGGTGATGTTCTTGGAAAGTATGTGGAGCGGTATTTAGAAGCACGCAGTGCGCCCAAGCCGGCCGGCAATCTCACCATTGAACAACTCGTCCAGCAAGGCTTTTAGGGCGATGTTTCGCGCTCGCGGCGGCAAAGGCCTCATTGCGCTTTTCGGTTCCCACCCCGTGTTAAATCAAGAACGAACTTGAAGATGCGCTCCCGCCAATAAAGGAAGAGCCCGATCAGAATAGATCCGAGTGTGCCCACAACTAATTCCAATTCGAACAATATTTTGCTCGAGGCATCTCCAGGTGGAACTAATGATACAAAAATGCCGACGAGGACCACCAGAAAACCCAGTCCGCCGGAAATCCAAACCCCGGCCAGCCCACCCGGAACAAGCACGGCATGCTCGTTTTGCGTGCGATCTTTACGACGAGCAAGTTTGATTGCCGCTGCAAACATGTACAAGAATGGTATGAAATATAAAATAATGGCGGCATCGATCAGAATTTGATAGGCGCTACGAGTCGATTGATTGATTTGGCTGACCAGCAAGATCGCCCCGGAAAGCCCCGCTTGCACCAGAATCGAAATATACGGCGTCTTCCATCGTGGGTGAATTTTGCCAAATGCCGCGGGCAGATAGCGGTCGATACCCACTACAAACGGCACACGAGCAATTCCCGCGACAGTGCTGCCAACCCCGCCCGCGTTTCCCACCGTAACAAGAAGTGCCGCAAGGATCCCCAGGAATCCGACCTTAAGCGCTATCGAGCCGATGGTAATCGCGTTAAAGACGCCACTCTGCGGGTCCAGATCGCCGGCAGGCACCAGCGTGAGAATGGCAAACGTCCCCACGATGTACATCAGCGCAATCAGCGCCCCGGCGCCAAACACGGCGCGCGGCAGTGTCCGCCGGGGATTGCGCACCTCTTCGCTCATCGCCGAAACCAATTCCAGCCCCGTGAACGCAAACGCGATCTGCGACCAGAAGTTTACTGTGTCCCAATTCCAGGTCGGCTTCATGTTCGCCAAGGTAAAATGCGTCACCGATCCATGCTTCAGGTAGACCAGTCCCGCCACTCCCACAAGCATCAGCAGCGGCAAGTAAGTTCCCACACCGCCCGCATTCTGCAGCCACTTCCCGATGTTCAAGCCAATGATGTTCAAGAGGACCGCAATGAGCAGCAGCGCGAGTGAGACGAGGATCAGGAACGAACGGTCTTGCGAGAGCGCCGCGCCGCGCCCTCCCAGGATGTACGCGCTCATGGAAGCGCTCGCCAGCAGCAATCCAGGAAAATAGAACACCGTGTAAATCCAATACGTCCATCCCGCCACGAAGCCGTGAAAATCCCCAAAGGCTTCCTTGGCCCAGACGTACAATCCGCCTTCCTCGGGGAACCGGGAAGACAATTCGTTGATGACAAAGGCTCCGGGAACGAAAAAGAACAGCGCCGCGATTACCCACAAACTGATGGACGATGTGCCGTTGTGCCCCGCGGCGGCGATCCACCGCGGCCCCAGCACCGTGGCGATGTTGAACAGCAGCACATCCCAGAAACCCATCGATTTGCGTAATTGTGATTTTGGATCGGCGTTGCCGGCGGCGGCGGTCGTCACAGAGTCACGTCCAGTTCGGGAATCAATTCATCCTGCATCCGGAAGTTGTGCAAAAAGGGATCCTTGGAATTCTCGAATTCGGCCCACGTGTCGAACACCTCCGCCCGGCCATCCTGCAGAAATACCACCGTATCGGCCAGGCGCTTGGCCAGGTGTGTGTCATGCGTCACCACGATCGAGGTCTTCCGGAACGCCTCTTTCAACCGCGCGATCAGATCGCCCATATGTCCGGCCATGATCGGGTCCACCATCGTTGTCGGTTCATCGTACAAAATGGCTTCGGGATTCTGCGCCAGCGCCCGGGCGATGGCCACCGCGCGTTTCATTCCGGTGGAAAGTTCGCTGGGCAGCTTATCCAGCACATCTTCGACTTCCAACATCTTCGCGAATTTCATCACATACTGCTCGATATCTTCGTCCGTCAAACCAGCCTGATCTTCCAGTGGAAACGCGATGTTTTCCGCCACCGTCAACGAATCGAAGAGCGCGCCGGACTGGAATACCATCGTCACCTTGCCACGCAACTCTGCAAATTCGCGTTCCGTAAAATCCGTGACGTCCCGGCCGGCAATGAAGATGCGCCCGGAATCCGGCTTCAGGAAGCCCAGAATAAGTTTGAGGGTAACGGATTTGCCCACGCCGCTGCGTCCCATGATGACGCACGTCTGGCCGCGCTTCACCTGAAAGCTCACGTCCTTCAGCACCTCACGTTCGTCGAATGCCTTGCTGACGCCACGAAATTCAAAGTAGACGTCCGCGGCGCTGTCAACAGTGTCAGCCGCGGTCAATCCAAGGTCATTGCGTTCGTCGCTCATGATTTGTGCGCTTCAATGATTCGGCAGGCCTCTTCATAAATCGCCTGCGTGTTCATACTCCAGAATAAACGGCCATCCGTATCAAACCGTTTCCAGGCGGACTCGTCAAGCACTTCTCCGCAAGGCAGCTCTTTCAGCTCTTCCCTTACCCAAGACGCGCGGGCGCCGTCATTCATCATCTTCGACCGGTCCCTGCCCCGGCCGCCGAATCCCCAGTTCGCGCATCTTTTCCTGCAAGCTTTGCCGGTGTAAGCCGATTGTCGCCGCCGTTCGCGATATATTCCAGCGATGCGCGCCCAACTGCCTCAGCAGAAACGCAATCTCAAATTTGCGTTTCGCCTCGCGCAGGTCCTTCTCCTGCAGGCCATAATCCTCGGTTTCTTCGCCGCTTTTCGGCAGAATTGGCGAGCCTCGCAGAATTTCCTCCGCCAGATCGTTCACGCCCAGCTCCGCATTCCGGCAAAGCACCAGGCTGCGCTCCAGCGCATTTTTCAGCTCCCTTATGTTGCCCGGCCAATCGTATTTCTCCAGTGCCGCGAGCGCCTCCTTGTTCAACACCGCCGTGCGCCCCAAGCGCGCTCCATGAATTTGCAAGAACGCTTCAGCAAGGATGGAGATGTCCTCCTTGTGCGCGCGCAACGGTGGCAATTCAATGCTCACCACGCGCAACCGGTAGTACAAATCCTCGCGAAACTTTCCGTCGCGAATGGCCGCGGGCAAATTGCGGTGAGTCGCGCTGATAATGCGCACGTCCACGGGAATGGACTGCGTTCCGCCAAGCCGCTCGATGGTGCGATTCTCCAGAGCGCGCAGCACCTTCGATTGCGTGACCGGATTCATATCGCCAATCTCGTCCAGAAAGAGCGTTCCTCCCGAAGCCAGCTCAAACTTCCCTTTCTTCTGCTGCGCCGCGCCGGTGAACGCACCGCGCTCGAATCCGAACAGCTCGGATTCAATCAGTGTTTCCGGCAACGCCGCGCAATTCACCGCGACATACGCCTTACCGTTGCGCGGAGATCGCGCGTGGATTTCCTGTGCCAGCAGATCCTTACCGGTCCCGCTCTCGCCCAGGATCAGCACCGTCGAATCCGTCCCCGCCACGCGCTCCGCCATCTCAAAAGCGCGGCGCATGGCGGCCGTGCGCCCGATCATCTGGCCGAATTGCCCCTCGGTGGCCAACCGCCTTCGCAAATTTTCGTTTTCCCTTTCCAGCGTGGATAGTTTCAGCAGGTTCGCGACGCGTTGGCGCAGCTCCTCCAGTTCGTACCCTTTCACCAGGTAGTCCGCCGCGCCGAGTTGCAGCGCTTCCACGGCGCTCTTTGCCGTATCCAGAGCGGAGACCATCAACACGGGCAATTCGTGCCCCTCTTGACGCAGCCATTTCAAAAACGTCAGCCCGTCCTCGCCCGGCATCACCACATCCAGCAAGAGCAGGTCGGGTTTGTCGGTCGTAAGCATGCCTCGCGCAGCGGCCGCGGAGTCTGCTTCCACAACGCGGTAGCGACTTTCCAACGCCCGTCGCAGTGCGTACCGCGAGGCAGGTTCGTCATCAATGATCAAAATGGTTTTCATACGCAATAGTCCTTTGTCGAGGCGCAGCAATTCCACGCCTCGAACGCCAAGGCTTCCCCGATTTGAAATTTGTAGTTGATTATTGGGCTGCGGGCCGCGGCGCAAGCCGTCCCGCAACTTCGCCCCACAGCACATAAACTAGATACACACCCAGGAGCAACAACTCTGGCTCCAGCGCGTGCCGGTATTTCGCGTTCGGATAGGCGAGGTAGTACGGAATGGGATAGATCAGCAGTAGCGCCAGAAACAGTTGCCAGCCTCGCGGGCGCCGCGTGAGCACAAATAGCAACCCCATCCACCCGGCGGCCGAAAGCGGCCAGAATTCCCAGGGCTTCCACCACTCGAAAGTCTGGTAAAGCAGCGGGGTGCCGTCCCAAAACCACAGCGTGCGCGTCACGGTCAGACTGAGAAATTCCTTCGGATACTTGCGCACAAAGTCGAACGCTTCCTTCTTGTGAAGATCGATGAAGGCCAGTTCGCCCATTTGCGAGACTTGCTGGAAGACCCTGGGGTTGTTGTTGGGATGCTTGCCGCTGAATCCCACGCCGTTGCTGGCGTGATAGTTGCCCAGATAAAACTCGAACCAGTAGTTGCTGCGAAATAGCACCGGCTTGCCGAATACCAGATCGTTGCGAATCAGCCACGGAGAGACCAGCGCGCCGAATAACACGCAGGAGAGCACCAGGGGGCGCACCCACCGCTTGCCCGCCTTGTGGTTCGCGTACATTGCGTAGAGAAATGCGAAGGGCATCACGCTGAGCGGCGCAGGATTCGTCAACGCAATTAGCGCCCAGATGGCCGCCATACGCAGCCAGAGCCCCAGCGTGCCTTTTTCGCCGGCGTCGATTGTGGCGATCAGCGCCACAGAGACCAACAGCGCGCTCGCCGTAAAATCCCAGATCCACGATACCGGCCAGCGAAAGAAGAACGGACTCACCGCCCAGATCCATGCGGCCCACAATCCCACTCGCGCGCCAACTGTGCGGACTCCCAAAGCGTAAATCGCTATGCCCGTCGCTGCAGCCATCAAGCATTGCAAAAAGAGCAAAACCACGGCGGAGGCCACGCTGTAGATCCCAAACACGCGAAACACTCCGGCACACAGCAGTGGATACACTGGCGCGATCCACGCTGTTGGCCCAGTCGGCCCCGCCAAAAAGGGTGAGCTGTAGCCGTGCCCCTCGACAATGCTCTTGGCAATCTGACAAATCTCCACGCCGAAGGGCAGGATGGCTCCAGGTGCTCGCACATAGGTGTGCTTCCAAAGCACGAAGCCGAACCGCAACGCGAAACCCACCAGAAACAGGGACGCGTACAGCCAGCGATTGTTGATCGGCTTGCTGGTAGAAAGTGCGGAGGAAGTCTTTCCGGAGGGCACCTCGGCGCTCTCCTTTGGCTGGGCGGGGGTGCCGGCAATCGTGGATGTTTCCATACCAAACAGTGTCCCGGAGGATGCGGCGAAGCGGCAAGCCACGTTTGCCGCCAGCGTGTCCAGAGCGCCAAGCCAAACTATCCTTTCGCCCAGTCATTTCTTCGGCTCTCCTACACCATTCGTCATGGTGCTGCGGGTTTGCTGATACGCCGCCCCTCCCATTCCCGGCAGCGTAATCTCGAACTTCGTTCCAACCCCATCCTCCTTGGGGCTGCGCCATTCCAGCGCGCCGCCGAGTTCCTCGAGGCGCCGCTGCACAATCGCCAAGCCCAGCCCTGTGCCCCGCGGCTTGGTGGTGAAGAAGGGCTGCAGCACCTTTTCTCGCAACGCGGGCGGGATGCCCATACCATCGTCCTCCACCGTGACTTGGCAATCGCTCCCCACCGCCTGCATGCCGATGCGAACGTGCCCGCCCGCCGGTGTCGCTTCGATGGCGTTTAACACCAGGTTGGACAGGATGTCGTTGGCCACTTCCGGGCTCGCCGCCGCCCACAGTTCCTTCTCCGCAGGCAACACTTCCAGCACAACATCCCGAGTCTCCGCCTCATGACGCAGCACGCTCGCGACGTTTTCCACTGCCTCCGCCAGATTGCAGCGCTCGCCGCCTCCTCCTGCCCGGACTCCCGGCCGGCTGAATTGCAGCAATTGATTCAGCTTTGCGGAGAGCCGGTTGATCTCGTCCAGCACCATTTGCGTTTCGCGGCGCAGCGAAGCGGGCAGTTCGGCGCTTTCCATCTGGACCTGCAGGATCGTTTTGATGGAGCCCAACGGATTTTTCAGATTATGCGAAATGCTTGCCGCCATCTGCCCGACAAGCGCCAGCCGCTGCCGTTCGGCTAATTCCCGCTCCAGTTCCAGCTTTTCTTCAATCAACCGGCAGAGGTCGAAGGAGCTGGGCAGTTGTTCGCATAAGAATTCCAGCGCGGCATACGTCTCCCCGGACATCATCGCACCGTGAGCTCGCACCCTTAGCGTACCTAAATGCCGGCCTCCCCGTTGGATTTCAAACGTCTCCCTTGCGCCGTCTTGCCTACGCTCCTCAACCTCCGGTGCCTGGCCTTCTGCGTCGAGGACCAGATGCGCTTCTGCAAGCTGTAATTCTTGCGCGATCCACTGTTCGCTGAATTCCCGCAACTTGGCTTGGTTCCCCAGCCGCGCCGCTTCATTAATCGGCCCCATCAGCTTCTGCGCGCGGTCCACTTCGGTCTGCGCCGTCTTTCGCAGCAGCCTCCCCATCGTCCGTTGCAGCGGCTCGAAAAACACCACGGGCAAAAACAACAGCAGCGCCGCGGTCGCTTCCGGGGGCAGGTAATGCTCCCACCACAAACTCGCTCTGCGCACGAAGCTCAGGTACAACAGCGCCAGAAACACCATGAACACGGCGTAGATCAGATTCCGTTGCCGCCCAATGTCGAGGAAATTGGAGCGTCGCACCTCGCGAATCATGGTGGAAAAGGCGAAAAGCACCAAAATCGCCAGCGGTATTTCCAAGTCACGCCCACCGCCGTTTCCATACCTGTGCTGTGCATAGAGAAGTAGCAGGAGAAAAATGGCGAGCAAAGTGAAGATCCGGAGCAAACCACGGAATAGGGCCCTTTCCTGTTCGTCCCGGGAAACTTTATAAAATTTCCGCTGCCAGAAGGCCGAGGCAGAAATGGAAAGTGCCAACCATATTTGAAATTCGACGCTGAGATAACGCGAAGGGGTCTCGAAGTTTACCCCTTCCGTGAGCCGCAAAGCCGCCAGCAGTTTTGGAGCGAGAAGAAGAGCAGGCGCCCAGGCACACAGTAGCCAAATGATCTTGGAGGTTCGGCTCCCAGCCAAATCGCGCAGCGAGGCGTACTCCACGTGCACCTGGACCAAAAGGGGTGGAACGAACCACAATCCGAGACAGAGTACCGTCCATGCAAAGGACAAGAGCGCTCCCGGTGGCGTCCCGTAGTAAAGCTGCGCGTTAAGCGCCAGCAAACTGCTCCCGAAAAAACTCACCAGGGAGAGGCAAAGAAAAAAGAAGATGCGCTCCAGATTTCGCTGACGCCGATGGCCCAGAATCACAACCATCCAGAAGAAGGGCAGGAGCGTTCCCGCCGTCAAATAAACGAGTCGGAGATAGGGATGGTCATGCACGGGCGATTGAGGCCGAGTCTACAACTGGCGGGAAAGCAAGGCAATTGCCAAGTGCAAGAAAATTCTGGCGGGCGCAGTGTTATGAAAATAATGCACTTAACTATATATGGGGGAGAAGGAATCTGCGTGCGGCACACTCATATCGCAAGGAATTTACTTGACTTGATGGCCGTACCTGCTATATTAGCAGTCGGTTGCGAGGAGTGCTAAATCCCCTTTCGTGCCCCGCACCACGGTAAATCTTCGGTTCTACCGCTAGTTCACCTTATGGAGGTTTTTCGACGATGGCAGTCAATCTTACACCGCTGCACGACCGTGTGATCGTGAAGCGTATTGAGGAAAAGGAAACCGTCAAGGGAGGCATCATCATCCCTGATTCCGCGAAGGAAAAGCCGCAAGAGGGCGAGATCATCGCCGTCGGCGCGGGCAAGCGCGAGAAGGGTGAGCGCGTTCCGCTCGACGTCAATGTTGGCGATCGCGTGCTCTTCGGCAAGTACAGTGGCAGCGAAATCAAAATCGAGGGCGAAGAGTACCTGATCCTGCGCGAGGAAGAGATTCTCGCGAAACTGGGCGGGGCAGCAAAGGCAGCGAAGAGGTAGGACTGATATCAGTTATCTGATATCGGTTATCAGGAACCAAGAAAATAAACACGGCCTCGTGGCCGAGTAAAGATTCGAATTCAAGTAGCAAATCTTAGGAGGATTCAAGCAATGGCGAAACAGATTGTTACCGGAGAAGCTTCGCGCCAGGCGATTCTACGTGGCGTGAACGCCCTCGCGGACGCAGTAAAAATCACCCTCGGCCCCAAGGGCCGCAATGCGGTGATTGAAAAGAAGTTTGGCGCTCCCATCATCACCAAGGACGGCGTTACGGTTGCCAAGGAAATCGAACTGCGTGATCCGCTCGAAAACATGGGCGCGCAGATGGTTCGCGAGGTCGCCAGCAAGACCAGCGACGTCGCGGGCGATGGCACCACCACCGCCACGGTTCTGGCCCAGGCCATCTTCCGCGAAGGCGTGAAGACGGTTGCCGCCGGCGCCAGCCCCACCGCCCTCAAGCGCGGTATCGACCGGGCTGTCGAAGCCGCCGTCGAGGAAATCAAGAAGCTGCACAAAGACGTCAAGGGCGACATGATCGCTCAGGTTGGCACCATTTCCGCCAACAACGACAAGCAGATCGGCGGCATCATCGCCGAAGCCATGAAGAAGGTTGGCAAGGACGGCGTCATCACCGTGGAAGAGTCCAAGACCATGGAGACCACGCTGGAAGTCGTCGAGGGCATGCAGTTTGACCGCGGCTACCTCTCCCCTTACTTCATTACCGATCCGGACCGCATGGAATGCGTCCTGGAGAATGCTCTGATTCTCATTCACGAGAAGAAGATCAGCTCTATGAAGGACCTCCTTCCCCTGCTCGAGCAGATTGCCAAGCTCGGCAAGCCCCTGCTGATCATCGCTGAGGACGTCGAGGGCGAAGCCCTGGCCACCCTGGTGGTGAACAAGCTGCGCGGCACGCTGCAGTGCAGCGCCGTCAAGGCCCCAGGCTTTGGCGATCGCCGCAAGGCCATGCTCGAGGACATTGCCACCCTGACCGGCGGCAAGGCCATTACCGAAGACCTCGGCATCAAGCTCGAAAACGTCAAGATCGAAGACCTCGGCAAGGCCAAGAAAGTGACCATCGACAAGGACAACACCACCATCGTCGAGGGTTCTGGCAAGGCCGGCGAAATCGAGGGCCGCGTGAAGCAGATCCGCCAGCAGGTAGAGAACACCACCTCCGACTACGACCGCGAGAAGCTCCAAGAGCGCCTCGCCAAGCTCGTCGGCGGCGTGGCTGTGATCAAGGTTGGCGCTGCGACCGAAACCGAACTCAAGGAAAAGAAAGCACGCGTCGAAGACGCGATGCACGCCACCCGCGCAGCCGTTGAAGAAGGCATCGTTCCCGGCGGCGGCTCGGCGTTGCTGCGTTGCCTGAACGTGCTCGACAAACTCAAGGCCGAGGGCGATGAACTCGTGGGCGTTGGTATCGTGAAGCGCGCTCTCGAAGAGCCCGCCCGCCAAATCGCGCACAACGCCGGAGCTGAAGGCGCTGTCGTGATCGGCAAAATCCGCGAATCCAAGGAAGACAACTTCGGCTACAACGCGGAAACCGGCGACTACGGCGACATGGTCAAGATGGGCGTGATCGATCCAGCCAAGGTGACTCGCCTTGCGCTGCAGAACGCCGCATCTATCGCTGGCCTTATGCTCACCACGGAAGCTCTGGTGGCCGAACTCAAGGAAGACGACAAGAAGGCTGCGGCTGCCGGCGGTCCCGGTGGACCGGGCGGCATGGGCGGCATGTACTAGGCTTCAGCCCATTCAAATAAACACAACCAAAAAGGGCGGCCGGTTCTCCGGTCGCCCTTTTTCTTTTACCTGTAGGGGTCCAGCACGCTGGACCCCATCTCGCGCAGACCAACTGATTTTCGCCGCGCGCAGAATCCTCCTGGCACTTTCATTTTCGTTTGTCGCACATCCACGCGTCTTATTTTGCCATCCGTCTAATCTAATCAGTTAAGGTGGCTCTCATGAGCTGGCTATGGCTACGAATCACGCGAACCGAGGCCCTCTTTTCCTTGGTGCTAATTCTCACGCCCTTGGTGTGGATAGCCCTCACAAATCTCTACGAACGCCATGATTATCGAGATCTGATCCCGCTGATTCTCTCGGCGATTCTGTGGCTACCATATCTTCTAGTTCTCTGGAATTTGCGTCTTGCCGCGCGTTCGGATCCAGAGACGGTCAAGAAAGGCTTGGCCCTGGGCATAAGCTGGGGTTTCTTCATCTTTGCCCTGGCTACCTATCCAATCTCGGATCGCTCAGCTTGGCAGGACCCGGATTGGGCAATTGCAGCATTATTCTGCGCAATCAGCATGCTGCAGATAACGTTGGTCATCACTGCCATAAAGGCTTACTACTCAATGCAGCGGAATTCGGATGACTGGCACATCCTGGCGATGCGGCTCTGGCTACCAGCCATTGGCATATCA
>Ga0181538_10003364_pt1 | contig 15663 bp, 15 predicted proteins | sample PEATcosm2014_Bin_40_FD_119773 | JGI IMG/M metagenome (GOLD analysis project Ga0181538, IMG submission 119773) | Peatland microbial communities from MTU Mesocosm Facility, Houghton, MI, USA - PEATcosm2014_Bin23_30_metaG | ecosystem: Environmental > Terrestrial > Soil > Wetlands > Peat | place...
ACCCGCGAGGCGTACTCACACGAGGTGAGTAGCTGCGGGTTTTGGCCCGGTGGGGGAGCCGTCCCCTATGCCGCGTTCTACTCCTACGCGTATCCGGAGCCAACCGGGTTCCCGGAGGCGTCTGTCAAGCCAGCCGGGGCGTTTTACAGCGCCGACTTTCGGGAGTTCATCCTGCCGTATGACATCGTGCGGCAGTCGGAGGCTCCGGATCACACCCTTCTTGACTTTCTCCAGTCGACGTATGAAGCCGCGGCCAATTTGGCCAAATGGGATCGGAGTGCGCTCGAACGAGACCACGACCCGAAGAAAACAGTCTGAGCATTCTGACCTTCTTTGAAGGAGTACACGTGAGGACGTGCCTTGGGGAGAGGGTGGCCCGCAGCCGGCGTAGTCATCAGCCGGTGTGGGACGGGTGAGGGGCTGTTTCCGAAGAATCCAAACACCCGATCCGTTTTCGAAATTATCAAGGCAGGCAATTCAGATTCAAAGAGTTGGCCCGGGAGTGCCAAATTCAACTTCGGAATTCGTGTAATCCAGCTTGTAGCGCAGGCATCTTGTTGGTAACTTTGGATTGAGGAGATTGGCCCGCGCGAAGCCGACACTCAAGTATTTCGTCGTCTCGATTATTCACTGCTTTTCAGCGGAGGAGCTCGTCATGGGTACTCAACCTTCACGTCGACAATTCTTAAAGAGTGGTGCTGCCGGGGCAGGGAGCCTGCTGGCAGGCAAAACCGTTTGGCTGGATGGTGAGGCGTTTGCCGCGCCCAGGCCGGCGCCGCCCAGCGACCGCGTGCGCTTCGGGATGATCGGCATTGGCATGCAAGGTTCGGGGCTGCTGCCCGCCGCCGTTTCACTTCCTGGCATCGAGTGCGTTGCCGCCGCCGACCTCTACGATGGCCGGCACACGCTGGCCAAAGAGCTCACGGGAAATCCGAGCTTGCCCACTACGCGACGTTACCAGGAACTGCTCGACCGCAAGGACATCGACTGCATCGTGGCGGCGGTGCCCGATCACTGGCATAAGCGAGTGGTGGTGGATGCTTGCAACGCCGGAAAGGATATTTATTGCGAGAAGCCGATGTCGCACAACGCGCCGCAGGGCTTCGACATGGTGGAGGCGGCCGAGCGCAACCAGCGCATTGTGCAGATCGGCTCGCAGCGAGTCAGTTCCGTGCTTTGTGCCAAGGCGCGCGAACTTTACCACGGCGGCGCCATCGGCGAGGTAGAGTATGTCGAGCTCAGCCTGGGGCGCAACGATCCGACCGGCGCCTGGGAGTATCCGCCGCCCTTCGATCTCTCGCCGGAGAACCTTGACTGGGACACGTGGCTGAATGACGCCCCGAAGATTCCGTTCGACAAGTACCGGTTTGCGCGCTGGCGGTGCTGGAAAGAGTATGGCACCGGCGTGGGCGGCGACCTGATGGTGCATCTCATCAGCGGCATGCTGGTGACGCTCGGCTGGAACGAGCCGCCTCGCTCGGCATGCGCCCTGGGTGGCGTCTTCCGCTGGAAGGACGGCCGCAATATGCCGGACCTCCACCTTGTGCTGTTCGATTACCACGGCGTTCCCGTTTACGTCCGGCTCGGGTTGGGCGCGGAGACGCCTGAACTGGCGCGATTCTTGGGCCCGAAGGGGATTCTCGACGCGGGAGAGTTTGACCTCCGCTACTCGCCGCAACGGGGCGTGGATACCGCTCCCAGCTACTACTCGAGCAGCTTCCCTCAAAAGATGCGCGACGAATACATCAAGCAGTGGCACGCCGAGCATGACGTTCCGGCAGGCCAGGAGCCTCTGGCGGAGGACACCGTCTATCGCGGCAACGATTGGGATGACGTGCGTCCGCATTTGTGGAATTTCTTCCAGGCGGTGAAGTCCCGCCAGCCGGTAGTTGAAGATGCCGTCTTCGGTAACCATGCCGCCATCGCTTGCCACATGGCGAACGAATCTTATTTCCGGAAGCAGCCGGTATTCTTGGATGCAACCTCGCACATCATCAAAAGCTAGGGTGCGTGTCGGAATGCCGACTCCTGTCGATAACTCGCCATTATGAATCATCCTCATGATGGCTTCAGTGGCGCACTTTCGGTTTTCCTAATTCTGTCTAACGTCTGATTTGCATAGAGATAGATACTGCCCAGAGCAACACGCTTCTTTGGCACTGCGGTTGCCCTCATCTTTTGCGGGGCAAAATCCGGGCCAGGAGAATACCGAAATTGAAATAGCTTGATGCTGACGGTTGTCAACGCAGATGCTCATGCCCGTCGGCGGACGGGCACCCGGAAGCCATGAAACACGATTGTAGGGGGACGGCTCGCCGTCCCCTGGCTGGAGCGATCTTGCACCACCCGTCGTAGGGCAAGCCCTACCCCTACGCGCTTTTCATCAACAGGAAACATGGCGGAGAAATCCGACGGCCTCAGCAACTCGCGATCCGGAAGTCCCCCAGTCGAGATCCCTCGGCCTGCGCTTCCCGCTGAACCCTGGCGACCCAAGTTCAACCCATGGCTGATTGGAGTCGTCGTGGCCATGGCGGCGTTCATGGAGGTGTTGGACACCAGCATCGCGAATGTCGCGCTTCCTTACATGGCTGGTAACCTGGGCGCGAGCAACGACGAAAGCACTTGGGTGCTGACTTCCTATCTGGTTTCCAACGCCATCGTACTGCCCATCAGCGGATGGTTGGCGGCCGCGCTGGGGCGCAAGCGATTCTTCATGATCTGCCTCGTGGTGTTCACGATAAGTTCTCTGCTCTGTGGGTTCGCGCCCAGCTTGGGGACAATCATTCTGTTCAGAATCTTGCAGGGCGCGGGCGGCGGCGGGCTCCAACCAATGTCGCAAGCCATCCTGGCGGATGTGTTCCCGCCGCAACAGCGAGGGCAGGCCTTCGCGCTCTACGGAATCACCACGATCATTGCGCCGACGATTGGGCCCACGCTGGGCGGGTGGATTACGGACAACTACACCTGGCGTTGGATTTTCTTCATTAACCTGCCGGTGGGCATCCTGGCCTTGTTCCTTGTCTATCGACTGGTGGAAGACCCACCTTGGGCAAAGCGCGCGGCGGGCGCGGGGGTGAGGATCGACTATATCGGTGTAGCGCTGCTCACGCTGGGAGTGGGAGCCCTGCAGATCATGCTCGACAAAGGGCAGGAAGACGACTGGTTCGGTTCGCAGTTCATACTCATGCTAGCCGTCATAGCCGGCGTGGGGCTCGTTTCGCTGGTCATCTGGGAATGGTTTTACAAGAGCCCCATCATCGAAGTCCGACTCTTCAAGAACCTGAACTTCCTGGGCGCCAACGCCATGATGTTCGTGCTGGGAATCATGCTCTTCTCGAGCCTGGTTATGATGCCGCTCTTCCTCCAGACACTGATGGGGTACACAGCATCATCAGCGGGCCTGGTGCTCTCGGGCGGAGGCCTGCTGCTGCTCTTTGAGATGCCGGTGGTGGGGTTGCTCGCCTCGAAGATACAGGCACGCTACATGATCGCCTTTGGCTGGCTGGCGCTGTCGCTTGCCATGTTCTATTCCACGCAACGTCTTGATCTCGATATCAGCTTTCGATTCGCCAGCATATTGCGAATGGTGCAGGTCTGCGGCCTGGCCTTCCTGTTCGTTCCCATCAACCTGGTTTCCTATGTGGGAATGCCGGCGGAGAAGAGCAACAGTGTCGCAGGCCTCGTGAACTTCATGCGGAACATCGGGAGCAGCATCGGTACTTCCATGGTCACCACGCTGATTGCTCGCCGGGCGCAATTCCACCAGGTGTATCTGGTGCGGCACATCGCCCCGGGCCAGCCGACTTTCACGCAGGCAGTCAAGGCCTTGGCGGCGCACCTGGCTGTTCAGGGTTTGGATGCGTCGCGAGCTACGAGCCAGGCTTACGCCAGGGTCTATCGAGCGTTGATAGGGCAGGCAACTACTTTGGCTTATATCGATACTTTCTGGGTCTTATGCGCCGGGGCGGGCATCATGTTTCTGCTGTCTTTCGCATTGAGAAGGAACCAGCCGGGCGGCGGGGCAGAGGCCGCTTTGTAGGGCTGATCGACGTTTGCTCGGGGATTAGCGGTGAACGGCCCCGGTGACGTACGCCGCCTGCTCAGGAGCTCCATCTATGATTCGGGTCATCACGATCGAGCGCGAATACGGCAGTGGAGGAGGCGACATTGCGGCGAAGGTGGCAGCACGCCTGGGCTGGAAACTCTGGGACCAGTTGCTGACCGAGGAAATCGCCCGCCGGATGGATTGCGAACGCCGCGCGGTGGAGGAGCATGAGGAGAAACGGGATCCGGTGTATAGCCGCCTGCTCAAGGCTTTCATGCGCGGCAGCTTTGAAGGAAGCTTGAACGCCCCTCGCCTGAAGGTGGTGGATACTGACTGTGTGCGCGAAGTGGTTCGGCAGATTTTGCCCGAAGTCGCCGAAGCGGGCAACTGCGTGATCGTGGGGCGCGGGTCGGCTTTCTATCTTGGCGACCGCCCTGACGCCTTTCACGCTTTCATTTACGCTCCCTTCCAGGAGAAGGTCCGCCGGCTCCAGGCAAGAGGCAAGAACCCGAAGGAAGCGGCGGAACTGGCAGAAACCGTGGACCGCGATCGCGCCGACTTCATCAAGCGATACTTCGACGTCGAGTGGCCCGGCAGACATCGATTCCACCTGATGGTTAATTCCGGCGCGGGCAATGACGTGGCGGTTGATATCATCCTGGATGCGGTGGCCCGGTATGCAAACAAGCGGAGTTGAGTTTCCCGCGCGACAGGAGTGGACAGGCGCCCGGAAACCATGAAGTACCCGGGAGCGCGGGCATCCTGCCCGCAGCGTGCGTGCAACTGCGGCGCGAAGGGCGGGCAGAGCCTGTCCTGAGCACAGCGAAGGAATGCCCGCGCTCCCGGACATCTTCAAAGCAGCGAGGTAAAAATGGCAACGACAACGAATGTGAACCCACCGGCAGTGAACCGCGGCGACGCCGGGCCGGCGGGAACGGGAGTAGGCCCTGGCGCGCCTCCCAGGCGGCGCACGAAAGCCGGCTGGCGAATCGGGTTGGTGGTTCTCGGCCTCGCTTTAATTGCGGCGTCGGTCCTGCTCTATCACCACTTGACTGCCTGGGAGTCCACCGACGATGCCGAAATCAACGGCTACATCTATCCCGTCAGTGCGCGCGTTGCCGGCTACGTGACGCGAGTTACCGTGGACGACAACCAGTACGTCGAGGCGGGGACGGTGCTGGCGCAACTCGATCCCGAGGACTACAAGGTCTCCGTGGCGAATGCCAGGGCCAATCTCGCGAACGATGAAGCCAGCGCCAGCGCTTCATTAACCAGCGTTCCCCTCACCTCCGTGAACACGTCGAGCGTGCTGTCGGGCGCGCGGGCGGACATCGATAGCGCCAACGCCGGAGTGGTTTCGGCCCAACGTGCGTCTGAAGCGGAGCAGGCCGCGCTGCGGCAGGCCGAAGCAAACGATCTTAAGGCTCAAGATGACGTTAACCGTTACCGGCCGCTGGCCGTGAAAGATGAGGTCCCTCAGCAACTTTACACTCAAGCGGTCGACAGCCAGAAAGCCACTGCCGCCGCGGTCGAGGCAGCCCGAGCGTCTGCCGCGGGCGCTGAACAAGTGGTGGAACAGGCACGAGCGAAGCTGGCACAAGTTCAAGCCCAACTGCAGTACGCGCTGACCCGGCCTCAACAAATCTCCGTGCAGCAATCCCGAGCGCGAGCTGCACAGGCCGAGAGCGAGCGCGCCTCCGCGCTTTTCGTGCAGGCGCAGTTGAACCTCGAATACACGACTATCGTGGCTCCCGTCAGCGGGATAGTCGGACAGCGCTCGGTCCAGCCGGGCCAGAACGTTTCGCCAGGCCAGCAATTGATGACCATCGTCCCCTTGGACAGCCAAAACATCTGGGTGACAGCCAATTTCAAAGAAACGCAGCTCAGGCTTATGCGCTCCGGCCAACCTGCCAGGATTTCGGTGGACACCTACGGCCGCACTTACGACGGACACATCTTAAACATCGCCGCCGCTACCGGGGCGCTTTACAGCCTGCTGCCGCCTGAAAATGCGACGGGGAATTACGTAAAGGTGGTGCAGCGGATACCCGTCAAAATAGTGTTCGATAAAGGGCAGGACCCGCAACACCTGCTGAGGCCCGGAATGTCGGTAGAACCGAACGTCAGAGTGCGATAGGAGTTGTACCGGGATGAGCCAATTCGACGCGATCATCATTGGCGCCGGGCAGGCCGGTCCATCGCTTGCGGGCAAGCCCACGGGTGCCGGCCAGAATGTAGCCTACATCCGGCGGCGGCGGGGCGATCCACTGCGTTTTGGACATCATGAACGCCCGTGTTCCCTACGAAGTACTTCAGCATGCCATGCACATCCATCCCACCGTCTCGGAACTTATTCCCACGGTCCTCGGCGACCTTCGCCCCATTGATTCGTAGGCGCAATCCACGCGTGCCGCTGCTATCCAAGCGATCGCGCATGCCCGTCCGCTGACACGCGCCCAGAAACCATGAAGCAACCGGGAGCGCGGGTATTCCTTCGCTGTGCTCAGGACAGGCTCTGCCCGCAGCGTGCGTGAAATTGCGGCACGACAGGCGGGCAGGATGCCCGCGCTCCCGGGCATTTTCGGAGGAGAGCCTCGAAGCGACGGTTTAAGGGTGGGATGATATACTGTTTGGGTGGGACATAATGTCGGTGTTCCGGGGTTCCTTTTCTCTGGTGCTTAGCTCGGTAAGCTGCGGGGCGGCTGTCCGCTCTTCCCGGGTCGATTGACAGTGACAGGCTCGACATCTCATTTCGAGCTAACTGACGAATACTGCGACGCATCTTCGTGCGCTTGGAGGAAGAGATGGGCATTAGCAATTACGTCACGGAACATCTCGAGGGCGCAGAGGCAAAAGGATGGCGCGATCGGGATGCCCCGCCGCCAAAAAGAGCTCTGATCTGGGGCCGAGCAGACTCCGGACTGGTTGGCCAAAGCCGGGCCCTGGCGGAGGTGTTGGCGCAGGTTGAGATGGTGGCCCCGACGGACTCTACGGTTCTGATTGTGGGCGAGACCGGCACGGGCAAAGAGCTGCTGGCGCGCGCGCTTCACAACTTAAGCTCCCGCCGCGAGCAGCCGTTCGTCAAGGTTAACTGTGCCGCCATACCCAGCGGGCTGCTTGAAAGCGAGCTATTCGGGCACGAGCGGGGCGCTTTCACCAGCGCCGTCTCGCAACGGATCGGCCGCTTCGAACTCGCACACCCGGGCACGCTATTTCTGGATGAGGTGGGCGATATCCCGCTGGAATTACAGCCGAAGCTTTTGCGCGTTTTGCAGGAGCAGGAATTTGAGCGCCTCGGCAGCGCGCACACACTTCATGTGGACGTCCGCGTGGTCGCAGCCACCAATCGCGACTTGGTGCAGATGGTAGACAACCACGAGTTTCGCGGTGACCTCTATTATCGTCTGAATGTCTTTCCGATGATGGTTCCGCCGCTGCGCGACCGCCGCGAGGACATTTCTTTCCTCGCATGGCACTTCGTCAGGAAATACTCGCAGCGAATGAACAAGTCGATCGACCGCATTCCCGAGGAGACAATGCAGGCGCTCACTCGCTATCACTGGCCCGGCAACATTCGAGAACTACAGAACGTCATGGAACGCGCCGTGATCCTGACCCAAGAAAATACTTTGAATCTTCCGGCGGAAAAACTGCAGAGGGCTCCTGCCGTCAACCATCCAAACCGCTCCCTGACGTTAAGAGAAGCCGAACGGGAACACATCCTTCGGACGCTCGACGAGACTGAATGGGTGATCGGCGGCGCGCACGGCGCAGCGGCGCGGCTGGGGGTGCCACGCACCAGCTTGATTTACCGAATGCAAAAGCTCGGTATTCCGGGACGGCGGGATATGTACCTCGCCTGCGCGCAGTCGCGTGAAATGGCCCGCCTGGGACCAAGGGCCTAAAGGCCCAACTGGTCAGGTTCCCGGAGGCGGCGGGACCGAAGAGTCCGTGTGAGAACTTCCTTTGCATGTCATCCCGAGGGGCCGAAGGCGACGAGGAATCTCGCTCTGCTCTGAAAAGATGTAGGAGTAGGGCTTGCCCTACCCTGTTCATTAGGGGACGGCAGGCCGTCCCCCTACAAGCGAGTAAAGAAGGGGAATCGTTCTCATGGTTTCTGGGTGCCCGTCAGCGGACGGGCATGAGCGACTGCCTTGAAAACACTCAGTGCGAGATTCGTCGCTTCGCTCGGAATGACAGTCCAGACGAGGTTCTCACACAGACTCTGAAGCCCCGCCCTTCCAAAGTGCCACGTTATGACCGCGATTTCCGCGATTAAGTACTGGGGGGCGCGGTGGAGGATCGTTCCTTCGCCGGGGAGAGATCGGAATCGGCGGTGCCGGTAATGAGCCGCGCCCCCCGGCTAAACGTCAGATACTGAAAACCCCACTGAATAAAAACCAAGATCCGGCTTTGAAACTGCACCAGGTACATCAGGTGAATGAACAACCACATGATCCAGGCCGGCCATCCGGAGACGTGGAAACCGAAGATATTGGCCACGGCAGCAGCACGGCCAATGACCGCCATATCACCTTTGTCGAAGTATCGAAAGGGCGGTAACTCGACTGCCCCCTTAAGCCGTTTGATAATGGCTTTCGCCGCGTAACCGCCGCCTTGCATTGCGACTTGTGCGACTCCGGGCAGTTGTTTTCCGTCCGCTCGTTGGGCCAGGGCAAGATCGCCAACCACGTAGATGTTGGGATAGCCCGGGATTGTGAGGTCGGCGTTCACTCGGATTCGCCCCGCCTTATCAGTCTTTGCTCTCGTGCAGGCCGCGAGCCTCGCCCCGAAATCCGAAGCAACCACCCCCGCGGCCCACAAGACTGTTCGTGCCTCGAGCTGCTCCCGCACGCTGCCCGTCTCGAATGCCACGCCGTCGCGGTCGACGCCAATCACCCGCACATTCGTTCGTACCTCGACGCCGAGTTTTCTGACCAATCGCTCCGCTTTTGCGGAAAGGTCAGGGGGATAAGTGGGGAGCACTCTTGGCGCTCCCTCCATCAGAACGATCCGAGCCTCCTCAGGGTGAATCAACCGAAAGTCATGGCGAAGCGTCTCCCGCGCGATCTCCGCCAGCCCGCCGGCGAGCTCGAGTCCGGTGGTTCCCGCGCCGACTATCACGAAGGTCAGCCAGGCGCTGTGCTCTTCCGGGTCTAGGGCGCGCTCGGCAGCTTCAAAGGCGTAGAGAACCTTGTGCCGCACCATGAGAGCCTCTTCCACCGACTTCAAGCTGGGCGCCCATTCCTGCCAATGATCATTACCGAAGTAAGACGTTTGCGAGCCCGTCGCCACAATGAGCGAATCGAATTCGAACCGCCCGCCATCCGTTAGAATCACCTGGCGCGCCGCTGGGTCAACATCCGCTGCCTCGCCCAGCAGCACGCGAACGTTTTTCTGAGAGTGCAGGACACCGCGCAGAGGCGCAGCAATTTCGCCCGGGGAAAGCGATCCTGTCGCCACTTGATACATCAAGGGTTGAAAAAGGTGATAGTTACGGCGGTCGATGAGAGTGACAGAGACCGGCGCGGATTTGAGAGCTCGTGCGGCATATAGGCCGCCAAAACCGCCTCCCAGGATAATAACTCTGTGGGTGCCGCTCACAGCTCCGCCGGTCCGCACGCCCCTTGCCTTTTTAATCGGATGCCCGAGCTCGTTCTTTCGATACGAGCAATTAAAGTCTGATGAGGGCTCCAACCCTGGCCTCACACTCTCGATCCGCCACCCGGATCATGTTGGCATCGTTGACGATCCCAACCTGTGAGTAGTGCGGGCTCCCCGATCCGTCGATACCCGTCCCGCTGTAGGGGGACGGCTTGCCGTCCCCGCATTTCCGCTGGTCCGGACGCGGGTGGGGCAAGCCCTACCCTACACCGCGCGGGTCCCGCTAAAAGCGCCGGTTGCACGCGGCCCGAATTGCGTTACAATCCTGCACCGAAAGTGAGGATACGAGATGCGCACAAAAGTAGCGATCGCGGTTCTTATTGGGCTGGGGTTTGCCGTCGGGGCCGAGACAACTTACCGGGTCTGGCCTTCACAACCACCCGCAGACTGCCCCTTCGTGCCCTCGCGGTCCCTCGTGGGGATTGCGTTTACGGGTAGGCACATTCGTTACGCTAATGCCGATACCTGGTACCCGTCGTGGGCTTCCGATGGCAACATGTATTCACCTTGGACCGACGGCAGCGTCGGCGACGTCAAGTCAGGCTCCGGCGGCGAGAAAGCGACGACCGGATACGCTACCCTCGTCGGTGACGATCCCTTGGATCTCAAAATCATCAACGTGGGAGTGTACCCCGGGAAGCCGGCGCCATACGGCGGGCGCTATCCCTGCGGCAGTCTTGTTTACGATGGCGTGTGGTACTACGGCACTTACTGCCTGCTCGAAACGGCAGGCAAAGGGCTCAACTGGGACGTGCTGGGGCCGCTCGTCGGCTTCCGTTACTCGAATGATTTCGGCAAGACCTGGCACGACACACCGCACACGCCTTCCCAGCCGCTGTTTGGCGAGCCGGCAAAGCCAGGCGGCAAAGTGAAAATGGGAGCGCCGCACTTTGTGGATTTCGGCAGGAACATGCAATATTCACCGGACGGCAAGGCGTATCTGGTCGGCCACGGCGCCTCCGACCCCGATCCCAAGCCCAGAGATGCCAACCTCAGTTGGATTACCGGGGACCAGATTTACATGGCGCGCGTGTCGCCCAGCATCCAAAACATGAACGACGCCTCAAAGTATGAATTCTTCGCCGGCCACGATGCTTCCGGTCACCCCGTCTGGACGCGGGATTTTTCAGGGATCAAACCACTGGTGGATTGGAACAACAACATGGGCTGCGTCACCATGACCTACGACGCGCCACTCAAGAAATACCTGCTGGTTATAACAGATGGAGGCAACACGATCTCAAAATACAACACCTACATCCTTGAGTCTGATCACATCACCGGTCCCTGGAGGTTGGTGGTCTACATGCGCCATTTCGGCGAGCAAGCCTACTTCGTCAACTTCCCTTCGAAATTTATCGGCAAGGACGGCCGGTCCGCGTGGCTTTGCTATGCCGCGAACTTCACCAACGGTTATCTGCACACAAATTATCGCGATGACCCGCCTGGGGGCGGATATGGGATGACATTGCAAGAGGTCCGCCTGCTGGTTGCCTCCGGCAACTCAAGACAACCATAGAAAAGACGCGGTTTTGCGAACCGGTTCATGTGTCCGGTAGGGGCACGCCACGGCGTGCCCCTGTACCCTCGATGGCGCTCTTGGAAGAGGTGCGAAACCGGCTCACCCACCTTAAGGATGCTCGGGCTCCTTGGTCTTCTTTTGCTCCTTTGCCGGTTTGCTGGGTGGCGGTGTCTCTGCCTTCTTTGGGGGCGGTGTGGCCGCTTTGTTGGGAGGCGGCGTGGCAGGCCGGCTCTGTGGCGCATTCGGCCTTGGCTCAGAGGCTCTGGGCGGCGGCGTATACCCCCTATTCGGTGACGGCGCCACTTCCTGAGTGGCAGGCGGTGTGTAAGGCCTGTTGGCCGGCGCCGGCGTATTTGGCCTTGGCTCAGCGGCTTTGGGAGGCGGCGCGAACGGCCTGTTGGCCGGGGGCGTCGCTGCTTTGCTGGGCGGCGGCGTGACCGGCCGGTTCGTTGGCGGCGTGGTTGGCCTCACCGTCCCGAGGGCGGGCCTTCCGGGAGCGGCAGCAGCGGGCCGGTTTGCCGGGTTCGGCGGCGGAAGCTTTTTCACTACAGAAGCGGGCGGCGCCGCTTTGACAAAATTGGAACTGGCGATTGCGGTCCTCTGCCCGATGGGCACCACCTGCGGCGCCGGTCTCATTTTGGTGACAATGGTCCGGTTCGCGAGCGCCGCCGGCGGTCTCGCGGAAGCCGTCTTCGCCGCCATCGGCACCAGATTCCTGGGCGGTGCGACGACGGTTCGTTGCACCACCTGGGGGTGTTGAATCTGCTGAGGGGTCACCTTAACCGCTACCCCTGCTACCGACCTGCCGTTGGTGAACGCATCTCTGGGCACCGCCGTGACTGCCCCGGGAGCATTCTGGTTCATGTACGTGACGTTCGTGACGTTGATGTTGTTTACAGTTGTGGTGTTATAGACGTTCGTAATTTGCGTTCGGTTAATCACTGTCGAGTTGGAGATATTCAAGTTCTGTACATAGGCAGGACTGCAGTGGTAACTGGGAACCCACACGTCTCGCGGCCCGAGCGGGAACCACGCAACGCCTGCCGTTCCGCCGCCGAGACCAATCGACACACTAAACCCGCCGCCTCCGACAAAGGCCACCAGAGCCGGCGCGTACATTGGCCTTACATAAGGATGGCCCACTACCACAGCCACTGAGCCGGGAGCCCACACCCAACCGCCGCTTGCATAGGCCCAGCGTCCATAATGAAATGGGGCAAAGCCCCACGGCATATCGTCCACCCACGTCCAGCCCCAAGGCGCAATATAAGCCCAGTGTCCCTGGTGATAGGGCGCCCACCCGGATGGCATGTTGGAGGGCACCCAGACGGGGCCGTACGCAGGGTCGGTCCGCCAGTTGCCGTACGAATCGAGATCGTTGTAGCCAATGACGTCTCTCGAGACATACCTCGCAGACATTGATTGGTCTTCGCGTTGATCGCGCGCTATGCACCAATTATCAAAGTCATCGGGCTGCGGAGCATACTCGTTGTCGAACGACAACGGCGACGTTCCGGAGAAGATGCCTTGCTGGCCGGGGTCCAATGAGTAGGCGCTTCCCCCCCCGGTTACTTGGCCCGATCCGCTCATGACCGTGATCGCAGTTGTCCCGCCGTTCGGATCAACGTTCACCCGGTATTCGCCTTCGCGTAGAACCGAGAAGGCCAGATTGGGCGTGTCAATTTCGTACGCCTCGCTCGCGTCCAAATGCCTTAAGCGGATGTTCATCGAGCCCTGGGCCAGTTGTATCTGGACTGCCTGATCGTTCAGGTTCAAGAAGGAAATTCCAGTGTCGTTCGACAAACGCATCGAGGTGCTTCCCACATGCAGCTCACCACGGCCGTCGTCGCCCGACCAGAGGTTATCCCCAGTCGTGAGCGGACGATTGGGATTGGCGTCAACCCAATCCTGCGTTCCCGCCGATTGCATTGACACGGAGCCCTGCATAAAGTTCAGCCGCGCCACCCTTCCGGGAGGATCTTGAGCACCGGCGCGGCGCGGCAACACCATCATCACTCCAATGACAAGCGGGAATAAAACAATGAAAGTCGGTCGACGGACAGATTTAGACATTCTCATACGCGGTCCTCCTTCTTATTCCGAAAATGAGCGGGTGGGCGCCCGGAGATCCCAGGAGCGTGAGTACTCTGGTGACAGCCGCCCGAATGACAGACTGTTTAAATCGTTTTTCCGACTCTCAGCATACCCCGATTGACTGCAACATGCAAAGGTCTGCGCCGCTCGCGTTATGTTTCACTTCCGAGTTGGTTACGGGCGTTATGGACGATCTCTTTGCGAATAACACCAAGGGCCTCTACACTCTTAAGCCAATTGCCCGTGCCGGCGAGATCGGCCTATCCTAAAAGGACACTCAGGTTTTTCGGGGCGAACAGTTCAGCCTTGGATCGAGCGTTTAGGAATCGCTGGCTTGCGGTCTTGAAATCTTGGTCATCTTCAGGATTCGGCTTGTGAGAGACTCTCATGAGCACGTTTGCGAGAGAATCCAGGGAGGTAAGAAGTTCAGAATACGCCTGCGCGCGTCGGTCGCCCAACCATTGACGTTCAGTATCTCTTGGATTGAGTTTCTGGGCCAGAAGTACGCTAAAGATGGCGGTTGTGGCGCCAATCAGAGCAGAGATCGCGGGCGTTTTAAACAGTTCGACGAGGTTTTGGAACACGGTCCGCTTTCCTAATCATGTTGGTGCCTGGTAAAGGGCCACTCGTTCCTCCTTGATAAGGTCGGCCGTTAGCCTGGCGCAGTGGCGAAGAACTGCTTGACGTGCAGCTTCTTGGCGCGGCGCTTCGCTTGCCACAGGTCGTAGGCAAGCTGCATCTGCAACCAGTGCTCTGGTGTGCTCCCGAACGCCTTCGACAGCCGCAGCGCCATTTCCGCCGTGACGCCGGAGCGGCCGTTGAGAATCGAGGAGAGAGTCTTGCGCGTGACGCCCAAGCCCTTCGCCGCCTCGGTCACGCTCAGATCGAGCGCCTTGAGGCAGTCCTCCCGGACTATCTCGCCGGGGTGCGGGGGATCGTACATATCCATGTGTCTTTCCTCCTATCGCTAGTGGTAATCAACCAAATCAACATCGGTTGCATTTTCACTATCGAAGCGGAACACCAACCGCCAATTGCCCGACACCGAGACCGCCCACTCGCCCTTGCGCTCGCCCACGAGCGGATGCAACTGATAACCGGCAATGTTCATGTTCAGCGGGCTCGTGGCGGTCGAAAGCGACGCCAGCAGACGTCGCAAGCGCTTCGCGTGTTGAGCGCTCACCCCTCGCGTTTCCCCCGAGGCAAAAAGCCGTTCCAGCCCCTTATGGCGAAACCGCAATATCATTGGTGTATAGTGTAACTACTCAGGTTACAGAAGTCAAGTCCCTTGTTGGGCTCCTGGTGGTCCCTGTCCGGTCCCGCCCGTGGCGTGAGCGTCAGCCCGTTCATCAGTGGCCGTGCTTTCGCCGGGTGGCGCAGACATGCGGCGGTTTGCATGTCTGCGATAGAACCGACGGCTGCTTGACGGTGATGAGGCCACGGCGAGAGGGGAAGCACAATTCGCAGACGCCACAAAACCACGATGCGCCACCGACCGAAACTGTGCCCGCCAGTTATGCCGCTTCCCACGGATTGATGATGGTCACACCGATGCCCTCGAAATCCCGCGTGTTCCGGGTAACTATGGCTAGATCGTACGCAAGCGCGGTCGCCGCGATCAGTGAATCCACCGTCGGCAGATGCCTCCCCGCCCGAACTCCTTGCGCCACAAGCGATGCCCAGCGACCAGCCACCTGGCGATCCACTGGGAGTATGCGACCAGAAAACCATGCTTCCAGGTCTTGCCTGAGCCATTGATCAAGTTGGGCGCGGCGCTTGCCCTCGGCCAGCAGTTCGATTCCCTTTTGAATTTCGGCCAGAGTGATGACACTCACATGCTGGGATTGGCGATCCGTGGTTTCAAGCCAGCGTTTGACGCCAGCGTCGGGGCCTCCCGGCCGATTGTACTCGGACAGAACATTCGTATCGATCAGGAAGCCGCTCATGCAAGATCAACCGGGCGCGGATAGTCTTTTGATCGCTCCAGATCGAGATTGGCTCCGGCAAAGGGAGAATTGAGAAGCAAGTCGGAAAGATTATCGAACTGCTTATGAATTGGGCATGGCTCTGGGGCGATGGGCAATCCCGCTTCCTTGGCGACAAGTTCCTGGAGGTAGGCGTCTAGGGAGACGCCCCGCGCGCTCGCTCGCGCCCTCAGGCTTTTTTCTGCTTCAGGGTTCAGGTTCAGAGTCAGTGTCATGGCTGCTTCTTCTTCGTAACAGCGCTATCTTACGAGATTCAGGACGCATTGTCACGCTCGTCGCGCTTATTGACAGCAGCGGCGGAAGAGTTGGGAAAGCAGGTCGAGCGCCAGGTCGGTTTCTTCGCGCGTGATCGT
>Ga0181538_10003366_pt1 | contig 15657 bp, 10 predicted proteins | sample PEATcosm2014_Bin_40_FD_119773 | JGI IMG/M metagenome (GOLD analysis project Ga0181538, IMG submission 119773) | Peatland microbial communities from MTU Mesocosm Facility, Houghton, MI, USA - PEATcosm2014_Bin23_30_metaG | ecosystem: Environmental > Terrestrial > Soil > Wetlands > Peat | place...
AACGGACCGCGACTTGGCGTCGTTCTTCGCTGAGTTGGACAAACTTGTGGGCCTCAGGAACGTCTGGATCGCCCTCTCGGCAGACCACGGCGTGTCGCCGAACCCGGCATTCATTCAGGAGCATAAGTTGGGCGCGGGCGTGGCGCAGACGGCGCTTTTACGCAAAGCGGTGGAAGAAGCGCTGACGAGTGAATTTGGGAAGGGGGACTGGATCGCGGCAATCGACGGGCCCTATATCTACTTTGATTCCGAGGCTCTGAACAAACAACACATTCAGGCGGCGCGGGCGGAGGAAGTGGCCGCCGAGGCGGCGGCTTCCGTGCCCGGAGTGGCGGCCGCCTTCACTCGCGCGCAAATTCTTTCAGGAAACTTGCCCTCCTCGCCCCTGGGTCGCAAGGTGTCAAATAGCTTCAACGAACAACGCGGGGGAGACGTTTTCGTCGTGCTCGACCCTTACGCCTTGCCTGTCGCAGGCCCGACGAGCACTACCCATGGCGGCCCCTGGAATTACGATGCGCAGGTTCCGCTGATTTTGTGGGGGAACACCTTCAAGCCGGGGGTTTACTTTAACCACTGCCAGCCTATCGATCTTGCCGCGACCCTGGCGGCCGCGCTGGGGTTGACGCAGCCCTCGGGGTCGCAGGGGAACCCGTTGATTGAGGCGATACAGTAGCGGTCAAGTACAATTCACCGCAGAGGCACAGCGCCGGCTAACGGCCGCATCCAGAATTCCAGATTCAAGATTCCACAGCCAAATCTTTGCAGGCTGCGAAGAAATTCGGAGGCAGTAGTACAACGCGGCGCAGCCGTAACCAGGAGCTTCCACCACAGAGGCCCCAGAGAAAAGCTCACAGAGATCACGGAGAAAGAAATACAACTGTTTTTTCTTCTCTGCGCTCTCCGTGAGCTTTTCTCTGGGGCCTCTGTGGTGAATCTTTTTGAAGAGACTCTTCAAATTATCTCGAAGTAGCGCTCCAATTCCCAATCGGTTACGGCGCGTCGGAACTGGCGAGTCTCCCAATCGCGCGTGGCGGCGTAATGATCGACGAACTCGTCGCCAAAGATTTGCCGCGCAATCTTGCTGGAACGGAAAAGCTCCGTACCCTCCTCAAGACTCCGGGGCAGCAGCGGCGCCTGCGACTCGTAGGCGTTGCCGGTAGGCGCGGGGAGTTCCAGGCTGTTCTCGATCCCGTAAAGGCCGGAAGCCAGGCTGGCGGCCAGCGACAAATAGGGGTTGGCGTCGGCAGCGGGCAGGCGATGCTCGACCCGTGTGCTCTTGACGCCCGAGGAAATGGCGCGGAGAGCGGTGGTTCGGTTGTCCACTCCCCAGGTGACGTTGGTGGGCGCCCAGGTGCCCGGCACGGTGCGTTTGTAGGAGTTGATGGTGGGACAGAACATCACCGCCAACTCGCGCATCAAGGCGAGTTGTCCCGCCATGTATTGCTGCATCAGCTTGGAAATGTGCGAGTCCGATTTCGGGTCGCAGAAAAGGTTCTTCTTTCCCGCGCGGTCCGACAGGCTCTGATGAATATGCCCGCTGCAACCCGGCAGGTTGGCATTCCACTTGGCCATAAAAGTGGCGAGCAGGCCGTGCTTCCGCGCCACGATCTTGACCAGAGTTTTGAACATTGCCGCTTTGTCCCCGGCCCGCAGGGCGTCGTCATAGCGAATGGCTGTTTCGTAGACGCCGGGACCGGTTTCGGTGTGAAAACCCTCGAGTTCAATGCCCATCGCGCTCGCGGTGTCGATAATGGCGTGGGCGAGGTCGGAGTGCGCGGAAGCCCGCACGAAGCTGTAACCGAACATTCCCGGCGAAAGTGGAGTCAGGTCACGGAAACGCTTCTGCCGCGCGGAGAGCGGGTCCTCCTGAAAGAAGAAGTACTCATACTCAATCGAGGCCTTCGTGGTGTAGCCCGCTTTCTCGGCGCTTGCCACGACGGCGCGCAAAACCTGGCGCGGAGAGACGGGCAAGGGCGAGCCATCCTGGCGGCAAAAATCCACCAGGAAAAATGCCGTGTTCGCTTCCCAGGGAAGAAGGCAAAAAGTGGACAGGTCAATGCAGGCCAGCGTGTCGGGGTAACCCGTGTGCCAACCGGTGATTTGGACGTTGTCGTAGAGTGCGTCGGAACTGTCCCAGCCGAAGATGACGTCGCAAAAACCAAAGCCCGACTCGGCGGCAGAGAAGAATTTCTCGAGTGAGATGTATTTCCCTCTCAGCACACCATCAACGTCGAAGCCTCCGAGCTTCACCTTTGCGATTTTGTGTTTGGCAAAAGACTGCTTGATTTGCTGGAGAGTCATAAGACCTCTTCACCATAGAGGCACGGAGAAGCTGCGGTGCGCTACGTTCGCGTGCGGAGGTGAAAGCTCTTCGGGCGCGTCAGGTAAAGAAAGCCGAGGTGCGACAATGTGCAGCCGTGCCCGCTGTCCTTGATGCCCACCCAGGAAAGCTCAGGGTCGAGATAATCGCAACGATTGACGTAGACCGTGCCCGCCGCCGTCTGGTGCGCCAACTTCTCAGCCTGCTTCAAATCCTCGGTCCAGATGGAGGCGGTGAGGCCGTACGGACTGTCGTTCATCATCCGGACGCCTTCCTCGTCGCTGTCCACGGGCATGATCCCGATCACCGGCCCGAAGCTTTCTTCCATCATAACACTCATCGTGTGGTCGACATTGACAAGCACGGTTGGCTGAAAATAGTAGCCAGGCCCGGGCAGGCGGCGTCCTCCGGTCAGAACCTTAGCTCCCCGCGCGACCGCCTGGCCGACCTGGAATTCCATGAACTCCACCGTCTTGCGCTGGGCAAGCGGCCCCACGGCCGTGCTCTCGTCCTCCGGGTTGCCCACTTTGTATTTCTCGACCTCGGCCACATAGGCGTCGACGAATTTGGAGAAGATCGGGCGCATCACGTAGATTCGTTCCACGGCGCAGCAGCTCTGCCCGGCGTTGTAGAAGGCGCCGTCCACCGTATTTTCCACCGCAAAGGTGAAGTTGGCGTCCTCGCGCACGAAGGCCGGGTCCTTGCCGCCCAACTCGAGACCCATATCGAGCAACTGGCTCGAGGCTTCCTGGTAAACCTGGCGCCCGCCCTCGACCGAGCCGGTGAAAGAAATGAAATCCACGGCGCGCTTCTCAATCAGCTTGCGGATGGCGGCGTGGTTGACGTGGACCGAGGCCACCAGGTCCTGCGGAAGATCCGTCTTGCGGAAGGCCTCGACGAAAGCATCGCCACAGAGCGGCGTCAGGCGCGCGTGCTTGATCAGAACGGCATTGCCGGCCAACAGTGCGGGGACGATGACGTTGACGGCGATCAGCAGCGGGTAGTTCCAGGCTGGAATGTCGAGCACGATGCCGAGGGGCTCGTGCCGGATGAATCTGCGGAACCCTTCCTTGGGCGGCAGCATATCGTCCTGAAGTGCGCCGGGCGCTAATCGCACCATGGTCTCGGCGCGGTCGAGCATCGTGTCCACCTCCCGGCGCGCCTGGCCTAGGGGCTTGCCCATCTGACGCGTGATGTCCAGCGCAACAGCGTCCTTCATGGACCGAAAAGCCGTGATGAACTGACGGCAAATTTCTACCCGCTGCTCGACGGGGACATCGCGCCACAATGCCTGCGCCGCGCGCATGCGCAAAAGGATCGATTCCAACTCGGCTTCGGAAGTAGACGCGAGGGTGCGAAAGACCTCTTCGGTGGCGGGGTTGATCAGGTTCCAGCCTGGTGTCTCACTCATGCTCTCTCCTTAAGGCCATTTCTGCGCACCATGCAGAATGCGCACAACATGAACGGTTTCACCGCGGACCTGGTAAACTACAATATAAGGCAGGGGCGATAGTACAAGTTCACGCGTCCCCTCTTTCCTTCCTACGCGACCGCGGTAAGGGAACGTCAACAACGCAGTCGGCGCATCGTAAATTCCCCGCACCAGCTCGGCAGCACGTTCTGGCGTGTTCTCGAACAAATAGTTGGCAATATTTTCCAGGTCTGCGGCAGCTTCTTTTGTCCAGCGAAGCTCCGTTTTCATGGGCGGGGCTGCTTCGCGGTCAGCAATCTTTCAAGGTGCGCCCCCACTTGCTCATGGGTCAGGACCTCGCCGCGATCAACTTGAGCCAAGCCTTTTTCCACTTCCCTAATGAACCACTCGTCGTAATCGACGAAGCGCTCGATGGCTTCACGTGCCAGCGCTTCGGCGTCACGTCCGCGCTCAGCAGCCAAGCGGACCAACTTCTCCTGCACGGTGGGGTCAAGGGATACATTCATGCTTGAAGTCTAGGTGGTGCCTGACTTGTTGTCAACTCCCAAGTACCCTAACCGTTAGCAACAGACTACGCCCACCGACCAAACATTTCGAAAGACCCAGGCATGTTCAAAGCCACTTCCGGCCAATTGCATTTTCAGGCGCCTTTGCGCATACTGAAGTCAGTCTTGCGAGCGAGACGCACTATGGACTGGCGAGAAAGAATCACGGTCGATCCCACCGTTTGCCACGGCCAAGCCTGCATCAAAGGCACCCGCGTAATGGTGTCTGTTGTATTGGACAATCTCGGCGCCGGGGAAACGCCCGCGCAGATTGCGGCATCACACCGGCTCGCCTCCGAAGACATCCAAGCCGCGCTCCTCTACGTCGCTGAACTGGCCAAAGAGCGATTCTTCCCGCTCGACGTCTGCTGAACGTGTCACCAACTCTCTTCGTATAACCTCAACAGATCGTCTTGCGTGCACGGCCGGATATTGGTTTTGTGGCAGGAGTCCTCGAAGGCCTTCGCCGAGAGGGGGGCAAGGCTCTCTCGGCGGACTGCGTGATTACGCAGGCCGCGGGTTATTCCGAGGCGTTCGATCATGGCCTCGACTTCCTCGACGGAGCGCGCCGCCGCTTCCCTCTCCGACATCTGTTGCGCCGGCACGCCAAAGAGACCTGCCAGGCGCGCGTAGTGATTTGCCGCCGGCTCGAGATTGAAGCGCATCACGGCAGGCAGGCACAAGGCGTTGGCCAGGCCGTGATTCAACCCAAACTCGGTGGATAGCGGGTGCGCCAGCGAGTGCGTGGCGCCAAGGTCTTTTTGGAAGGCGATGGCCCCCATGGTGGCCGCCACCTGCATGTTCCCGCGCGCCTCAATGTCCTTGCAATTGCGGGTGGCGCGCTCGAGATAGCGGATGACCAACTCCAGCCCGTGGATCGCAATGCCGTCACAAATCGGGTGGAATACGGGGCAGGTCAGGGATTCAAGGCAGTGCGTGAAGGCGTCCATTCCCGTGGCCGCGGTCAGGAACGGCGGCAGCCCTACAGTCAACTCCGGATCGAGAATGGCGCGTTTGGGCATCAGCCAGGGGCTGAAGATGATGATCTTCCTGCCCAGTTCGTGAGACGTAATCACCGAGGAGCGCCCGACCTCGCTGCCTGTTCCCGACGTGGTGGGGATCGCGATGATGGGGTCGTAGGGTCCGGTCATCCGCTCCATGCCGCCGGCCTGCCACTCGAGTTCGGCCAGCGCGCCGGAATACCGGGCCATGACCACGACCGCCTTGGAGACGTCCAGCGCGCTCCCGCCGCCCAGGCCGATCGCCGCGTCGCAGCCGGCAGTCCGGTAAAGCTCTGCCGACTTGAGCACGTCTTCCTCGATCGGATTGCCGTGGACCTCAGCGAAAACCGCGTGAGGGACTTGGGCGTCCTCAAGCACGGAGACGACAGCCTTCAACACCGGAGAGGCGCGGAGCCCGGGGTCGGTAACGACGAGCGGGTTGCGAGCGCCGATTTCCTTGAGACATGAGGGAAGTTGCTTGACGGCCCCGCATCCGAAAACGATTCGAGTAGGAAATGAAAACGTGGAAATCTCTTCGAACATCGTTGGATCAGTCTCCTTGCTGCCAGAGAACGTGTGAAGAACTGAGAAGCTGTCATCCTGAGCGAAGCGAAGGATCTCTGTAGTTGTTGGGAAGTCGCCGGCCTTAAAACCAACTGCAGAGATCCTTCGCTTCGCTCAGGATGACACGCGATCGAATTCCTCCGCATCCTCTGAGCGTTCGAAGGAGCGCCACGGTGCGCTCCTAACGGTTTTGTGGCAGCACAACCTTGTTTATCCAGTTGCGGAATTCAACCTGGCGCACTTGATCTGACAGCACGTCATCGTCGATGTCAAGTTCCCAGCGCAGGTCTTTCCGGCTGGGATTCTGGTGGAGCGTCTCGAGCTTGTCGACGTACTGCCGGAGAGCCTCCTGGTTCTGGAAGAAGCCCTCCGCCAACAGCTTAGGCGCCCGCGCCGTGATCAGGCGCGCCATTTCGTGCAGATCGTACTCCGGGTGATACGCCAGCCCCCAGAAAATCCCCTTCCCCTGTTTCACTTCCATCGCCTGGACGTGGGTGAAGTCGTTGGACGCCAGCAGCGCCCCTCCGCCAGGAAGCTGGGTGATCTCGTCGAGATGGCTGGTGAAGCCGTTGAACACAGTCGGCTTCCCTTCGAACATCGGATGGCCAAGCCCCTCGGCGGTAAGGTGAATCTTGCGCGCGAAGCCCATCTCGCGTCCGCGCGGGTTCGCCGAAACCGCTCCGCCTGCCCCCACGGCTGCCATCTGGATGCCCCAACAGGTGCCGAAGCCCGGCGTGCCAACTTCGTAGCTCTTCCGGGCGAACTCGATCTGGCGCGTCACGCGTTGATCGTCGTGGTGATAGATCGTGAGGTTGCAGCCGGGCCAGAGTATGCCGGCGTAGTGCTCCGGTCCCAACCCTTCAGGGGGAGCAGGGTCGTCGCTGGCAAGCCAGATGTTGTGCTGCGCCTCGGGCAGATGCTTCTTCAGCATTTCGACATAGAGCCGCGAGGCATGCTTCATTCCGACCACGTCGAATTCGTCGCGGCTGGGCTTCGGATAACCGTCGATGATGAGATAGTGAAGATTTGGTGGCATAGGTTGGTTGCTAGGTAACAGTTCACAGTTGACAGTCAACAGTTAAAAGCCCTGAAGTCGACTCCCGGACTGTTAACTGTCGACTGTCGACTCTCGACTTTTGACTCTCGACTCTTGACCGCCAACGCGTCGATGATCCCGGGAAGCTGGCTGAACTCACGGCAGACGGCGTCGGCGCGGGTGTTGGCGCTGCCCTGGTCCACCACGCCGGTGAAAAGGATTGCGCGGCAGCCTGCGTCTTTGGCGCCCGCAATATCATTATGCTCGCGATCGCCGACATGGACGATCTCCTCGAGACGGCAGCCTGTAAGTTCCGCGGCGCGGCGAAACATTTCCGGCGCAGGCTTCGAGCAACCGACCTCGTCGGAGAACGCAAAGGCCGAGAAACAATCCCCAATTTCGTAGCCCGCCAGCAAGGCTCGCAACACACGGCCCGGGGTGAAGATCGCGTCGGAAACTACCGCCAGCGTAAATCGCCGTCGGAGCGTTTCCAGGGCCTCGGCGACTCCCGGCACAAGGTCGGGGCGGACGCGCAACTCCATCTCTTCGTGGAGACACACAAGTTCGTTGAGTTCGTCCTGCGGCAACTCCCGCTTCAGGCCCGCAAGCAGGACCCGCAGGCGAACCTCGACCGGCCAAGTCACGTGTTGGTGGCGCCAAACGTGCCGGAACGCCGAATCCGTGGTGTCGTAGGCGCAATCGACAAGGGCCTGATCAACAGGGGCATGCCGCGACAGAAAGCGATGAACCAACTCCCGGCGCTCGACGGGCTTTGAGGGCAGGCCCTGCCGGAGGCGCTTGGGTTCGTCGGAGTCGTCGACGAAGACGGTGTCCCAAAGGTCAAATGAAACAACACGAATCTGCGGCATTGCAGCTACTCGCAAGAGTTGAGTTGAAATGAATGTGAAATTCTAGCACACAACGAGAGTAAAAGGTGATGAGGCCATTCTTCCGGAGGTTTCGCTCTTAGATTGGCCCGCCGCCTTCATGAAAAACTGACCCGTTCGTAACCTGCATTTCACATTCGCTTGCTTCAAATAGGTTTCTGACGCGGTTGGCCAGCCTATTACCCTGAAACATATCGCAAAGTTCGTCCAGCGCGCAGGGAGCAAGATACTCCCCACCTGATTTGCCGGGTGTGACGTGGAGAGAGTGTACCCATTCGCGGGGAATGCGACCTTCGGGATAACCTTGACAAGAACGGGCTTTATCCGACTATACCACCAACGAGCTACAGAGTGAATTCTCGGTGGGGCGACTATAGGCTCAGAAACGGTGCAACCCACTGCGGAGGCACGGCTAACGCCCACCCGCGGCCTCTGGTCCATGTAAGCTGCGAGTGGCTACCCCGAGGGAACTGCTGTTTGCCGTGGACGGCTCTTATGGTCAACATCCGTGATGATTATCTCATAAACACGTTTAAGCCGTGGCCGTGGCTCAATTTGGCGTCGAAGATTTAACTGCGAAATGTTCGTAATGTAACGCTGGATTCACAGAGTCGGATCAAACTCGTCTCCGCGTAACTGAAAAATGGTCTTCAATCTCCAAGAGGAGGGGTAGCGATGAAGTTTTTTCATTCAAGGGTGTTGTGTCTCCAGATCTTGGCCGCACTTATTATTGTCGTCAGCCTAAGCACTCGAGCAACAGGGCAGTCCACGTACGGAGTAATCCAGGGAACGGTAACCGACGCGTCGGGCTCTGTGGTCCCCAACGCAGAAGTCCAGGCGCGCAACCAAGCCACAGACGTGTCGCAAACAACTCATACTGACAGTCAAGGCGACTACCTCTTCGTGAATATGGATCCCGGCAGCTACACGATCACTATTTCCGCCCAGAGATTCACGACGGTAAAAAATGAGGGGGTCATTTTGCCGGCGCGCGAAACCGTACGTTCTGACTTTAAGCTGGAAGTCCAGGGCGTGAGCCAGCAAATCGAGGTTACCTCCCAGCAGGAAGTGGTGAGCGAAGACCTTACCCAATCCAGCTCGATGTCGGGGCGGGAGATTGATTCGTTAGCCCTCAATTTCCGCGCCACCAATGCTCCTAGCCCCATCGTCACCGCGACGCTCACCGCGGGCGTGAACGAGGACCCAGGCGGTAACTTGACCTTCTCCGGCCAGTTGCCGACGGCGACGTCGTTCACTCTCGATGGCACTTCGATCCAGTTGACCCGTTATGGTGGCCCGACCAAGGACCTGTTTCCGTCCGTCGAGGGTATCTCGGAATTTCGCGTAAATACCGCCGGCAACGACGCGGAATACGCGCAGCCCACCGACCTGACCGTGGTCACCAAAAGCGGCAGCAATCAATTTCACGGCAGCGGCTTCTGGTTCCTCCAGCGTAAGGATTGGAACGCCATGGACGGGATCGCCGACTACAACCCGTCGCTGAACGCGAACACCTTCGGCGGATCAATCGGCGGTCCGATCATCAAAGATCACGCCTTCTTTTACTTCGACTATGAAGGCGTGCGTTTGAACCAGAATCCCCTCATCGCAACCCAGACCATCCCCGCAGCATGGGCCGCCGGCGACTTATCTGGAGTTCCGGGGCTGACCCTGACGAACCCGCTCACCGGGCAGGTCATCGCCGGTAACAAGATCACCAACATCGACCCGACGGCTGCCAAGATCCTCCCGCTGTTTTTCCCCACGCCCAGGCTCAGCAGCACGGACATCGACTCGACCGGTAATAACCTGGTGACGACCATACCGGGCAAGTACTCCGAGAATGGCTATGACGGGCGCCTCGATTACGTCTTCAATGCCAACCATCGCATCTTTTTCCGTATCACGCAGAAGAACCCCACGGACACCGGCACGGACCCCACGGCCGCAGTCGGCGCGTTAGGGACCAGCGGCGACGAAAGCTACAATCCCCTCATGGGGACGTTTACAACCACCCTGGACGCCACCAACCTGGCGGTCTCCTACAATTGGGTCATCCGGCCGGACTTGCTAAACGAACTGCGGGGCGGGTGGACGCGCGCGAACTTCAACTACAGCTATCCCCAAGCGCTACAAGGTAACTCGATCATCCAGCAACTGGGCATCAACGGCCTGCCCGGCCCGCCCAAGAACGGGTTGGGCGGCGTGCCCGTTTTCTACGTCGGAAACCTGCTGGGCGGCCAAACGAACGCGTTCGGGCACCCACGCGTAGAAGGGAACGGCGTCTTCGAGTTGGGCGACAGCCTGAGCTGGATACGCAGCCGCTTTACTTCGAAGTTCGGCTTCGACTTGCGGCGTGTGAACTACCGTGACAACATCACCTTCAACCTCGGCGACGAATACGGCGACTACATCATCAGCGGCGCGTATACCTGTTCCGGGGCGGAGATTTCCACTTACCCCGACGCCTGTGCGGTGGCGCAGTTGCTCCAAGGGGACATAGATTATGGATTGCAAGCGCAAAACGGCCCCGATGGCAAACCCTATGGATACCACTACGATGGCTTCGCACAGACGGAGTGGAAGGTGCGGCCCAACCTCTCCTTGACGGCCGGCCTGCGTTATGAGGTCAACCCTCCCTTCCAGGATGCCACCAACCAACTCGGCAACTTCAATTACAAGGTTCCGGGCGGTCAACTGGTGTTGAACCCGGGTGAGAATATCAATCCACTTTGGAAGGAAGCTGTAGGCGACACTCCTTTTGTGCTCGGCAGTTCGGTCGGCCTGGGTCCTGGGATGCGTTACACCTATTGGGGCAACATCCAACCCCGCCTGGGTCTCACTTGGAGCCCGTCATCCAGCCATAACACCGTGGTGCGTGTTTCCTCTGGAGTGTACTCGGTACCGGTCCTAGGAGCAGTGAACTACTCGTTGCTGGGCATCGACACCAGCTACTATGGGACCTATGCCCCCACCACCACCACTCCCATATTGAACTTTGGCAACATTTTCTCGGGGACGCCGGGCGTTTCTTCCTTCCCGGGCTATCGCCGCGCCAACCAGTGGAATCTGAAGGACCCGCGAGTCTACCAATGGAATGCGGCGTTTGAACAAAACATCGGCTTCCAGACGTTGCTACGGCTGAGCTACACGGGCTCGCACACCGTGGACCTGATCTATAGCCCCAACATGAATCAGGTGGAGCCGAATACGGCTTCCTACACCAGTCCGGCTGCCGGCCAGACCGTGTACGGCTACGCCGCTCTGACGGCCACCCCCGCGCTGCGCCAGCAGAACCTGAAGTATCCCAACTTCTCCGAGGTTCTGACCCGCAACAACGCGCCGAGCGACAAGTATGACGCGTTCATGATCGAATTGAATCGGCGCTTCGGGCACGGAATGAGCTTCTCCAACAGCTACACCCTGGGCTGGAATAAGACCAATGCCTTGGGCACGGCTCCCAATTCGGCCATTCCTACCGGCGGGCAAGGCGACAACGGCGGCAACGTCAACAACATTTACGACATCACATCCGACACCGGAAACGCCTTCTACGATCCGCGCAACAGCTTCATCAGCACGTTCGTGTACGAGCTGCCCTTCGGCCGCGGCAAGACCTACCTCGCTAACTCCAGCCGTGCCGCTGACCTCGCACTCGGGGGCTGGAATGTGACCGGGATCACCTTCGCCCGTTCGGGCCTCTGGGAGACTCCTTACTACCCGAGCACCTTGTACGACTCTTCGGGCACGAACCCTCACCAGCGCTCAGTGGCGCAGCAGCGCCCGGACTGCGGCGGCACAAGCGGATATCTTTCGAATCCCACCACCGCCGCCTTCTTCAATGTGGGAGCTTACAATGTGCCAGACCATCCTGTGGACGCGGCTGGCACGGCGGAGCCCATCGGACGATTTGGCAACTGCGGCGTGGGAATCCTGGAAGGACCAGGGGCGGTGACCTTCTCGATGTCGGCGGGCAAGACGTTCCGCTTGAACGAGCGCTTCGCTGTCAGGTACGAGGCGCAATTCTCCAATCTGTTCAACATCCTTAACTGGGGCGAGCCGAACATGAACATCACCGGCAGCTTCGGGCACATTTCCAACGCCCAGGGCGTGGCTCAGGCTGGACCGCGTACCATCCAGATGTCGCTTCGATTCGAATTCTAGCGCGTAGCGTCTCTGTCCCGCTGGGTCAGCATGGGGGGAATGCAGAAATGCCGGCCCGGCGGGGGCGCTTGGGTTCGTAGGAGCCATCGACGAAGACGGTGTCCCAAAGGTCAAATGAAACAACACGAATCTGCGGCATTGCAGCTACTCGCACGAGTTGAGTTGAAATGAATGTGAAATTCTAGCACACAACGAGAGTAAAAGGTGATGAGGCCATTCTTCCGGAGGTTTCGCTCTTGGATCTGCCGTCCGCCTTCATGAAAAACTAACCCGTTCGTAACCTGCATTTCACATTCGCTTGCTTCAATAGGTTTCTGTGGCGGTTGGTCAGCCTATTACTCTGAAACATATCGCATAGTTCGTCCAGCGCGCAGGGAGCAAGGTGCTCTCCACCTGATCTGCCGGGTGTGACGTGGAGAGAGTGTACCCATTCATGGGGAATGCGACCCTCGGAACACCTTGACAAGAACGGGCTTTATGTCTAACGTAATATATTCACCCCTTACAATTGCATTCGGAGAAGGACCCTTCGATTCGGGGCAGCAGTCTTTAGTTCAAAAAAAGGAGATCCCCATGCGGCAAAAAATTGCATGGTCTGTACTAGCCATTGCATTAAGTTGTGGTATGGCGTTGGCGCAATCGACTTTCGGCACGTTCGAAGGCACGGTAACGGACGCGAGCGGGGCCGTGGTGCCCAATGCTACGGTGAAGGTCATCAACATCGATGAAAACACGTCACGAACCGTGACGACGGACGCCAGCGGCAATTACACTGCGGTCGACCTCAAGGCAGGGCATTACTCGGTGGAAGTCAGTAACGCCGGGTTCAAAACCACGCGAGTGGATGGCATCGAACTCGGCGCCCGCCAGACGTTGCGCGTGGACGCCGCTCTCAGTGTGGGCGAGGTCAGCCAGCAAGTAGAAGTAACGGGCCAGAGCGTGGGCGTGATCACCACTGAAACTGAGACCGTTTCTTCCGCCTACAACACCCTCGAGATCACCGACCTTCCGGTCAACTACCGGGCCTCAGGAAATGGCAACAGCCCGTACTATCTAATGGAAATCCTTCCCGGCATGCAGACCGACCAGGGCGGCAATCTCTCCATTCAGGGCGGGCTGCAATCGCAGTCGCAGTTCAGCGTGGACGGGGTTTCCATCACTAACGTGACGGGCAACTCGCCCCTGCACAACGCCTTCCCTTCCGCGGAATCGATTGCCGAGATCAAAGTGCAGGGCATCGGAAGCCCGGCGGAGTTTGAGCAGCCCGGCGACGTCACCACCACCACCAAGGGCGGCTCGAACACCGTACACGGCTCCGGCTTCTGGTATACCCAGAATACGGCTCTTAACGCCATTCCCTACGGCTCTGTCACCAAGCCCACTCAAATCGCGAATGACTTTGGTGGGAGTTTGGGCGGTCCGGTGGTTATCCCCCACCTTTACAACGGGCAGAATAAATCCTTCTTTTTCGGTGACTACGAGGGTTTTCGACTGCCGCGTACCAGCACCATCCTGAATACGGTTCCCACCCCGGCCATGAAGAGCGGCAATCTGGGCTACCTCTGCACCCAGTCGGGGGGCAATTTCAACGCGGCCGGCATCTGCAGCAACGCGGCCGACCAGCTTTACAATCCGTACAACGGCAGCCCTTACGTCAATAATGTGATCACGGGGATCAATCCAGGGGCAACGGCTTTCCTTGGGTTTTACCCCGACCCCAACTTTGGAAGCGCTTTCACGAGCGACAATTACCGCACGAACGTCCCATCCAATTTGGACTCGAACGGGTTTGACGTGCGGGGAGACCAGTATTTCGGACAAAAGCTCTTCGTCACCGGACGGTTCACCTTCAAGAACATTCCCGCTTTGTCGCCCGAGGAACTCACCATTCCTTCCAGCACGCAGTACGAGCACGTGCGCATGCTCGTCGCCTCGGGGACGTATACGTTCAGGCCCACGTTGCTGAACGAGTTCCGCTTCGGGTTGACCGACGACCTCTCAGGGACGCAGAATCCCTACAACGGCAAACCCTTCACGGAGTCTCTGGGCTTCGCCAATATCAACGACCTATGGTACAACGGGCTTCCCGAGGTCGATTTTAACGGAAGCAGCGGGACTACAGGTCTCGGTGTCGACCGCCTGAATTCGGTGGGCCAATCGCGGACCTACGAGTTTTCGGACAGCCTGAGCTGGGTGAAGGGACGCCATGCCTTCAAGTTCGGGTTTGACGCGATGAAGATGCGCGCTGTAGACGCTTTGGGCTTCCAGGGTGCTGACAACTACGGGACTTACCAGTTCAACGGCATGTTCACTCAAAATCCCAACGTTAAGAACGCAGTGGGTAGCGACTTTGCCGATTTCCTGCTCGGCGCGCCCTCCGAGTCGTTCTTGGACAACGTTCAGTTGGATAACGACGGTCGAAACTACATCCTGGCCTTCTTTGCTCAGGATAGCTGGAAGGTCTCGAAGCGCCTGACCGTAGAACTGGGTCTGCGTTTTGACTATCACCCCGGCTACTCCGACGCCAGCGGCCAGATTGGAAACTTCATCCAGACTCCACTCTCGGGCGGAGCCGTCTACCCCGATGGATCGTCCAAACTTCTGGCGACCGCTTTCCTCCAGTCCTTTGACGCCTGCCCGAATGCAGCCCTGCCCGGTTTGGCCAACGATCCCATGTCGGCCAACGGCGCCCCGTGCACGCCTGTGGTGACAGCATCCCAGGCAGGTATTCCCCAGGGGTTGCGCAACACCTCGAAGCGTGCTTTGCCGCGCTTTGGCTTTGCCTACAAACTCACCGACGATGACCGGACCGTGCTGCGCGGCGGTATCGGCGCCTACCAGGCCTCGACATTGGGCTCCGTCTACTACTCACTGACCGGAACCCTCCAGGCCTATACGAATGAGTACTATAACGTCGAAACAGCGGGTGTTGGCCCCGCCTTCGTTTGGCCCGCCACTTCCTCCCTCAGCACCGCGGGAGGTGTAGCCCCCTACGGCAGCGCTTACTTTGGCACGGCCAACTCCATCGCCTGGAAGGAACCCTACTCACTCCAGTGGAATCTTTCGCTGGAGCGCGATCTCGGGAAAAACACCGGGTTGCGTCTTACTTACGTCGGCATGAAAACCACCAACCTGGTCTGGGCACCCGACGATAACCAATCGCTGCCCTCAACCATTCCCTATGAAGATCAGCCCCTCAGCAGCCGGCCATACCCGAATTGGGGTGTGGTGAACACACGCGCCAACGGCGCCACCGCCACCTTTGAAGAGGCCCAAGTAGAAGTGACGCACCGGGTTGCCTCGGGCCTGACACTCGATAGCACGTACAGTTGGTCCCACAGCCTTGCGGACAACCTGGGCGCCGGCAATGCGGGCGGTTTGTGCGGTGAGACGGCCTGCAACCGTTCGGAGGACTTTTACGATCGGCGCGGCGAGAAAGGAAACCCCTTTGCGCCCTACCGGCATAACTGGATCACTACCGTGGTCTACCAAATCCCCGTGGGAAAGGGTAAACGCTTCGCGAACTCTGACAACAAAATACTTAACGGGGTGATTGGCGGATGGCAAACCAACAACGTTCTGACACTTCACACCGGCCCCTTCCTCACGCCGTACTTCTCGTCCGGCGATCCCTCCGGAACGGGCTCCGGGATTATCGGCCGCGCCCAGCGTCCGGACCGCGTCGGCAGCTTCATTCCGTCCTCGCCG
>Ga0181538_10003370_pt1 | contig 15636 bp, 13 predicted proteins | sample PEATcosm2014_Bin_40_FD_119773 | JGI IMG/M metagenome (GOLD analysis project Ga0181538, IMG submission 119773) | Peatland microbial communities from MTU Mesocosm Facility, Houghton, MI, USA - PEATcosm2014_Bin23_30_metaG | ecosystem: Environmental > Terrestrial > Soil > Wetlands > Peat | place...
CGCGGGGCGATGCGGTCGACCACCCAGAGGCTCGCCCAACAAGCGATGAAGAACGCGCCCATGAACACCGCGGCGATCTCGATCTTGGTCTCGATCAAGAGGCGCCAGACCGCCGTGAAGCGGACCGACCGGTACCAGAGGTAGTTCGTGTAGAAGTTGGCCAGTCCCTGAATGACGATCAGCGCGACGATGACGAAGACCACGGCGCCAACCACCCAGGCTTGGTACCGCCGGCCCGGGCGCATCCGGGCCGATAAGTCCGTCGGCACTCGCATCCGCTGGAGCCTACGACCGAACAGGTACGAGGAGGCAGCGGCAGCCCGGGTGCACCGGTGGGTGGGCGTGCCCGGTCGGGAAGACGGCGCCCGGCGGCTGCGGGCCGGCAAGGGAGTTGTCGTCGCAGTCGGGGCACGAACCGCCGGCGTCGTCGTCCTCGACGGCCCAACGAAGCAACGGCCCCTCCCCGATGCCGAGCGAGCTCAGCACCGCAAGCTCGCCTGTGGCAAAAGCGCGGGTGGTGAAATCTCCGGCAAGGCCCTCGACCCGGGATCCCTTCCATTCCCGGTACCCGACGCCTGCCGCGTCCGCCGAGCCCTCCAGGCTTCCGTCTAGCTCGGACAGCGACTCCTCGATCCTCTTGCGCAGTAGGGTGGAGAGGTCATCGGCGAGTTCGGCCGCGATAAGTGCCCCGGCTTCGAAGGCAACCGCGGCGCTCGGGGCCGGCGCCGACACACAGGGCCCCGCCACGGCGTCACCGGTCACGAGGAAGGCGGCGCCCGCCTGATAAGCCTTGCTGAGTTGGTCACTGGCCGCGGCGACGAATCTCTCGCGCTGGACCCCTGCCGGGACCAGCTCGTCGAGCACGGGCTTGCGCGAGCTTTGGCGCAGGGCATCGAGGAGGTCGTTCTGGTCGTCCTGGAGGGCGCGCTTGAGCGACCGGCCAAGCTTGGCCGTGATGGACCCGAGAAGGTGGTCACGCCGCGCCAGGGACTCGACATCCGGCTCTGTGATGGCGTCGGCGCCTGGTTTCGCCACGGCCACGTCGGTGACCTCTTGCGCAGCGCCGACCGCCGGGGTCTCGGCCAACTCGGGGGTCTGCTCCGGCGGAGGCGCCGACGCCTCGGCCACCGGGGCGAGCTCGCCTGATGGCGACGAGCTCTCCCCTCCCGGCTCTTCGTCTTCACGAGCCGCGGGCGCCACCTCGGAGGGCTCGACGGCCGCTACGGTCTGGGCCTCGACAGGCTCGGCAGCGGCCGCAAGGGCAGCCGCCTCCTCCGCGGCCCGGCTGGCGCGGATGCGGGCGAAGAGCTCGTCGACACTTTGGCGGCTCGCGCCCGACCCGTCACCTTGCCCCGCCCGCCCTGCACCAGTCGCTCCTCCGCCTTCGGCTTGGCCGGCGGCCAAGGCGGCGACCGCGCCTTGGGCCTCGCCGTCCCCGCCGAACTCGTTGGCGCCGCCTCCGCTCGTGGCCGCGGCGAGCTCCTCCTCGAGCTCGGCGAGGTCGCCGTGACCTAGCTCGGCTTCGACACGTCCGCCCGCTTGCTCGGCAGCGACACGCGCTTCGTCCTCGGCGAAAGCCAGGCGCTCGCGCAGTGCGACAGCTGCGGCCGCGACCGCGTCCACGACGCCGAGCAGCGAGTCCTTCCCGGTGCGAAGCTCCTCGAGCTGCACACGCAGAGCCCGCCGCCGGGTCACGAGATCGGCGAGCGCGCGGTTGCGCAGGGCACGCGCCTCTGCCACCATGCGCCGGCACTCCTCCTTTGTCGCATCGAAAAGCTCGACGGCCTCGGCGTGCGCCACCTCTGTCATCGAGTCGGCCTCGGCCTGGGCGCGGCTCAGGCGCTCGTCAGCGTCACGCTGTGCCGCGCCGCGGATCTCCTGTGCCGCCGCCTCCGCCGCCGCTTGGTTGTCGGCGAGGGCCCGCCCGGCTTCGGCGATCAGCTCGGCCGCCCGCTCCTCGGCCTTGGCCACGACCTTGCCGGCCGCGTCGTGTGCAGTCCACAGGATCTTGGCCGTCTCGATACCAATTGCCCGCGTGAGCGTCGCCTCGTCCAAGACGGGCTCCCCTACCCGGCGTTCCGCCTCGGCGACGCGTTCGCGAAAGATCGCCTCGCGCTCGAGCACGCCGCGTAGCTCGCCCGCCACCTTGGCGAGGAACAGTCGGACGGCCTCGCCGTCAACACCCCGGCGCGCGGAGGGAAAGGACTTGCGTGCGATCTCGTCGGGACTCAGCGGCGTAGCCGAGGAGATCGAGGTGACCTGCGGATCCTGCGACATTGGCAATAGCCTACGACGCTGGTTCACGGAGTGGTGGCCCGTGCGACACGGCCCCCGAGCGACTCCAGAATGTGAACCGCCTCGCCGATCGTGCTCACGGCGTACACCTTGAGGTGCAGACCGGCGTGTGCCTTGGCGACGGCGTACTCCTGCGAGGGCACAAGGAACACGCCCGCTCCCGCGCCGCGAACAGCGATCGTCTTCTGGGCGACCCCACCGACGTCCCCGACGGTCCCGTCAATCGACATCGTTCCGGTCGCGGCCACCTTCGCTCCACCGGTCAGATTGGCCGGGTCGAGCTCCTGCATGAGGCCGAGCGTGAAGGCCAAACCGGCCGACGGCCCGACAATCCCTTCGGAGGACAGGTCCACCTTTACCGGCAAAGGCCCTATCTTGAAGGCGGTTCCGTCGACAGCAGTGCCTCCGGAGCCCTGTGGGTAGATACCCATGCAGGAGACGGCATGGGGTTTGCCGCCTTTCTCCGTCACAAGCTCGGCGATCTTGAGCCTGGTCTTCTCGCCCACGGGCAGGCAGGTGAGCGTCGCCGAGGCACCCGTCCCTTCGATGCGGAACACGCCGAGGCGCAAGGTCACAGTCCGCGGCTTGCCGGCCGGGTAGGCGCTCACCTGCAGGCGCACTGCCGTGCCCGGAGCAATCGTCGCGAGCCTGTTCTGGAGATTGAGGTAGCTGGAAACCTTGAAACCGTTGATCTTGCTGATGACCTGGCCCACCTGCAGAGCCGAGGCGGCGGGCGAGCCGGGCAGGATCCCGTAGATGAGCGCCCCGAGCGCCACGACGGGGACCTTGTAACCGAGCTGCTCGAGGGCGACGACCGTGGCGGCCTGCTGCGCGGTCGCCATGTCGATCTCGCTCTCGGTCTGGTACTGGGCCGTGGACTCGCTCCCGAGGATCGAGGCGCTTGGATAGATGGTGGCGTTCGGGTCAAGCCAGAAGAACGGGTAGTAGAGCGCCCGCATGGGCGTGAGCTCCACGTAGACGAGGAGCACCGAGCCGCGGTGGGAGTGCCGGTCGGCTGCGGGCACCTTTATGAGGCTGCTCACCGCGGGCGCCGAGCCGGGTGTGAGGGCGTAGTACGGCAGCTGGATGAACCACGCGACGACCGCCGCCACGAGGATGACGGCGAGGATCGCCAACAAGGTGTGGCTGGTACTCCAGGAGAACTGGTCCCCTCCGCGACGCGCCTTGCTCCTTGCTCCGGTCCCCTCGCCGTAGACCTCGATCGTGTCATCGGGAGCGACAGCCGGCCGTTCGGCCTCTACGCTCGATCCATCGTGGGGCGCATTCATCGAGCCGTAGCCTGCCATGGCGCCATCGTGCGCGGGCGGCGCCGATGACGGGACCCGGCGACCAGGCTTCGATAGATGCGGCGCGCCGGCGGGGAGATGCCGCTCTGGCCGGGCACTTGCGAGACGAGCCGGCAGCCAGGTTTCTACTCGGCGATGCCGATCCCGACGTGCGCGCGACCGCGCTCGGGGCACTCGTGCGAATGGGCCGCGCGACGCCGGACGACTCCGCCCGGGCGCTCGCGGACCCCGATGGGAGGGCGCGCCGGCACGCCTGTGAGCTGGGCGCCACCCTCCCGGGGGCGAACTTCGCAAGACTGCTGGCGGACCCGGACGCGGCGGTGGTCGAATCCGCCTGCTTCGCCGTCGGCGAGGTGGGCGACGTGGAGGCCGTCCCGGCCCTCGTCGAGATCGCTGCGACCCACACCGATCCACTGTGCCGGGAGTCGGCCGTGGCGGCCCTCGGGGCCATCGGCGACATACGAGGCCTCCCCGCCGTCCTGGCCGCTCTGGAGGACAAGACGCAGATCCGCCGCCGCGCGGTGATCGCGCTCGCCGCGCTCGACAGTCCTGAGGCCGAGGCCGCGCTGCGCCGATGCCTCGAGGACAGGGACTGGCAGGTTCGTCAAGCTGCCGAGGACTTGCTCGACATCACCACCGGCGGCGACTGACCGATTCGGCGCTGTGGCCCAACGTGGCCATGCACAAGGCGGCTCCGGCGACGGCACAACGTTCGGGATTCTCGACGAGGTGGACCGGGATGCCGGTCGCGGATGCGAGCCGCTTGCCGAGGCCTGCAAGGAGCGCACCACCGCCGGCGAGGTAAAGGCCGCGGTTCAAGAGGTCGTTCGCAAGATCGGGCGGTGCCGAGGCGATGCACGCGACGGCCGCCTGCACGATCCGGTCCACGCGCGGCGCGATCGCGTCTGCCACCTCGGTGCGGGTGATGACCACCGTGCGCACGATGCCGCTGAAGACGTCACGGCCCCGGACCTCGACCTTGTCGTCCTCCTCCACCCAGGCACTCCCGATGGCGCGCTTGACTGCCTCGGCGGTCTCGAGGTCGATCACGAGCTCGAAGTCGCGCACGCAAAAGCGCTGAATGGCCTCATCGAAGTCTCCCCCGCCAACGGGAACCGAAGCCCGGGTAACGAGACCCCCGAGGGCGAGCACTCCGATCTCGGTCGTACCGGCGCCGACGTCCACGACCATGGAGGCGGCGGGCTCTTCGATCCTGAGACCGGAGCCGAGGGCAACGGCGACTTGCAGTTCCACAAAGCGGACGTTGCCCGCCCCCGCCTCCTTGAAGGCACGATCGAGGGCGCGCCGCTGCACACCTGTCGCCGCACCGGAGGCGCAGCACAGCACCGTCGGCTGGCTGGCCGACCATGTCCTCACCAGGCGCAGCAGCTCCCTCGCGACTGCCCAGGTGAGATCGAGATCGGCCAGCTGGCCATGGCAGACGGGCCGGATGAACGCCACGTCACCCGCGCAGCGGCCCCGCAGGCTCAGGGCGCGGTTGCCGAACGCAACGAGACGGTTGCGCCCGAGATCCACGGCTGCGAACGTCGGCTCGTCCACAACGACGCCGCGGCCGCGGACGGCCACAAGGGTCCGCGCCGTACCGAAGTCGACCGCGAGATCGGCGCCCACTACCGGCCGACCTCGGGTGGCTCCTCGATCGGCCGGGCCGCCGGGCTCCAGTCGGTCCCGCCCTCCCAGGTCTCCCGCTTCCAGATCGGAGTCGTCGCCTTCAAGGTGTCGATTATGTACCGGCAAGCTTCAAAGGCCTCGGCCCGGTGCGGTGTCGAGACGACCACGACGACGGACGCCTCGCCGAGCTCGAGACGACCGACCCTGTGCCATACGGCTGTCCGCGCGATCTCGGGCCAGCGCTCCCGTGCAGCCGCCACGATCGCCTCGAACCTGGGCAGCACCTGGTCCGCATAGGCCTCGTAGTCGATCGCCCGCACGCCGGTGCGACCTCCGGCGTGATCGCGCACCGTGCCCACAAAGCACGCCACGGCCCCGGACGACGGTCTCTCGGCCCAGTGAAGGGCACGCGCGGCCGCGAGGGGCTCGGTGGTGAGCCCGAGCCAGTTGTCGCCTGTCGCCGCCACGAGCACGTGGGTCATGGTATGCGACCCGCTGCAGCCGGGCAGCCTCGCTCGAAGTGCCCGACGCCCTATCGGGACCCACCTTCAGTATCCTCGGTGACTGTGGTCGAACCCGGAGACGACTTCGACGACATAGCCGATGAAGGCCCGTGCGGTCCCCTTCTCCCACCTGACGACCGCCTCTGGCGACACCCCTCCGAGCTCGGCGAGCACTGTCTCCCCATCACCGCGGAGGCGCTCTCGGCGCGGCGCAGCTGGATGGCCTCCACTCCCTCCCGGGCCGGGGCGTGGTCGGCCGGCATCGTCGGCGCCCTGCTGGCAACCGGTGTCGTGCTCGTGGGCGGCCACCTCACCCACCTGCTCTCGTCGCCCGCGCCGGGCCCTTCCACTTCGGCCGTGAGCCACAGCTACACGAACGCCCGGGTGAGCACGACGATCCTGCCCACCGTGGGCGTGAGCGTCTCCACGACGACCACGGCCCTGGTGGGTGTCGAGCCCGGACTCTACGGGCTGGCGTCGCGGGTCGCCCCGGCCATGCCCGTCGTCCTCGACGGTGACGTGAGCGGCGTCGGTGTGGTTGTGAGCCCGAAGGGCTTCGTGCTCGTGCCCGCCTCGCTCGTAGCCGAAACCGACGACATCTCCGTGGTCATCGACGGCCAGCAGCTCGTCGCGACGCTGGTCGGGGTCGACGCCGGCACCGGGCTTGCCGTCGTGCGCGTGCACGACCCCGACACCCTTACCGCGGCGCGTTTCGTCTCGGGTGCGCAGATGGCATACGGCTCGTTTGTCGCCGTCGTGTGGGTCGACGCCCACGGGCCCCACACGTGCTGGGGCGCCGTCAACGAGGCCGACGTCCAGCTGAGCTCGGCTGGCGACAGCCCGCCCCTTCTCGACTCGTTGGTGGCGCTGAACCCGCTCGCCGGGGTCGAGACCGGTGGCGTCGTCCTGGACGGGGCCGGACGCCTCCTCGGGATGATCACCAGTGTCAGCGGCCAGACCATGGTGGCGACGCCCGGTTGGCTGGCCGCCATCGTCTCGCAGGACCTCATCACATCCGGGCGGGTCGTGCACGGCTGGCTCGGGATCACGGGCCAGACGACGTCGGTGTCACCCTCCGCCACGGCCGTAGAGGTGATGTCCGTTGCCGCGGGCGGCGCGGCCGCCAGAGCCGGGGTGAGACCGGGCGACCTCATAGAGGCCGTGAACTCCAAGCCCGTGAGGACGATGTCGGACATCGTGGCGGCGCTGTACTCCCTGCCACCCCATCAGGCGGTCGTGCTCGACGTGGTCCGGCGCGGTCACGTCTGGGACGCGCACGCTCGGCTCACAGCAGCCGCCTGAAGTCCTCCCTGTCCGCCCCGGAGGTCCGGACCCTGCCTTGGCGGTCCGGGCCCTAGCATCGGGCACGTGAGCGATCCTCTCGCACCAGGTGGTGGTGACTTCCTCCGCAACATGCTGGGCGACCTCCTGCGACTCATCAGGACCGAAGGACCGCTGCAATGGGAGCTCGCCTTTCAACTAGCGGCGAGCGTGGCCGCCGGTGACGAGCCTGACCCCAACCCTGACCCGATCGCCCGCATCCGCCTCGAAGAGCTGAGCGCGATCGCCGAGCTACACGTGAGCGACGTCACCGGTATGGTCCTCGGGTCCGGCGGCTCTAACCTCCGGCTCGTTCCGACGACGCGCGTCGATTGGGCCCGGCAGAGCCTCGAGGCCTGGCGGCCGCTGCTCGACCGCCTCGCGGCAGCGTTGACGACCGCGGCCGGGGCTGCGGGCCCGGGTTCCGGCGCGAGCTCGCCCGGGCCGCTCGGATTCGCCCCGAGCGGGGGCGCCGAGCAACCTGCCGGCGGCGAGCCGCCCGCAACGGGCGGGGGCGAGGGCGAGCTGCCCCCGGATCCCTTCCTCGGGGACGAAGACCCCCTCAAAGGCGCGGACACCGCCGGCGGTGACGAGCACGCGGAGGCGGATCTCACCGAGATGATCGGCCGATGGACCTCGGCGATGGCCCCGGCGATGGCGGCGATGCAGGTGGGCTCGGTGGTGGGCCACCTCGCTCGTCGCTCCTTGGGGCAGTACGACTTGCCTTTGCCGCGCGCCTCCTCGAACGAGATCCTCGTCGTTCTCGGCAACCTGGGACGCGTGGCCGAGGAGTGGAGCCTCCCCGCCGACGACCTGAGATTGTGGTTGTGCGCGCACGAGATGGCCTTCCACGCGGTGCTCACCCGTCCGCACGTCGCAAAGCGGCTCGAAGATCTCGTCGTTGCTCACGTCCGGCTCGTCCGGCCCGATCCGCGTGACTTCGAAGGTCTGCTGCAGGGCATCGACCCCGGCTCCATCCCCGGCCTGTCCCAGATCATGGGTGACTCGAGCCTTGCCGGTGACGGCGACTACGGGCCGTCCCCCGAGCTCGAGAAGGTCCGCGCCCAGCTCTCCTGTTTGACAGCCGCCATCGCCGGCTACGCCGAATACGTCACGTCGGTCGTCGCCTCCCGACTCATCGGGGGCCATGCGCCCATCGGCGAGGCGATGCGGCGACGCCGGGTCGGCCGCGGCGAAGGCGAGCGCGTCGCGGAGTCCTTGTTCGGCCTGCATCTCGATCAAGAAGACGTCGATCGCGGGGCCGCCTTCGTGGCGGGCGTGCTCGGGCGATCCGGCGAGCTCGATCTGGCGAGGCTGTGGGTCGACGAGAAGCACCTGCCGACGCCGGCGGAACTCGCAGCCCCCGGGCTCTGGCTCGCCCGGATAAACCTCGGGGCGGAGGGCGACTAGCGCCGCTCAGGCGAGCCCGACCTCTTCTTCGGGCACGCCGAAGTCCCATTCCAAGATCAGGTTCTCGCGCTCGGCATCCCGCACGATGCGCTCACGGTTCCTGCGGAACTGCGGGTCGTGCGGAGGCAGCAGCACGAGGCGCGCGAGGGCCCGCTGACGGAACTCCTCGATGACGGCCCGGTCACCGAACTCCGACTCCACCTCCCAATGGGGCGCGACCGGGCCAAGATAGACCATGCGAACATGCCCCCGCGGAGGCTCGGGCGGCGGGTGTTCCTCCGGGTTGATCAAGCTCATAGTCTCTCCTTGGCGGACCGACCGGCCCACTGTACCGGGCGACGCCACAACGGGGCTCAGGCGAAGGCCTTCTCGTCAGTGCATGCCCGCGCGGGCGAGGAGCTGGGCCACGATGGCGCGGATCTCGTCGATCGCGATCGCGAAACCGACGTTCTGTGCAGGGGCATTTCCTTGCGAACTCGTCGCGACCGCGGTGTTCATCGCGACGACCAGTCCTGACGAGTTCACCAGCGGACCGCCTGAGTTGCCCGGGTTGATGGGAGCGTCCGTCTGGATCAGGCCGGTCAGGTTCTCGGTTGTGCCGTTGTCGGTGCTGGCGGTGAGCGAGCGGTCCAGGGCCGACACGATGCCCTCGGTCACCGTCGGGCCACCGGCGAGCGCGAGCGCATTGCCTATGGCAAGCACACCATCGCCTTGCTGGGCCGAGTTGGAGTTGCCGAACCGGACGGTTGGCAGCGAGTGCCCCGCACCTTCGACCTGCACAAGAGCTATGTCCTTCACCGCATCGGTTCCGATGATCCTGGCGGGGAACTGCTTGACCTGACCGTAGAGAGTCACGGTGACGGTCTCGGCCCCTTCGATGACGTGGTTGTTCGTGAGGACGACGCCGCTCGGCTCGATGATCATGCCGGTGCCGGCACCTTGTACGTACGAACCGAGGGCGCCCACGCCCCGGAAGCTGCTCGTGTCGATCGAGACGACCGCCGGGAGGACCGAGGCGAGAATCGACTGGACGTCGCCGACTCGGACCTTGTGGCTCTTTGTCGGGAAGTACTCCCTGACGATCGTCTGGGGGGACCGGCTCGCGAACACGGCCACGACGCTGCCGCCGATCACCGCGCCGGTCAAGGCCGCCACGAGCGCCACGCCGAACCATCCGGGAAGCGAGCGCGGGGGGCGTTTCGGCACCTTGTGGCGGGGTGGTTCGCGGTCGGCCCACGGACCCGGCCCCGGCGTCTGGGCGGGGGCGGGCCCGGGCCAGGCGTTTGTTTCGTAGCCGACCGGCCCGTACTCCTGTTTCAGGTAGAGGCTCTCCCGGTCCCCGGTAGAGCCGGCCGCCGTCGGGGGTGTCTCGGCGCCGCCCGCCTGGGTGAAACTGCCCCTTTCGTGGGCGTCCCGGGGTGGCACGGTGTCGGACGCGCTTTCGAGCTCTCCCCAACGCAGCAGCTCGCGCAGCGGGTCGGTGCCGGCAATGTCGTCGCCACCTGGGCTTCGGGGCACCTTGACAATCTACCGGTCGCCTGGTGCGAACGTTTGGGCACTGTGCCCGGCATCCCGAAGGCCGGCCCGGTCAAAATCTTAGGATTTCCTGCGAATATGCTCACGGCCGTAGCGTCGGGCCTCTGGACAGGTCACAATGGTGACGTGGACACTTCGTGGATGGGGCGGGGAAAGTGCCGGGAGATGCCTCCGGACACCTTCTTCCCGAGTGACGGCGTGGGGGTCGAAGTGGCGCGACGAGTTTGCGCCGATTGCCCGGTGAAAGAGCCGTGCCTAGAGTACGCCATGGTCAATCACATCGACCACGGCGTTTGGGGCGGAACGTCAGAGCGCGAGCGCAGGCGGATCGCCCGCCACCGCCGGCTCATAGCAGTTCGCTCTAGCTGAGCCGACGGGCGGACGCTTCCGGGCCGCCGCAAGAGGAGAGCCACCGGCTTTCCACGCCCGAACGGCGCCCGGCAAAGGCACGCACGCTTCGATAGGTGCCGGACGCGGCACCCGGCAATCGTGGGTCGAAAGGTCCCGAGCGAGGAGAGCGCGATCAGGCTTCGCCCCGACGGCCCAGTGCCGCTCTCGAGGGAAGAATCAGGAGGCCGTATTTGCCGTCTGGGCAAGCACACGGGCCCGCCGGACCCTGCGACGCTCCCGTTCGCTCATGCCGCCCCAAATGCCGAACTTCTCGCTGTTGGCGATCGCGAATTCAAGGCAGTCGAGGCGAACCACGCAGCCTCGGCAAACCTCCTTGGCCTCCCGTGTCGATGCGCCCCGCTCCGGGAAGAACAGTTCCGGATCGACGCCCATACAGTTAGCACGACCCTGCCAGGTCCTATCGAGGCCACCTTCGAGCAATGCTTGGAGTGCCATCTTGGGCGCCCCCTCCCCTAACGACTCGCAACCGTGTAGTTACAAGATGGTGATTATCATGGACCTTGGCGCGATCGGATGCAAGAGGGAGTTTCGACTTGCCCGAGAATTGGGCAAAGCACGACTGGGGGCTCGTTCCATACGCGATGCCTCCGGCCTTGGAACTGCCTTACGTGCCCCGGGAGCGCCTCTGCGACAGGTGGCGGCGGTTCTCTATGAACTCGACGAGGACGTAGTCGCCGAGTGTTTCGGGCGTCGTGAAGAAGGCCCGGCCCCGGTTCAGTTGCGTGATCTTCTCGATGAAACTGCGCAGGTGGCCCGTCGCGTCAAGGGCGAAGGTGTTGATCCGGATCCCCTCCCGTGAACAGCGCAGGACCTCGAGCAATGTTGCCTCGACGGTGGCCCGCGCGGGCGGGTAGTCGAAGAACACTTCCCCGTCCGCCTGGGTGTGCGCCGTCGGCTCGCCATCGGTGATCATCACGATCTGGCGTGTGCCGTGGTGGCGCGCGAGCAGCTGACGGGCGATCACGAGCGCGTGCTGCATGTTCGTGCCGTAGACGTAGTCCCACGAAACAGTCGGCAGCTCGGAGGCGCGGATCTCGCGGGCCCGCTCCGAGAAACCCACGATCCCCAGGTAGTCCCTGGGGAATTGGCCCGAGATGAGGGAGTGCATGGCGAGCGCGACCTTCTTTGCGGCAAGGAAGTTGTCCCGCAGCGGCATCGACAGGGATAGGTCGATGAGGAGCACGGACGCACACTGGCTCTGGTGCTCGGTTCGCTCCACCTCGAAGTCCGCGGGGCTCAGCCGGACCGGGAACCGTACCGCGGGCCCGTCGCCGGAATCCAGGTCGCCCTCGGCGACCTGATGCCGCAAGGCGTTGCGCAGCGTCCGCTCGATGTTCAGCTGGAACGGGTCACCGATCTCGTAGGGCTTGGTGTCCTCGGCGCGCTCGTGGCCCGTCCCGATCCTCGCCAGCCCGTGCCCACCGAGACGGTCCTTGGACAAATGCTTGAAGAGGTCCTCGAGTGCCCGCTGGCCGATCCTCCGCAGCCCCTTCGGCGTGAGCTCGAGCCGGCCCTCCCGTTGCTCGACGAGACCCGCCTCCTCGAGGCGACGGGACAGTTGCTGCAACTGTTCCAAAGAAGCGGCGGCCGGCGTGCCCAATAGGTCCCGAATCCGATCGAGATCGATCTCGGCGAGCGCGCCCGGCTGGGGCGAGCCCGACAGCATCTTCTCGAGCTGGTCGAGCTCGCCGAGGCGCTGGAACATGTCGGTTGTCTCCGCCAGCCCCATCGTCTGACCGCCGCTGAACGACGTCCGGCGGTCCCACTGCTCGGCCGGGAAGGCCCCGCGCAGGTTTGCCGCCAGACGACTGACCTGCCAGGAAAGGTCCATGTCGCTCAGGAGCTCGTCCATCAGGTCTTGCAACTGCGCCCGTTCGCCGGGCGTCATCGACGCGAGCATCGCCGAGACGGCTGCCATCCGCCGGGCCAGCTGTTCCAAGAGCTCGTCGAGGTTCGCGGGGTCACCGGGGAACAGGTCGCCGTAGCGCTCCATGAACTCGGCGAAGCTCGGGTCGAGCACTTCGCCCGCGGCGCGCTGCTCCATCATCGTGTTCAGGGCATCGAGGGCGTGGCGGAGGCGCTCACGTTCGGGAGCGTCGGGCGCCGAGGCGGCACCGGCCACCCGGTCGAGAAATGTCCTGGCCGTCTCGGCCCGCAGGCGCTCCAAGAGCTCGTCGAAGCGCTCGCTCGCCTCGCTCGAGGTGAAGTCGTAGTTCATAAGGCCGCGCACCCGGCCGGCCAGGTCCTCGGGGAGCAGTCCCAACTCGGCGCGGCGTTCGCCCACGACCTCGTCGGTGACCTGGCGCCGGCGTTCGTCTCCCGAGTCGCGCGCCGCCTGCTCCAAGTCCTCGAGCGCCCCGCGCTCCCGGTCGAGGATCTCTTTCAGCTCGTCCGCTATCTCCTGATAGGCGCCAGCAGGATCATGCTGCGCACGTTCCTGGCGCCGGCTTTCCCGGATCCGCTCCAGGAGGTCCTGCAGGCCTTCGACGCGCCGGCCCCGCGAGTCCAAGAAGCCCTGTTGCATCATCCGCCGCAGCGCAAAGCCGACGTCGCCGTGGTAGACGAGGTCGTCGTGGATCTCGGACAGGATGGCATCCGCGTCAAGGTCGAACCCGGCCTGGGTGCCGTCCCATCTCGAGTACCGGTAGATCGCCACAGGGCCTGCCTAACGCGCCCGGTAGGTCGCCCGCGGCCCTGCCGCGTCCTTGTTGAGCCGCTTGGAGAGATGCAGCCCGTCCAGCACGAGCTCGATGGCACTGGCGATCGCGGCCGGGCTCTCCGACTCGGCTGCCAGCACCCGCACCGGCGTACGCAGGGCCGGCAACTGGCCGAGGACGCCGACGTAGTCCTGCGACGAGATGTCCGGACCGATGTGCACGACGTTGCCGTCCTCGAAGGCGCCCACCACCTGGCCGAGGGTCTCGGGCGGGCAGTGCTCGCGGAAGGTCTGGAGGATGGCCGCCCTCATGAGCTTGTCGACGACCTCCTCGTCCTCGCCGTCCTCGAGCGACTCGATCTCGAGCTTGCCGAGGGTCGAGGACTGAAGAGCGCCGAGGTCGCTCACGCGGGGAGAAGCCTCCGTCTCGCCGTGCCGGAGGGCACGACGCAGGGCGGCCGCCGCCAGCGTCTCCTGGTTCGTCACGCTGAGGCGCACGGACACGCCGGAATGCTGGCTCACCCTGGGGTTGCGACGCGCCAGCTGGCTCAAGCGGGCGACGATCTCGGACATGTACTCGGGGAACAGGAGACGGACGCTGCCCGCCTCGAAAGCGCGGGCCTCCTGGGACACGATCGTGAGCTCGGTCTCGAGGTCCTGGGGGTAGTGCGTCCTTATGCGGGCCCCGAAACGGTCCTTCAGGGGAGTGATGATCCTCCCCCGGTTCGTGTAGTCCTCGGGGTTCGCCGAGGCCACGAGCAGTACGTCGAGGGGCAGGCGCACCTTGTGGCCGCGGATCTGCACGTCCCGTTCCTCCAGCACGTCGAGCAGGCCCACCTGGATGCGCTCGGCGAGATCGGGCAGCTCGTTGATGGCGAAGATCCCGCGGTTGGTGCGCGGCACGAGCCCGTAGTGCAGCGTGAGCTCGTCGGAGAGGTAGCGGCCCTCGGCCACCTTGATCGGGTCGACCTCGCCGATCAGGTCCGCCATCGACGTGTCCGGGGTGGCGAGCTTCTCGCCATAGCGATCGCTGCGGTGGACCCAGGCGACCGGCGTGTCGTCGCCGGCCTCTGCCACCAGGTCACGGGCCATCCGCGAGACCGGGCGGTAGGGATCGTCGTTTATCTCCGAGCCCGCGACAACCGGCATCCACTCGTCCAAGAGGCCGACCAGCGCGCGGATCATCCGGCTCTTGGCCTGACCCCGCTCGCCCAGGAAAATCACGTCGTGGCCGGCTATGAGCGCATGCTCGAGCGCCGGCAGGACGCTGTCGTCATAGCCGAGCACGCCACTCACGAGCGGCTTGCCCTCGGACACGCGAACGAGCACGTTGCGGCGGATTTCCTCCTTGACGGGCGCCGAGCACCACCCGGAGGCGCGCAGCTCTCCGAGCGTCGAGGCCAGCGCCGCGGGGGCGGGAAGACGGGCGCCGGCTGCCGTCGCGTGGGCACGAGAGGCGGGTCTTGGCTCAGGAGGGCGTGGCATCTCGGACATCCGGCGAGACTACGGTCATCAACTCGCAGCACGTGCAAGCCGGTGCAATGATGATCGCCACGTCGCACGCAGGTTGTGAGGACATGTCCGACCTACGCTCGGGCGAGATCGATCCCCACGGAGGCAACTGATGAGCGTCATCGAGGAGGCACCGGCGCCAGCACCTCGGCCACAGCCGATCCCTGTCCGCATCGGCGCGCAACGCGCCGGGCCTCCCCGGGCGGTCGTGCTCCGCAAGGATCCCTGGTGGGCACAGCCCTTGGTCACCGGGCTCGGCCTGTTGGCGTTCGTCGTCTACGCCACGTGGGCCGCTTTCCGCAACGGGCACTACTTCGTCGGATTTGCCGAGGCGCGCAACTACCTCTCGCCGTTCTACTCGCCGTGCCTCGCCTCGAACTGCCCGCCGGCGGTGCGCTGGGGGCCGGTCACGCCGGCGAACTCGGGTTTCTCACCCGCGCTCATCATCCTCGTCTTCCCGCTGGCCTTCCGCCTCACCTGCTACTACTACCGCAAGACCTACTACCGGGCCTTCTGGCTCTCGCCCCCGGCGTGCGCTGTCGCCGACGCCGGATCGACCTCGACCAAACCCAACGCTTTCCGCAAGCGCTACACAGGCGAGACCCGCTTCCCGCTCGTGCTCCAGAACATCCACAGGTACACCTGGTACTTCACCTTCATCTTCGCCGTGCTGTTGACCTACGACGCCGTCGAGGCCTTCCGCTTCCCCGGCGGCGTCGGCATGGGGGTGGGCACGCTCATACTCGTCGCGAACTCGGTGTTCATCTGGGCCTACCAGCTCGGCTGTCATGCCTGCCGCCACCTGAGCGGCGGGAGCGTGAAGAAGTTCTCCACCGCCCCGGTGAGGCGGTGGATCTGGACCAACCTCACGACACCGCTGAACAAGCACCACCAGCTGTTCGCCTGGCTGTCGCTGGGGACGATCGTGGTGTCGGACCTTTACATCTACCTGGTGTCGTCCGGCGCCTTCAGTGACCCGAGGATCTTCTGATGACCGATACGGAGCGTCACGACTTCGACGTCGTTGTCATAGGTGCCGGCGGAGCGGGGCTGC
>Ga0181538_10003371_pt1 | contig 15635 bp, 10 predicted proteins | sample PEATcosm2014_Bin_40_FD_119773 | JGI IMG/M metagenome (GOLD analysis project Ga0181538, IMG submission 119773) | Peatland microbial communities from MTU Mesocosm Facility, Houghton, MI, USA - PEATcosm2014_Bin23_30_metaG | ecosystem: Environmental > Terrestrial > Soil > Wetlands > Peat | place...
CTCTGTAATTTTGAGTCAACACGGAGCCCGCTTGAGGAATTTTACATTTGTATTTTTTCCTTGTCTCTCGCAAAATCAGGTGAAAGGCCAATGTAGCTCAGCGGTAGAGCAACGGTTTCGTAATTCAGAACGGGGTTTTTCCTTCAATTGCACTTCGATGGACTCAAGGGAATTCGAGACCACTGGCAAAGGGCGAAACCGCAACCGGAATTTTCAACGAGTGGCTTCGAGTGCATCCAAAAAACCTCAAAAACACCCATACCGGATACAAAAGCGGGATACAATGTGAAATGGCGCGGAGCAGTGATGGTTGACCGTTTCCGGCGCGGCAAAGTTTCAAAATCCGGGATGCAATGAGATGCAACGACCTGAAATGTGAAGCGCGAGTGTTCTCTCAAATTCCCTCAAATGGACTCAATGGGACTGGCGGCAAAAAAGATTCGGGATGGGCAAATTATTTTGAAACTTTTATTCGGGGGCGGTGTCTGAATAAGTGAGGATTAATTCCTCAAGCGTGCGGGTTCTTTGAAATCGTTCTTGTTGAGTGTCATGACCCAAAAATAAAAACGAATCGACAAACAAGAGACAAAACTACATTAAAATCATAGCGGTATATCATCTAACTTTTAAGCGCCTCATCTAAAAATCGAAAGGCCAGAGGTCGAAAAATAAAACAGGCTGAAGGCCGAATAGAGCAACATCAAAAGCGCGAACTATCTAATCCAACAAAACCCGCACACTACAAAACTCATCTAAGTCTCACAGAATCGACAAAACTAACTAAAACGGTCTTCCTCTTACAACCCGTCCAACCTCTGGCCGGGGCTGTGCATTTCTGCCAAGTCGGTTTTCTTAAAATTCGCCACGCTGAACGAACGCGTGTGCGGCTTCGTGCCCGGATGGTGCGGAGCCGCCACGCCCAAGACGTAGGTGATGTGTGAAAGTTTATACTGCCGATGAAGTGGCGGGCGTGTTGCAGGTTGATTACAAGACCGTGCTGCGGCTCATCAAACGGGGATTGCTCAAGGCAATTCCCGGCATCCGTCACAAACGGATCACTGAACAGGAATTGCACCGCTATTTGGGGATTAAGCAAACGCAAGGCGGTGCGGCATGAGCGAGCCAGAACGCACTTGGCTGACGGCTGACGAGTTCTGGGCTGAACGTGAACGCTGCCGGGCGGACGCAATTGCGCGTCGTCAGATGCCGCAACCAGATTCACCGCCGAACCCTCCCATCGTCTATCAGCTCAAGCCGAATCTTAAATTCCGTCCCAACAAACTGGATTCTTCGGACTATCCCGGCCAGGTCGTCTATCGCCGTCCGACAATCGAAGACCAGGGGCCGGACGCTGAGCGCGGCGGAGCCGCGCCAGCCCCGGCCCCGGGCTTGTTAAATGGCCATATCTCCTCGCCGGATGCCTTCAACCCCTTTGATGAAGGGCGAATTGAGGTTTGGGCGGGTGCTGGATTGGTCAAGGTGATTAAGCAGGGGCGGCACAAAATCATCCCCGAAGGTGATTTGAAGCAAAAGAAGCGGGGACAGATTCATGGCTTTAGCCGGGCTTCGCGGCGACGCATGATGCAATTTCTGGCTAAAGTGCGCCTGGATGAATTGCTGCCCCTGTTCGGCACTACCACCTACCCCGATATATTCCCTGATGAGGCCGCAAAGTTTAAGCGCGATTTGCAAACCCTGATTGAACGACTCAAGCGGCGTTTCTCCCCGGTGGGTTTGCTCTGGCGATTGGAATTCAAGAAACGCAAATCTGGTCTGAATGCGGGCAAGGTTGCTCCGCACTTTCACTGGCTCTTGTGGAACGTGCCGCGCAGATTCGACTTCAAAACTGAAACCGGCAAGTGGGCGAAAATGATCCAGGCACGGGATGGAACATGGCGCGAGACGGTGAAATTCTATGATGGGGACAAAATTGCAACGGTGGTCAATCCGGTGAGCGGTCAGGACCGTTTCACGGAATGGTTAAGCCGGAATTGGTATGACGTGGCGGGCACGGGTGATTTGAGGCATTATAACGCGGGCACCAACGTCAAGGTGCTCCTATCGAAACGGGAAGTGTTTTTCTATGTGTCGAAATACATGGGAAAAGCTGAGGCCGAAGAGGGGTGCGAGTGTCCGGGTCGGTTTTGGGGCGTGGTGAATCCGAAAAACATTCCGATGGGCCAGCGGAAGGTGATTTATTGCACGGGCAAACAAGCGGGACAACTGATGCGCTTCATGCGGCGTTACGTCCATGCGGTCACGCAAAGGAAATATCGTTTCAATCGGTGGTCAATGAGTTGCATGTGTCATGCGGATTTCTGGCTGGAGCGATTGACGCAACTGCTGGATTTGTCTGTGACTCTAGATGCATTACCAGCGGCCGCGGTCGTTTCGCCAGCGGCCACAGCGGAGCCTGACTACGTGATTTAGGAAATCGGATTGCTTATCTGCTGCCAAATGCCAAAAATGTTGACGCGCCAAAGACGATTCCCGATGATTCAAAATCATGTCAAAGGTTTATCAACGGTTCGGCTACTGGCGCGAAAACTTCAAAATCGCAAAGGAAAAGCACGATACGATTTCCTGGGCAATCACGATTGTGTTTTTGGTTGCCGGAGCAATTCTTCGTTCCCTAAATCTGGCAAGCCCGCTTTTGGCTTCGATTTCGGACGAAACGTTGGGACGGGTTTGTATTTGGATTGGCATTGCTGTTGGATTTTGGAGCTTCCTGTGGCTTCCGGTTCGTCGGCATGAAATTGAAGAACGAAATCATCAAGAAAAAATGGTCGAATTGGAAAGTAGATTTGGCGAACAGAAGAGAGAATTGGAATTACAAATTCAAAAGTTGCAGGTGCAACTAGACGACAAGGTTAGGCGCAAAAAGATCAAAGACGAATTAGGAAGCTGTCGGTTGACGATTCAAAATCTATGCGGGCAATTGAGGGGGGTTCCATATTTCAAATACTACGGTGAAACTAGGCAGAAATTTGAACAGGATTATCTGGACACGGAAAACACAACGTATCGGTTTTTGAATGATAAAGTTGGGAGGTCGGAGGCCCTTTCATTCATAGATGATGAACGAGTTCCCAAAGTGGTTTTACCGCAGGACGCCCATTTTGATATGGACGAATTTCGGAACAGGTGGATTCAACACGAATTCATGTTGAACCGGCTAAAATATCGGGCTGAGCAACTCGAAAAAACAGAGGAAAAACTTGATTCAAAAGATTTCATCTTACCATTTGAGAGCGTGAACCAGTTACGTTGACGAATTCCAGTTCTGCATTTCAGCAACCGGCTAATACAAAATTGATTCATCAATTGGTGGTTTCCTCCAGTTATATGCACCCGATCTCATTATTCGACACCACCGTCTATTTATGACATTGAACCCATAGCGATAGTAGTTGACCCCGTCTCGTCGGGTTAACGCAAAGATACTTATCCAGCCACCAAAAGTTTTTCCCGTGATGTAAATGTCGTTCCCGTTAAGGTCCTTGGCAAAACGACCTGGATAGACTCCAAACGGCTTTGGATAGCTACTATGGCTATGCCAATGAAAGTTATCTACTATACCTCGTGCGATAGGTGGAAGTTGTGCTACCAACTCCACTCTCCGCAAAGCGATGATGATGTGTTTGCAGAGGCGGCCGAAGTCTCGCGATGGAACTCCTGCATGAATTTCTACACACCGAGGGCAAGTGCATGTGTAATCCAGTAAATTCACGATGTAGGTTTTGGTCCAATCGGAAGATTTTACTTCGATTGCACGAAGCGATTCATCGGAGAAAACCGGCAATAACTTTAACGGATCGGTCAGAATGGGCATCGTGAAGTGCGGAGGTCGCCAAGCTTGCCGCAAATGAGCGGCTTTCCATTCATCCCATTTCTTTTGGCGGCGGGTTTCTTCGGCTGATTGTGGAAGTTCCGCCAATGTCAGCGTGACAGGTTTTTCACAACTCGGACAAGGCACAATTTCCCCTATTCCATCCGATGGATATTCAATCCGCTGCCCACAATGCGGGCACTCGCATTTAAGAAAATCGCTCATGGATTCATCTTAGCGCGGCAGAAATTCAACCGCCAATTGCCCCAATCGTCCATCGCAAAATGGATACAGGAAAAGAGACCGTTGCCAATGCGGAATGCGGAATGCGGAGTGCGCTGATCCTTCGTGACGGAAGCGGGGTTTCTGTTCGGAGAAATCGCGCCGGTGTTTCGGAGAATGGAAACACCGCTTCGGTCGCGCTTAAATTGGTTCGGCGCAAAGTCTTTTGGTGTGACCGTGAAGCGAGTCAGCCCGAAAGTCTTTGCGCCAGGGGGAAGTGGTTCAAATTAAAAAACCACTTTTTGGGCTTCATTCTGGCTGTGTTCATCCCGCAAATGGCCGTAAGTTTTCATGCACAGTGCGCCGCCGTCCTGATGTCCGAGCCAGCGCGAAACCGTCGGGATGTCCACGCCGGCCTCGATGCAGCGCGTGGCGAACAGGTGGCGCAAATCGTGATGCGTGATGCGTTTCACACCAACCAGCTTCGCGGCGCGATCTATTGATTTTTGGCACTCGAAAACTTGCATCACGGTTTTGTCCGGTGATTCTTTAGCCCGCTCCGCGCGCATTTGCTCCAGCAATTGCCGCAAACTGCTGTTCAACGGAATCCAGCGGTCTTTGCCGTTCTTGGTGATGCGGGCATGTAGCAAACCTTTTTGAAAATCCACGTCGCTCCAAACCAAATGACGCGCCTCGTCGATTCGCAGACCGGAGAAGGCCAGAAAGCGAAACAGGTTTGCGCAATCCTTCGCCTGACCTGCCCCCGATGTTTCAATATGGCTCGCCATCTCGTGAAATTGCGCCTGCGATGGCAGATGCAATTCTTTTGGCTTCACGTTGCGCCGGTGCACGAATTGGGCCGGATTGTCCACGCGATAGCCCTGTTCAATCGCCATCTCGAAAAAGCGGCGCACCACGCCCAATGCAGCATTGAAGCGCGTGGCGCTGTAATCCCTGCCATAGCGAGCTGCCCATTCGTTGCTGTCATTGCGGCTGATTTTGGCGATGTCAGTTGAATACAATTCCGGCCAGGTCTTTTTGAGTGCGATCAGCACTTCCTGTTTGTAGAGTTTGGTGCGCGGCCTGTTATTGTGGTCGTCTTCAATCTCCTTTTTGAGCATTTCTATGATGACCTCACCATTGACGGATTGCCCCTTGTTGAGAGCCAAACGGCGGTGATCTTGAAGAAAATCGGAGAGTTTGAGTTTGGCCACGGTTAGGACGTGCGTTTCGAGTGAACGGCGAATTAACTTGCCATTGACCCGGACGCGCCCAAAATATGTCCCGCTGGGTTTGTAACGGATGAGGTTAGGATACGGCGTTTTGACCCAAACCAAATCTGTTTTGTGCTTGGTCGGTGTTGGTATGCTGGTCTTCATAACAAAAGAAACATGCCATATACAAATTGAGTATGCAAGCACCTAAAAAGCCAGTGAGAATAGAAGCATAAAATGCTTTATTTTCAATAGTTGTAAGCCAATGTAGCTCAGCGGTAGAGCAACGGTTTCGTAAACCGTCGGTCGCCGGTTCAATCCCGGCCATTGGCTCCATTTCTAACTGTGGGTGCAGCAAGAAGTTAGAGCAAATGGCGTCCGCAACGGACACCAAAACGGACACCAATTTCGGTGCTCCGCAAGAATTCGGGATAACGGGCGGTAACTCGCCCGCTGCTCGCTAACGCGGCAGAGTCGGCTTCAATTATCTTCGCGGTTGCGTGAAAGATCGCATGAAAACACGTTACCGCTTGATCCGGCGCGGTGTCCGCAATGGGGCTTTTTATTGTGTGGACACCAAGACCGGCCAACGAACCAGCTTGCGCACCGGCAATGAGGATGAAGCCCGCCAAATCATAAATGCCCAAAATCAGGCGTTGCGCCAGCCGGTGCTCAATATGCAAATCGCCAAAGCGTATCTCTACGGCACAGACAATGGCATTTCCGCCCTGTTTCCGTGGGTCGCAGCAGCAGCGGTGGCGGCGGTGGCGGCGGCGGCGGTGGGCGGCGGCGGCGGTGGGCGGCGGCGGGCGGCGGCAGGCGGCGGTGCGGCGGGCGGCGGTGCGGCGAGCGGTGAGCGGCGGCGGCGGGCGGCAAAGTGCGGAGACCACCCCCTACCAAAAAATTCAAACAGCCTTTGGAAACTTAGGCCGCTTTTTATTGGAAAAACTGGACAAGGTTTGACAACAAGCTAAACAACAAAGTGAAACCACTAATCATCTTTGCGAGCAATCCAATTTTGACCCGCGCCTGGCCGCCCAACACCTGCCCTAAAGGGAAGTGGTCCCGGGCATTAGGCTTGCTGGTATTCCAATCAGTTTGCTGGAGGCAAGAGCCGACTTTTGACCATACGGCAGACTAAGCAATAAATAACATTGAATTAAACATAAATAATAAACTAAACATGAAAACGACCAAAACCGTCCGCAAGGCGGGTTTCACGCTGGTGGAAATCATGATCGTCGTGGCCATCATCGGCCTCTTGGCGGCGATTGCCATTCCCAACTTCGTCCGGGCCCGTGCCACCTCGCAAGCCAATGCTTGCATCAACAACATGCGTCAGGTTGAAGCCGCAGTCGATCAATTTGCGCTAGAACAAGGGAAAACGACGGGAGCCGCGGCACCCAGCTTGACCTCGGACTTAACACCCTACATCAAGCTGAATGTGAATAATAAAATTCCCGAATGTCCGTCAGGCGGAAGCTATACCGTGGGCACAATAGGAGCCATTCCGCAAGTCACTTGCAACCTCGGCAACTCGGTTAATCCGGCGCACGTGGTGCCATAATTGGAACTCGGTTTATTGCTTGAGACAAAAGCCCGAGGCAAACGCCTCGGGCTTTTTTGTTGCTGAAATCCAGACATGACATGTTTTCAGTCTGAGAAGATTTTCGACTATGCCTTTGTCAGCAACCAGTTTAGTTTGAAACAGAAAGTCAGAACGATAGACTGTTCGACACTTGAATTTTACACGACATTTTTTCCAACTTGCCATCAGGCAGTCCGGGCCGGCTCTCTTCGCCATTCTCGCTCTGACCTTGTTCGGCAGGCTGGACTGCTTTGCGCAAAGGGCGAGCGACCAGGAGAGTTCTCGGCCCCGACGGGTCTTAATGTTATTCAGAAATCTAAGGGACGTGTCGGGAAGCATCATGCTGGAACAGTCCGTGCGGGCGGTAATGCAGAAGGCCAGCACAAACCGGATTGAGTTTTTAACTGAAAATCTCGATGCCAGTCATTTTTCGGACCAGGAACACTTTCGATTGTTCCAGGATTATCTCGGCAAAAAATATGCCGGACAGAAGCTTGATCTCATCATGGCGTTTCCATCGGGAGACTACAGGCTTGCGGACGAGTTGCCGGATGTGTTGTTTCCAGATGTGCCGGTCGTCTTCGTCGCGGTCAATGAGATGGAGGTGCCGGAGGTGATCAGCAAGCACGGTGTCACCGGGATTGTGCAGCGGTTCGACCTTCGAGGCACACTGGGGCTCATTATGCGTTTGCAACCGGACACGCGTCGCGTGATGGTGATCGGAGGGACATCGGAAGCGGATCGCGCGACCCTTGGCCGGATTGAAGAAACCGCGCAGTCGTTGGAGGGCATTGAATTCGAGTTCTGGACCAACCGACCGATTACGGAATTAACGAACGCAGTAAAGTCGTTGCCAGAAGGCACGGTGATATTGTTGAGCACGGTTCAACGTGACGTGACCGGCCAGCGTTTCTTCACGTCACAGCTGGCGCAAATGCTGGCTCCTTCGGCCAGTGTGCCAGTGTACGTTCTCGGCGGAGGGGCGATTGGTAGCGGAGCGCTGGGCGGGGTGGTCGTGGATCCTGAAGACCTTGGCACTCGAACTGGACAAATTGCCCTACGCGTGCTCGGAGGCATCCGACCTGAAGCAGTGCCCATCGAGGTGGCGACAAAGGGAACGCCGATGTTCGATTGGCGGGCACTGCGGCGCTGGCGAATCAAGGAAAGTCGTTTGCCTGCTAATGCCGTTATTCGTTACCGGCCGGAGACTTTGTGGGAACAACATAGAGATTTGATTTTGATATCGCTGGCCGTTTTTCTGGGGCAGGCGGTTACAATCGGCGGACTTTTGGCACAGCGAAGACAGCGTCGCCGGGCCGAGGCAGAGATATTGAATCAGCGAGTGGAATTGGCGCATGTAACTCGCGTGTCAACGATGGGGCAATTGGCATCAGCGCTTGCTCATGAGCTGAACCAACCGCTGGGGGCCATTTTGAGGAATGCGGAGGCAGCGAACATTCTTCTCCAAAAGGAACAACCGGACCTGGAAGAAATCCGGGCAATCCTGGAAGACATCTGCAAGGACGACCAGCGGGCAGGCAGCGTGATTGACCGGATGCGATCATTTCTAAAACACCGCAGCCTCGAAATAAAATCTTTGGCTCTCAGCGAATTGCTGAGGGAGACCGTCGCGCTGGTTGAGACCGATGCGCGTGCGCGACATGTCAAATTAAGTTTGCAAATGCCAGAAAAATTACAGGCCGTGCGTGGCGACCGCGTGCAATTGCAGCAAGTGTTGTTGAACCTGATTTTGAATGGTATGGATGCGATGGCCGACGTCGCGGATCCTGAGCGACAATTGATTGTGGGCGTCGAGACAGCAAAAGATGGCAACGTCCAAGTGTCGGTGAGTGACTGTGGAACCGGAATTCCACTGGAGAAAGCAAAGCAGATTTTTGAACCATTTTTCACAACCAAGCCGAACGGCCTGGGCATGGGACTGACCATTTCGCAGGCTATTATTGAAGCGCACGGCGGAAAAATCTGGGGAGAAAGCAAAGACTCTCGGGGTGCGGTATTCAAATTTACGCTGCCAGCAAACAAAAAGTGATCTATGAACCCCGCATCTGAAGCTGGCACGGTTTTTATCGTTGATGATGATGCGTCGTTCTTGAAATCAGTGGCGCGGTTGCTGCAGGCGACGGGTTACAACGTGCTGACTTTTGATTCGGCGAATAAATTTCTCCATCAGCTTGTCCCCGGAATGTCGGGCTGCGTGCTGGCGGATTTGCAAATGCCCGGAATGAACGGTCTGGAATTGCAGGAGGCATTGGCGAAGTCAGCCAACCCGTTGCCGGTGGTTTTTCTTTCGGCGCACGGGGATATTCCGACGACGGTGCAAGCGATGCGGCGTGGCGCAGAAGATTTTCTGACCAAGCTCGGCCCGAAAGAGAAATTGCTGGACGCAGTGAAGCGGGCATTTGCGCGCGGCGCGCGGGAGCGGAAAGAGCGCGGGCAGTTGGAAGAATTGCGTGGGCGATTTGACGCGCTAACGCCGCGCGAACTGGAGGTGCTGGAACACGTCATGCGCGGCAAGCCGAATAAGCAAATCGCCGGCGATCTGGGAATTAACGAGCGGACCGTGAAGTTGCACCGGACGAACCTGACGCGCCGGTTGCAGGTGCAATCGATGGCTGAATTGACGCGATTGGTTGAGGAAGCCGGCTTGTTCAAGGTCGGCAAGGCAGAGTAATATTTCTGACTTCAATGCGAGAATCACGTTAAACCTTCTACGTCGGCGGAAACGGCTGCTAAAGCTTCGATTGCAGCGGATTCAAAGAAAGACAAAAAGTGACCGCAACCAGCCTATTCACTAATGCTCCTGACTGGGGTTTTCTCGCTTTATGCGTTCTGGCTGTTTTCGTTGTTTGGCGATGGCATTTTAAAAAATGAATTTCAAATTAAGACACTGCTCTTTGTTGGATTGGTAATGATTGCCGCCTTCAAGAATTTCAATTCCGGCGCTGCGCCTTTATATTCAGATAAAATTTTCATACCCGCGGGTTTTAAGAATTAAATTCCGGCCCGACCGCAACCCGTTTGGCCGTGGCCGTTTGACCGGCCCGCCCGTTCAACCTTTCACCGGTCCCAGGCTCACGCGTCCAAACTGAGACCAAGGGTTTTCCCAGTGACGGCAAGGAACACCCTAGTCGCGGTCGGACCTGGTGAAATGTAAAGGTACTCATGCAATCTGGTACAGTTTTTATCGTTGATGATGATGCATCGTTCTTGAAATCCGTGTCGCAGTTGCTGCAGGTGGCGGGTTACAACGTGCTGACTTTTGATTCGGCGAATAGATTTCTCAATCAGCTCGTCCCCGAAATGTCCGGCTGCGTGCTGGTGGACTTGCATATGCCCGGAATGAACGGTCTGGAATTGCAGGAGGCATTGGCGAAGTCGGCCAACCCGTTACCGGTGGTTTTTCTTTCGGCGCACGGGGATATTCCAACGACGGTGCAAGCGATGCGGCGTGGCGCAGAAGATTTTCTGACCAAGCTCAGCCCGAAGGAGAAATTGCTGGATGCAGTGGAGCGGGCATTGGCGCGCGGCGCGCGGGAGCGGAAGGAGCGCGGGCGGTTGGAAGAATTGCGTGGGCGATTTGACGCGCTAACGCCGCGCGAACTGGAGGTGCTGGAACACGTCGTGCGCGGCAAGCTGAACAAGCATATCGCCCACGATTTAGGGATTAACGAGCGGACCGTGAAGCTGCACCGCACAAACTTGACGCGACGGTTACAGGTGCAATCGGTGACTGAATTGACGCGATTGGTCAAGGAAGCCGGCTTGTTCAAGCCGGGATAATAAGCGTGAGTTTGGACAACTGTTGACGCTGATAAATTTACCCCGCACCGGCAGGTTTAAAACTTCTATGACTTTGCGGGATGTATCGGTGAAAATGAAATTGGATCGGACACCAAAACGGACACCAAAGGAGTTAAAAGGGGTACAAATCCGTTAAAACGATTAGGCTTGATTACCCAATAAAATCGGGCATATTGGCTTCGCAATCGCGGGATACTCAGCCAATCCCGGCCATTGGCTCCACTTCCAGGCGGGTTCACGATGAACATGAATTGGGGCAGCGTATCACCGGGCACTCGTCGGGCATCCAATAACATCTAATCCTGGGTCAATGCGGTTGCCGGCAGGGTTGCTGATTCCTGCTTGCCAAAATCCGGAACCGAAGCGCAGACTGCTTTCAACCAAGCCTCCGCCCGCAGAAAGGAAACTTTATGGAAGCAATGATACCGTTCATCATTCTGGTCGTCCTTGGAGTTCCGATCGCTCTGGCCATCTGGTTGATAATACACGCCGTCCAGGCCAGGGGACGCATCGAGGACCTTTCCAGCCGCCTCAGCGAACTGGAATCGGAAATTAGCCGGCTGAAACGCGAACACGGATCCGCAAAACCGGCCGAACCGGCTCCAACGCCGGTACCCGCGCCGCCAGTGAAGGCGGTAACTCCGTCTCCCATCCCGCCGCCATCCACACCGACGATCGGACCGGAAATGGTTCCCGAATCACCCCTGGCAGAAATTGCACCGGGTGTCTTGGGTATCCCGGCGGCACCGCCGATCACTCCAACCAAACCGGTGCCGGGACCAAAGCCGGCTTTCACATTACCAACCCGGGAGCAAATTCTTCAAAGACAGCGCGAAGGTTCAGCCGCAAAATCAGCCGAACCGGCCCCAGCTTCCGTTCCGCCGCCAGTGCCGCCCCGAATTCCACCAATCGAGCCGGCCGCGGTTCCCCCACTGCTGCGCCCGACCGGCCCTGCCATCAATTGGGAACAGTTTCTGGGTGTGAAGGGCTTTGCCTGGGCTGCCGGGCTGGCGTTCTTTCTCTGTATCGCCTTCGCCATCAAGTATTCCTTTGATCACAACCTGATTTCGCCGGAACTTCGGATGGCATTCGGGTTCCTGACCGGGCTCGGTCTGCTGGTCGGTGGCGCCTGGTTGCATCGCCGAAAGCAATACACCGTCGGGGCGCAAACCCTGTGCGCGACTGGCATCGTGATTCTTTACGCCGTCACCTTCGCCTGCCGTTCGATTTACAAGTTTCCGTTCTTCGACGTGATTCCCACCTTCTTGTTAATGGCACTCATCACCGCGACCGCCTTCCTGCTCGCTGTGCGTCTTAATGCCATGGTCGTTGCCATTCTTGGCATGCTGGGCGGCTTTGTAACACCCTATTTGCTCTCCACAGGGCAGGACAACCCGCTCGGCCTGTTCGGTTACATTGCCATTCTTGATGCCGGGCTGATTCTGGTGGCATTGCATCGCCGCTGGTTTTTCCTCTCGGCGCTGGGCGCCGTCGGGACCGTCATCATGCAAATCGGCTGGGCGGGTGAATTCTTCGTTGCGGGACAGTATTTCGAAGGCAACAAAATCCTGATTGCGCTGGCCGTCCTGCTGGGGTTCAACCTGCTGTATCTCGCCGCCGCCGGGTGGTCAAAGTTTCGCGGACTGACGAACAAATGGCTTTCGGGTTCCACCATTGGACTGGCCGCTTTTGCCCTCGCCTTCACGGCATGGTTCCTGACCTTCGCGCCGCTGGCACAACGGCCTTGGCTTATGTTCGGGTTTATTTTCCTGATTGACCTCGTTGTCACCACACTCGTCCTGTTGGATGACGAAATTGCTCCCGTCCAGCCTCTGGTCGGTCTGGCGGTCTTTGGGTTGCTCGCCGCGTGGACAGCCAAATACCTGACCAACGACCTGCTGAACGCAGCCCTGGCGTTCTATTTTATTTTTGCCATCGTCCACTCGGTTTTCCCCGTGTGGTTGCAACGCCGGCGCGGCGTCAACACCGTCATGTGGGGCGTCCAGATTTTTCCGCCGCTGGCGCTCGTGCTGGTGCTCATCCCTATTTTCCAACTCGCGGAAGTTTCGTTCATCGTCTGGCCGTTCGTCCTGCTGGTGGACGTGCTGGCCATTGTGCTGGCCGTGCTGATGGCCACGCTGCTGCCGGTGCTGGTGGTGATGGTGCTGACCCTCGCCGCCACCGGCGCGCTGATTTTCAAAATTCCGGTCGAACTCACCGGACTGCCCATGTCATTTGCCCTGCTCGGCCTGTTTGCAGTTTTCTTCGTGGCCATCAGTGTCTGGGCGGTGCGCAAGCTGAAACCCCACACGATCACCAAGCCCATCCGCCTCAACGAGGACGCCTTGCAGCCGGAAAATGTGGCGGCGCTGCTGCCGGCGTGTTCGGCCACGCTGCCGTTCCTGCTGCTCATCATGGCCACGCTGCGGTTGCCGCTGGCCAATCCGTCACCCGTCTTTGGCCTCGCCCTGCTCCTGGTCGTGCTGTTGCTGGGCGTGACGAGAATATTCTCCCACGATTGGCTGCCTGCCATCGGACTGGCCTGCGTGGCGGGACTGGAATGCGCCTGGCACTTCAACCGGTTCGACCCGGCCAATCCCGCGCTGCCGTTGACGTGGTATTTAATTTTCTTCGCCTTGTTCGCGCTGTTCCCGTTCCTGTTCCTGAGGAAATTCAGCGACCGGGTTAATCCGTGGGCCGCGGCTGCCATGGCCGGCCTGCCGCAATTTTTCCTTATCCACCGGCTCGTGGCTGCCGCGTATCCGAATCAGGTCATGGGCCTGCTGCCGGCGGCATTTGCCATCCCGCCGCTGCTGAGTTTGATCGTTGTGTTGAAAACCATTCCGGCGAACCCGGTGCGGATGACACAACTCGCCCTGTTTGGCGGCGTGGCGCTGTTTTTCATCACGCTGATTTTCCCGATCCAATTCGACCGCCAATGGATCACCATCGGCTGGGCGCTCGAAGGCGCGGCGTTGTTGTGGCTGTTCCATCGCGTGCCGCATCCGGGGTTGCGGCTCACCGGCACAGGCCTGCTATTCGCCGCTTTCGTCCGGCTCGCGTTGAATCCCGCTGTGCTCGAATACCACGCGCGCAGCGCCACGCCGATTTTAAACTGGTATCTCTACGCCTATGGCATCGTGACGGTCTGCCTGTTTGCCGGCGCGCGCTTGCTTGCACCGCCGCGAAACCAAATTTACACGATCAACGCACCACCCATCCTCGCCGGGCTGGGCACGGTGCTGGCGTTCCTGCTGTTGAACATCGAAATCGCCGATTACTTCAGTCCCCCCGGTTCGACGTTGACATTCCAGTTCAGTGGCGACTTTGCGCGTGACATGACGTATTCCATCGCGTGGGCGTTGTTCGCGCTGGTGCTGCTCGTCATTGGCATCCTCAGAAAAATCCCGGCACCGCGTTACGCCGCGCTGGGATTGTTGAGCGTGACGCTGCTCAAATTGTTCTTCCACGACCTCGCCCGGCTCAACCAGCTTTACCGCATCGGCGCGTTCTTCGGCGTGGCAGTGATTGCCATGCTGGCATCGTTCGCTTATCAACGATTCTATGCCACCGGCGCCAAAGACAAGGTAACCAAAAATGAAACGGCTCAATAAATTTCGGGTGAGCCGGCTTTTTGCCCTCACCCTGACCCTCTCCCTCAGGGAGAGGGAACAGCAAGCGTCTGTCCCGAATTGTTCAAATGTGAGGCCGGCAAACACTGACTTCCGACATTCGAAAGGACCGGCGAAGATTCTCCCACTCCCCCGGGGAGAGGGCCGGGGTGAGGGGAAACGCGGCGCTCGCAGGTTTAAGCTCAACCGAATTTTTGGTAACCATCGTTCTCTCCGATCAATTTGTTTTTGCGCCCTTGCGCTCGCTTTCAGCTTTTCCGTTGCCGCCGCCGGCCTGCCCGCCGATTGGCAGCACGAACAGCCGTTCAACGTGCCGGCGCCCGGCCTGGTGAAACTGGGTCTGCCGGTTGAAACCCTCGATGCCGCGCGCCCCGCGCTCGAAGACCTGCGGCTTTACGACGACGCGGGCAACGAAGTGCCTTATCTGATTGAACGCCCGGTTCCGGTGGTGAAGGTCGTTCAAAATGTTAAATCATTCCATGTTTCGTTGAACCCAAGCAATACGGTCATCGTCGTGGAAACCGGACTGACCCAGCCGCTCGATGACATTGTGCTGGAAACCCCGGCGGGGAATTTCATCAAACCGGTGCGCGTCGAGGGATCCGCCGACCTCAAACGCTGGCAGGTCCTCGACCAGGGACAGCCGATTTTCCGGCAACGGGACGGGGCGAGCCGGCTCCATGTCTCCTTTCCCGCCGGTACGTGGCCGTGGCTGCGACTGACGGTGGACGACCAGCGTTCACAACCGATTCCCTTCACCGGCGCACGCGTCCGTGTGGCCGTGAAGGAGCCGGCCCCGACCGGATGGCTGCCGGTGATCATCACTGAACGTGATGAAAACCCGGGAGTGACACGTTTGGCGTTGAATCTCGGCGCAGCGAATTTGAACCTCACCGCCGTCCAGATTGAAACCGATGAACCGCTTTTCACACGGCACGTGACGCTGGCCGTACCGCAGGTTTCGGAAGACACCATTCAGGAACAGGCCGTCGGGCAAGGTGTGGTTTATCGCATTGCCGTCGAAGGTCAGCCCGCATCGGAAAGCCTTTTGGTGCCATTGGAAAGCCTGGTCCGCTCGCGGGAATTGCTATTGTTCATTCAGAATCAGGACAGCCCGCCACTGCCCATCACGGCGGTGCGCGTGGAACGGCGTCCGGTTTATCTCGTGTTTCTCGCGCGACAGGCGGGCGCTTATCATCTGCTGACGGGCAACCGCCATTGCGCTGCGCCGAGCTACGACCTGGCCGCGCTTGACATGAACCTCAAATCCGTGGCGGTCGCACCGATCAAACTCCCGCCGCCGGTGGACAATCCGAGTTATCGCCCAC